>Ga0228535_1000689_pt1 | contig 81306 bp, 79 predicted proteins | sample SJ1metagenome_FD_168457 | JGI IMG/M metagenome (GOLD analysis project Ga0228535, IMG submission 168457) | Enriched culture of PCE-dechlorinating microbial communities from Ithaca, New York, USA - SJ1 | ecosystem: Engineered > Modeled > Simulated communities (microbial... > Unclassified | place...
CCCCACGCAGCGCAGGCGGCGGGCGTCGAGGCGATCCGCGCCGCGCGCCTGTTCGGCGAGCCGACGGCGGTCGACGCGCGCCCGGCCGCGCGCGCGACGACCCTGAATCTCAAGCTGCACGGCGTGTTCGCCGCGCCCGGCACGCGCCCCGCCCTTGCGATCCTGAACGTGGACGGGCAGGACCAGGCCGTCGCGCGCGGCGCCGAAGTGCAGGCCGGCGTGGTGCTGAGCGAGGTGGCGGCCGATCACGTGCTGCTGCTCAACCAGGGCGTGACGGAGCGCCTCGACCTGGAGCGTCCGCAGAACGCACAGGCGCCGGGTGCGCCGAACGCGCCGCGCGAGACGACGCTGACGCCGGCCGAGATCGACCGCGCGATCGCCAATCCGCAGCAGCTCGGCGCGCAGATCCGCCCGAACGGCGACGAAGGCCGCCCCGCGCTGATCGTGGGCGCGGTCGAGGCCGGCGGATTCGCCGCGCGCCTCGGCCTGCAGAGCGGCGACACGCTGCGCCTGGTCAACGGCAATCCGGTGGCCAGCGTGCAGGACCTCGCCCGGCTGCTGGCCGACGCCGCGAGCCTGCAGCGCGTGACCCTGGTCGGCGAACGCCAGGGCAAGCCCCTGATCCTTTCCTATAGACTGCAACCGTGACGATGGAACCGAACGCCATGCCCTTCCGCCTGCGCCACCTGGCCGCCTTCGCGCTGGTCTGCCTGCTGGCGTGCCCGCCCCGTTTCGCGCACGCGCAGGGCGACGCGGTCGTGCTCAATTTCGTGAACGCGGACATCCCGTCGGTGATCAAGGCCGTGGGCGAGCTCACCGGGCGGAATTTCGTCATCGACCCGCGCGTGAAGGGCACCGTCATCATCACCTCGGCCAGGCCGGTGTCGCGCAGCCTCGTCTACCCCATCCTTCTGTCCGCGCTGCGGATGCAGGGCTTCACCGCCATCGAGGGACAGGGCGTGACCAAGATCGTGCCCGAGGTCGAGGCCAAGCAGAACTGGAGCGTGATCCGCGGCAAGGACCTCAACGATCGCGGCGACCGCATCGTCACCCAGGTCTATCCGTTGCAGCACGAGAGCGCCGCGCAGATGCTGCCGGTGCTGCGCCCGCTCATCGGCGCGAACAACGCCATCGCCGTGCTGCCGGCCAGCAACACGCTGATCATCACCGACTACGCCGACAACCTGCGGCGGCTCGGCGCGATCATCGAATCGGTCGACCGGCCCAGCCAGAGCGACGCTACGGTGATCCGCCTGCAGTACGTGTCGGCGGTCGATCTGGCGCTGTCGCTCGGCCGCCTGATGGCCGACGGCGCGCCGGGGGCGGAGGGCCAGGCGGCCGGCGGCACGCGCCTCGCCATCGTCCCCGACGCGCGCTCGAACGCGCTGCTGGTGCGCAGCGCCAGCCCGTCGCGCCTGCAGACCCTGCGCGAGCTGGTCGCCGGGCTCGACGTGCCGGGCGCGCTCGGCGGCAACATCCACGTCGTCTACCTGAAGAACGCCGAGGCCGGCAAGCTCGCCGAGACCTTGCGCAGCCTCGTCGGCGGGCGCCTGCAGAGCGCGCAGGCGGCGCCGGCCGCAGCCGGCGGCGCGACCGCCCCCGCGGTCGCGACATCCCTCCCGAGCGACGGCAGCGCCACGATCATCGCCGACACGGCGAGCAACTCGCTCGTCATCAACGCGCCCGACGTCGTCTACAACGGGCTGCGCGCCGTCATCGACAAGCTCGACGCGCGCCGCGCGCAGGTCTACGTCGAGGCGCTGGTGGTCGAGGTCACGGCCGAGAAGGCGGCGGAATTCGGCATCCAGTGGCAGGATCTGAGCGGCGTCAACAGGAGCGGCGCCAACGTCATCGGCGGCACCAACCTCGGCGCGCGCAGCACCGGCGTCAACATCATCGACGCGGCCGCCAACCTCGGCGCGGTCGGGCGCGGCCTCAACATCGGCGTCGTCGACGGCACGATCAACATCCCCGGTCTGGGCACCGTCACCAACCTCGGCGTGCTGGCGCGCGCGTTGGAGACCGACGCCAACGCCAACATTCTCTCCACGCCGAACCTGCTGACGCTGGACAACGAGGAGGCGAAGATCGTGATCGGTCAGAACGTGCCCTTCATCACCGGCCAGTACGCGCAGACGGGTTCGTCGACCACCGCCACGCCGTTCCAGACGATCGAGCGCCGCGACGTCGGCCTCACCCTCAAGGTGCGGCCGCAGGTGTCCGAGGGCGGCACGGTCAAGCTGCAGATCTACCAGGAAATATCCAGTCTGCGCGACACGACCACCGCCGCCGACGTCATCACCGACAAGCGCTCCATCGATTCGACCGTGCTGGTCGACGACGGCCGCATCATCGTGCTCGGCGGGCTCATCCAGGATCGCGTGCAGGACGGCGTCGACAAGGTGCCGCTGCTCGGCGACATTCCGCTCTTCGGCCATCTGTTCCGCTCGGAGACGCGCAATCGCCAGAAGACCAACCTGATGGTCTTTTTGCGGCCGCACGTGCTGCGCGATTCGGAGAGCGCCGACGCGCTGACCGGCGACCGCTACGAATTCATCCGCCAGCGCCAGGCCGATTTCCGCGTGCAGCCGCATTTCGCGCTGCCCGACATGCGCATGGACCTGCTGCCCGAACTGAGACCCGCGCCGCAGCCGGCGCCCTGAGCGAACCGCATGGACACGCCGGCGCTCCCGACCCTCGATCCGCAGCTCGTCGCGCTCTTGCCCTACGGCTTTGCGCGGGCGCACGGCGCGCTCGTCGCCTGCGCGCGCGACGACGCCGTCGAGGTGTGGCTGCGCGAGGGCGCGCAGCCGGCCACGCTGGCCGAGCTGCGGCGCATGCTGCGACGGCCCCTGCGCACCCGCCTGCTCGACGCGGCGCGCTTCGACGAGGCGCTCAACCGCGCCTACGACCGCGGCGAAGGCAACCACGCCGCCGCCCTGGTCGGCGATCTCGAACAGGGCATGGACCTGCGGCAGCTCGCGCAAGACATCCCGGAAGTCGCCGACCTGCTGGAAAGCGAGGACGACGCGCCGATCATCCGCCTGCTCAACGCGCTGCTCGCGCAGGCGCTGCGCGAGCAGGCCTCCGACATCCACATCGAACCCTACGAGACGCGCTCGGTGGTGCGCTTCCGCCTCGACGGACGCCTGCGCGACGTGATCGAGCCCAAACGCGCGCTGCACGCGGCCATCGTCTCGCGCATCAAGGTGATGGCGCAGCTCGACATCGCCGAAAAGCGCCTGCCGCAGGACGGCCGCATCACGCTGCGCCTCGGCGGCCGCCCGGTCGACGTGCGCGTGTCCACGCTGCCCACCGGCCACGGCGAGCGCGTCGTCATGCGCCTGCTCGACAAGCAGGCCGGCCGGCTGGAACTGGGGCGGCTGGGCATGAGCGACGCCACGCTCGCCAGCCTCGACGCGCTGATCCGCCGCCCCCACGGCATCCTCCTGGTGACCGGGCCGACCGGCTCCGGCAAGACCACCACGCTGTACGCCGCGCTGTCGCGCATGGATGCGCGCACGCTCAACATCATGACGGTGGAGGACCCGGTCGAGTACGACCTCGACGGCATCGGCCAGACCCAGGTCAATCCGCGCATCGAACTCGATTTCGCGCGCGCCCTGCGCGCCATCCTGCGGCAGGACCCCGACGTCATCATGATCGGCGAGATCCGCGATCTCGAAACCGCGCAGATCGCCGTGCAGGCCTCGCTCACCGGTCATCTCGTGCTGGCCACGCTGCACACCAACGACGCGGCCAGCTCGGTGACGCGCCTGGTCGACATGGGCATCGAACCCTTCCTGCTCGCGTCCAGCCTGCTCGGCGTGCTCGGGCAGCGGCTGGTGCGGCGGCTGTGCCACGCCTGCCGCGAGCCGCACGCGCCCGACGCGGCCGAGCGCGCGCTGGCCGGCCTGTCCGACGCGGACGCGCCGCTGTATCGCGCGACCGGCTGTCCGGCTTGCAACGGCGCCGGCTACCGCGGCCGCGCCGGCATCTACGAATTGCTCGCGGTCGACGAGACGCTGCGCCGCATGATCCACGACGGCGCATCGGAACAGGCGCTGCGCGCTCACGCCGTCGAGCGGGGCATGGTCGGCATGCGCGAGGACGGCATGCGCTGGGTGCGCGGCGGCGAGACGGCGCTGGAAGAAGTGCTCCGCGCCACGCGCGAGGGCTAGTCCGGTGGCAGCCTTCCGCTACGAAGCCTACGACGAAGCCGGCCGCCTGCGGAAAGGCGTGCAGGAAGCCGACACCGCGCGCCAGTTGCGCGCCCGGCTGCGCGAACGCGGACTCGCGGTGGCGAACGTGGCGCCGGTGGCCGACCGTGCCGGTGCCGCCGCGCCGCGCTGGCGGCGCGGCCTGTCGGCCACCCAGTTGAGCCTGATCACGCGGCAGTTCGCCACCCTGCTCGGCGCGGGCCTGCCGGTCGAGCAGACGCTCAACGCGCTGATCGAACAGGCCGACGGCGACCACACGCGCCAGGTGCTCGCCGGCGTGCGCGGCGAGGTGCTGGCCGGCTTTCCGCTGGCCCGCGCGCTGCAGAAATTCCCGCGCGAATTCCCCGATCTCTACGTCACGCTGGTCGCGGCCGGCGAGCGTTCCGGCCGGCTGGCCGAGGTGATGGAGCGGCTGGCCGACTACGTCGAATCGCGGCAGGCGCTGCGCCAGAAGATCGGGCTCGCCTTCATCTATCCCGCGATCGTCACCGTGGTGGCCGGTGCAGTGGTGCTGGGCCTGCTCGTCTACGTCGTGCCGCAGGTCGTCCACGTGTTCCAGAGCACGCACCAGACGCTGCCCTGGCTCACCCGTGCGCTCATCGCCGTCAGCGAATTCATGCAGGCGAGCGGCTGGCTGTGGCTGCTCGGGCTCGCCGCCGCGGGCTGGGGCGCCGGCCGCCTGCTGCGGCATCCGCCGTGGCGCATGCGTTTTCACCGCGCGCTGCTGCGCCTGCCGGTGGTGGGCGCGCTGATCCGCGGCGTCAACAGCGCGCAGCTCGCGAGCACGCTCGGCATCCTCGTCGGCAGCGGCGTGCCCCTGCTGGACGCCCTGCACGCGGGCGCCGGCGTGGTGCGCAACCTGCCGATGCGCGAGGCCGTCGAGCAGGCGGCGCGCACCGTGCGCGAGGGCGGCAGCCTCAGCCGCGCGCTGGGCGCCGCGGCCCTGTTTCCGCCCATGCTGGTGCACATGATCGCCAGCGGCGAGGCCAGCGGCCGGCTGGCGCACATGCTGGAGCGCGCCGCCACCCAGCAGGGGCGCGAGATGGAAAGCCGCGTGATGGGGCTGACCAGCCTGATGGAGCCGCTTTTGATCGTGGCGATGGGCGGCGTGGTGCTGGTCATCGTGCTGGCGATCCTGCTGCCGATTTTCGAGATGAACCAGCTCGCGCGCTGAAACGGGCGCGCGCAACGAAGAGAGAGAACAGGCATGACGACGAACCCCCGGATGCGCATCGCGCGCGGCTTCACGCTGATCGAGATCATGGTCGTGGTGGCGATCCTCGGCATCCTCGCGGCGCTGGTCGTGCCCAAGATCATGGGCCGGCCGGACGAGGCGCGCGTCGTCGCCGCCAAGCAGGACATCGCCGCCATCCGCCAGGCGCTGAACCTGTACCGGCTCGACAACCAGCGCTATCCGACCACCGAGCAGGGCCTCGCCGCGCTGGTCGAGCGGCCCACGACCAACCCGGTGCCGGGCAACTGGAAGGCGGGCGGCTACCTCGAACGCCTGATGCACGACCCCTGGGGCACGCCCTACCAGTACCTCAACCCCGGTCTGCACGGCGAGATCGACATCTTCAGCCTGGGCGCGGACGGCGCGCCGGGCGGCGAAGGCAACGACGCCGACATCGGGTCGTGGATGCTGTGAGCCAGCGCGGTTTCACGCTGATCGAACTGCTCGTGGTGCTGGTCATCGTCGGCATCATGCTCGGTCTCGCCGGCGTGCGGCTGGCGCCCGACGACGAACACACGCTGGCGACCGAGATGCGCCGCCTCGCCGTGCTGCTCGAACAGGCGCGCGACGAGGCCGTGACCACCGGCGAACCGATCGCCTTTTCGGTCGAGCGCGCGCGCTACCGTTTCTGGCGCCGCGGCGAAGCGGACGAATGGGTGCCCTACGGTGGCGACGACGCGCTGCGCGACCGCGACGCGACAGCCGGCGTGCGCCTGATGGACTGGCGCGCCGGGCAGGCGGACGACGCCGGCGCCGCGCGCGTGCTGTTCCTGCCGTCCGGCGCGAGCACGCCCTTCAGCGCGGACTTCGCGCTCAACGCCGCCTACGCGCGGTTGCGCGGCGACAGCCTCGGCCGCATGCGGGTCGAGACCTCGTTCGGGGCGGCGTCGTGAACGCGAGCCGCCGCGCCGCGCGCGGCTTCACCCTCATCGAGGTGCTGGTGGCGCTGGCCATCCTCGCCGTCGCGCTGGCCGCCGCCAGCCGGGCGATGGGCATCCTCGCCGCCGGCTCGGGCGACTTGCGCGAACGCCTGCTCGCCGAGTGGGTGGCGCAGAACCGGCTCGCCGAACTGCAGGCGCGGCACGCCTGGCCGGACCCCGGCACGCACAGCGGCGAAGCCGAGCAGGCCGGCCTGAAACTGGCGTGGCGCGAGACCGTCTCCGGCACGCCCAATCCGGCGTTCCGCCGCATCGACATCCAGGTCGTCCGGCCCGGCGGCGAGCACGATCTCGCGCGGCTCACCGGCTACCTCGTGCGGGAGGCCGCCTCGTGAACGCGCGCGGGTTCACCCTGGTGGAAATGCTGGTCGCGCTGCTGATCTTTTCGCTGATGTCGGTGCTCGCCTTCCGCGGCCTGAACGCGGCGTTCGCCACGCAGGCGCACCTGGACGACGACAACCGCCGCTGGCGCGACATCGCGCTGACCTTCGCGCAACTGGAGCGCGACGTCGGCATGGCCGTCGACCGGCCGGTGCGCGACAGCGTCGACCGCCGCTTGCCGGCCTGGCAGGGCGCGCCGACGGCGGACGAGGCGCAACTGGAATTCAGCCGCATGGGCGACGCCTGGCAGACCGGCGCGGCGGCCGACGTGCTGCGCCACGGCTACCGGCTGCGCGACGGCGCGATCGAGCAACTGGTGTGGCCGGTGCTCGATCGCGGCGTGCGCGGCGAGCCCGTCGTCAACGCGCTGCTCGACCGCGTGCGGCGCTTCGACCTGCGCTACCTCGGCCGCGACGGCAATTGGCATCCGGCCTGGCCCGCGCAAGGCGGCGACGCGCCGCTGCCGGCCGCGCTCGAAGTCGTCGTCGAACTCGCCGACGGCGGCACGCTCACCCGGATCTTCGCCCTGCCATGAAGCGTCAGCGCGGACTCGCCGTCATCACCGCCATGCTCGTGGTCGCCCTGGCCGCGAGTCTGGCCGCGTTCGTCGCCTGGCAGCAGCACCTGTGGACGCGCCAGGTCGAAAACCTGGCGGCGCAGGCGCAGGGCCGCGCCGTCGCGCTGGCCGCCCTGCAGTGGGCGCGCGCCCTGCTGGCGGAGGACGCGCGCGCGGGCGGCGTCGACCACCTGCGGGAAGACTGGGCGCAGGCGCTCGCGCCGTTGCCGGCCGACGGCGGCGAACTGAGCGGCGCGATCCGTGACCAGCAGGGCCTGTTCAATCTCAACAGCCTGGTGCGCGGTGGCCAGGCGAGCGAGGCCGACGCGGCCGTGTTCCGCCGCCTGCTCGAACAGTTGCGGCTTTCGCCCGATCTGGCCAACGCCGTCATCGACTGGATCGACGCCGACGCCGAAGTGCGCTACCCCGGCGGCGCGGAGGACGGCCACTACCTGACGCGCGACCCGCCCTACCGCGCCGCCAACCGGTCGCTGACGACCGTGGACGGCCTGTACCGCGTGCAGGGCTTCGACCGGGCGCGCGTCGAGCGGCTGCGCCCCTTCGTCAGCGCCTTGCCCGTGCCGACCCCGGTCAACGTCAACACCGCGCCGCCGGAAGTGCTGGCCGCGCTGGTCGCCGGTCTGACGTCGGAGCAGGCGAAGACGCTGGCGGACGCCCGCGACGGCCGGCCGTTCCGCGACGTCGACGATTTCCGCCAGCGCCTGCCGCCGTCGGCGCAGGCCTTTGACGACGCCGGGGTCGCGGTCGGCAGCCGCTATTTCCTCGTCGCCGGACACGCCCGTTTCGACCGCGCGCGCGTGGGCTTCGAAGCCCTGCTCGAACGCGGCCAGTCGATCTGGCCCACGCTGATCTGGCAAAAGAATTTGTGAACCCGATGCCTTTCCCTTCATGAGCCTGCTGCGCATATACATCCCCGCCGATTGGCCGGACGCCGGCTCCGACGCCGCGCTGGCCTGGTGCCGCCTCGGCGGCCGGGGCGAGCGTCTCGACGGCGGCGTCTCGCCGCTGGCCGGCCTGCCGCGCGATCCGCAATGCGAGATCGTCGTGCCGGCCGAACTGGTGCTGCTGACGCAGGCCCGCCTGCCGCGCGGCAGACGCAGCCGGCTGCCGGCCCTGCTGCCGTATGCCGTCGAGGACAGGCTGGGCGTCGATCCGGACAGCGTGCACGTCGCGGCCGGCGCGCAGCGGCCCGACGGCCAGACCGTGCTCGCGGTGATCGACAAGACCTGGCTCGGCGCGGTGCTGGTGCGCCTGCGCGCCGCCGGCCTGCACCCCGCGCACGCCTGGCCCGAAACCCTGCTGCCCGCGCTGCCGGAAGCCGGCTGGGTGGCCGTCTGGTCGGGGCGCGGCGGTTTCCTGCGCACCGGCGCGCAGAGCGGCCTCGCGCTCGATGCCGGCGAAGCCGAGCGACCGCCTGCCGCGCTGGCGCTGGCGCTCGACGCGGCGCGCGCGGCGAATGCCGCACCGGCGCGGCTGCTGCTGCGTCCGTGCGCGGGCGCGATCCTGCCGGACGCGGCGGCCTGGGGCCGCGCGCTCGATCTGCCGGCGGAGGCGGGTGCCGAATGGACGCCGCTGGGTGCGCACGTCGGCGCCGCCGGCGCCATCGACCTGCTGCAGGGCGCGTTCGTGCCGGCCGCGTTCTCGCGGCGCGACGGCCGGGCCCTGCGGCTGCCGCTGATCCTGCTCGGCCTGATCGCGCTCGCGCACGGCGGCGCCACGCTGATCGAGTGGGGACAGCTCCGCCACGAGCGGCAGCAGTTGCGCGCCGCGATGGAAGCGGATTTCCGCGCGGCCTTTCCCGAGGCGAAGGTGGTCGTCGACGCGCCCTTGCAGATGCGCCGCAATCTGGCCGAACTGCAGCGCGCGGCGGGGCAGGCCACGCCGCGCGATTTTCTGCCGCTCTTGGCGCGCGCGGCGGGGGCGTTCGACGACGCCAACCGGCGCGGCCTGCGCGGCCTGCGCTACGAAGCGCAGACCTTGACGCTGGAATTCGCGCCCGGCGCGGCCGACGACGCGCTGCTCGCGCGGCTGCGCGCGGCCGGGCTCGCGGCCGAGCTGCGGCGCGCGGACGACGCGGTGCGCATCCAGGTGACGGGAGGTGCGGCATGAAGGCGCAATGGGCCGATTTCTGGAGCGCGCGCACGCCGCGCGAACGGCTGATCCTCGGCGGCGGCGCGCTGCTGCTGCTGGTCCTGCTCGGCTACGCCTGGCTGTGGCTGCCGGTGCAGCGCGAAAGCGCGCAACTGCGCGCGGCGCTGCCGGCCCTGCGCGCGCAGGCGCAACAGGTCGCCGCGGACCGGCAGGCGGTCGCGGCCCTGCGCGCCCGGCCGGCGACCGCGGCCGGCGGCGACCTCGCCGCGCGCGTCGACGCGCTCGCCGTGGCGGGCGGCCTGCGCGCGCGCATCGAGGCCATCGTGCCGCTCGACGCGCAGCGCGTGCGGGTGCGTCTGCCCGAAGTGGCGTTCGACGACTGGATCGCCTGGCTCGATACGGCGCAGAAGGCGGGCGTGCGCGTCGAATACGCGCGCGCCGAAGCGAGCGGCGGGGCCGGCGCGGTGCGCGCCGAAGCCGTGCTGGCGACGGGCGAATGACGGCGGAGGTCCCGGCTTTCCGGCTGCGCTGGCCGCATTACCTGCTGGCGGTCGCGGTCTATGGCGCGCTGCTGCTGGCGTGGGCGCCGGCCAGCCTGATGACCGGGCTCGCAGCCGAACGCCTGCCGGACGTGCGTTTCGATCGGACGCAGGGTTCGTTCTGGAACGGCTGGGCCGAAGCCGCCGCCACGGTCGGCGCGCAGCCCGTCGCGGCGCGGGTGGCGTGGCGCTTTCGGCCATCGGACTTGCTGGCCGGCGGCCTCGGCTACGCGGTGCGACTGGAGACGACGGACGCGCAGGCCGCCGCCGGCGGCATCGTGCGGCTCGGCCCCGCGCGCGTCGTGCTGCGCCAGGTGCAGGCGCGGGCCGCGCTGCCCTGGCTGCTGCGTTTCGATCCCGCGTTCGCGCACCTGTCGTTCGACGGTACGTTGCACCTCGCGAGCGACGACCTGCGGCTGTCGCGTAAGGCGGTCGAGGGGACGGCGCGCCTCGACTGGATCGACGCCCGCTTCGCCCGGCAGCCGCTCGGCCGCCACCGGATCGAGGCCGCGGGCGAGGGCGCCGCGCTCGCGCTGCGCCTGCGCACGCTGGACGGGCCGCTCGATCTGGAAGGCGCGGGCGACTGGCGCCTGACGGGTGAACTGCGCTTCGCCGGCACGGCGCGCGCGCGACCCGGCGCGCGCGGGCTGGACGCGGTGCTGAACTGGCTGGGGCCGGACAGGAACGGGGCGCATGCCTTCCGCTTCCCGCGCTGACGACGCGCTCGCGCTGACCGCCGCCGGGCTCGCGTGCGAGCGCGGCGAGCGCAGGCTGTTCGAAGGCCTGGATTTCGCGCTGGCGGCCGGCGAGGCGCTGCTGGTCGTCGGCGGCAACGGCCACGGCAAGACCAGCCTGCTGCGCATCCTCTCCGGCCTGTCGCTGCCCGCCGCGGGCGAGGTGCGCTGGCGCGGCGCGCCGATCCGCGCCGCGCGCGAGCGTTACGGCCGGGCGATGGCGTATCTGGGCCATGCCGACGGCCTCAAGGCCGATCTGACGCCGCTGGAAAATCTGCGGTTTGCCGCCGCGCTGCGCGGCCGCGCGCTCGACGACGCGGCCGCGCGGCATGCGCTCGACCGCGTGGCGCTCGCGCGCTGCGCCGAGCTGCCGGCGCGCGCGCTGTCCTTCGGCCAGCGCCGGCGGGTGGCGCTGGCCGCGCTGACGCTGGCCGACGCCGCGCTGTGGATACTCGACGAACCGCTCGCCGGTCTCGACGCGCAGGGCGTCGGCATGGTGCAGGGCCTGCTGGATGCGCATCTGGCGGCCGGCGGCCTGGCCGTCGTCACCACGCATCAGAGCCTGGTGCTGGATGCCTGCGCGCCGCGCACGCTGCGGGTCGGCCCATGCTGAGCTTCGTCTGCACGATCGTGCGGCGCGAAATCCTGCTGGCGGCGCGGCGGCGCGGCGACTGGCTGACCGCGCAGTTCTTCTTCGTTATCGTCGCGAGCCTGTTTCCGCTGGGCATCGGCGCGGAGCCCGAGACCCTGCGCGCGATCGGGCCGGGCGTGGTGTGGGTGGCCGCGCTGCTGGCGGCGCTGCTGTCGCTCGACCGCCTGTTCGCCGACGACCATCGCGACGGCGCGCTGGAGCCGTTGATGCTCGCGCCGTATCCGCATGCGCTGCTGGCCTTCGGCAAGGCGCTCGCGCACTGGATCGTGAGCGGGCTGCCGCTGATCGTCATCGCGCCCGTGCTCGGTCTGCAGTTCGACCTGCCGCCCGAGGCGCTGCTCGCGCTGATCGCGTCGCTGGCGCTGGGCACGCCGATATTGTCCCTGCTCGGCGGCATCGGCGCGGCGTTGACGCTGGGTCTGCGGGGCGGCGGCGTGCTGCTCGCGCTGCTGATCCTGCCGTTCTACGTGCCGGTGCTGATCTTCGGCACCGGCGCGGTCGGCGGCGTGCTCGCGGGAACCGGCGCCGAGGCGAACCTGTCGTTGATGGGGGCGCTGCTGGCGCTGACCCTGCCGCTCGCGCCCTGGGCCTGCGCGCAGGCCCTGAACGTTTCCCTGGAATAGTGGCGAGGTCGCTTTGAATCTGAACCGTTACGCATCCCCGTCGACCTTCTATCCGCTGGCCGGGCGGCTCGTGCCCGCGTTCGCCGTGCTGGCCGCGGCGCTGGTGGCCGTGGGGCTGTACATCGGCTTTTTCGTCGCGCCCACCGATTTCCAGCAGGGCGAGGGCTACCGCATCATCTTCATCCACGTGCCGGCGGCGTGGATGTCGATGTTCATCTATCTGGTCATGGCCTTCTGGTCGGCCATCGGACTGGCGTGGAACACCCGGCTCTCGTTCATGATGACGCGCGCGCTCGCGCCCACCGGCGCGCTGTTCACCTTTCTCGCGCTGTGGACCGGCGCGTTCTGGGGCAAGCCGATGTGGGGCGCCTGGTGGGTCTGGGACGCGCGGCTCACGTCCGAACTGATCCTGCTGTTCCTGTACGTGGGCTACATGGCGCTGCAGGCGGCGATCGACGACCCGCGCCGCGCCGACCGCGCGGGCGCGCTGCTGAATCTGGTGGGCGTGGTCAACGTGCCCGTCATCTATTTTTCGGTCGTCTGGTGGAACACGCTGCACCAGGGCGCGTCCGTCAGCCTGACGCGCGCGCCGAGCATGGCGCACACGATGCTCTGGGGCATGCTCGTGATGGCGCTCGCGGCCTGGTTCTACACGCTGGCCGTGGCGCTCGTCCGGGTGCGCACGCTGATCCTGGAACGCGAGCGGCGGGCGCAATGGGTGAGGCAGATGGAGCACGACGCATGAACTGGGCGGGCTGGAGCGATTTCTGGGCGATGGGCGGCTACGGGCTGTACGTGTGGGGGTCGTACGGCGCGACCTTGCTGTGCATCGCGGGCGAACTGTGGCTGCTGCGCCGCAGTCGGCGGGAGACGCTGCGCAGGCTCGAACGCATGAATCGATTCGATACGCAAGGATAGAGGGACACGCCATGCAGGCACGCCATCGCAAACTCGCCCTGATCGCATTCGCGGTCGTCGCCGTCGGCATCGCGGCCACGCTCGTGCTCAACGCCTTCAGGAGCAATCTGGTCTTCTTCTTCACGCCCACGCAGGTGGCCGCCGGCGAGGCGCCGACGGCGCGCACCTTCCGCATCGGCGGGCTGGTCGAGGCAGGCAGCGTGAAACGGCAGGCTGACGGGCTGACCGCGACCTTCGTGGTGACGGATACGGCGCGTTCCATTCCCGTGACCTACACCGGCATCCTTCCCGACCTGTTCAAGGAGGGCAAGGGCGTGGTCGCCGAGGGCCGGCTGGGCGAGGACGGCCGCTTCACCGCCACCCAGGTGCTGGCCAAGCACGACGAGAACTACATGCCGCCCGAGGCCGCCGACGCGCTGGCCCAGGCGCAGAAAGCCCAGTCGACGGTGGCCGAATGATTCCGGAACTCGGCCAGTTCGCCCTGATCGTCGCGCTGCTGCTGGCGCTGGTGCAGGCCGCGCTGCCGCTCGTCGGCGCCTGGCGCAACGACGCTGCGCTGATGGCCACGGCGCGGCCGGCCGCGCTGGCGCAGTTCGGATTCGTGCTCGTGGCTTTCGTCTGCCTGGCCGTATCGTTCATGACCCACGATTTCTCGGTGCTGAACGTCGCGCGCAATTCCTACACGCGGCTGCCGGACATCTACCGCTTCACCGCCACCTGGGGCTCGCACGAAGGCTCGCTGCTGCTGTGGGTGCTGATGCTGACCTTCTGGGGCGCGGCGGTGGCGGTGTTCTCGCGGCGCCTGCCCGACGCGATGGCGGCGCGCGTGATCGGCGTGCTGGGCCTGATCTCGATCGGCTTCCTCGCATTCACGCTGACCACCTCCAACCCCTTCGAGCGCCAGTTGCCGGCAGCGGCCGAAGGCAACGACATGAACCCGCTGCTGCAGGACTGGGGCATGATCATCCACCCGCCCATGCTCTACATGGGCTACGTCGGGTTCGCGGTCGCCTTCGCCTTCGCCATCGCGGCGCTGCTGTCGGGCCGGCTCGACGCGGCCTGGGCGCGCTGGTCGCGGCCCTGGACGCTGGCCGCGTGGACCTTCCTCACGCTGGGCATCGTGCTCGGGAGCTGGTGGGCCTACCGCGAACTGGGCTGGGGCGGCTGGTGGTTCTGGGATCCGACGGAGAATGCCTCCTTCATGCCCTGGCTCGCGGGCACGGCGCTGATCCATTCGCTGGCCGCCACCGAAAAGCGCGGCGCGTTCAAGGCTTGGACTGTGCTGCTCGCGCTCACCACTTTTTCGCTGTCGCTGCTTGGCACCTTCCTCGTCCGCTCCGGCGTGCTGTCCTCGGTGCACGCCTTCGCCACCGATCCGGCGCGCGGCGCCTTCATCCTGGGCTTTCTCGTCGTCGTGGTGGGCGGCTCGCTCGCGCTCTACGCCTGGCGTGCGCCGCGCATCATCGCCGGCGGCGGCTACGGCGGGTTCTCGCGCGAGTCGCTGCTGCTCGCCAACAACGTGCTGCTGATCGCCGCGCTCGGCGCGGTGCTGCTCGGCACGCTGTATCCGCTCGTCGTCGATGCGCTCGGGCTGGGCAAGCTCTCCGTCGGGCCGCCGTACTTCAACGCCGTGTTCGTGCCGCTGATCGCGCCGGCGCTGTTCCTCATGGGCCTGGGGCCGCTGGCGCGCTGGAAGAACGGGCGGGCGGCCGACGTGGCGGCGCGCCTGAAATGGCCGTTCGCCGTCTCGCTGGCGGCGGGGTTCGCGCTGGCCTTCGCACTGGGCGAATTCAAGCCCTGGGCGGCGCTCGGCTTCTTTCTCGCCCTGTGGATCGCGTACACGGTCGGCCTGGCTTTCCGCGACCGTTTGCGCGGCGGCGGCGCGATGCCGCGCGCCTTCTGGGGCATGCAGCTCGCGCATTTCGGCATGGCTGTGGGCGTCGCGGGCATCGCGGTGGTGGCGGCCTATTCCAGCGAGCGCGACGTGCGCATGGCGCCCGGCGGCAGCGCCGAGCTGGCCGGCTACACCTTCGTCTTCCGCGGCGTCGAACCGCGCGAGGGCCCGAATTTCCACGCCATGCGCGGCATCGTCGAGGTCGGCCGCGACGGCGCGCGGGTGGCGACGCTGCATCCGGAAAAGCGTATCTACACCGCCTCGGGCATGGCCATGACCGAGGCTTCGGTGCATCCCAATCTCTTCCGCGACGTATACGTCGCATTGGGCGAGCCGCTCGACGACCGGGGCGCGTGGTCGGTGCGGCTGTTCCACAAGCCCTTCATCAACTGGCTGTGGCTCGGCGCGCTGCTGATGGCCGCGGGCGGCCTGCTCGCCGCGACCGACCGCCGCTACCGCCTCGGCCGCGCCGCGTCGCGGGCGGCCGCCAAACTCGCCACGCAGGGGGCCTGAGATGAAGCGCTGGCTGCCGCTCGCCGCATTCGTCCTGCTGGCCGGCTTTCTCGCCAAGGGTCTGTTCCTGAATCCGAGCGAGGTGCCGTCGCCGCTCGTCGACCGCGCCGCGCCGGCGTTCTCGCTGCCGCTGGTCGGCGAGCCGGCGCGCAGCTTCGGGCCGGAAGCGATGCGCGGCCGGGTCTGGCTGCTCAACGTGTGGGCGCCGTGGTGCGTGTCGTGCCGCCAGGAACATCCCATCCTGATGCAGATCGCCCGCGAGAACCGCGTGCCCATCGTCGGCCTCAACTGGAAGGACGACGCGGGCGAAGCGGCGGCGCTGCTCGCGCGCACCGGCTCGCCCTACGTCGCGGTGCCGGACGACCGCGACGGCCGCGTCGGCATCGACTACGGCGTGACCGGCACGCCGGAAACCTATCTGATCGACCGCGACGGCGTCATCCGCCTGAAGCACGTCGGGCCGATCACGCCCGCCGTGTGGCGCGAGCGGTTCGAGCCGCATCTGAAGGCGCTGGGCCTATGAAACGCCTGCTTCTGGCGCTGTGTCTGACGGTGGCGGCCGGAACCGCCCCGGCGATGGACCCCGACGCGGACGACCCGGCCGTCGAGGCGCGGCTGGTCGAGCTGGCGCAGGACCTGCGTTGCCTGGTCTGCCAGAACGAATCGCTGGCCGGCTCGCAGGCCGCGCTCGCCCGGGACCTGCGGCGCGAGATCCGCGTGCAGATCCGGGCCGGCCGGAGCGACCGCGAAGTGATCGATTACCTGACCGCGCGCTACGGCGATTTCGTACTCTACCGGCCGCCGTTCAAGCCGCTCACCTGGCTGCTGTGGCTGGGGCCGTTGGTGTTTCTCGGCATCGGCGCCGTCGTCTGGTACCGGCTGGCCGCGCGCCGGCCGGCGGAATCGCCGCCTTCTCCCGATCGTCTGGCCGACGCCGAGCGGCTGCTCGAGGACCGCCATCCATGACCGCACTTTCCCATCCGATTCTGTTCTGGATCGCGGCCGGCCTGGCCTGCGCGGTCGCGCTGGCCTTCATCCTGCCGGGGCTGCTGCGCGGCCGCGCGGGGGCCGGCGCGGCGCAGCGCGCGGCCAATGTGGACGTCTACCGCGACCAGTTGCGGGAACTGGAAGCCGAGCGCGCGCAGGGCCGGATCGACGCGGACGAACTCGCCGCCGCCCGCCGGGAGCTGGCGGCCCGGCTGGCCGGCGACGCGCTCGACCCGGATGCGCCGACCGAAGCGGCCGCGCCGCCGACGCCGCGCCGGGGGCTGGGCTACGGCCTGGCGCTGGTGTTTCCGCTCGCGGCTTTCGGGCTGTATTTCCTGCTCGGCACGCCCGCCGCGCTGACGGCCATGCCGGCCGCCGCGCATCCGGGCGGCATGGCCGCCGGGCACGATTTCGCGACGCTGGTCGAGCGCGTCGAACGCAAGGTCGAGGCGAACCCCGCCGACGCCGAGGCCGTGCTCATGCTGGCCAAGAGCTACGGCGTCATGCAGCGCTGGGCCGACGCCGCGCGCGTCTACGAAAAAGCCGCGGCCCTGCTGCCGGGCGACGCCGCCGTGCTGTCCGGCTACGCGGAAGCCCTGTCCATGCGCGACGGCGGCGCGCTGACCGACGCGGTCATGACCTGGGTGCGGCGCGCGCTGGCGGCCGACCCGAACGACATGAAGGGTCTGGAGCTGGCCGGCTTTCACGCGATGGACGGCAAGCATTACGCACAGGCGCACGCCTATTTCTCGCGCCTCCACGCCCAGTTGCCGCCCGAGCTGCCGTACGCGCAGGACATCCGCGACGTGCGCGAGGAGGCGGCCCGGCGCGCGGGGCTGACGCCGGAGAAGGCGGCCGCGCCGGCCGCGGCCGGCCAGACGGCCGCGGCGCGGATAACGGGCCGGCTCGACGTCGCGCCCGCCCTGCGCGCGCAACTCCGCGCCGACGACGCGCTCTTCGTCTTCGCCCGCGCCGCGGCGGGCGGCCCGCCGGTCGCCGCGATCCGCGCGCGGGCGGGCGATCTGCCGCTGGATTTCACGCTGGACGATGCGGCGGCGATGAATCCCGGCAACGCGTTGTCCGCTCACGAGCGGGTGAATCTGGTCGCGCGCATCTCGAAATCCGGCGGACCCGCGGCGGCGGCCGGCGATCTGGAAGGCGAGCTGCGCGACGTGGCGGTCGGCGCGCGCGGCGTGACCCTCCTGATCGAGCGGGTGCGTCCCTAGCGAAACATTCACGCCCCTGCCGCCGAGGCGCGGCTAGCCGAAGCCGCCCATCGGCCCGGGGTAGGCCACTTCCTCCAGCCGGCCGGTATCGACGTCGTAGACGAAGCCGCGCACGGTGATCGCGTCCGGCCCGGCGGTCGGCAGCCACGGGTGATTCAGGATGATGGACAGGCCGCGCCTGACGTCCCACGCGAGGCGTTCCGCGCTCGCGTCGCTGCGCGGCGCGTCCAGCGGTTCCGGCTGGCCGCGGAAAGCATGGAAGGCGACTGGGCTGGCCGAGGCCTTGCCGGCGCTGACGAAGGCGCGGCCGGTTGCCTGCCCGATCAGCTTTTCCGCCGCCGGATCGCCTTCCAGGCCGGCCTTGAGCAGGTCGTCGGTGAAGGCGAGCATGCCGCAGCGGGTGTGGTGGATAAGGATGATCTCGTTGGTGTTCAGCAGATGGTGCGAAATGATCAGGCAGCGGATCGCATCCTCGGTGATCACGCCCCCCGCATTCCGGATGATGTGCGCCTCGCCGGTCTGCAGGCCCAGCAGGTCCTCGACGTCGAGGCGGGCATCCATGCAGGCGACCACGGCGACGCGCCGCGACGGCTGGATGGGCTGTTTTCCGGGGTGGCCGGGCCTGTGCGTCGCCTGGCCGCCGGCGTAAAGCCGGTTGTTTTCGAGAAGCGCGTCGGTGTTCGACTTTTCCATGTTTCACCTCTTGCGGCGAAGGGACGGATGAGCCGGGACGGTGCTTTCAAGCCTGGGCATGCCCGGCGCCGAAAAGAACCTTGTTTATAGTCCGCGGAGCCGGACAGTCAATCCTGAAACGGGCGGCGTCGGCGAGGGTCCGGGCCGCGTCGCGTCATTGAGCCGACTTTGACGATGGAGTAGAATCCGTCATCACCCGCCCCCGCCATACGACATGACGAAGTACGTATTTGTCACCGGCGGAGTGGTTTCTTCCCTCGGGAAAGGGATCGCCTCCGCCTCGCTCGCTGCGCTGCTCGAATCGCGCGGCATCCGCGTCACCCTCCTCAAGCTCGATCCCTACATCAACGTCGATCCCGGAACGATGAGTCCGTTCCAGCACGGCGAGGTGTTCGTCACCGACGACGGCGCCGAGACCGACCTCGACCTGGGGCACTATGAGCGCTTCTCCAGCGCGCGCATGAGCAAGCGCAACAACTTCACCACGGGCCAGATCTACAAGTCGGTGATCGACAAGGAGCGGCGCGGCGATTATCTCGGCGGCACGGTGCAGGTCATCCCGCACATCACCGACGAGATCAAGCTGTCGATCCGCGAGGGCGCCAAGGGGGCCGACGTGGCGCTGGTGGAAATCGGCGGCACCGTCGGCGACATCGAGTCGCTGCCTTTTCTGGAAGCGATCCGCCAGATGGGCTTCGAGGACGGTCCGAAGAACACCTGCTTCATCCACCTCACCCTGCTGCCCTACATCCCCACGGCCGGCGAGCTGAAGACCAAACCGACCCAGCACAGCGTGAAGGAGCTGCGCGAGATCGGCATCCAGCCCGACATCCTCCTGTGCCGCGCCGACCGCGAGATTCCGGTCGACGAGCGCCGCAAGATCGCGCTCTTCACCAACGTGCGGCCGGAGGCGGTGATCGAGGTGCGCGACGCCGATTCGATCTACAAGATTCCCGCGATGCTGCACGAGCAGATGCTCGACGAGATCGTCTGCCACAAGCTCGACATCCTCGCCCGCGCCGCCGACCTCTCGGTGTGGAAGAAGCTGGTCGACGCGCTGGAGCATCCGCAGCACATGGTCGACGTCGCCTTCGTCGGCAAGTACGTCGACCTGACCGAATCCTACAAGTCGCTGTCCGAGGCGATGATCCATGCCGGCATGCACACGCTCTCCCGCGTGCGCATCCACTACATCGATTCCGAACAGATCGAGAAGAGCGGCGTCGACGCGCTGAAAGGCATGGACGCGATCCTCGTGCCCGGCGGCTTCGGCAAGCGCGGCGTCGAGGGCAAGATCGCCGCGATCCGCTACGCGCGCGAGCATCGCGTGCCCTATCTCGGCATCTGCCTCGGCATGCAGCTCGCCGTGGTCGAATACGCGCGCGACGTCGCCGGCATGGCCGACGCGCATTCCACCGAATTCGAGCCGACGACCGCGCATCCCGTCATCGGCCTCATCACCGAATGGCTCGACCGCACCGGCCAGGTCGAGAAGCGCAGCGCGCAATCCGACCTGGGCGGCACCATGCGCCTCGGCGGCCAGCCCTGCGCCCTCAAGCCCGGCACGCTGGCGCGGCGGGTCTACGGCGCGGACAGCGTCGTCGAGCGCCATCGCCACCGCTACGAAGTCAACAACACCCTGCTCGCCGAACTCGAAGCCAAGGGCCTGGTCGTCGCCGGCCGCGCGCCGGGCACCGACCTGTGCGAGATGGTCGAGCTGCCGACCGACGTGCACCCCTGGTTCGTCGGCTGCCAGTTCCACCCCGAATTCACCAGCAACCCGCGCGCCGGCCACCCGCTGTTCAGCGCGTTCGTGAAGGCCGCGCTGGCCTACCAACAGGAGAAGCGCGCATGAAGCTCTGTCATTTCGAGGCGAGCCTGCGCGCCGGAGGGCGGAGCAGGGGCCCCGCGCAGCGGGGATGCGACCCCGCAGGCGCGCGTGTCGGGGCCACCCGAATGTGTGTGCGTGCGAAGGAGCTTGCTTGATGAAACTGTGTGATTTTGAAGCGGGCCTCGACCAGCCGCTGTTCCTGATCTCCGGCCCCTGCGTGATCGAATCCGAGCAGCTCGCGATGGACACCGCCGGGCAGTTGAAGGAGATGTGCGCCAGCCTCGGCATCCCCTTCATCTACAAGTCCTCGTTCGACAAGGCCAACCGCTCGTCCACCCAGTCCTTTCGCGGACTGGGGCTGGACGAGGGGCTGCGCATCCTGTCCGAGGTGAAGAAGCAGATCGGCGTGCCGGTGCTGACCGACGTGCACGAGGACACCCCGCTGGCGGAGGTCGCGTCCGTGGTCGACGTGCTGCAGACCCCGGCCTTCCTGTGTCGCCAGACCAACTTCATCCAGAACGTGGCGAAGACGGGCAGGCCGGTCAACATCAAGAAGGGCCAGTTCCTCGCGCCCTGGGACATGCAGAACGTCGTCGACAAGGCGCGCGCCGTCGGCAACGAGCAGATCATGGTGTGCGAGCGCGGCGTCTCGTTCGGCTACAACACGCTGGTGTCCGACATGCGGGGGCTGGCGATCATGCGCGCCACGCAATGCCCGGTGGTGTTCGACGCCACCCATTCGGTGCAGCAGCCGGGCGGGCAGGGCACAAAGAGCGGCGGCCAGCGCGAGTTCGTGCCGGTGCTGGCGCGCGCGGCGGTCGCCGCCGGCGTGGCCGGACTCTTCGCCGAGACGCATCCGAACCCCGAATGCGCGCTGTCCGACGGCCCCAACGCCTGGCCGCTGGGCAAGATGCGGGCGCTGCTGGAAACATTGAAGGAAATCGACGCGCTGGTGAAGCAGCGCGGATTCGCAGAACACGAACTGATGAACATCTGAACGGAGGCGCGGACGGCCTGTCCGTCGTCTCCGGACCCTGAAACCTGAGGAAAGAAATTGAGCGCAATCATCGATGTCGTCGCCCGGGAAATTCTCGACTCCCGCGGCAATCCCACTGTTGAAGCCGACGTGCTGCTGGAGTCTGGCGTGATGGGCCGCGCGGCCGTGCCGTCGGGCGCGTCCACCGGAAGCCGGGAGGCGATCGAGCTGCGCGACGGCGACAAATCCCGCTACCTCGGCAAGGGCGTGCTGAAGGCGGTCGAGCACGTCAACACCGAAATCTGCGAAGCCATCATCGGGCTGGACGTCGAGGACCAGGCCTTCATCGACAGGACCATGATCGAGCTCGACGGTACCGAGAACAAGTCGCGCCTCGGCGCCAACGCGCTGCTCGCCGTGTCGATGGCCTGCGCCCGCGCCGCCGCCGAGCAGGCCGGGCTGCCGCTCTACCGCTACCTCGGCGGCGCCGCGCCGATGGCGCTGCCGGTGCCGATGATGAACATCATCAACGGCGGCGCGCACGCCAACAACAACATCGACATGCAGGAGTTCATGATCATTCCGGTCGGCGCGCCGAGCTTCCGCGAAGCCCTGCGTTACGGCGCCGAGGTGTTTCATGCGCTGAAGAAGCTGCTCGACGATCTCGGCATGGCAACCACCGTCGGCGACGAGGGCGGTTTCGCACCCAACCTCGAATCGCACGAAGCCGCGCTCAAGCTGATCGTCGAAGCCATCGAAAAGGCGGGGTTCCAGCCCGGTATCGACGTCGCCATCGGCGTCGACTGCGCGGCCTCCGAGTTTTATAAGGACGGCGTCTATCACCTCGAATCCGAAGGCAGGAAACTCAGCGCCGCCGAAATGGCCGACTACCTCGCCGCCTGGTGCGACAAATACCCCGTCATCAGCATCGAGGACGGCATGGCCGAAGGCGACTGGGACGGCTGGAAGCTGCTGACCGACAAGCTCGGCGGCAAGGTGCAGCTCGTCGGCGACGACCTCTTCGTCACCAACGCGAAGATTCTGAAAGAGGGCATCGACAAGGGCATCGCCAACTCGATCCTCATCAAGGTCAACCAGATCGGCACGCTGTCGGAAACCTTCCAGGCCATCGAGATGGCCAAGCAGGCCGGCTACACCGCGGTGATCTCGCACCGTTCGGGCGAGACCGAGGATTCGACCATCGCCGACCTCGCGGTCGCCACCAACGCGCGCCAGATCAAGACCGGCTCGCTGTCGCGGTCCGACCGCATGGCCAAGTACAACCAGCTTCTGCGCATCGAGGAAGAGCTCGGCGACACGGCCGCCTATCCCGGACGCGATGCGTTCCGCCAACGCGGCTGACAGCGGATGGCGCCTGCTGGGCGCGCGGCTGCGCACCCAGGGGCTCGCCTGGGCGCTGGGCGCGGCGATCGTTCTATTGCAATATCCGCTCTGGCTGGGCGAGGGCGGCTGGTTGAAAGTGCGCGAAGGCGCGCAGAAAATTGCGAGCCAGCAGACCTTGAACCGCCGTCTGCAGGCCCGCAACGACGGACTGATCGCCGAACTCGGCGATCTCAAGCAGGGCCGCGATGCAATCGAGGAACGCGCACGCAACGAATTGGGCATGATCGCGCCGGACGAATGGTTCGTCCGGGTCGTGACGTCTCACCCGATCCAGACGGGAAAAGCGAATGAGTGATTTGCAGATAAGCTTGCTGGTGGTGGGCGCCGCGGTCGTCGCGGCGGTGGTTCTGTTCAACTGGTGGCAGGAGCGGCGCTTCCGCAAGCAGGCGGACTCGGCCTTCCAGGCGCCGCATATCGATCCGCTGATGCCCGACGCCGGCGCGTCGCCGCGCGAACGGCTCGACCGCATCGAGCCCGATCTCGCCGAACCCGTTTTCGGCGAATCCATGCCCGACGTCATCGTCGCGATCGACGAGCCGCACCTGCGCGCCGACGCCGCGCCGCTGCCCGCCGCCGCGCCGCCGCACAAACCCGCCCCGGCACCCGCGCCGCCGCCGCGCCCGGCCGCGCCACCGCCTGCGCCGGCCGCGCCGCCTTCCCCCGCATCGCGCCCGGCCAGCCCGGCGGCCGCGCCCTACGACGAGCTCATCGAATACCGGGTGCGTCTGCAGGGCGACGGCATCCTGGCCAGCGTGTTCGCCGACACGTTCAACCAGGTGCGCGCGCTGAGCAAGGCGGTGCGCTGGTACGGGCTGCCCGTGGGCATGGCCGACTGGGAGGAGGTGCATCCCTGGCGCGATGCGCACTACCAGCAACTGGTCGTCACGATGCAACTGGCCGACCGCAACGGCGCGGTCGGCGCGGAGCAGTTGAGCGCCCTGTGCGGCGCGCTCACGGCCGTCGCCAACGCGCACGGCCTGCGCGTCGCCTGCGACGATGCGGGCGACGCGCTGGAGCGCGCGCAGTCGATCGACCGCTTCTGCGTCGACGTCGACGTGCTGATCGGCCTGAACGTGGTGGCGCGTGGCGAAGACTCGATCAACCTCGCGCGCATCGTGCGCGAGGCGGAAAGCGGCGGCATGGCGCTCGGCGCGGACGGCGTGTTCCAGTTGCTCGACAGCCGCGGCGAGCCGCTCTACGCCCTGTGCAACCACGACGCCGAGCCTTTCGCCGGCGACGTGCACGAAGGCCAGACCTCGCAGGGCGTCACGCTGCAGTTCGACGTGCCGCGCGTGCCCGACGGCGTCAAGGTGTTCGACGGCATGGTCACGTTCGGCCGCCGGCTCGCCAACGAAGTCGGCGGCATCCTGGTCGACGACAACCTGCGTCCGCTCACCGACGCCGGCATCGACAAGATCCGCGCCCAGCTCGCGCAGATCTACGAACGCATGGAGGCGCGCGGCGTGCCCTCCGGCTCGCGGCGCGCGCTGCGGCTGTTCTCCTGATGGTCTCGCCGGAGCGCCTGGCGCATGCGACCGCGCTGCGCCAGGCGATCGAGCGCCACAACTACGCCTACTATGTCCTCGACGCGCCGACCGTTCCCGACGCGGAATACGACCGCCTGTTCCGCGAACTCCAGGCGCTCGAAAGCGAGTATCCCGAACTCGCGACGCCCGATTCGCCCACCCGGCGCGTCGGCGGCCGGCCGCTCGACGGTTTCGCCGCCGTGCGCCATGCCGTGCCCATGCTGTCGATCCGCACCGAGACCGACACCACCGCCGCCGGCGCATTGGCCTTCGACGTGCGGATGCGCAAGGAACTGGGCCTGACGGAAAACGACCCGCCGGTCGAATATGCGGCCGAACTCAAATACGACGGTCTCGCGATCAGCCTGCGCTACGAGGCCGGCGTGCTGATCCAGGCAGCCACGCGCGGCGACGGCGAAACCGGCGAGGACGTTACGCAGAACGTCCGCACGGTGCACCGGATTCCGCTGCGGCTCGCGCTCGACGCGCCGCCCGAAGTGCTCGAAGTGCGCGGCGAGGTCTACATGCGCCGCGACGATTTCGAGCGCTACAACGCGAAGCAGCGCGAGGCCGGCAAGCCCGCGCTGGTCAACCCGCGCAACGGCGCCGCCGGCAGCATCCGCCAGCTCGACCCGAAGCTGGCGGCGCAGCGCCCGCTGTCCTTCTTCGCCTACGGGCTGGGCGAGGTGCGCGGCTGGCCGGCGCAGCCCGCCGCGCATTTCGCCACGCTCGACGCGCTGCGCGACATGGGCCTGCCGGTCGGCGACGAACGCCGGGTATGCCTCGGCGCCGGGGCGCTCGTCGCCTTCCACGACGACATCCAGGCGCGGCGCGACAGCCTGCCGTTCGACATCGACGGCGTGGTCTACAAGGTCAACCGCTACGACCAGCAGCGCGCGCTCGGCTTCGTCACCCGCGAACCGCGCTGGGCGGTGGCGCACAAGTATCCCGCGCAGGAGGAGATGACGACGGTCGAGGCCATCGGCGTGCAGGTCGGGCGCACCGGCGCGCTGACGCCGGTGGCGCGCCTCGCGCCGGTGTTCGTCGGCGGCGTCACCGTCACCAACGCGACGCTGCACAACCAGGACGAGATCGACCGCAAGGACGTGCGCATCGGCGACACCGTCATCGTGCGCCGCGCGGGCGACGTCATCCCCGAGGTGGTGGCGGTGGTGGCGGACCGGCGTCCGCAGCCCGAGCCGCCGCGCTTCAGCATCCTCGCGAGCTATCCGGCCTGCCCCGAATGCGGATCGCACGTGGTGCGCCTCGAAGGCGAGGCGGCGGTGCGCTGCACCGGCGGCCTCTACTGCCCGGCGCAGCGCAAGCAGGCGCTGCTGCACTTCGCCGGCCGCCGCGCGATGGATATCGAAGGCCTGGGCGACAAGCTGGTCGATCAGCTCGTCGACCGCGAGCTGGTGCGCAACCCGGCCGACGTCTACCGGCTCGACGCCGCCACGCTGGCCGGGCTCGATCGCATGGCCGAGAAATCCGCCGCCAACCTCGTCGCGGCCATCGAAGCGAGCAAGGCCGCCACGCTGGCGCGCTTCATTTTCGCGCTGGGCATCCGTAATGTCGGAGAGACCACGGCCAAGGATCTGGCGCGGCATTTCGGCAAGCTCGACGCGCTGATTGCGGCCGGCGACGCCGATCTGCTGGTGGTGCGCGACGTGGGGCCCATCGTCGCCGAGTCGATCCGGCAGTTCTTCGCCGAGCCGCACAACCTGGAGGTGGTGCGCCGCCTGCGCGAAGCCGGCGTGCGCTGGACCGAGACCGCCGGCATGCAACAATCGGCGGGTAAACTCGCCGGCAGGACCTTCGTCCTGACCGGCACGCTGCCCACGCTGACGCGCGAACTGGCCAAGGAACGGATCGAGGCCGCCGGCGGCAAGGTGGCCGGTTCGGTGTCGAAGAAGACCGACTACGTCGTGGCCGGCGCCGAGGCGGGCAGCAAGCTCGTCAAGGCCCAGGAACTCGGCGTGGCCATCCTCGACGAGGCCGGTTTGCTGGCCTTGCTGCCGAACGACGATGCCGCGGAACAGGCAAACTTGGATTTTTAATCAGGCACTTCAGGGAAGAGACATGCAGAGATTCGATCCAGCCGCAGCGACGGGCAAGGCTTTTGCGGGGGCGTCGCGATGATCAAGGTCACCAAGGCGGTATTTCCCGTCGCCGGCCTCGGCACCCGCTTCCTGCCCGCCACCAAGGCCAGCCCCAAGGAAATGCTCCCCATCGTCGACAAGCCGCTGATCCAGTACGCGGTCGAGGAGGCGATGGACGCCGGCATCACCGACATCATCTTCATCTCCAGCCGCACCAAGCGCACCGTCGAGGATCACTTCGACAAGGCTTACGAACTGGAAACCGAGCTGGAGGCGCGCGGCAAGAAGCGCGTGCTGGAGCTGGTGCAGTCGATCCGCCCCAGCGGCGTCAACTTCATCTACATCCGCCAGGCCGAAGCCCTGGGCCTGGGCCACGCCGTGCTGTGCGCCCAGCCCGTGGTGGGCAACGAGCCTTTCGCCGTGCTGCTCGCCGACGATCTGCTCGACGGCGAACCGCCGGTGATGAAGCAGATGGTCGACCAGTACCATTACTACCAGTGCTCCGTGCTCGGCGTGCAGCAGGTGCCGCGCGAGGACACCGGCGCCTACGGCATCGTCGACGCGACCCCGATGGCCGAACGCATCTCGCGCGTCAACGCCATCGTCGAGAAGCCCAAGCCCGAGGATGCGCCCTCGACCCTGGGTGTGGTGGGCCGCTACATCCTCACCCCGCGCATCTTCCACCACATCCGCAACCTGAAGCCGGGCGCGGGCGGCGAACTTCAGCTCACCGACGCCATCGCCGCGCTGCTCAAGGAACAGCAGGTGCTGGCCTACGCCTACGACGGCGTGCGCTACGACTGCGGCAGCAAGCTCGGCTACCTGCAGGCCACGGTGGAATACGCGCTGCGCCATAGCGAAGTCAGCGAGGACTTCGCGGCCTACCTCAAGTCGCGCGTGTGTTGATGCGGGCTGCCGGACGCGGCGGCCCGGTTCCGTTCATTCGTCGTGCCAGGCGTCGGCCTGCGGCGTCAGGGTCATGCGCGGAATCCGCGCCTTGCAATTGGCGTAGGCCTGCGCCACCGTCACGACCACACAGCGCAACGCGGTCGGCCATGTATCGGCATACGCCGCCGCGTCCTCGACGATGCGCGCGCGCCCGTTCACCCGCAGGCGCATCCGCTGCTGAAAATCGACGAACAGCAGGCCGACGTGCGGATTGACTAGGATGTTGCCGAGCGAGTTGTAGAGCCGGTTGCCGCTGAAATCGGGGAATACCAGCGTGCGTTCGTCCAGCACCCGCAACACGGGGCAGGGTTCGCCCGAGGCGCGGGTTTCGCGTCCGCGGAAGCTGCAGTCGCATGCGCCCCGCGCGTCGGCCGTGGCCAGAAAAAAGAACGGCTGGTTTTCCAGAAAGCGCGCCCAGGCGAGCGGCAGGCGGTCGCGCAGCATCGCCGCCAGCTGCGCCTCGTCCCAGGTCGGGCCGCCGTGGAAGCGGCGCTGCGCCTCGACTTCGCCCGCGTGCAGCCATTCGGGCCTGTCCGCATCGCGCATGGTTCGTGGTTTCCGGACGTGATTACAGGCCGAGATCGGACAGACCCGGATGGTCGTCCGGCCGGCGGCCCAGCGGCCAGAAGAACTTGCGGTCGGCCTCCGCGATCGGCAGGTCGTTGATGCTCGCGAAGCGGCGCATCATGAAGCCCTGCTCGTTGAATTCCCAGTTCTCGTTGCCGTAAGAGCGGTACCACTGTCCCGAGTCGTCGTGCCATTCGTAGGCGAAGCGCACGGCGATACGGTTGCCGGCGCAGGCCCACAACTCCTTGATCAGGCGGTAGTCGAGTTCGCGCGCCCACTTACGTTCGAGAAAACGCTGCACTTCCGCGCGGCCGACCGGGAATTCGGCGCGGTTGCGCCAGCGCGTGTCCTCCGTGTAGACCAGCACGACGCGCGACGGATCGCGGGTGTTCCAGGCGTCCTCGGCCATGCGTACTTTCTGGCGGGCGGTTTCCTCGGTGAAGGGGGGCAGGGGCGGTTTGGTTTCCATCGTCGTCTCCTTGTGCGGGTTCGGGCAGGAAGTAGACGAATCTGTCTACATGCGCCGCAGTCTAGCCGGTGTAGACAGACCTGTCTACAATGCCGGCATGACGCCCGGAAACGACATCGCCGCCGCGCCGCTTTCCGCGCGCGACCGCATCCTGCGCACCGCGCATGATCTCTTCTACCGCGACGGCGTGCGCGCGACCGGCATCGACCGCGTGATCGCCGAATCGGGCGTGGCCAAGCTCACTTTCTATCGGCACTTTCCGAGCAAGAACGACCTGATCCGCGCCTATCTCGATTATCGCCACCGGCGCTGGATGGCCTGGTTCGCCGACGCGCTGGCCCGCCACGGCGGCGGACCGGACGCCATCGTGCCGGCGGTGGGCGAGTGGCTGCGCGATCCGGCCTATCGCGGCTGCGCCTTCATCAACAGCGTCGGCGAACTCGCCGGCACGCTGCCCGAAGTGGTCGACATCGCGCGCGCACACAAGGCCGACGTGACCGCCGCCATCGCCGCCGCGCTGCCGGCTTCGCACCGGCGCGACCCACTTGCGCAGGCGGTGGCGCTGGCCGTCGACGGCGCCATCGTGCGCGCGCAGTTCGACGCCGCGCCCGACGCGGCGCTGAAGGCGCTCAGGCGCGTCGTCAAGTCCCTGCTGAAGGATTAGGGCCTGTTAACGCTATTTTCTCGCAGCAACCCGAAGGGGCGAGGTCGATTCGAGCGCATCCCTTTGTCGCAGCCCGCTTGCTGTGCCCGCACAGCGGCGCGGCTTGCTTCGCGGGCTGCAGCCCGAACCGGTCTCGTCGCAGGCGTGAAAATAGTGTCAACAGGCCCTAAGCCGTATTGCCGTGCAGCCAGACGGCCGCTTCGAGCGCGTCGCCCGGCGCCATGCCCTGCGCGAGCAGCGCGGCGACGATGCCGGTGAGGCGGTCGCCCGAGCCGGCCTGCGCCAGATGCGGGCCGCCGGTGATGTTGATCGCGTAGCGGCCCTGCGGGTGCGCGACGACGGTGCCCGCGCCCTTGAGCGCGGCGTGCGCGCGGAAGCGGGCGGCGAGCGCCGTCGCCGCCGCGACGCGGTCGGCCTGCACGGTAGCGGTATCGCAGCCCAGCAGGCGCGCGGCCTCGCCGGGGTGCGGCGTGAGCAGGGTGGGGGCCGCGCGCCGCGCCGCCGTGTCCGCCAGCGCCGCGTCGGCGGCCAGCAGGTTCAGCGCGTCGGCGTCCAGCACCAGCGGACAGGGCGCGGTGAGCGCGGCTTCCAGCAGGGCGTGCGCGTGCGTGGCCTGGCCCAGCCCGGGGCCGACCGCCAGTACGGTGCATTTTTCGGCGACCAGATTTTCCGGCGGCGCGAATATCAGGCGCGGCTCGCCGTAGTCCACCGCCACGCGCGCGTCCAGCACGCCCAGCGTGACCAGGCCCGCGCCGTGCGTCAGCGCCGCGCGGCCGGCGATCAGCGCCGCGCCCACCATGCCCGGCGCGCCGCCGACGACGCCGACGCGGCCGAACAGGCCCTTGTGGCTGTTGCGCGGGCGCGGCGGCAGGTGGTGCCGCGGCGCCAGCCGCGTGAGCGCGAAGCCGGGCGATTCGGGCGCGTCCGCGCCGAGCGTGTCCACCGTCACCTCGCCCGCGTGGTCGGGCCCGTCGGCGGTGAGCAGACCGGGTTTCGCACCGATGAAACTCAGCGTCGCGTCCGCGCGCAGCGCGACGCCGCATACCCGGCCCGTGTCCGCATCGAGCCCGCTCGGCACGTCCAGCGCCAGGCGCGGGCAAGGGAGCGCATTGGCCTGTTCGATCCAGCGCGCCTCGACGCCGGACACGTCGCGCCCGAGCCCCACGCCGAACAGTCCGTCGATCGCCAGACTGAAGGCCTGCCCCGTGGGCATCTCCGCCAGACAGACGCCGCCCGCCGCAATCCAGGCCGCGTGCGCGTGCGCCGCGTCGGGCGGCAGCCGTGCCGGATCGGCGCGGCTCGCCACCTGCACGCGGAAGCCTCGCGCCGCCAGCAGACGCGCCGTCACGAAGGCGTCGCCGCCGTTGTTGCCCGGCCCGGCCAGCACCAGCACCGGCGCGCCGGTGTCGTCCGCCAGCGCGGCCGCGAAATCCGCCGCCGCCGCGCCGGCCTTTTCCATCAGCGCGTCGCCCGGATGCGCGGCGTGCCAGGCCTGCTCCATCGCGCGGATGGCGGAGGCGGGATACAGAGGCGGCGAGATCAGGTCGGCGAGCGGGATGGGCATGGCTTTGAATATCGAAGTGAAGGCCGGTTTTTCAGGATAGGTGAGCGCTTCGTCGGCGGGCAGGCGTGCGATCCCGTGGGGCAAGCCGCGAATCGTGTATTACAATGACCAAAACGTATTACGGAAGGATTTGGTATGTCAACTGTTACGGTATCCCCCAAATTCCAGGTTGTCATCCCGCGTGACCTGCGGCGCATGCTCAATATCCAGCCCGGCCAGAAACTCCGGGCGCGCATCCAGGGCGACCGTATCGAACTGATCCCCGAGCAGCCCATTACCGCCGCGCGCGGTTTCCTGCAAGGAATCGACACCCGCGTCGAGCGGGAGGCCGACCGCGCATGAATGTGGTCGATTCATGCGGCTGGCTGGAATATTTTGCCGACGGCGGCAATGCCGGTTTCTTCGCGCCCGTCATCGAAGCCACCGATTCCCTCATCGTCCCCAGCCTATCGGTTTTCGAGGTATGCAAGCGCGTTGCCCTGCAGCGCGGCGAAGCGGCGGCGCGTCAGGCCGCCGACTTCATGGCGCGGGGCGAAATCGTCGGCCTCGATGCCGACACCGCACTGGCTGCCGCACTCTATTCGGCCAGACGCCAACTGCCCATGGCCGACAGCATCATCCTGTTCACAGCGCTGGCGTACCAGGCTACCTTGTGGACGCAGGACATCGATCTCAAGGGGCACAAGGGCGTCAAATACAAAGCCCAACCCGCCTGATCCCTGATCCCTGATCCCTGATCTTTGAGAGGCGCCGTAGCGCGCCCTGCCCCGGTAGCCCTGCCGCCCGGTCAGCATCGAACGGCATTTGCACCCGCGCCAAGTGGCCCTGCAATGACTCGACCGGACGCAGCGGCAACATCGCTCGTCCATTCTTTCGATATTCGCGCGGTATAGTTGCCGTCTACCAATTCATGCAAGCCGATGCCGCTTCGCGGTGCGGCTTTTCATTCGTTAGCGCGCGCCATGTCCCACCTCGAATCGCTCATCGTTGAATATCTCGACTGGCAGGGCTATCTGGTGCGCCGCAATACGAAGGTCGGCCGCCTGAAACACGGCGGCTGGGAAATGGAGCTCGACGTGATCGGCTACAACCCCCACAGCGGCGATCTCGTCCATTACGAGCCTTCGGTCGACGCCCATACCTGGGCGGTGCGCGAGAGCCGGTATGCCAAGAAATTCGAGGCGGCGAGAAAACTCATCTTCGCCGAAGTCTTCGCCTGGCTGCCCCCGACGACGACGCTGCGCCAGATCGCCGTGTTTCCGTCCCATCCGAAAGACCGGGACAGCATCGCGGGCGGGCAGATCCTGTCCATCGACGAGTTCGTCGCCGAGGTTCGCGCGAAGGTCGTCGCGTGCGGCGCCGCCTGCCGCAGCGCCATATCCGAGAACTACCCGCTGCTTCGCATGTTGCAGCTTTCTCATTGTGGCTACAGCCGCGCGCGCTGACGGTCTGCCTGCGGAGGTTTCGCGTCGCGCCGGGGATTGCGCTCCGACCATTCATGGTGAAAGCCGATGACGCCTCGAGCCCTGTTCCTGTCGCATGACGCCTTGCCGGGAGGGGTTCGAGCTGCGTATCCTGAACAAGCGGTCGAGCATGTATCTGTGGTGAACCGAACCATGCGAGGAGACGAATTATGAAATACACAGGCAGTTGCCACTGCGGCAGGGTGTCGTTCGAGGTCGAAGGCGAAATCGGCGAGGCGCTGGCCTGCAATTGCTCCATCTGCCGGCGCAAGGGGTCGCTGCTCTGGTTCGTGCCGCGCGGCGCGCTCAGGCTGCTGTCGCCCGAGGACGCGGCGTCGACCTATACCTTCGGCAAGGGCGACGTGAAGCACCGCTTTTGCCCGACGTGCGGCATGCACCCCTACGGCGAGGGCGTGGGGCCGGACGGCACGGCGACGGCCGCCATCAACATCCGCTGCCTCGACGGCGTCGACCTCGACGCGATTCCCGTGCGGCATTTCGACGGGCGGTCGCTGTAGCGCGCTGCGATGACCGTATATGCCTCGAAAGTCGACGGCTGGCTTGCCGCCGTGCTTGGCGTGGCGATCGTGTCGTCGCTCTGGGCGGGCCGCCATCTTCTGCTGGCCGGTTCGGCGGCCGCGTGGCCGGTTGCACTGCTGATCGCGTGCGTCGGCGCGGGTCTGCCGCTGTGGGTGCTGCTCGACACCCGCTACGTCGTCGACGCGACGCATCTGCGCATCCGCAGCGGGCCGTTCAGGTGGACGGTGCCCATCGCCGGGATCGTCCGCATCGCGCCGACGTCGAATCCGCTGTCCGGCCCGGCCTTGTCGCTGGACAGGCTGCGCATAGAATACGGCCGGGGCGCAGCCGTCATGGTGTCGCCCCGCGACCGGGCCGGCTTCATGCGGGCGATCGAAGCGGCGCGCGACCGGCCCGGCTGACCGGGACGGACGCCGGGGACGACCCCGGCGCGGACATTCAACCGCGGGGACGGCCCTGCAGAATCCAGGAGCCGTACCATGAACTGGCTGGTGTTGTTTCTCGCGGGCGTGTTCGAAGTCGTCTGGGCCGTCGGCCTCAAATACAGCGAAGGGTTCACCCGGCTCGGGCCGTCGCTCGTCACGCTGGGCGCAATGGCGGCGAGCTTCTATCTGCTGGCGGCGGCCTTGCGCAGTCTGCCGCTCGGCACGGCGTACGCGGTCTGGGTCGGAATCGGCGCGGTGGGTACGGCGATCGCGGGCATCGTCCTGTTTCACGAGTCGGTCACGGCGCTGAAACTGGTCAGCCTGGCGCTGGTGGTCGCGGGCATCGCCGGGCTCAGGCTGGCGAGCCCGGCCTGACGCGCCGCAGTCTTGCTATGCTGCATGCCCCGTTTCCGAACGATCGGCGCTTCACATGTTCGAATTCAAGACCGTCGCCCTGTTCTTCGTCACGGCCGTCGCCGAGATTCTTGGCTGCTATCTGCCCTATCTCTGGCTGAAGGAAGGCAAGAGCGCCTGGCTGCTGATTCCCGCCGCCGCCAGCCTGATGCTGTTCGCCTGGCTGCTGTCCCTGCATCCCACGGCCGCCGGTCGCGTCTATGCGGCGTATGGCGGCGTCTATGTCTTCGTCGCCCTGCTCTGGCTCTGGGGGGTCGACGGCATACGGCCCACCGCATGGGACGTGGCGGGGGCCTGCGTGGCGCTCGCCGGCATGGCGATCATCATGTTCGCGCCGAGAAACGCTTGACGGCCCGCTAGGCATTTTCGCCGGCGGGACTACAGTGAAAGCAGTCCATGCAGTAGGAGCAATGCTATGGATAAGCCCCTTCTTACCCCGGGTGGCGGCGTCGTGGCGCAGTGCGCCGACGAGGCCGCCTGCGTCGTGGTGCGCTGCGCCGTCTGCCTGAAGGAAGTGCCGGCCGACGCCGTGAACGTGGCCGACGCGCAGGATTACGTGCACCATTTCTGCGGGCTGGATTGCCTCGACACTTGGCGCAAACAGGCCGGCGCGCCTCGCCCGGAGGCGGCAAAGCCCTGAGCGAACGCGGTAAAATGGCGTCTTTGCCCCTCCCGCCCAGACGCTCATGTCACGCATCGTTTCGCGCCCCGGCAGCGCCGCGCTGTCGCCCTTCCGTATTGCCAAAATCCGCGAGCAGGCCGCCCTTCTGGGCGTGACGCTGGGCGGCGTCGAGGCGCGTTTCTGGCATTTTCTGGAAGTCGACGGCGACCTCGACGCCGCGGCCGAGCGCCAGATCGACGCGACCCTGGCCTACGGCGCGCCGACCGATGCGCCGGCGGCCGAGGCGGTGCAGGTTCTGGTGACGCCGCGGCCGGGCACGATTTCGCCGTGGTCGTCGAAGGCGACGGACATTCTCCGCAACAGCGGCATCGCCCGGTTGAAGCGCATCGAGCGCGGCGTGGCCTGGCGGCTGCTGGATGCGGCCGGCGCGCCGCTGGCAAACGCGGCGCTCAAGACCGTGCTGCCGCTCTTGCACGACCGCATGATCGAGGCGGTGCTGCCGTCGCTGGACGAGGCCGCCGTGCTGTTCCGCCACGTGCCGCCGCGCGGGATGACCTCGGTGGACGTGCTGGCCGGCGGACGGGCCGCGCTGGTCGCCGCCAACCGCGATCTGGGTCTCGCGCTGTCGGACGACGAGGTGGATTACCTGGCGGAGAATTTCACCCGCATGGGGCGCAATCCCAGCGACGTCGAGCTGATGATGTTCGCGCAGGCCAACTCGGAGCACTGCCGCCACAAGATCTTCAACGCCGACTGGGTGATCGACGGCCGGGCCGAATCGAAGTCGCTGTTCGGCATGATCCGCGACACCCACGCCGCGCACCCCGAGGGCACGGTGGTGGCGTATTCCGACAATTCCTCGGTGATCGAGGGCGCGGCGATCGACCGCTTCTACCCGCGCGCCGACGGCGGCTACGCCTACGGCGAAGAACTGACCCACGTGTTGATGAAGGTGGAGACGCACAACCACCCGACGGCGATCTCGCCGTTTCCCGGCGCGGCCACCGGCAGCGGCGGCGAAATCCGCGACGAGGGCGCGACCGGCACGGGTTCCAAGCCCAAGGCGGGCCTGTGCGGGTTCTCGGTGTCGAACCTGAATCTTTCGGACTGGCCGCAGCCCTGGGAAGCCGAAGCCTACGGCAAGCCCGACCGCATCGTGTCCGCGCTGACCATCATGCTCGAAGGCCCCATCGGCGCGGCGGCCTTCAACAACGAATTCGGCCGGCCCAACCTCGCGGGTTATTTCCGCACCTTCGAGGAAACCGTGGCGGGCGAACGGCGCGGCTACCACAAGCCCATCATGCTGGCGGGCGGCGTCGGCATGATCCGCGACGACCACGTGCACAAGAAGCTCTTGCCGGCCGGCACGCTGCTCATTCAATTGGGCGGCCCCGGCATGCTGATCGGCCTGGGCGGCGGCGCGGCCTCGTCGATGGACACCGGCGCGAACGCCGCCGATCTCGACTTCGATTCGGTGCAGCGCGGCAACCCCGAAATGGAGCGGCGCGCGCAGGAAGTCATCGACCGCTGCTGGCAGTTGGGTGCAGAGAATCCCATCCTGTCGATCCACGACGTCGGCGCGGGCGGCCTGTCGAACGCGCTGCCCGAGCTGGTGCACGGCGGCGGCCGTGGCGGGCGCTTCGAGCTGCGCGCCGCGCCGTCGGAAGAGAGTGGCATGTCGCCGCGCGAGATCTGGTGCAACGAGGCGCAGGAGCGCTACGTGCTGGCGATTCCGCCGGATCGGCTCGACGAATTCCGCGCGATCTGCGAACGCGAGCGCTGCCCTTTCGCCGTGCTGGGCGAAGCGACGGAAGCAAACCATCTGCTCGTCACCGACAGCCATTTCCGGAATGCGCCGGTGGACGTGAGTCTGGACGTGATCCTCGGCAAGCCGCCGAAGATGACGCGCGACGCGGCGCACCGGCAGAGCCTGCCGGCGCCGCTCGCGCTCGACGGCATCCAGCTTCCCGACGCGGTGAGCCGCGTGCTGGCGATGCCGGGCGTGGCGTCGAAAATGTTCTTGATTTCCATCGGCGACCGCAGCGTGGGCGGACTCACCGCGCGCGACCAGTGCGTCGGGCCGTGGCAGGTGCCGGTGGCCGACTGCGCGATCACGCTCGCGGGCTACAGGACCGTGCGCGGCGAGGCTTTCTCCATCGGTGAAAAGGCCCCGCTGGCGCTGATCGACGCGCCGGCCTCGGGCCGCATGGCGATCGCCGAGGCGATCACCAACCTCGCCGCCGCGCGCGTGGAAAAACTCGGCGACGTGAAGCTGTCGGCCAACTGGATGGCGCCGGCCGGCCACCCCGGCGAGGACGCGGCGCTGTTCGACACCGTCGCCGCCGTCTCGAAATACTGTCAGGCGCTGGGCATCGCGATTCCGGTGGGCAAGGATTCGATGAGCATGAAATCCGTGTGGCAGGCCGGCGGCGAGCGGAAGCAGGTGACCGCGCCGATCTCGCTGGTGGTGTCGGCCTTCGCCGTCACGCCCGACGCGACGCGCCAGCTCACGCCGCAGTTGCGCACCGACGCGGGCGACACCGACCTCATCCTGATCGACCTGGGGCTGGGCAGGAACCGCCTCGGCGGGTCGAGCTTCGCCCAGGCCTACAGGCAGGTGGGCGACCAGTGCCCCGACGCGCCGGCGGCCGAGGCGCTCAAGGCTTTCTTCGATACCGTGCAGGCGCTCAACGCGGCCGGCAGGATTCTGGCCTATCACGACCGCTCCGACGGCGGCCTGTTCGTCGCGCTGGCCGAGATGGCGTTCGCCGGACATTGCGGCGTCGATCTCGACGTGGACGAGCTGTGTCTCGACCAGATCCGCCACGAGGTCGAGGACGAAGGTCTGCCCGAACCCGAGCGCCTCGCCGAAGGCGACGTGACGCACCGCATCTTCAACGTGCTGTTCAACGAGGAGGCGGGCGCGGTCCTGCAGGTGCGGCGCGCCGACACCCAGGCGGTGATGCGGGCCTTCATCGACGCCGATCTGCGCGGCGAATTCCACGTGATTGGCCAGCCGACCGCCGCCGACCGCATCCGTATCCTGCGCGAAGGCGTGGCGTTCTACGACGCGGCGCGCGCCGACCTGCAGCGCGTCTGGGCGCGCACCGGCTACGAAATGGCGAAGCTGCGCGACAACCCGGCCTGCGCCGAACAGGAGTACGCGATCCACGCCGACGCGGCCGATCCCGGCCTGCGCTGCGCGCCAAGCTTCGATCCGGCCGAGGACGTGGGCGCGCCCTGCATTGCCACCGGCAAGCGGCCGCGCGTCGCCATCCTGCGCGAGCAGGGCGTGAACGGCCACGTCGAGATGGCCGCCGCCTTCGACGCCGCCGGCTTCGCGGCCTTCGACGTGCACATGAGCGACATTCTCGAAGACCGCGCGAGCCTCGCCGATTTCGCCGGCCTCGCCGCGTGCGGTGGCTTCAGCTACGGCGATGTGCTGGGCGCGGGCGGCGGCTGGGCCAAGTCCATCCTGTTCAATCCCCGCGCGCGCGACCAGTTCGCCGCCTTCTTCGGCCGCGCCGACACCTTCGCGCTTGGTGTGTGCAACGGCTGCCAGATGATGAGCCAGTTGCACGATCTGATTCCGGGCGCGTCGGCCTGGCCGCGTTTCGAGCGCAACCTGTCGGAGCAGTTCGAGGCGCGCTTCAGCCTGGTCGAGGTGCTCGATTCGCCCTCGCTCTTCTTCGCCGGCATGGCGGGCTCGGTCATGCCCGTCGTCGTGTCGCACGGCGAGGGGCGGGTGGAATTCCGCGATGCCGCGCACGCCGCGGCGGCGCGCGCGACGCTGCGCTACGTCGACCATCGCGGCGCGCCGACCGAGACCTATCCGATGAACCCCAACGGCTCGGCCGGTGGGCTCACCGGCTTCACCAGCGACGACGGCCGCTTCAGCATCCTGATGCCGCATCCGGAACGCGTGGTGCGCGCGGCGCAGATGTCGTGGAAGCCGGACGGTCTGACCGGCGACAGCCCTTGGATGCGCCTGTTCCGCAACGCCCGGCGCGCGGTTGGGTGATGGGCGGGCCTGTGAGAAAATACGCCGTTTTTCGATTCAACGCGCGCTGACGCCAGCCGCCGCCCGCCATGAACGCACCGGACCATCTCCTCACCGACGATCACCTGCGCGCGCAGGTCAAGCTCCTGGGCACCCTGCTGGGCCAGGTGTTGCTGCAATTCGCCGGCGAGGACGTGTTCGAGGCGGTGGAAACGCTGCGGCGCGGCTTCGCCGAGCTGCACCAGCAGGAAGACCAGCAGCGCCGCACCGCGCTGATGGCGATGATCGACGCCATGCCGGCCGAGAAGGTCGAACTGGTGGTGCGCGCGTTCTCCAGCTATTTCAAGCTGGTCAACGTGGCGGAAGAGAGCTTCGCCCACCGCAACCGCCGCCGCATGCTGTCGCACGGCATGCCGCTGTGGGAAGGCTCGTTCGACCGCACGGTCGGCGACCTCAAGGCGCAGGGCATGTCCGCCGACACCTTGCAGGCGATGCTGAACCGGCTGTACTACGCGCCGGTGTTCACCGCGCATCCCACCGAGGCGCGCCGCCGTGCCGTGATGGAGGGCATGCGCCGCGTGTTCCTGATCTGCGACCAGCTCTACAGTCCGACGCTGGGCGTCAACGACCGGCGCGAGCTCGAATCCCAGCTCGCCGCCGAGATCCAGGTGATGTGGCGGACCGACGAGCTGCGCAGCGCCAAGCTGGAAGTGCGCGACGAGGTGCGCAACGGCCTCTACTACGTGCGCGAGAGCCTGTTCGAGGCCGTACCCAAGGCCTACCATTTCTTCGAGAAGGCGCTGCGCAAGCATTACGGCGTCGGCGCCGACGGCATGGCGCCGGTCGGCGTGCCGAGCTTCATCCGCTTCGGTTCGTGGATCGGCGGCGACCGCGACGGCAATCCCTTCGTGACCGCGGACGTCACCGAATGGACGGTGTACACGCAGATGCAGGCAGCGCTCGACGAATACCGCGCCCGTCTGCTCGAGCTGCGGCAGACGCTCACCCAAAGCGGCGACTGGTGCACGCCTTCGGCGGCCTTTCAGGAAAAGCTGGCCGAATACGAAGCCGAATTCGGCGACCAGGTCTTCCGCGGCACCGCCGTGCAGATCTACAGCCGCGAACCCTACCGCCGCATGGCGGCGATCATGCTGGCGCGGCTGGACGCCAACCGCTCCTACGTGCATCAGAGCCTGGCCGACGTGCCGAGCTTCAAGCCGCATCTCGCCTACGAGAAGGCCGGCGACTTCATCGACGACCTGTATCTGCTGCGCGATTCCCTGATCAGCCACGGCGACCGGCTGGTGGCGATGCAGGGCCTGCAGGCGCTGATCCGGCTGGCCGAGAGCTTCGGCTTTCACCTGCTGCAGATCGACATCCGCCAGGAATCGACCGTGCACACGCGCACGGTCGCCGCGGTGCTGCAGCAGATCGATCCCGGTTTCGACTATGCGGCGGCAGGCGATGCGGCGCGCCTCGAACGGCTGGCGGCCTGGATCGGTCATATCGATCCGATCCCGATCAACGACGCGATGCTCGACGAGGAGGCGCGCGAGGCGCTGGCGGTGTTCCGCCGCATGGCCAAGCTGCAGGCCGAGGTCGGCGACGCGCTGTTCGGCGCCTACGTGATCTCGATGACGCACAGCGCCAGCCACGTGATGGAAGTGATGCTGCTCGCGCGGCTGGTCGGGCTGGCGGGTCACACCGGCGACGAATGGTTCTGCCGGATTCTGGTGGCGCCGCTGTTCGAGACGGTGGACGACCTGCGGCACAGCGAGGACATCCTCGACGCGCTGCTGTCGAACACGGTCTATCGCGCGCTGGTCGCGGCCAACGGCGACCGCCAGGAAGTCATGTTGGGGTATTCCGATTCCTGCAAGGACGGCGGCATTCTGGCGTCGAACTGGAACCTCTATCAGGCGCAACTTTCCATCATCGCGCTGACCCAGCACTACGGCGTCGAATGCCGGCTCTTCCACGGCCGCGGCGGCACCGTCGGGCGCGGCGGCGGCCCGACCTACGACGCGATCCTGTCGCAGCCGCCCGGCACCGTGAACGGCGAGATCAAGTTCACCGAGCAGGGCGAGATGCTGTATTACAAATACGGCAACCCCGAGACCGCGAACTACGAGATCGGCATGGGCGTGACCGGCCTGCTGAAGGCCAGCGCCACCGCGCTGGCGCACAGCGACGTGCGCTATCCGCAGGAATATCTGGACCGCATGCGCGACATCGCCGCGGCGGGCGAGGTGAGCTACCGCGCGCTGATCGGCATGGAAGGCTTCATCGACTATTTCTACGAGAGCACGCCGGTGACCGAGATCGGCACGCTGAACATCGGCAGCCGGCCGTCGCACCGCAAGAAGGCCGACCGTTCGCTCGGCTCGATCCGCGCGATTCCCTGGGTGTTCGGCTGGGCGCAGTCGCGCCACACGCTGCCGGCCTGGTACGGCATCGGCAGCGCGCTCAAGGGCTACATCGACGCCCATGCGGACGGCCTGGCGCACCTGCGCGAGATGCACCGCGAATGGCCGTTCTTCCGCAGCCTGCTGTCCAACGTGCAGATGTCGCTGACCAAGGCCGACATCGAGATCGCCGAGGAATACGCGTGCCTGTGCGACCATCCCAACACGATGGCGATCTACCGCACCATCGCCGACGAGTTCGCGCTGACGGTCGACAGCGTCAAGACCGTGGCCGGCATCGAGAACCTGCTTGAGGACAACCCGCAACTGGCCCTGTCGCTGTCGCGCCGCCGGGCCTACATCGACCCGATCAATCACATCCAGGTGCGCATGCTGAAACGCTACCGCACGGGCAGCGTGTGGGAAGCCGAGCAGGACACCTGGCTCACGCCGCTCAAGCGTTCGATCAACGCGATCGCCGCGGGCATGCGCAACACGGGATGAGCGAAAGCGCCGCGCCCGCGCCGAGGCGGCGCGGCCTGGTCGCCGCGCTGCTGTTGGCGGCCGTGTTGTTCATGATGGTCTGCGGCCTGGCGCTCTATGCCTTCATGCTCAACGTCGACCTGGGCGAAGCCAAGCGGCGGCTGTCGAAGGAAGTCGAGACGCGCCAGCAGACCGAACGCTACCTCACCGAAACGCGCAACCAGTTGCTCGCCCGGCAGCGCGAGGTCGAGCAGTTGCGCCAGCAGTTGAGCGATCGGGAATCGGACTATCAATCCGCGGTCGCGGCCAAGCCCGAGCTGCCGGTGACCGTGAGTTTCCGCGCGTCCCTGCTGGGCAAGGGGCTGGTCGCGGTGATCCAGAACACCGGCGACCGCTATCTGACCGTGGCGCTCTCGGTGCGCAATCCCACGCGCGCCGTCGCCAAGCGCTTCACGCTCGAACTGGAGCCCCGATCCAGCACCGATTTCGGCCATCTGGAAGGCTGGCAGTTCGCCTCGGGCGACGAGTTCGCCCTCTACAACGACGAATTCGCCGCGCTCAGGCTGAACGTGCCCTGAGCGCCGCGTCCTGCTTCGGCAGGCGCAGGCCCAGCAGCGCCGGCATCAGCAGCAGTTCGAATATCTGGCCGGCGAACAGGCCGACCGCGCACAGCGCGCCGAAGTGCGCGGTCGGGCGGAAGTCCGACAGGCCCAGCAGGCTGAACTGCGCGATCAGCACGACCGAGATCGCGATCACCGCGCGCCCCGAGCTTTCCACGCTGCGAATGATGGCGAACACTGGACTCACGCCGCGGCGGATCCGGTGCAGATAGCCGTGGTACAGATGGATCGTGTCGTCCACCGTGATGCCGAGGATGACGCCGGCGATCAGCACGGTGGCGACGTCGAGCGCGACGCCGGTGACGCCCATCACCACGAAGATGAAGAACAGCGGCGCGAGATTCGGGATCAGGCAGATCAGCGCGCCGCGGAACGAGCGGAACAGCAGCGCCATCAGCAGCAGGATCTGGATGAAGGCCGAGGAGAAGCTCTTGAGCTGGCCGTTGACGATGCGGTCGGTCTGGTCGGCGAACAACTGGCCGTAGCCCGACATGCGGATCTCCACGCCTTCGATCGGGTGGGCGGCGAGATGCGTCTTGATGCGGTCGATCACCGCGCTGATCTCGTTTACGCCGTGCACGTTGAGGCTCATGGCGATGCGGCCGCGCTGGAATTCGCGGTTGACCAGCTCGAACAGGTCGCCGCCGTCGTAGATCAGCAGCAGTTGCTCGACCAGCTTGCGGCTGGTCGGCAGCGCGTCGACGCCGGGCGGCTCGTCGCTCAGCGCGCGGTTCATTTCCTCGACCATGTCGGCGACCGAGAGGCTGCGGTCGACTTCGGGCTGCTGCGCCAGCCAGGTCTGCAGCGCCTTGATCTCGGCCAGGCGCTTCGGGTCCTTGAGCGCGTCGCGGCCCGCGCCGGTGAGCACGATCTCCAGCCCGGTGACGCCGGCGAGCCGGCTTTCGATCCGCTCGGTGCCGACACTGATGCTGTGTTCGGGCGCGAAGAATTCGATCAGGTTGGATTCCACCTTGACCTGCATCGCCAGCGGGATCGTGGCCAGGATGAGCAGCGCGGTGCCGCCGAGCACCCATCGGGCATGGCGCAGGCTGAACACCGAGAGGGCCGCCGCGACGTGGCGCGCCTTGGCGAGCCCCGAGCGGCGGCGCGGCCAGCGGGGCACGTCCCATTTGAGCAGGATGGGCGGCACCAGGACGAACACCACGAGGAAGACCATCAGCGTGCCGATGGAGCCGGACAGGCCGAAGGCCTGGACCGGCGGGATGTCCACCCACAAGAGGCTCAGCATGCCGGCGCCCGTCGTCAGCACGTTGAACAGGCCCGGCACGAAGGTTTCCTTGAGCGCGCGGGCGATGCGCTGCGGGCGCGGCAGCAGCGCGATGCGCGCGCGCTGGATGGCGGCGTAGAGGTGCAGCAGCGTGGCGGTGGTGTAGGCCGCCATCAGCGTCGGGATCATCGCGGTGACCGGCGTGTAGGGCTGGCCGGCGGCGACCAGGCCGCCGACGCTGGCCGCGACCGTCACGCTCATCGCCAGCCCGCCGATCAGGACCGGGCGGATGCGGCCGACCACCCACCACAGGAGGCCCATGCCGATCAGGAAGGTGGCGGGGATGAAGATCGCGCTGTCGCGCCACAGCGAACGCAGCTCCTCGACGGTCTGCGCCACCGTGCCGGCGGTGGCGGTGCGGTGGCTTTCCAGCTTTTCGGCGACGATCGTCTCGTCGAGCGCGATCAGTACGTCGCGCCGGGCGAGGCTCTCCTTCAGGAACTTGGGCCGCACGACCAGTGCGACGGCGCGGCCGTCGCGCGAGGCGAGCAGGCCGGGCACGAAGGGGTCGCCGAGCACGCGGGCCTTCCATTGCTCGGGGCTGCGCGACGCGAGCCTGCGGGCGTCGATCAGCGGCGCGACGGCGAAGCCGTCGTCGGTGGCCTCGAGATGCTCGACCGTGGTCAGCGTGAGCACGCGGTCGACCGACGGATGGCGCGCCATCGTGCGGGCGACGCGGTCGAGCGCGGACAGGAAGGCCGGCGTGTAGAGGTCGTCGCCCTCGAACAGCACGACGATGGTCTCGTCGTTGGGGAATTCCTTGAACAGCGACGCGCGCAACTGGATCGTGGACGAGTCGGACGGCGAATAGATGTCCGGCGCGTTGTTGAAGTGCAACTGCAGGACGTAGGGGATGGAGACCGCGAGGATGACGAGCGCGATGCCCATCGCCACCCAGGGCGGCAGCATGCGCTGCCCGTTGACCCAGGATTTCAGCGTTTCCATGCGGCGGGCGGTTTCAGAACCGGGTGCGCAGGCCCAGCGTGATCAGCGAGTGATCCTGGTGGAAGCCGCCGAGCGTGCGGTCTTCGCCGTCGTAGTAATGGCCCGCCAGATAGATTTCGTGCGGCTCCCAGCCGACGTAGCTGATCCGGGGGCCGATATAGACGTCGCGCACGTTGAAGCCGGCGGCGAAGCGCACGGCGGCCTTCCAGCGGCCGTTGGCGAAGGGGGTCTCGATCTCGCCATTGGCGCCGTAGTATTCCTTCAGTTCGAGCGCGGCGCGGTCGGTCCGCAGGGCGTGCGCGACCAGTTGCAGGTTGACGCGGGTGTCGCCGCCGCCGGGGAAGAATTCCAGCGCGCCGATCCAGTCGAGCGCGTGCGCGGTGTCCATGACGGTCGTCGGCTGCGTGTAGGGCACGTTGTCGGTGTAGCCGACTTCCATGCGCCAGGTCAGGCCGCCGCTGACCACTTCCATGTCCGCGCCGACGAAATCGTTGAAGGGATGGATCGCGGTGAGTGTGAGCGTCGGCACGTCGATCCGGTAGTAGGGCAGCGACTGGCGCGTGCGCGCCACGGTCACGCCGAAATCGAAGGGCTCGCCGGTACGGGTCAGGCGGATCGCCCCGCCGCCGCTGCCGTGCTCGTCGTCCTCGATGCGCGCGCCGCCGAGCCAGCCGGTCAGCGCGGGGTCGATGCCGACGATCCGGCGGGTGGTGCGGTTGACCGGGCTCCAGACGCTGTCGAGATCGGGCAGTTGCGCGCCGCGGAACACGGGCAGCCAGACCGCGTCGAGCTTGTATTCGCCCATCGTCTGCTCCCAGCGCGCCGCGAGCTGCGCGCGGCGGCGGTCGGCCAGATCGTCCAGCGCGAAGCGGGTGAGGTCGGCGCGGCTGACGCGGTCGGCGAGCGGAATCTCGTCCACCCGGCCCCAGACGATGGTCTGCGCGCCGAAGGTCAGGCGGGTGTCGCCGCCGCGGTAGCGGACGTAGGTGTCGCCGTAGTCGGCCAGCAGTTCGTCGTGGTCGGCCCGCCCGCCCGCCTGGGCCATGCCGTCGAGCCGCGCGCCGGCGCGGAATTCCCAGTTGCGGTTGGGCTGCCATTGCACGTAGGGGCTGACGCGCAGGGTGGAATAGGTGTCGGCTTCGGTTGCGTCGGGCAGCACGCCGCCTTCCAGCAGCAGATCGTCGACGCCGAACTTGAGCGTCGGCTGCGCGCTGCGCGTGCGGGTGCGCGCGGTGCGCGACGGCGGCGGCAGATCGTCGGCCGCCGCGGCCGGTGCGGTCTCGCTCGCCGCCGGGGCCGGCATGCGCGTGCCGGCGCGTCTCGGCGGCGGCAGGTCGTCCACGGCTTCCTGGGCGGCGGCGCGGGGGGGCGGCAGATCGTCCGCGGCGTGCGCGGCCAGGGCGACGAGCGGCAGGCTCAGGGTCAACAGCAGTCGGTTCATGGGCGGTAGTCCGATTCCAGGCGCTCGTCGGCGAGCGTCTGCGAGGTGAAGAGTTTGGCGGGCAGTTTCTGGTCGTACAGCGCGGTGTCGATGACCAGCCGGGTTTCGTGGCCGCTTTCCAGATCGATCATGCGGCTGTCGGTCAGCGTCCAGTAGCCCTGGGTGCGTTTCTTGGCGCGCAGCAGCCAGCGCTTGCTGGGCGTGCCGGCGTCGCGCTCGAAATAGTCGACCCGCTGCGGGATGGCGGTCGCCGGGTCGATCCAGCTTATGCGCTTGAGGTAGACCGATTCGCCGGCTTCGGCAGGGACGCTTTCCAGCACGTCGCACAGGATGCCGTTCTCGGTCTGCCTGCCCAGCAGGCGGTGGCGGTCTTTCGTCGGCTTGCGTTCCTGCAGGTCTTCGAAGTAGAGGTCGGAGCCGACGAAGCGGCCGCCCTTGCGGTCGCTGGAAATGCGGCGCACGCGGTCGAGCGCCGGCAGGTACAGCCACTGGTCGGTGCTGCCGTCGGCCTTGTCGATGCTGAGCAGCCCGGTGCCGGCGATGTCCTCGGGGTCGAGGAAGCGGACCAGATTCGCCGTTTCGCCGCCGGACTTGTCGAGCCGGTAGGTGACGAGCTCGCGGATGCGCGGCGCGCGCCCGCGCTCCGTCAGCACCATGCGCCCGAGCGTGGTGAGGTCGCGGCCGTTGGGCCGGTCGTAGACGCGCTGCGCGAGATCGCTCGCCGGGTCGGCGCGGACCGGCGCGGCGCAGATCAGGCAGAGCAGCAGCGAGGCGATCAGATAGCGCGGCGAAACGGGGCGGCTATGCATGGGGACGGTCTGGATGCGGTGCGGGGTTCGGATATTCAACGGGCAGCCAAGCGCGAACTTTACCGCAATTCGCGCGAACCGCCGCGCGGGCTGGATTTCCGGAGCCGGATGTGATAAAAAGACAAAAATATCTTCATAGACGGGGTGGCGACATGACGGCAACGACGCTCGACCTGCTGCGCAAATACAGCGTGCCGGGGCCGCGCTACACTTCGTACCCCACCGCGCCGTATTTCCACACCGGCTTCGGCGAGGCCGACTGGGCGGAGGCGCTGGCCGCGCCGGCGGGCGGGCGCGGCCTGTCGCTGTACGCGCACATCCCGTTCTGCGATTCGCTCTGCTACTACTGCGGTTGCAACATGGTCGCGACCCGCGACTACGGCAAGACCGTGCCGTATCTTGCCGCGATCGAACGCGAGATGGCCGAGACCGCGTCGCGCATCGACGGCCGCCGGATGGCGCACCAGTTGCACTGGGGCGGCGGCACGCCCACCTACCTGAATCCCGACGACATCCGCAATCTGATGGCGATCATGCGCCACTATTTCCGGGTGGCGCCGGACGCCGAGATCAGTTGCGAGGTCGATCCGCGCGAGCTGACGCGGGCGCATCTGGAAGCCTTGCGCGAATCGGGCTTCAACCGCGTCTCCTTCGGCGTGCAGGACATGGACCCGGCGGTGCAGCAGGCGGTCAACCGCATCCAGCCCCCCGAACTGATCCGGCAGGTGATGGACTGGTCGCGCGAGCTGGGCTTCGAGAGCATCAACCTGGACCTGATCGTGGGCCTGCCGAAGCAGACGGTGGCGAGCTTCCGCCGCACGCTCGACCAGGTCGTCGAATGGGCGCCCGACCGGCTCGCGGTGTTCGCCTACGCCCACGTGCCGTGGATGAAGAAGCACCAGCAGCTCATCCGGGACGCCGACCTGCCCGACGCGGCGGCGCGCCTGGGGCTGCAGGAAGCGGTGAACGAAACCCTGGGTGAGGCCGGCTACGTCAACATCGGTCTCGACCACTTCGCCCGGCCGGAAGACGAGCTGGTGCGCGCGCAGCGGAACAAGACGCTATGGCGCAATTTCCAGGGCTACACCACGCACAAGGACAGCGACATCCTCGCCTTCGGCGTGTCCAGCATCAGCCAGACCGCCGACGTGTACATGCAGAACGAGAAGAACCTCAAGCGCTACCAGGACCGCGTGGGCTACACCGGCTTCGCCGTCGAGCGCGGCATCCGGCTCGGCCGCGACGACTGCATCCGCCGCGATGCGATCACCCGCGTGATGTGCGATCTGGCGCTGGACTTCGCCGCTTTCGGCCGCGAATGGGACATCGATTTCGCCGACTATTTCGCCGTGTCGCTCGCCGACCTGCGCCCGCTGGCCGACGACGGCCTGGTCGAGCTGGCGCCGGACCGCGTCACGGTCACCGAAACCGGCCGCCTGTTCCTGCGCAACATCGGCATGTGTTTCGACCGCTATCTGAAGGAAGCCGCCGGCGAACGGCCGCGCTATTCGCGCACGGCCTGAACGCGCCGTCCCGCGGCGCGGAATCCGCAACCGGTCTGCCGTAGCCGCCGCCTGATCCCGCCGGCGGCCGGCCGCCGCGCCCCTTCGCATCTAGACCGCCCCGCGGAAGCGTTGCGCCGGGTCTGCGCGCAGCTTGCGGTAAAGTGCGCGCATAACCATGACAACGCGGCGACTTCTTTACCCTTTGCTGGCCGGCGCCCTGTATTTTGCGGGCGCGCGCCTCGGCGTGGCGGCATCCGCCATGTCCGAGGGCATCGCCATTTTCTGGCTCCCGAACGGCGTGCTGCTGGCCGCGCTGCTGCTCGCGCGCACGCGCGACTGGCCTGCCTATCTTGGCGTCGCCGTGCTTGCGGAAGTGCTCGCCGACATGCCCACGTTCACGCTGTGGCAGGCGCTGGGATTTGCCGCCGCCAACCTGTTCGAGTGCCTGTTCGCCGCGGTCGCGCTGCGGCGGCTGGCTTCGCCGTTCGCCTTCGACCGGCTGCGGCACGTCGTCTGGTTCGGCGTGATCGCGCTGCTGCTGGCGCCAGGCCTGGCCGCCCTGCCGGGCGCCGCGATCTACGCGATGGATGCGGCGTCCCGCCTCTCGTTCTGGTCCTACTGGCGGATATGGTGGGTCGGCGACAGCCTGGGCGTGCTGATCGTCGTACCGCTGGCGCTGGGCTGGCTGTCCGGCCGGCCGGCGGTGCGGCTGTCGCGGATTCTGGAAGCGGCGGCGATACTGGCCATGACGGCCGCGCTGGCCTGGCGGATTTTCGTGCTGGGCAGCGGCGAGACGGGGCGGTTGCTGGACAGCCCCTTCCTGATGCTGCCGCTCCTGCTCTGGCCGGCGATCCGTTTCGGCGTGCGGGAAACGGCCGGGGTCGGCTTGCTGGTCGCGATCGCGGCCATTCTGGCCAACCTGTCGGACCTGGGGCCGTTCGTGTCGGACGTGCCGGAGGCGATGGTTCTGCGCGTGCAGGAATATCTGGCGATCTTGCTGTTCTCGTCGCTGGCGCTGGCCGCGCTGCTGCAGGAACTGCGCGACAGGAACGCGAGCCTGCAGGCCCGCGAGCGCGAACTCCGCGAATCGCAGCAGGCGATCTGGCAGCTCAATCTCGAACTGGAGTCGCGGGTGCGGGCGCGGACGGAGGAATTGCAGACGGCGAACCGGCTGCTCGAGGCGCTGGCCTCGGTCGATCCCCTGACGGGCGCGAGCAATCGACGGCATTTTCTGGAGATCGCCCGCATCGAAGTGGATCGCGCCTTGCGTCTCGGCACGCCGATCGCGGCGATCATGCTCGACCTCGACCATTTCAAGCGGGTCAACGACGTGCATGGGCACGAGGCCGGCGACCGGGTTCTACAGACGTTCGCCAACGCCATGCATGCGGCCTTGCGCTCCAGCGACATCTTCGCCCGGCTCGGCGGCGAGGAATTCATGATGCTGCTGCCGGGACAGGGCCAGGCCGACGCCTGCGCGCTGGCGGAGCGTTTGCGCACGCTGACCGAATCGCTGGAATGCCGCGAATGCCCCGAGGGCGTCACGGTGAGCATCGGCGTCGCGAGCCTGGGGATGCACGGTGCGCGCGACCTCAACAGCCTGATGCGGCAGGCCGACCGCGCGCTCTACGTGTCCAAGCGCGCGGGGCGCAACCGGGTATCGGTGGTCGGCGAAGAGACGCCCGACGCCGACTAGGCCGGTTCCGGCCCGGAAGGCGTCAGCAGCAGTCTCCGCCCCCCTCGCGCTTGGGGCAGCCTTCGGGCCGCTGGCGCGCGGGGAGCGGGCAGCGGTTGATCTCGTCTGCGCTGCGCTGGAAGTAGCAGGTCAGCATGCTGGACGCGATGCCCAGCAGCCAGAAGATGAAGAAGCCGACGGTGTAGGCGGCGATGCGATGTTCGATCAGCGGGTCGCCGCGATACATGAGCTCCAGCGGGTCGAACAGGCTGGTGAAGATGATGTCGGCCACCCCGGCTACGAGGAAGGACGGCCACAGGATGTGGATCAGGCGTTGCATCATCGCGTTCTCCTCGTCGGACGGGGAATCATTCCTGCTTCGGTTCGTTCATCTTGCGCTTGAACCAGAAGGACAGGAAGAACCCCATCCCGATGATGAAGAGGATTGTGAACAGGCTCAGCAGGCCGATGCCGCTGGTGAAGAGCAGATCGAGTACGACATCCATTTCAGTCTCCCTTTGATTGACGGACGGTGGAAGCGGTCAGCGCGGTGGCTTGATCGAACGGCGCATGCACGACGCCGGACAGGCGCCAGGTCGATGCCGGATCGCCGAGCTGGGCGTGCCATTTGCCGGCATGCAGCGCCGGCAGGGCGGCGCGGTAGTGGCCGTTGCCGGCATGCTGCAGCGTCAGCGTCTGATCCAGACCCTGGCGCGTGGGGTGCGCGAGCGTCAGGTTCAGCCGGTCGGGCCAGGCGTCCAGGCGGCCGCTCAGCGCGACGTCCAGCGCGTCGCCTTGGCGCTGAATCGCGGCCTGCAGGCCGTGCGCTTCGGCGGCGGCGTCGCGCGCCAGCGTCTGGTTGATCGCGAGACCGGCCTTGTAGTAATCGCCGACGACGAGGCCGTCGTAATGCGTCACGGCGATCCAGACGGTGGTCAGGCCCGCGACCACGGCGGCGGCCGGCAGGCTCATCAGGAACCAGGGCCACGGCTCGCGGTACCAGGGCTTGTGCGGTGCGGTCGATGGGGTCATGGTCGTTCCCGTTCGGGCTCAGCGGTTGAAGAATTTGGTCGAGACGTCCGCGCGAATGCGCGCTTCGTCGGTGGCCCGGACCGTGACGGTGACCTTGATCGAGCGGCCCTTCAGGTCGGCCGGGTCGGCGACGAGGCTCACCGGCACGTCGACGGTCTCCAGCGGGGCGGCGGCGATCTCGCGGCCGGCGCCGACGACCTTGAGCCCCGGGATGCCGCTCGCCTCGATCGTGTAGCGATGCGGCGCGCCGTCCTTGTTGATGAGCTGCAGGCGGTAGACGTTCTCGATCAGGCCTTCATCGGTTTCCTTGGACAGCGCGACGCGGTCGCGCACCACGTCGACGCGCAGCGGAACGCGGGTCGCCAGGCTGTAGAGGAAGGCGCCGGAGATGGCGGCCAGCAGCACGGTATAGATGATCGTGCGCGGGCGCAGTACGTGGCGGACGATACTCGGGTCGGCGTATTGGCCTTTCACCGCGTTTTCCGTGGTGTAGCGGATGAGGCCGCGCGGATAGCCCATCTTGTCCATGATCTGGTCGCAGCCGTCGATGCAGGCGGCGCAGCCGATGCATTCGTACTGCAGGCCGTTGCGGATGTCGATGCCGGTGGGGCAGACCTGCACGCAGACGCCGCAGTCGACGCAGGCGCCGAGGCCGGCGGCCTTGTAGTCGGTCTTCTTGCTGCGCGAGCCGCGCGGCTCGCCGCGGCCGGGGTCGTAGGAGATGACCAGCGTGTCGGAATCGAACATCACGCTCTGGAAGCGCGCGTAGGGGCACATGTACTTGCAGACCTGCTCGCGCATGAAGCCCGCGTTGCCCCAGGTGGCGAAGGCGTAGAACAGGATCCAGAAGGTTTCCCACGGCCCCAGGCCCATCGTCGCCACCTCGGCCGCGAGCGTCTTGATCGGCGTGAAGTAGCCGACGAAGGTGAAGCCCGTCCACAGTGCGATGACGAACCACACCAGATGCTTGGCGCCGCGCTTCCTGAGCTTGGCCGCGTTCCACGGCGCGGCGTCGAGCTTTCTGCGCGCGACGTGGTCGCCCTCGAGCCAGCTTTCCGCCCACATGAAGATTTCCGTGTACACCGTCTGCGGGCAGGCGTAGCCGCACCACAGCCGGCCGGCCACGGCGGTGAACAGGAACAGCGCCAGCGCGGAGAGGATCAGCAGGCCGGTGAGGTAGACGAAATCCTGCGGCCAGAACACCAGGCCGAAGATGTAGAACTTGCGGGCGGCCAGGTCGAACAGCACCGCCTGGCGGTTGTCCCACGAAAGCCAGGGCAGGCCGTAGTAGAGCGCCTGGGTGAACAGCACCAGCGCGATGCGCCAGTTGGCGAACACGCCGTGTACAGCGCGCGTCTGGATCGTCTGCCGGATCGCGTAGAGCTGCTGCTCGATCGGCGTCTCGTTCGAGGCCTGCTTGTCGTTTTTCGCTGTCATGCTGCGTGTCGTTATGGGCCGCTGGAACGCACTGCCGCGCAATGCGCTCTAGCGGCCCGCCGGGCGCGCCCGGCGAATGCCGCTTACCGTCCGTCGCTCACTGCTTCTGCGACAGCCCGTACACGTAGGCCGCCAGAAGGTGCAGCTTGGCGTCCTTGTTCGAGGTGGTGCCCAGCGTCTGCGCCGCGGCCGGCATGACGCCGTTGCGGCCCTTGGCGATGGTCTCGATGACGGCGGCCTCGCTGCCGCCGTACAGCCACACCTTGTCGGTCAGGTTGGGTGCGCCCAGCGCGGCCATGCCGGTGCCGTCGGGCATGTGGCAGGCGGCGCAGTTGTCGGCGAACTTCTGCTTGCCGGCTCCGGCGAGCGCCGCGTCGTGCGGGCGGCCGGACAGCGACAGCACGTAGTTCGCGACTTCTCGCGTGCCCTCGGGGCCCAGAGCGGCGCCCAGCGGCGGCATGATGCCGTTGCGGCCGTCGGTGATGGTCGCTTTGATGGTGTCGGGGTCGCCGCCGTACAGCCAGTCGTGGTCGGTGAGGTTGGGGAAGCCGGTGGCGCCGGCCGCGTCCGAACCGTGGCACTGCGAGCAGTAGGTCAGGAACAGGTTCTTGCCGATGGCGCGCGCCTCCGGGTTGGCGGCCAGGCTGGCGATGTCCTGCTTCATGAAGCCGGCGTACACCGGCTGGAACTTGGCCTCGGCGGCCTTCACCTCGGCCTCGTACTCGCCTTGCGAGGTCCAGCCCAGCAGGCCGGCGTAGTTGCCCAGGCCCGGCCACAGCGCCAGATAGGCCAGCGCGAAGACCATCGTGGCGTAGAACAGGCCCAGCCACCAGCGCGGCAGCGGGTTGTTCAGGTCCTGCAGGTCCTCGTCCCAGGTGTGTTCGATCAATTCCGCCTTTTCGCCGGGGGCGAGTTTGCGGGTCGTCTGCATCTTCAGGAAGATCCAGGTGCCGACGATGCTCACCAGGGTGATGAGGCTGATGTAGATGGGCCAGAAGCCACTCGTGAAGTCGCTCATTTCTTGTCTCCTTGTTGGGCGGGGGGCTCGTCCTCGGCGAAAGGCAGGCGGCCGGCGTCCTCGAAGCGTTCCTTGTTGGCGCGGCTGTAGGCCCACCACACGATGCCGACGAACACCACGATGAACACGATGGTGACGATGCCGCTCAGCGTTCCGCTGTCCATGACCGATGCCTCAGTTCCGGGGTGCGTGGGTGCCCAGCACCTGCAGATAGGCGATCAGCGCCTCGATCTCGGTCTTGCCTTCCAGCTCGGCGGGCGCGTCGGCGATCTGCTTCTCGGTGTAGCCGGTGCCGACCCAGTTCAGTGTGCGCATCTTCTGCTGGATGTGCGCGTCATTGAGCGGGCGGTCGAGCCAGGGGTAGGCCGGCATGTTCGATTCCGGTACCACGTCGCGCGGGTTCATCAGGTGCGCGTAGTGCCAGGCGTCGGAGTAGCGGCCGCCCACGCGCTGCAGGTCGGGGCCGGTGCGCTTGGAGCCCCACAGGAAGGGCCGGTCGTAGATGTATTCGCCGGCGACCGAGTAGTGGCCGTAGCGCTCGGTTTCCGCGCGGAACGGACGCACCATCTGCGAATGGCAGCCGACGCAGCCTTCGCGGATGTAGATGTCGCGTCCCGCGAGCTGCAGCGGCGTGTAGGGCGTGAGGCCCGCTACCGGCTGGGTCGTGGAGGTCTGGAAGAACAGCGGCACGATCTGGACCAGTCCGCCGATGCTGACCACGAGGATGGTCAACACGATCAGGAGGCCGATGTTCTTTTCGATGGCTTCGTGCTTGAGCATGATTCGGTCTCCTTAGGCGTGAACGGCTTGGGGGATGGGCGCATCGTTGACGACGCGGCCCTGCGCCACGGTCTTGAAGACGTTCCAGGCCATCATCAGCATGCCGCCGAAGAACAGTGCGCCGCCGAGCAGGCGGATGCCGTAGAACGGATACATCGTGTTCAGCACCTGGGCGAAGCTGTAGGTCAGCGTGCCGTCGGCGTTCGCCGCGCGCCACATCAGGCCCTGCGCCACGCCGGCGATCCACATCGAGGCGATGTAGAGCACGACGCCGATGGTGGACAGCCAGAAGTGCCATTCGATGAGCTTGGTGCTGTACATCGATTCGCGGCCGAACAGGCGCGGGATCAGGTAGTACATGGATCCGATCGTGATCATCGCCACCCAGCCCAAGGCGCCGGAGTGCACGTGGCCGATGGTCCATTCGGTGTAGTGGGAGAGCGCGTTCACCGTCTTGATCGACATCATCGGCCCCTCGAAGGTCGACATGCCGTAGAAGGACAGCGCGGTGACGAGAAACTTCAGGATCGGATCGGTGCGCAGTTTGTGCCACGCGCCCGAGAGCGTCATGATGCCGTTCATCATGCCGCCCCAGGAGGGCGCCAGCAGCATCAGCGAGAACACCATGCCGAGCGACTGGGCCCAGTCGGGCAGGGCGGTGTATTGCAGGTGGTGCGGGCCGGCCCACATGTAGATGAAGTTGAGCGACCAGAAGTGGACGATCGACAGGCGGTAGGAGTAGATCGGGCGGCCGGCCTGCTTGGGAATGAAGTAGTACATCATCCCGAGGAAGGCGGTGGTGAGGAAGAAGCCCACCGCGTTGTGGCCGTACCACCACTGCACCATCGCGTCCTGCACGCCGGCGTAGGCCGAGTAGGACTTGGTCAGGGAGACGGGCAACTCGGCGCTGTTCACGATGTGCAGCAGCGCGATGGTGAGGATGTAGGCGCCGAAGAACCAGTTGGAGACGTAGATGTGCTTGGTCTTGCGCTTGACGATGGTGCCGAAGAACACCAGCGCGTAGGCCACCCACACGAGCGTGATCAGGATGTCGATCGGCCATTCCAGCTCGGCGTATTCCTTGCTGCTGGTGTAGCCGAGCGGCAGCGTGATGGCCGCCAGCACGATCACCGCCGTCCAGCCCCAGAAGGTGAAGGCTGCGAGCGGCTCGGCCCACAGGCGGGTCTGGCAGGTGCGCTGCACGATGTAATACGACACCGCAAAGAGGCCGGAACCGCCGAAGGCGAAGATCACCGCGTTGGTGTGCAAGGGCCGCAGACGGCCGTACGACAGCCATTCGATGCCGAAGGTCAGGTCGGGCCAGATCAGTTGGGCGGCCAGGATCAGACCGACCAGCATGCCGACGATCCCCCATACCACCGTCATGATGGCGAACTGCCGGACGACCTTGTAGTTATAGGTTGTCGCTTCCATACACGTCTCCCGTGATTGATGACTGGTTGTTGAATACATGCGAATCCGCCTAGATTCACATATGTGGATAAATATATCTTCTTATTCCGGGATATGTCAATGTTGACGCGCCGGGCGGCCGGAATCAGCAGGGACGGGTGTTGTGCGCCCGCAAAACTGACAGCCTCATCCTTTTGTGTCAGATTCGGTATAGCTCACAAATTCCGGGATTGACATGGGCGCCGCCCTTCAGCGGCCGGCCAGATCCTCCGCCAGGCCGGCGTGGGCGATCCGCCCGGCCTGCACGTGCAGGCCGGCTTTCAGGCCGGGGTCGCGATCGAGCGCGGCCAGGCCGTGCCCGGCCAGCGCCAGCACGTAGGGCAGCGTTGCGTGGGTCAGCGCCTCGGTCGCGGTGCGCGCGACCGCGCCGGGCATGTTGGTCACGCAGTAGTGCACCACGCCCTCGGCGACGAAGAAGGGCGCGCTGTGCGTGGTGGGGCGCGAGGTTTCCGCGATGCCGCCCTGGTCGATGGACACGTCCACCAGCACCGAACCCTGCGGCATGCGGCGCAGCAGGTCGAGCGGAATCAGGCGCGGCGCGTGGCGGCCGGGAATCTGCGCGGCGCCGACGACGACGTCGGCGTCCGCCAGGCAGGCCGCGATCGTTTCGGGCGAGGAAAAACGGGTGAAGACGCGGGCGCCGGGCAGGGTCTCGGCGTGGGCGAGCTTGTCGGCGAGACGGTCGAGCAGGGTGACGCGCGCGCCCAGCCCGGCGGCGACGCGCGCGGCGCCCAGCCCGACCACGCCCGCGCCGAGCACGACCACGTGCGCCGGCGCCACGCCGGGCAGCCCGCCGATCAGCTTGCCGTTGCCGCCGTGCGTCTTGTGCAGGCCGAGCGCGCCCATCTGCGGCGCCAGCCGGCCGGCGATGTCCGACATGGGCGCGAGCAGCGGCAGCCGCCCCGCCGCATCGCTGACGGTTTCGTAGGCGATGGCCGTCACGCCGCGCGCCATCAGGTCGCGGGCGAGCTGCGGCGCGGCGGCGAGGTGGAGATAGCAGAACAGCAATTGTCCGCCCCGCAGATGCGCGATCTCGTCGGGCTGCGGCTCCTTCACCTTGACGACCAGATCGGCCGACCAGGCCTCGGCGGCGTCGACCAGGCTTGCGCCGGCCGCGCGGTAGGCCGTGTCCGCATAGCCTACCGCCGCGCCCGCGCCGGCTTCGAGCGACACGCCGTGACCGGCCTCGACCAGGCGGCGCGCGCCTTCCGGCGTCAGCGCCACGCGGTATTCGTGGTCCTTGGTTTCCTTGGGAATGCCGATGCGCATGAATGCAGTCTCTTGTGGCGTACGTTATCGAGAGGGGCGCGGTTCGACGCGCTGGAAACGGTAGTAGGCGGGCGGCGCCTGGTCGAGGCGGATCGTGCGCGTGCCGGCGGCGACGGCGGCGCGGCCGACGGAACGGTAGGGGCCCATCATCGACGGCGCGGCGCGCAGTTCGTAGACGCCCGGCGGGAACAGCCGCGCCTCGAGGGCCAGCCCCGGCAGGTCGGCGCGCTGGCGCACGCCGGCGTAGGGCCGCGCCAGCGGCTCGCCGATGAAGAGCCCCTGGCCTGGCATGGAGACGCTCTTCCAGTAGGCTTCGATCAACGTCTCGCCTTGCAGGTAGTGCGCCATGACGACACCCGGCACGGGAAACTTGGTCGGGAAGTTGCAGGGCTCGACGACCGCGCCGTAGCTGCCGGTGGCGCCGGCCTGCAGCCATTTCAGGCTCGACATCTGGCCGCCGCCGAACAATACGCCGCCGGCCGAGGTGAGGTGGTCGCCGAGCGCGCCGGGCCGGAAGACATTGCTGTCGAGGCCGGCCACATGGGTGGCGCCGGTGAAGTAGAACATCACGTCGCGTCGGTTTTCGAGCGCGTCGGTCTCGACGATCTCGACCGGCAGCGCGCCGCCCAGCGCCTGCTTCACCGCCGCGTATTCTGCGGCCCGCACGTTGCGCGCCTTGTCGGTCGTGCTGACCAGATACGCGGCGCCGTCGGGATTCGCGCCGTCGGCGGCGACGCCGCGGTCGATCAGCTTCTTCGCCTCGGCCACGCTCGCGGCGGCGAGGCTCATGGTCGGCCGCATCCTGTAGGTTTCCCAGGGCCGCGCCGCGCCGCTGTTGAAATAGGGGTTCGGCTTCGTCGGCTTGCAGCCGTCGGCGCAGTAGGCGGGATCGAAGCCGAACGCGAAGGCGCTCGTGATCGACATGCAGTCGACGCGCCAGGGCTGCGCCCAGGTCAGCGCGTAGGCCTGGACGGTCTTGGGGGTGGCGCGGTCGACCTCGCGCTTGAGCGCGGCGAATTCCTCGCGCCCGAGCGTGCTGCGGCCCGGCCTGAAGCGCACGTGGATCAGGTTGGTCGACGGGATGCCGCGTTTTTCCAGGTAGTAGGCTGCGACGGCCACGCTGTCCGGGTCGTCGTCGTTGACGATCACGCCGAGCTGCGCGGCCGTGAGCGCGGGCTGGTCGAAGCCGGCGAGCGTGGGCCGCTCGGGCGCGGCCTGCGCGGAACCCGCGGCGAGCGCGAGGCCGGCGAGGAGCGCGCTCAGGAACGGGCGAGTCGCGCGACGCATTCGCGTACCAGTCCGGGGCCGCGGTAGATGAGCCCGGAATAGAGCTGCACGAGGCTCGCGCCGGCGTCGATCTTCGCCTGTGCGTCCTCGCCCGAGAGGATGCCGCCCACGCCGATGATCGGCACTTCGTTTTTCAGATGATGCGCCAGCGCGCGGATGACGCGGGTCGACGCCTCGCGCACCGGCGCGCCCGAGAGCCCGCCGGCTTCGTCGGCGTGGGGCAGGCCGGCGACGGCGTCGCGCGCGAGCGTGGTGTTGGTGGCGATCACCGCGTCGATGCGGTGCATCATCGAAAGCGCGGCGATGGCGGCGATCTGCGCGTCGTCCAGATCGGGCGCGATCTTGAGCGTGATCGGCACGTACTTGCCGTGCCGCTGCGCGAGTTCGGACTGCCGCAGCTTGATCGCCGAGAGCAGCGCGTCGAGCGCCTCGTCCTTCTGCAATTCGCGCAGGTTCTGCGTGTTGGGCGAGGAGATGTTCACCGTCACGTAGCCGGCGTGCGCGTACACCGCGTCGAGGCAGGCGAGGTAGTCGTCGACCGCGCGTTCGTTCGGCGTGTCCTTGTTCTTGCCGATGTTGACGCCGAGCACGCCCGTGTAGCCGCTGGTTTCGACGTTGCGTACCAGGTTGTCGACGCCGCGGTTGTTGAAGCCCATGCGGTTGATGATCGCTTCCGCTTCGGGCAGGCGGAACAGGCGCGGCCGGGGGTTGCCGGGCTGCGGGCGCGGCGTGACCGTGCCGATTTCGACGAAGCCGAAACCCAGTGCGCCCAGCGCGTCGATGTGCGCGCCGTCCTTGTCGAGCCCGGCGGCCAGTCCCACGGCGTTCGGAAAATCGATGTCCATCACGCGCACCGGCCGGCCTTCGGCGCGCGGCAGCCGCTTCAGCAGGCCGAGCGCCTGCGCCGCGTCCAGCGCGGCCAGCGTGAAGCCGTGGGCGTCTTCGGGTTCGAGCGAGAACAGGGCGGGGCGGAGCAGGGAATAGAGCATGTCAGCGGGGCGCGGAGAACGGCGCCGGGCCCGGGCGCGGATCCCGGGGGGCGGTCTCGCCGCGTGCAGGGCCGGCGGGCAGGGCTATCACGGTGCGCCGGACGGGCGGGGGCAGGGCGGTCATGGGGCGGCGGTTCAGTCGGAAGCGGGCATTTTAGCGTCGCCGCGCCCGCAGTCGCCATGTCGCGGCGTATTTACGATTCCGGAAATAATGTTTGTGAAAAAATAATTTGGCAAATACCATACGAGACGCCCGTTTCGAGCCGGGACGGTTTCGCCGCCCCGCGTGCAAGGAGATTCATGTCCGTCATCCAGACCCATCGTTCCCTGAAGCTGGCGTCGCCCGCCCACGAGGCCGACCGCCCCTTCGTCGTCCACACCGCCCGCGACCTGCCGCGCATTCCGCAGTTGCAGGCCCTGCCCGCCGAACTGCGCTTCGAGATGCGGGTCGTCGCCAGCGTGCTGCCCTTCCGCGTCAACCAGTACGTGCTCGACGCGCTGATCGACTGGCGGCGCGTGCCCGACGACCCGATTTTCCAGCTCGTCTTCCCGCAGCGCGGCATGCTGGACGCGGCGCACTTCGATGAAATCGCCGACCTGCTCAAACGCGACGCGCCGAAGGACGAACTCGACGCCGCCGTCGCCCGCATCCGCGACGCGCTGAATCCGCATCCGGCCGGCCAGATCGCGCTCAACGTGCCGCGCGACGCCGAGGGCGCGCGCATCGACGGCCTGCAGCACAAATACCGCGAGACCGTGCTGTTCTTCCCCAGCCAGGGCCAGACCTGCCACAGCTATTGCAGCTTCTGCTTCCGCTGGGCGCAGTTCGTCGGCGACAAGTCGCTGCGCATCGCCAGCAGCGAGGCCGAAACCCTGCGCCGCTATCTGGCCGCCCATCCGGCGGTCAGCGACCTGCTGCTGACCGGCGGCGACCCGCTGGTGATGAAGACCGCGCACCTGGCGCGCTACATCGAGCCGCTGCTCGAACCCGCGCTGGCGCACGTGCAGACGCTGCGCATCGGCACCAAGGCGCTGAGTTTCTGGCCGCAGCGTTTTCTCGGCGAAGAGGGCGACGCCCTACTGTGCCTGTTCGAGCGGCTGGTCCGCGCCGGCAAGCACGTGGCCCTGATGGCGCATTACAACCACTGGCGCGAGCTTGAACCCGAGGTCGCGCGCGCGGCGATCCGCCGCATCCGCGACACCGGCGCGACGATCCGCGCCCAGGGTCCGCTGCTCGCTCACATCAACGACGACGCCGAGGTCTGGGCGCGGCTCTGGCGTACCCAGACCCGGCTGGGCATCGTGCCCTACTACCTGTTCGTCGAGCGCGATACCGGCGCGCGGCGGTACTTCGAAGTGCCGCTGGAGCGCGTCTGGCGCATCTACCGCGACGCGATGCAGCGCGTGTCTGGCCTCGCCCGCACGGCGCGCGGCCCCAGCATGAGCGCCGCGCCCGGCAAGGTCGAAGTCCAGGGCGTGACGGAGATCGCGGGCGAGAAAGTGTTCGCATTGCGCTTCATCCAGGGCCGCAACCCGGACTGGGTGCAGCGGCCGTTCTTCGCGCGTTACGATCCCGAGGTCACCTGGCTCGACCAGTTGCGGCCCGCCTTCGGCGAAGCCAAGTGGTTCTGGCAGGACGAGTATGCGGCCCGTTGGGGCGCGCCCTGACGGGCTCTTGGAGGTAACATGCGGCCTTCGCCGTTTCCCGTCACATGATCGCCATGCCCGCTTTCCTCCGTTTCGTTCTGCTTGCCCTGATCGGCCTGGCCCCCGCGGCCTGGGCGCAAGTGCCGCCCGCGCCGCCGCTCGCCGCCAAGTCCTGGGTGCTCATGGACGCCGCCAGCGGTCAGGTGCTGGTCGACCACGAAGGCAGCCAGCGCCTGCCGCCCGCCAGCCTGACCAAGCTCATGACCGCGCACGTCGCCGCCCGCGAAATGCAGCGCGGCCGGCTGAAGGAGAGCGACCTCGTCACCATCAGCGAGAAAGCCTGGCGCATGGGCGGCTCGAAGATGTTCGTCATGGTCGGCAACCCGGTTTCGGTGCACGACCTCATGCGCGGCATCATCGTGCAGTCCGGCAACGACGCCAGCGTCGCGCTCGCCGAACACATCGCCGGCGGCGAGGAGACCTTCGCCGCGCTGATGAATCAGGAAGCGAAACGGCTCGGCTTGGCCGACACGCATTTCGCGAACGCGACCGGCTGGCCCGACCCCAACCACTATTCCAGCGCGCTCGACATGGCGAAGATCGCCCGCGCCATCATCCTCGAGGACCCCACGCACTACGCGCTCTACGCCGAGAAGGAATTCGTCTGGAACGACATCCGCCAGCCGAACCGGAATCTGCTGCTGTGGCGCGACCCCAGCGTCGACGGCCTGAAAACCGGCCATACCGAGGAAGCCGGCTACTGCCTCGTCGCCTCCGCCAAACGCGACGGCCAGCGCCTGATCGCCGCCGTGTTCGGCACGAACAGCGAAGCGGCGCGCGCCAGCGAGACCGCCAAGCTGCTCGGCTACGGTTTCAGCTTCTACACCAGCAAGACCTTCTACAAGCACGGCGAAACCGTGCAGGACGTGCCGGTCTGGAAAGGCGCCGCGCGCAGCGTCAAGGCCGGCGTCGCATCCGACTTCGCCGTCGCCCTGCCCAAACGCGGCGGCGAAGGCTATCAGACGCGCGTCGCGCTCAAGCCCGGCGACCTGGTCGCGCCCGTCGCCGCCGGCGCGCAACTGGGCACGGTCGAACTGGTCGACGCGCAGGGCAAGGTCGTGGCCCAGGCGCCGCTCGTCGCCTTGGAAGCCATCGAGGAAGGCGGCTTCTTCCGCCGCATGTGGGACGGCATTCGCCTGTTCTTCCGGGGCCTGTTCGGCTGAGTGAGGCGCGCGCCGCATTGAGGCATAATCCGCCCACGGCCGCGTAGCTGCGGGCCGGCGCGATACCCATAAAAGGAGACACAACGTGACCGTTCCAAGCAAGACCCGCATCCTGTCCCTGATCGGCGCCTGCGCCCTGATCGCCTCCGGCGCCGCGCTGGCCGCGCTGAGCACCGACCAGTTGACCCGCCTGAAAACCTCGGGGCTGGGCGAAGACGTCATCCGCTTCATGGTGGAACACGATTACGCCGACGTCGACCGGGTGCTGAAGCTCAAGGAAGCGGGGTTCAGCGACGAGACGATCGCGTCGGTCATCCGCAAGGACCTCAGGGGCTCGGAGCCGCGCCCCGCGCCGCGTCCGGCGGCGGAAGCCCCGGCGCAGGCGGTCGCCCAGCCGCCGGCCGTCGAGGAAAAGGCGCTCGTGCGCGCCTCGGCGGCCGTCCGCATCGAGGAATACTTCGTGCGCGGCGAGCCCATCATCAAGAACAGCCTCGATCTTAGGCAGACCACGGTGTCCCTGCTCGCGGACAACCGCCTGAAGATCGAATGGCGCGGCGACGTCGCGACCTCGACCCTGGACACCTTCCTCAAGCGCAAGACGTTTGCCAGCCCGTTCTACTGGGACCTGGACAAGGGCGACAGCCTGCACGTCGTCAACCCGAAAGAGAACGCCTTCGTGCTGCGCACGGGCCGCACCCACCCAGGCGATCCCGCCATCGACGGCGCGCGCTACTGGATCGTCTACCTGACCGCCGATACGCCTGAGCTGGAGAAGCGCGTGCGGGCGGCGATGGGGCAATGACACGATGCGTTTCGGCAAAAAGGGCTGCTGTGGCAGCCCTTTTTGTTTGCGTGTGTTCGTACAGTTCACAGGGGAATCGACTCTCAGGCGTTATGCGTCCATCGATCACCCGATGCAGAAGCGGTCGGTAAATATGACCTCGTTCCGCGTCAATTGTCCCGCTCGCGGCCACGGATCGCGAATGCCTTTTCCGATAGCGACGAACATGGCAATGGTGTGGTCAGGCGGCAAGCCGATGATTTTTCCGACCGCGTCGAAATCGGACAGATCCATCGGGCAGGAATCGTAGCCCATCGCCTTCGCGGCCAGCATCAAGGTCTGCGCGGCAATTCCGCAAGAGCGCATCGCCTCGTCGCGCTGTATCCGGTCGTGCCCTCGATAGTATTCGCCCATGGCCGCCACTATTCCCTCGCGGGTATCTTGCGCCGCGTTTCGCCAGTAGCGTTCGGGCGTTTTCTCCCAAGCCTTGATATCGGCGCATATCACCACGAAGAGGGAGGAGTCCGTAATTTGCGGCTGCATCCACGAGGCGGCGCGGATGGCTTCGCGAATCGCCGGGTCTCGCACGATTACGAAACGCCAATGCTGAATGTTGAAAGCGGTTGGCGAGAGTATGGCCAGAGACATGAGTTCATCGATCTCGGCCTCCGGCATGGTATGGGCCGGATCGAACTGTTTGACGGCCCGGCGGGTTTCGATAGCGGTTCTTACGTTCATCCAGTGCTCCTGACGTGAAGGGAGTGAATTGGCCTATTGCCGGGGCTGATGCTATCGTCGCGCAGCCAGATACGTAAGAACGCACATTTATGTCATGTAGTGTCTGTTTGTATACCTAGGAGTGACATGCGACACAAACAATATGACTGCAATTTCGGGTGCCCGGTCGAGGCCTGTGTCGAGGTCATCGGAGGCAAATGGAAAGGCGTCATCCTCTATCACTTGCTGGGCGGGACCAAACGCTTCAATGAACTGCTCCGTCTCATGCCGGGAGTTACCCAACGCATGCTCACGCGGCAGTTACGGGAGCTGGAAGCGGACAGGATCGTCGACCGCAAGGTCTATCCCGAAGTCCCGCCCAAGGTGGAATATTCGTTGACTGAGTTCGGCCGAACGTTGGAGCCCGTCTTGAAGACGCTTCAGGGATGGGGTGCCGAAAACCTGGATCGGATTACCAGGATCAGGAATGGCGGCGCATAGAAGCTTCGAAAGGAACGCTTCGCCAGCAAATCGCTTGCCGGTTCGTGCTCCGAAGGTGGTACGTTGAGCGCCCCTTCATGTCCGGGGACGGCATAACCATAAAGCGATCCGTTCGAAGACAGCCTGCGCTTCAGCCTGACTGAATGGGGTGGGTCAATGGCAGGGTATGAATGGCTCGACGCGTGTACTCACGACAAGGGCCGCAATCGCGGCCCTTGTCTTTGCGAAACACTCAACAGCTTACCGCTTTGCCGTGCGCCGCAGCCTATTCAACAACCGCCGCGCCAGCTCGCCGAACAGTTCGGTCTGCGTGGGATGCGGGAAGATGGCCCTGGCGACCTGCGTCAGCGTCATGTCGCCGGCGACCATCATCACGCCGATGCCGATGAGAGTATCGGTGTGGTCGGCGAGGAAGTGCACGCCGATGATGCGGCCGGTGGCCTTGTCGGCGACGAGCTTGATCATGCCGTCGGTTTCGCCGGTGATCATGGCCTTGGCGTCGATGCTCATGGGCATTTTGGCTTCGACGGCGTCGATGCCTTTGGCCTTGGCTTGCGCCACGGATAGGCCCACGAAGCCGGCCTGCGGACGCGAGAAGGTGACGCCGCAGTCGCGGTCCTGATCGTATTCGCCGCCGTGGCCCAAAAGATTGGATGCCGCGACGCGGCCTTGCGTGGCGGCGGTGTGCGCGAGCATGTAGCCGCCGATCACGTCGCCCACGGCGTAGATGTGCGGTACGCTGGTCTGGCCGCTGGCGGCCACCTGGATGGCTGCGCCGTCGAGCGCGACGCCGGCTTTGTCCAGGCCGAGCTTGCCGGTGTCGGGGCGCTTGCCGGTGGCCATGAGCACGATGTCGCAGGCAAAGGTTTTCGCTTCGCCTTCGCTGGTTTTGTAGCCCACTTCCATCGCGCCGGGCGTGCCGGAAACGCTGTCGATGGCGGCGCCGGTGACGACGGTGAATTCCTTTTCCAGCAGGCCGATCAGGGTTTTGCCGATTTCTTCCTCGATTTCGGCGAGGATGCGCGGGTTGCGCTCCAGCATGAGGATTTCGGTGCCGAAGTCGCGGAAGATCTGCGCCATTTCCACGCCGATGACGCCGCCGCCGACGATGGCCATCTTCTTCGGTGGGGTGGCCAGATTCCAGATGGTGTCGGAGGTGACGACGCCGCCCGTGGCAAGGTTTTCACGCGCGCCGGGAATCGGCGGCACGAAGGCGGGCGCGCCGGTGGCGATGACCGCGGCGCCGAAGGTGATCTGGCTCTCTTTTCCATCAGGCGCGGTGATTTTCAGCGTGTGGGCGTCGACGAATTCGCCGAAGCCTTCGATCACGTTGATCTTCATGCCCTTGTCGGCCTTGAGCGCCATGTCGCCGCGCGAGGTCTGCACCCAGCGGCGGTGCTTCTCGACCTGTTCCCAGTTCAATTTGGGCGAGTTCGTGCCGTCCACACCCATCTCGGCGTCGTGCGCGCGGTTGCGGATAGTGTCCGCGGCGGCACGCCAGGCTTTGGACGGGATGCAGCCGCGCCACAGGCATTCGCCGCCGGGGAAGGGCTCGTTGTGGACCATTGCGACCTTGACGCCGTGGTCGGCGAGGTCGCGCGCACAGTCCTCGCCGCCGGGGCCGCCGCCGATGACGACGACGGGGTAGTCCCAGTTGCCTTCGGGGATGGGCGACACGGCGGGCGCGGCGTGGCTGGCCGATGCGGCGGCAGCCGCAGCGACGCTCCCTGACCCCTGACCCCCGATCCCTGATCCCTGAATCCAGCTTTCAGGCGCTTCAATGGTCTGCTTCAGCGTCGCCAGATACAGCGCCACGTCGGCGCCGTTCAGCACGCGGTGGTCGCCGGTGATGGTGAAGGGCGTGCCCTGCGGGCCGTTGGCGGCGATGGCGAGAATGGCGGCGATGCCGGGAGTGGGGATCGCAGTGAAATGCGACACGCCCAGCATGCCCATGTTGGAAATGGTGAAGGTGGGGTTGGCGTACTCGGCGGGGGCGAGCTTGCGCACGCGCGCGCGCTCGACCAGGCCGGTCCAGTCGGCCTGCAGGGCGTCCAGCGGGCGCTTCTCGATGCCGTGCAGGATGGGCACGACCAGACCGCCGTCATTGGACATGACCGCCACGCCGAAATCGTGGTTGCTGCGTTCGACCAGCTTGTCGACCGGCTGGTAGGCCCAGTTCATGCGCGGGAATTTGGCCATCGCGACCGAGCAGGCCTTGGCGATGGCGACTGTGACCGACACCTTGTTCGCCTTGGCGGCGGCGGTGAGCTTCGCGGTGTCGATGTTCACCGTGACGTTGAAGGTCGGCAGCGTCAGCGAAGCGGCCATCGCGTGCGAGACGGCCTTTTCCATCGAGGTCATCGCGCGGCCCTGGCCCGGCACGTCCACCTGCGGCAGCGAATGCGCGACTTCCTGCATGGAGGGCCGCGCGCGCGCCACGTCGGCGGCGACGATCACGCCCGAAGGGCCGCTGCCCGCCAGGCCGGCGATGTTCACACCGAGCTGCGCCGCCACCTTGCGCGCGTACGGCGAGGCGGGGCGGCCCGGCACGCGCGCCACCGGCGGCTGGTTGCCGCTGGCGGCGACGGCAGCCGGCGTGGATTTGGGCACGGGAATGTGGGCGGGCTTGTCGGCCGGATGCGGCGCGACCTTGTGCATGTCCTTGACCTTGTGGTCGGCGGAAATCGTCACGCCGGTGTCGTTGGCCTTGGACGCGTCGTCGACGATGAAGCCCATCGGATGACCGACCTCGACCACGCTGCCGACGTCGGCGATGGGGCCGGAGAGGAAGCCTTCCTGGAACACTTCCACGTCCATGATGGCCTTGTCGGTCTCGACCGTGGCGACGATGTCGCCGCGCTTGATGGCGTCGCCCGGCTGCTTCTCCCAGGTGACGACGACGCCCTCGGTCATCGTGTCCGAGAGCTGCGGCATGACGATGGGCGTGCCCGCGTGGTGCGGGATCATCTCGGTCTGCGCCTTCTCCTCGACCACCTCGCCGGCGGCGATGGCGACGTCGCCCGGGGTGTCGGTGATGTAGCCCAGCGCGCCGCCGACCGCGACGGTGGCGCCGACGTCGGCGAGCGGCCCGGCCAGATAGCCGGCCTTGAACACCTCGACGTCCATGATGGCCTTGTCGGTCTCGACCGTGGCGACGATGTCGCCGCGCTCGACGCGGTCGCCCGGCTGCTTTTCCCACGTCACGACGACGCCCTCGGTCATCGTGTCGGAAAGCTGCGGCATCGTGATTGCGTAGTGATTCATAGGATTCAGGAGTCAGGAGTCAGGGGTCAGGGAGGTTGGCGCAAGCTTCGCCGTCAGCGCGCTGCGCAGGCCGTGCAGCATCCTTCCGAGTTCATTGGTCTGTTCGAGCATTGTCCGTAAGTCTTCCGTCGGGACGTAACCCAGCCGGTGCGCAAGTTCAATCTGCGTTTCCGCTTCGGCGAGCGACCCTTGCGCAATTCTGACAAAGCGCAGGTAATCGCGCGTCGTACTACGGGCATGGCCCTCGGCGAGGTTCGAAGGAATCGAGACTGCCGCGCGTCGTAGCTGGCCGGTAAGTCCGTATGTTTCATGGCTTGGGAAAGGGGGCGTGATCCGGTACACGTTTTCGGCGAGTTGCATGGCCGACTGCCAGACTTTCAGGTCACGGTAGTTTTGCATCCCTGACCCCTGAATCCCGACCCCTGATCCCTCAAGCCTTGCCGAACAGCTTCAGTACGGCCTTCACCACATCCTCGTGATCCGGAATGGTCGCCTTTTCCAGCGTGTGGTTGTAAGGCTGCGGCACCAGCGCCGAATGCACGCGCACTGGTGCGGCGTCCAGTTCGAAGAAGCATTCCTCGTTGATGAGGGCGATGACCTCGGCGCCGACGCCGACCGGGGCTTCGTCTTCCTCGGCGATGACGGCTCGGTGGGTTTTGCTGACCGATTTTTTGATGCCTTCGCGGTCGAGCGGCGACAGCGAATAGAGGTCGACGACTTCGGCGGAGATGCCGTACTGCTTGTCGAGGATTTCGGCGGCCTTGAGGCACCAGTGCACCGAGACGTTGTAGCCGAAGAGCGTCACGTCGGTGCCGGCGCGGGCGATGTCCGAGCCTTCGAGCGGGTGGAAGTATTCGCCGTCGGGCACTTCGCCCTTCATGTTGTACATCAGTTCGTGTTCGTTGATGAACACGGGGTCGTCGCAGCGGATCGCCGATTTCAGCAGGCCGTAGGCCTGTTTCGGATTCGACGGGGTGACGACGCGCAGGCCGGCGATGCCCATGAACACCTTTTCCATGCGCGCGGAGTGCTGTGCGCCGAGTTGGTGAGCGGCGCCGCCGGCGGAGCGGAACACGCAGGGCGCGGCGAGCTGGCCGCCCGACATGTAGCGCACCTTGGCGGCGGAGTTGAACATCTGGTCCATCGCCAGCCAGGCGAAGTTGACCGACATGATTTCGACGATGGGCCGCACGCCGAGGAAGGACGCGCCGATGGCCAGCCCGGTGAAGCCGTTCTCGGAGATGGGCGTGTCGATCACGCGCAGCGGGCCGTATTTCTCGTACAGGCCCTTGGTGGCCTTGTAGGTGCCGCCGGCGACGCCGATGTCCTCGCCCAAGCAGATGACGAGCGGATCGCGCGCCATTTCTTCGTCGTGGGCGCGCTGGATCGCCTCCCAGTACATGATGTTTGCCATGTTGTCTTTCCTGAAAACTTATGCGGCCTTGCCGGTGAGCCAGGGGAGTTGGGTTTCGCGGTCGGCGAAGACGTATTTTTCGAGATCCTCCACGCGCGGCTCGGGCGATTGCTCGGCGAACTTGATGACTTCGTTCTCGATGTAGGCGTCGGTTTCCTTTTCGATCGCCTCGTAGTCGGCCGTCGTCATCTCGCTGGCGTCGATCAGGCGGTCGCGCAGGATGAAAATCGGGTCGCGCTGCTTCCACAGTTCCTCCTCCTCGCGCGAACGGTAGCCGCGCGAATCGGACATGGAGTGGCCGCGGTAGCGGTAGGTCATCAGTTCGAGGAAGTAGGGGCCCTTGCCGCCGCGCACGTGATCGACCGCGAGGCGCGCCGCCGCGTAGACCTTGTCGATGTCCTGGCCGTCGCACTCGGTGGCCTCGATGCCGTAGGCGCAGACGCGCTTGTGCTGGTGTACCACGGCGGTGGAACGCTCGATCGCGGTGCCGATGCCGTAGAGGTTGTTCTCGCAGACGAAGAGCACGGGCAGTTTCCACAGCGCGGCCATGTTCATGGTCTCGTGGAAGGTGCCCTGGTTGTTGGCGGCGTCGCCGAGAAAACAGATCGCGATTTCGTCGCCGCCCTTCAACTGGATCGCCTTGGCGATGCCGGCGGCGAGCGGGAAGGGGCCGCCGACCAGCGCGTAGCCGCCCATGAAACGCTTGCCCGCGTCGAAGATGTGCATCGAGCCGCCGCGGCCCTTGCTGGAACCGGTCTCCTTGCCGTACAGCTCGGCCATCACTTCCTTGGGGTCGGCGCCGCACTTGATCGCGTGCACGTGGTCGCGGTAGCCGGTGATGACGTAGTCGTGGCCGGGGCGCGCGGCCTCCATCACGCCGTTGCAGCAGGCCTCCTGGCCGGGGTAGAGGTGGAGGAAGCCGCCGATCTTGCGCTCGATGTAGGCCTGGTAGCAGCGCTCTTCGAAGCGGCGGTGCAGCACCATTTCGCGCAGCACGCGTTTCTTGTCTTCAATCTTCATTCGGTTACCCTTGTCCTGGGGTTCGGAAAATTTCGGCGCCGGTGAATCGGCGCCGGTAAATCGGCAAACGCCGAATTATCCGGGAAACCCCGCCGACCATCAAGAAAAACGCCGCTTGCAAGGATTCGACATGCTGCCCGAACTCGCTGAAAACAAACAGGAAATCTCCGCCAAATCGCTCGCGTCCGCGGGCCATGCCTTGCTGCTGCTGCCGGCTGCGAAGACTCTGCCCGAGCTGCCCGGCGGGGCCGAGCTGCGGGCCGCGCTGAAGCGCCGCGACCTGAAGCCGGACGCATTGGCGAAGACGCCGGTGACGCTGCAACTGGCCGGCGGCACGCTCGCCACCTACGCCATGCTGAAGCCGGAGGCGACGGCCTTCGCCCTGCACGAACAGATCCGCAAGGCGCTCGAGCCGCTCATGGCCGAGCATCCGAAGTCGCTCGCGCTGGCGGTGTTCGGCGACGCCGCGTTCAAGGCGCGCGCGGCGGAAGCGGCGGCGTACGTCGCCCTGGTCAACGCCGTTCCGCTGCCGACGAAAAAAGCCAAGCCGGACGCGGCGCTGAAGCGCATCGCTGTTCACGGCCATGCCAGCAAGGACGGCCTGGCGCGCGCGCAAGCCGTCGCCGAGGGCAATCTGCTGACCCGCAGCCTCGCCGTGCTGCCGCCCGACGCGCTGACGCCGGGCGCCTACCGCAAGCGCATCAAGGCCTTGGCCAAGCAATACGGCTGGACGGTCGAGGAATACGGCTTCGGCAAGCTGAAGAAGATGGGCGCCGGCGCCTTCTGCGCGGTGGCGCAGGGTTCGCCCGCGAAGGACGCGGCCATCGTGCATCTGCGCTATGCGGGGTCCAAGGCGAAAGGCAGGCCGGTGGCGCTGGTCGGCAAAGGCATCACCTTCGATACCGGCGGCCACAACCTCAAGCCGGCGAAATACATGCAGGGCATGCACGAGGACATGACCGGCTCCGCCGTCGTGCTCGGCATCCTCGCCGCCGCGTCGCGGCTGAAGCTGCCGGTCGCGCTGGACGGCTGGCTCGCGCTCGCGGAGAACCACATCTCGCCCGAGGCCTACCGGCAGAACGAAGTGGTGAAGGCCTTGAACGGCACCACCATCGAGGTCGTCCACACCGACGCCGAAGGCCGCATGGTGCTGGCCGATGCGCTGACTCTCGCGGCCCGCGCCAAGCCCGCGCTGATCGCCGATTTCGCCACACTGACCGGCAGCATGAGTTACGCGCTCGGCAGCCGCATGTCCGGCGTGTTCGCCACCGACAACACGCTCGCCCACCAGGCTTCGCGCGCGGCGACCGCCGCCGGCGAGCGCATCGTCGTCTTCCCCGCGCCGGAGGATTACGACAGCGGCCTCGATTCGGCCGTCGCCGACGTCAAGCAGTGCAGCATGGAAGGCGAGGCCGACCATATCCTCGCCACGCGCTTCCTCGGCCGCTTCGTCGGCGACACGCCCTGGCTGCACATGGACCTCTCGGGCCACAGTTGCAAGGGCGGGCTCGGCGCGGTGATGAGCGATACCAACGGCTTCGGCGTCGCCTGGGGCGTGACGCTGCTGGAAAGCCTGAAACGCTGAGGCGCGCATGCCGGTATATGTCGACGACGTCCTGATCGTTCTCGACAAACCCGCCGGCCTGCTGAGCGTGCCGGGACGCGGGCCGGACAAGGCCGACTGTCTCGCCGCGCGCGTGCAGGCGCGCTATCCGGATGCCCTGATCGTGCACCGGCTGGACATGGACACCTCGGGACTCGTCGTAATGGCGCGTGGGGCAGAAGCGCAGCGCGCGCTGTCGCGCGCCTTCGCCGAGCGCAGGGTGGAAAAACGCTACGTCGCGCTGGCGGCGGGTCGTTTGCCGCCGCCCGAGACGGAATGGGGCGCGGTCGATCTGCCGCTGATCTGCGACTGGCCGAACCGTCCGCTGCAGAAGGTGGATTTCGGATCGGGCAAGCCCAGCGTCACGCGCTGGCGCGTGCTGGATTACGACGCGACGAGGGATGCGACGCGGGTGGAACTGATGCCGGTGACGGGCCGCTCGCACCAGTTGCGCGTGCACATGCGCGAACTGGGGCATCCCCTGCTCGGCGATCCGCTGTACGCGCCGCCCGCCGTGCGCGAGCGCGCGCCGCGTCTGCTGCTGCACGCGGCCGGGCTTGCGCTGCCGCATCCGCGGACGGGGACGGCTTGCGTGTTCGAGTCGCCGCCGCCGTTCTGACTCAGCGGTTGTGTTTGGCGATCAGGTTGAGGAATTCCTGCCGCGTGCGGTCGTTGTCGCGGAAGGCGCCGAGCATCATCGAGGTGAGGGTCCAGGAGTTCTGCTTCTGCACGCCGCGCATCATCATGCAGAAGTGCTGGGCCTCGATGACGACGCCGACGCCGGCGGCGTGGGTCGCGGTCTGGATGGCGTCGGCGATCTGGGTGGTGAGCTGCTCCTGGATCTGCAGGCGGCGCGCGAACATGTCGGTGATGCGCGCGATCTTCGACAGCCCGATGACCTTGCCGCGCGGCAGGTAGGCGACGTGCGCGCGGCCGACGAAGGGCAGCATGTGGTGCTCGCACATCGAGTAGAACTCGATGTCCTTCACGATCACCATCTCGTTGTTGTCGGAATCGAAGACGGCGTCGTTGAGCACGTCGTCGAGCGACTGCGCGTAGCCCTGGGTCAGGAACCTGAACGCGGCGGCGGCGCGGTCGGGGGTTTTCAGCAGGCCGTCGCGGGTGACGTCCTCGCCGGCGCTCTCGATGAGCTGCCTGTAGAGCTGCGCGGTATCCATGCGGGGTCTCGGAGAAGGTCGGACGCCGACTGTGCCGGAAGCGTCGGCCATGCGTCAACCCGGCTGCCAGTGGGGACGTCGCTCAGCGCGTGGTGAGATAGCGGGGAAACGCCTGCTTGTCGAGCAGGATTTCGATCAGGTTGAAGCCGCGTTCCAGGTCGGCGTTCGCGAACAGCGCGTCGAGGTCGGCCGCTTCGGCGACGCGGTAATGGCGCGCGCCGAAGGCTTTCGCCAGCAGCGCGAAGTCGGGGTTGGCGAAGTCGCAGTCGATGTAGCGTTCGCCGTAGTGCTGGAACTGGTTCTTGCGGATCAGCGAGAGCGTGCCGTTGTTGATCACCACCACGTTGAGCGGAATGCCGTAGTTGGCCGCCGTCATCATCTCCGTCGCGCACATCTGGAAGCCGCCGTCGCCGAGGATGGCGAAGGTGGGGCTGTCGGGCGCGAAGCAGCGCGCGCCGATGGCGGCCGGCAGGGCGTAGCCGAGCGAGGAGACGCCGGTGTTCGGGAAATAGTGGTTGCGGCCGGAGACCGCGTAATAGCTCTGCGCGAAGACGATGTTGTCGTCGAACACCAGCGTGTCGCGCGGGAAACGCGCCGCCAGTTGCGCGAAGAAGGCGCGGACGAGGGCGAAGGCCGCGTCGTCGGGCGGCGCGGCTGCCGCGACGTCGGGCGGCGCGGTTTTCCGCGGCATGTCCATGTCCGCGAGCGCGTCGTGCAGGGCGCGGACCGCGGCGAGAATGTCGCCGCAGATCGCCACGTCGGGCTGGAACACGCGGCCGAGCTGCGCGGGGTCGCGATCCACCTGGGCGATCTTGCGGCCGCCGGTGAGCTGCGTGTCCCACAGGTAGCTGGTGCGTTCGTTGAAGCTCGCGCCGAGCACGATCAGCAGGTCGGCGTGTTCGACGAGATAGCGGCGCGCGGCGCCGTCGGAGGTGACGCCGAGGCAGCCGAGCGACAGCGGCGAGTCTTCGGCGACCACGCCCTTGGCCTTGAGGCTGGTGGCGATCGGGATGTGGAAAGCCTCGGCGAGCGCCGCCACCGCGTCGCGCGCGCCGGCGCGGATGCAGCCGTCGCCGGCGACGATCACGGGGGCGCGCGCGTCGCGGATCAGTTCGGCCAGCGCGTCGATCGCGGGGGCCGGCGCCGGGCCGGCGGCGGGGAAGTGCACCTGCTCCAGCACGGCGGGATCGACGCTTTCCTTCTGCACGTTGTAGGGAATCGTCAGCAGCACCGGCCCCGGCGCGCGGCCGAGCAGGGCCTGCGTGGTCTGGTTGAGCACTTGGCCGAGATAGTCGGTGCGTTCGATGCGTCGGGCGTAGCGGGTGATCGGCTTGAACAGCGCGACCTGGTCGATGGTGCCGCCTTCGCCCGCGCTTTCCTGCAGGCCGCCGCGGCCGAAGATGTAGGTCGAGGTCTCGCCGGTGATCGCGAGCACCGGCAGGCGTTCGGCGTAGGCGTTGGCGATGCCGGTGACGAGATTGGTCGCGCCGGGTCCGGCGGTGGCGATGCAGGCGGCCGGGCGGTGCGCGATGCGCGCGTAGCCGCAGGCCATGAAGGCGGCGCCCTGCTCGTGCTTGACAAGGATGGAGCGGACGCGCGAATCGCGCAACCGGTCGTAGACCGGCAGGATGTGCGCGCCGGGCATGCCGAAGATGGGGTCGATGCCCAGGCGTTCCAGATACCGGACAAGGAGTTCGCTGACGGTGACGGTCATGAGGTTTTTATGGCTGTGTCTCGCTCCGCCGGCATCGCGCGCGGCGCCGGCAGGGGGGATTTGAGCACAAGACGCGGCGGCGGAAAACCTCGGCGAACAGATACCCGCGATGCGAAGCGGGGAACTGCCGAAACGTGCGCGCCCGCGAAACGCGGGCGCGCGTCGGAACGGAAGCGGTCAGGCGTGCGCCAGTTGCTGTTCGATTTCGATGAAGGTGTGCGCGATCTCGGTGGTTTCCACGACCACGCCGAGCTGCTTGCACAACTGGGTGAGCGACAGCAGGCCGCGCACCATCCGGCGGCTGCCGACCTGCTCGATCACCAGCGCGTGCTGCCGGCCGCGCGCTTTCATCGTCTCCAGCACGTGGCCGACGCGGGCGTGGGCGATGTCGTCGTAGTCGACCGCTTCCAGCCGGTCGGCCGGCGTCATGATGTCGGCGACGACGATTTCGTCGCGGCGGATGCCGCGGCTCTGCACGATCTGCATGGGTTTCTCGCCGTGGATGTCGGTGCTGGTGACCAGTCCGGCCACGCGATCCTCGCCGTCCATCACGAACAGCAGCTTCACCTTGCGGCGGTGCATGCGTTCCTCGGCCTGGGCGATGGTGTCGCCGGGCGTGGCGATGAAGGCGGTCATGCGGCGGAAGTCGGTCATCACGTCCAGCGCGGGGCTGTCCAGCGTCACGCGTTCGGGCAACACGCAGCCGGGGCGCAGCAGGCTGGTGGATTTGTCGAGGTTGCGCGACGGCAGGCGGGTATAGGTCATGGCGTATTTCCTCAAGGCTAGGGGTGCTGGCGTTTGTATGGGTACGGAATCGATTCCGGACGGCCATCCTGTGCCCGCCGCACTCGCCTGTCCATTCAAGATTTTTTAGCGCGGCATAAACGGAATGTTTACGCGGCCTGCTGCAGGAGCTTGCCGAACGCCGTTTCGAACAGTTCGACGCCGTCTTTCTGCAGACGCAGGCCGACGTGCGCCATGTCGATGCCCAACCGCGCCAGATCGTCGAATTGCGCGCGCGCCTCGTCGACGCCTTCGGTGATGCGCACGGCCGCTTCGCCGTGGTCGATCAGTGCCGCGAGCGTCTTGTCGGGCAGGGTGTTGATCGTTTCGGGGCCGATCAGCGGCTCCACGTACAGCAGGTCGCGGTAGGCGGGGTTCTTCACGCCGGTGCTGGCCCACAGCAGCGTCTGCGGCGCGGCGCCCTGCTGCGCCAGCGCGGCGAAGGCGGGGCCGCGGAAGGTGGCGAGGTAGGCCTGGTAGGCGAGTTTGGCCATCGCCACGGCGGCCTTGCCGCGCATGGCCAGCGCCGCCTGCGTGCCGATGGCGTCGAGCTGCGCGTCGACCAGCGTATCGACGCGCGACAGGAACAGGCTCGCCACCGCGCGGCTCTTGCGGATGTCGATGCCGGCCCGCGCGCGGGCGGTCAGACCGCGGATGTAGGCGTCGAAGATCGCCTGCGTCTGCGCCAGCGAGAACAGCAGGGTCACGTTGACGTTGACGCCCAGCGCGGTCAGCGCCTCGAAAGCCTGCACGCCCGCCGGCGTGCCGGGAACCTTCACCAGCAGGTTGCGCCGGTTCACCGCGGCGGCGAGGCGCTGCGCCTCCTCCACGGTCTTGAAGGCGTCGTTCGCCCAGCGCGGCGCGACTTCGAGGCTGACGTAGCCGTCCTGCCCGCCGCTTCGCTCGTAGACCGGATCGAGCAGGTCGCAGGCCGCCTGGATGTCGGGCACCGCCAGGGCTTCGTAACGCCGTTCGAGATTCGTCTCGGCGCCTTTCAGGCGCGTCAGGTCGTCGGCGTAGTAGGGGCTGCTGGCGAGCGCGTTCTGGAAGATCGAGGGGTTCGAGGTCACGCCCGTCACCGCATGTTCGGCGATGTGGCGGGCGAGCACGCCGTCGTGGATCAGGCTGCGCGAGAGGTTGTCGAGCCACAGGCTCTGGCCGAGCGCGGCGACCTGTTGCGGGATGTTCATGCGGAATCCTCGTCGGTTGGAAATTTAACAATAGAACAGCCGGATCACCGTGAGTTCACCGCAGTTTGACGAAAATCGCCGCAAGCCGCGCCTGTGCTAGACTTTCGGCCACTCTCTCGGCCCCGTTCCCGGTATCGTCCATGTCTGGCAGCACACTCGGCAAACTCTTCTGCGTCACCGTGTTCGGCGAATCGCACGGCCCCGCCATCGGTTGCGTGGTCGACGGCTGCCCGCCCGGCATGGCGCTCGAAGCGGCCGACGTCCAGCATGACCTCGACCGCCGCAAGCCGGGCACTTCGCGCCACGTGACCCAGCGGCAGGAGTCGGACACGGTCGAGATCCTCTCCGGCCTCTACGAAGGCCGCACCACCGGCACGCCGATCGCGCTCCTGATCCGCAACGAGGATCAGCGCAGCAAGGACTACGGCAACATCGCCGACACCTTCCGTCCCGGCCATGCCGACTACACCTACACGCAGAAATACGGCTTCCGCGACCCGCGCGGCGGCGGCCGCTCGTCGGCGCGTCTGACCGCACCCATCGTCGGCGCCGGCGCCATCGCGAAGAAATGGCTGATGGAAACCTACGGCGTGCGTATCCGCGGCTGCATGAGCGCACTGGGCGAAGTCGGGATTCCCTTCGTGTCGTGGGACGAGGTCGGCAACAATGCCTTCTTCGCGCCCAACGCCGCCATCGTGCCCGAACTGGAAGCCTACATGGATGCGCTGCGCAAATCCGGCGATTCGGTCGGCGCGCGCTGCACCGTGGTCGCCGAGAACGTGCCGGTGGGTCTGGGCGAGCCGCTCTACGACAAGCTCGACGCCGATCTCGCGCACGCGCTGATGGGACTGAACGCCGTCAAAGGCGTGGAGATCGGCGACGGCATGGCCGCTGCGAAGCAGAAGGGCACCGAACACCGCGACGAAATCACGCCGGAAGGTTTCCTCTCCAACCACGCCGGCGGCGTGCTGGGCGGCATCTCCAGCGGACAGGATCTGGTCTGCCACGTCGCGATCAAGCCCACTTCCAGCATCCGCCTGCCCGGCCGTTCCGTCGACCGTGCCGGCAATCCGATCGAGGTCGTCACCCACGGCCGCCACGATCCCTGCGTCGGCATTCGCGCCACGCCGATTCTCGAAGCGCTCGTGGCCATCGTCGTCATGGATCACGCGCTGCGCCATCGCGCGCAGTGCGGCGACGTGACGCGCGGCACGCCGGTGGTGCCGGCGCGCGGTTGAGCGCCGCGTTCAGTCCAGCAGCAGGCTCAGGCCGAACGAAACCGCGTAGTCGTGGGTGAGCTGGACGCCGTTGACCCGCTGGTAGACGGGCAACTCCACCTGGCCGTACGCCGTCAGGCGGCGCGACCACGCATACGCCAGTCCGGGAACGGCCGCCACTTCAAGCCGTCCGCTGTCGTCCGGCTCGGCATGGATGCCGCGGTCGCGCGCGACGTGCAGCACGTTGCCCTGCAGGATCAGGTCGAGCTTGCTGGCCAGGGGCACTAGCCATCCGGCCTGCACGCCCGTTCGCCACCCGGGGCGATAGCCGTCCTTTTCGTGGAGCGGCGCCTGCAGCGTCAGGTTGGCGAACAGGTTGCCCGGCATGGACAGCGGCGCGCCCGCCAGACCGCCGCCGAGAAGGAGATCGGTGGTGCCGGTGCCGGGCTGGACGCTGCGTTCGGCCTCGTCGCCGTTGGCATTGCGGACATCGGTCTTGCCGGTCGGCAGTTTCAGCCCGCCTTGCAGATTCCACGACACGCCGCCTGCCGCGCGCTGGACGGGCTGGTAGCGCAGCTTCACGCGCATGTCCCCGATGTCGTCGAACTGCCAGGTTTCGGGAATGGGCGTGCCGTGATGATTGTGGATGTGGAGATGTTCCCGGTCGGAATACGGCAGGACCAGGCTGGCGCTCCATTCCGGCGCAAATCCGTAGTCCAGGCCCAGAAGGACGTTTCGGTTCAGCGTCTTGATCTCTTCGTGGTGCGCCGTGATCTGCTGCGGCGAGGTTTTCCGCGTGCCGGCGCGCAGTTGATCCTGGTTGAGATATTCCGCCTGCACCCAGACGCGCCAGCCTGCCGTCACGTCCTGGGTGAGCGACAACCAGTCGTTCGAGCTGGAACAGAATGCGGCGCCGCAACTGGCGTGCGCGCCCCCCGCCGCGAGGCATCCGGCGAAAAACAGTGCGCGTGACAGGTTCATTTTGTTCTCTCCCGTGTTGGAGGCGAATTATAGAAAGCGCCCGCAGTCGCCGAGATGCGGCATTCCGCCGCAGTTGCCGGGCGCATGCCCGGTGCGGGGTTGCCGCATCGTGGCGATGAGTCGATACAATCGCCCGGTGTATCGGGCCGGCCGGCGAGTGGGCCGCATATCTGGGAGGAACATGACCGGAGCAACGCGTGGCGTGATGTTGCTGCTGCTGGCGGCGCTGGGATGGGCTGGATCGTGCGTGGCGGTCGCCGCGCCGGCCGGCATGGATTACGTGGATGCCGAAATCGCCGCGCATCCCGGCCAGACCGGCGCCTACATTCTCGACACCGGCGAGGAGGCGCTGCTGGCGCGCGCCTGGCTCGCCGACCACGCTCGCAGCAGCATCGAGGTGCAGTACTTCATCTGGAGCGCGGACAACGTCGGCATCCTCGCCACCGAGGCGCTGCTGCGCGCGGCCGAGCGCGGCGTCGCGGTGCGCGTGCTGGTCGACGATCTGCTGATCGACGCGCCCGACAAGACCCTGCTCGCGCTGGCCGCGCACCCCGGGGTCGACATCCGCATCTACAACCCCAAGCACAAGGTCGGTACGCCGCTGCACAAGCGGCTGTTGAACGTGGCGACGGATTTTCGCGGCGTGAACCAGCGCATGCACGACAAGACCTTCGTCGTCGACGGCCGCGTGGGCATCACCGGCGGGCGCAACATGGCGGACGAGTATTTCGACTACGACCGCGACTACACCTTCCGCGACCGCGACGTGCTGCTGGTGGGCGACGCGGCGCAGGCTATGCGCGCGAATTTCGAGGCCTTCTGGACGAGCCCGCTGGCCGTGCCTGTCGAGGAACGCTTCGACGGCCTGGGGCTGATGAAGAAGAACGTCTCGGTGGACGATGCCGAGGTCCGGCAGGTCTATCGCGCGCTGCACGACTACGCGGCCCGCCCCGAGAACTTCGCGCCCGAGGTGCGCGCCGCCATCGAGGCCACGCCCGAGTCCTTCCGCCGAATCGCGCGCGAGATCGCCTGGACGCAGGTCGATTTCATCCACGACGCGCCCGGCAAGAACGGCGACCGCTGGCGCCTGGGCGGCGGCGGGAAGAGCGGCGAGGCGCTGGCGAAGCTGGTCGCCGACGCGCGCGAATCCATCGTCATCCAGTCGCCCTATCTCGTGATGTCGGACCGTGCGAAGACGCTTTTCAAGGCGGCCGTCGCGCGCGGCGTGAAGGTGTCCATCCTCACCAACTCGCTCGCCTCGACCGACAACCTGCAGGCCTTCTCCGGCTACCGCAACCAGCGCCGCGCACTGCTGAAGATGGGGCTCGACATCCGCGAGTACAAACCCGACCCGGCCAACCGCGGCAGCCTCATGTCGCGCGCCAATCCGCCCGAGACGCCGCCGGTGTTCGCGCTGCACGCCAAGAGCATGACGGTCGACGATCGCGTCGCCTACATCGGCACCTTCAATTTCGATCCGCGTTCGGAAAACCTCAACACCGAAGTCGGCGCGATCGTGCGCGACGCCGGTTTCGCCCGCCGCCTGCGTGCGATCATGGAGGCCGACATGCGGCCCGAGAACAGTTGGCGCGCGGCGGACGAACCCGACCGCTACGTGCCGCTGACCAAGCGCGGCCAGGTCCGGCTGTGGCAACTGCTGCCCCTGAAGCCGCTTTTGTGAACCGACGCCGGAGGACGCCCATGCGCCTGCCCATCAGCCTCAAGATCTTCAGCATCACGCTGGCCCTGCTGGTATTGATGGTCGTCGTCACCTGGCTGTCGGTACTCAATTTCCGCCAGCTCAACAACCAGGTGCGCGCCCTGTCGGACTGGTATCTGCCGCTGCAGCAGCAGGTGGCCAGCGTCGAAATCCTGATCCGTCAGCAGATGGTGCACATGGAGCGAGTGATGGGCGCCCTGGGCGCGGCCCGCCCGGACGCCGACTATATCGCCCAGGAATCCACCGGCTTCGACATGCGCGGCGTCAACGCCGACCAGATCGTCGATTCCTCGCTGCGCATGCTGGGCGAGGCCGAGGCGGACGGGACGCTGCAGCTCGACCGTGTGACGCTTGCCGTGCTGGGCAAACAGTTGCCGACGATCCAGACCGCGCGCCAGGATTTTCACCGCACGTTCCGGCTGTATCTGATCGAGGTTGAAGAGGGTACGCCGCGCTCGCAGAAGCTGGTGCGTGATGCCCTGCTGAAGGAGAAGGACACCGTCGATGTCGAGATCGGCAAGGCCATCGACACGCTCAACAAGCTCACCCAGGACACCGCCAGGCAGGCCAAGTCCGAGGAAGAGCGCGCCACCGCGCTCAACTGGATCGTCACCGCCATCGCCACCGCGCTCGGCCTGCTGTTCGCCGCCTTCGTCACGCGTTCGCTGGTCGACCCGGTCAAGCGCCTGCTCGGCGGCACCCGCGCGGTCGAGGCGGGCGATCTCGAAGTCGAGATCCAGGTGAAGACGCGCGACGAACTCGCCACGCTCGCGCATTCGTTCAACCACATGGTCGACGGCCTGCGCGAGAAGGAGCACATCCGCACCACTTTCGGCCAGTACGTCGATCCGCGCATCGTCCAGCGCGTGCTGGAAAAGAAGCTCTCCGCCGACGGCGGCGAGCGGCAGACGATGAGCGTGTTCTTCTCCGACCTCGAAGGCTTCACCCGGCTGTGCGAGGGCCTCACGCCGGACATGGCGGTGCGTTTCCTCAACCGCTATTTCGCGCTCATGTCCGAGGGCGTGCGCGAGCGCCAGGGCATCGTCGACAAATACATAGGCGATTCCGTCATGGCCTTCTGGGGGCCGCCCTTCACCGATCCCGCCGATCACGCGCGGCTGGCCTGCCTCGCCGCGCTCGACCAGATGGCGCGGCTGGAGATCTTCCGCGCCGCGCTGCCCGAACTGTTCGGCGTCGTTCATGGATTACCGACGGTCAACGTCCGCATGGGGCTGGCCAGCGGGGAAGTCACCGTCGGCAACATCGGCTCCGAAACCGCGCGCGGCTACACCGTCATCGGCGACACCGTGAACCTCGCTTCAAGGCTGGAGCAGGCCAACAAGTTCTACGGCACGCGCATCCTCGTCAGCGAAGCCACGCGCGCGCTGGCCGGCGAGTCGTTCGCCTTCCGCGAGATCGACAGCCTGCGCGTCGTCGGCAAGCTGGAGCCGGTGAAAGTCCACGAACTGCTCGGCCTCGCCAGCGTGCTGACTGACACCGCACGCGCCGCCATACAGAATTTTGAGGTGGGACTCGTGCGCTACCGCGCGCAGGACTGGGATGCCGCCGAAGCGGCGTTCAGATCGTGCCTGTCGGCCATGCCGGGCGACCGCCCGACGCAGGTCATGCTGGACCGGATTGCCGCGTTCCGGCAGTCGCCGCCGGAAGCGGGGTGGGATGGAGTTTGGGTGGCGGAGAGCAAATGAAGGCTAGTGGCGGAACGCTCCCTGAATCGGGTCGTTCCAGTCGAAGCTGTTCAGAATCCAAGCCGGAGGGTGATCGATGAAAGTAGGACAGCGAGCGTCGCGGAGTCGAAAGGGGCTGACGACGAGCCCGAGAATTCATGAGATGCGCATCGAGGCCTCTCAACTGGTTTTGGTGGCAGATTGACCGATGCTCACTCGACGACCCCCTCGTCCCCATGACACGTACACCCCGGCTCGGCGCTGACGGTGTTGTCGCAACACACGATCTTGCCGGCGCGGCAGCCGCAGACGCCCTTGTGGGCTTTGCAGCAGGCGAGCTGGGCGACTTTCAGGCCGGTTTTGTCGGCTGCGGCGCAGGCGGCGGGCGGGGTGGCGGCGTGCAGGTCGAAGGCGGCCGGCTTGTCGGCGGCGAAGGCGGGCGCGGCGGCGAACAGCAGAGCGGCGAGGGCAAGCGGAAAA
>Ga0228535_1000691_pt1 | contig 81110 bp, 74 predicted proteins | sample SJ1metagenome_FD_168457 | JGI IMG/M metagenome (GOLD analysis project Ga0228535, IMG submission 168457) | Enriched culture of PCE-dechlorinating microbial communities from Ithaca, New York, USA - SJ1 | ecosystem: Engineered > Modeled > Simulated communities (microbial... > Unclassified | place...
CGACGATAGCGGAGGGGACCCACCCGTTCCCATCTCGAACACGGCCGTTAAGACCTCCAGCGCCGATGGTACTCGGCGGGCGACCGCCCGGGAGAGTAGGACATCGCCGGAAGCTATCTTTAGAAAGACCCCCAGGAGCGATCCTGGGGGTCTTTCTCTTTCTCTCTCTTACCTTGCCGCCGGCAGGGGAGTGGCAACTTCAACCAGAAGGCTCGGCCTCATGCCTACTCCAGTTCGGGACGCCAGAGGAGGCGACCAACGTGACAACATGTCTCGACGCCCTTGCCTACGACGCTGTGTTCTTTGACTTCGAGGGCACGCTCAACGACACGGCACAGAGCATCAGGCTCTATGCGCGCGAGATGGCTATCTGGATGGCCCGCCTGTATCCGGACGCTAATGCTGATTGGTCACAAGCCGTGCTTCTGGGTTTCCACGCCATGCGGCGGCTGCAAGACGAGGTAATGCCGGACATCAGCACCGAGGATGGGTACCGGGCCTACCGTCGGCTGGAGTTGCGGACGTGGCTTGTCGCCGTGCTTGGCCATGCCGGTATTGCGGCGGTCGAGAGCCTTGATCTAGACGGCCTCGCTGCGCAACTTGAGTCGGAGATTGCGCCGCGTATGGTCGCGACCACCGGGGCTATTGAGGCGGTTGGTGCCGTAGCCGCGGGCGGGCTCCGGCTTTTCGTGTCGTCTGGCGCCAACTCCGGATATGTCAGGCGGTGTCTTAAGGGTGCCGGTCTTGCCTCGAGCTTCACGGAAGTGTACGGCCCGGACCGAATCGGCACGCTTAAGACGGGTCCCGATTTCTACATCCGGTGTTTTGATGCGTCAGGCGTCACGCCTGAGCGGGCGCTAGTGGTTGATGATTCGCCCGAGCCGCTGGTCTGGGCGACGGCGCTTGGCGCGCAGGCTATCGCTGTCGGCATTGGCGACTCACTCCCAGCACCGCGCAGCGGCCGGAGGCGGATCGTGGCCATCGGGAACCTCGGCGAGTTGCCCGCCGTATTAAGACTAGTAAAATAGTAGGGATTATCGCAGGCGATCGAGAAGTCAACAGCATGGAAGCATGACACTATTCAACATGATGAGGGAGACACCCATGGCCAACAAGGACAAGCGCGGCCAGGCGCCCGGAGGCGGCCGCGATGACATACGCGACAATACCCTGATCGAGCTGGAGTTTGGCGTCTCCGGCATGACCTGTGCCGCGTGCTCGGCGCGCGTGGAGCGAGCCCTCTCCGGCACCTCCGGGGTGACCGACGCCAGCGTCAACCTGGCCACCAACCGTGCACGCGTGAAGGTTGATCCGGAGCATACGACTCCGGAAGCTGTAATCAACGCCGTGAAGTCGGCAGGCTATGATGTCCTGCCCGCGGAGCTGGAGCTGAGCATGACCGGGATGACCTGTGCGGCATGTGTCGCCCGGGTAGAGCGGGTTCTGTCGGAGATACCCGGCGTGATTACGGTAGCGGTCAATCTCGCGACCGAGCGCGCCCGCATTAGGTACATAAAGGGAGCAGTGGAGCCGGCCGAGCTGATCACGATCATCGAGTCGGCAGGCTACGGTGCAACTGAGATACTGCCGGATGACGCGGCGGCAGCCGATCGGGAACAGGAGGCCCGCGAGCGTGAGGCGCGGTTTCAGCTGCGCCTGTTCCTGATTGCGGCCGTGTTCACCATCCCGCTCGCCCTGCCGATGGTTCTGGAGTTTGTCCACATGCTGTTGCCTGGGATCTGGTGGGAGGCCTGGGGACGGTCCGTACACCACTACCTGATGAACGGCTACTTGCAGTTTGTCCTGGGCACCGTCGTGCAATTTGGTCCTGGCCTGCAGTTCTACCGTGGCGCCTATATCAACCTGTCGCACCGCACAGCCAACATGGACGTCCTCGTAGCGCTGGGTACCAGCGCAGCCTACTTGTTCTCGGCATATCACACTTTTGTCGTCGAGGGTGCGTTGTACTACGAGGCGGCGGCAGTCATCATCACCTTGGTCATCCTGGGACGGCGCCTGGAGGCGGTGGCCAAGGGCCGGACCTCCGAGGCAATCAAGCGGCTGATGGGGCTACAGCCCAAGACGGCCCGCATTGAGCGCAACGGGATCGAGGTTGAGGTTCCCGTCACTGAGGTCATCCTCGGAGACATCGTCACCGTACGCCCCGGGGAGCGTCTGCCTGTTGACGGGGAGGTAGTCGAGGGCGATTCCGCAGTCGATGAGTCCATGCTGACGGGCGAAAGCCTCCCGGTGGATAAGCATCCTGGCGACACCGTTGTCGCCGGGACCATCAACAAGCACGGCATGCTGCGCTTTGTCGCTACGCGGGTCGGCAGGGAGACTGCGCTGGCCCGCATCATCAAGCTGGTTGAGGACGCGCAAGGGTCCAAGGCGCCGATCCAGCGCCTGGCCGACATCGTGTCCGGGTACTTCGTCCAAGGCGTCGTGATCATCGCGGCCGGGACGTTCGTCGCGTGGTACTCGCTGACCCGGGACATCAACCAGGCGCTGCTCAGCACGGTCGCCGTGCTGGTCATCGCCTGCCCCTGCGCCCTGGGCCTCGCGACTCCTACCGCCATCATGGTCGGGACGGGCAAGGGCGCGGAGACCGGCATCCTGATCCGTGGCGGGGAGCATCTGGAGAAGGCGCATGCGGTCCGCGTCGTTGTGCTCGACAAGACTGGTACGATCACGCGTGGCGAGCCCAAGCTGACCGACGTTGAAGTGCTGCCGGGCGCGGGTTTCGATGAAACCAGCTTATTGGCTCTCGCCGCAGCCGTCGAACGTAACTCGGAGCACCCAATTGCCGCTGCGGTTGTTGACGAAGCACAGCAGCGCGGCCTGGACCTCCCGCCGACCGAGGACTTCGCTGCCGTCGCCGGTCGCGGGGTTCGCGCTCGGCTCCAAGACCACGGCGAAGTGCTGATCGGCACGCCGCAGTTTCTCCGCAACGAGGCAGTCGACACGAGTCCGCTCGAGGGCGCGTACACCAGGCTGCTGGAGCAAGGCAAGACGACGATTCTGGTTTCTGTGGAGGGCAAGGCGGTTGGTGTGCTTGCCGTTGCCGACACGGTCAAGGAAGGCGCCCGCGACGCAATCTCCGAGCTCCACCATATGGGCATCGAGGTCGTCATGATCACGGGCGATAACCGGCGCACCGCGGAGACGATCGGCGCCGAAGTCGGGATCGACCGCATCCTGGCCGAGGTGCTGCCCGAGGACAAGGCCGAGCAAGTAGCCCAGCTCAAGGCAGAGGGCAAGGTCGTGGCAATGGTCGGTGACGGGATCAACGACGCGCCCGCTCTGGCCACCGCGGATCTCGGCATCGCGATCGGCACCGGTACTGATGTGGCGATGGAAGCGGCCGGCATCACCCTCGTTAGCGGCGACCTTCGCGGGGTGCCTGCGGCGATTAGGCTGAGCAAGCGGACCATGAGCACGATTAAGCAGAACCTGTTCTGGGCGTTCATCTACAACTCGATCGGCCTGCCAATCGCCGCGCTCGGGCAGCTGAGTCCGATGGTTGCTGGGGCGGCGATGGCATTCAGCTCTGTGTCTGTGGTAACCAACTCCCTGCTGCTCAAGCGCTTTGATCCCCGGCGACCTGCCAAGGCGTAAGGGAGCAGGCCCATCGCCCCGTCATCTGGCAGGCAAACTCGCGGGTTTGCCTGCCATATGGTAGACGGGCTGGCTAAACCTGCGGTACCGGGTTGCGCCTCCAGGCGCAGGAATCGCTGGCTGCGGTTGAGAAAATGGTGCGGGTACGAAAAGACCATTGACGAACGGGGTTGGTGGCGTCGCTCCCGCAACAGGGGCTTTCACCTGGGCCGATACTCATCGCCCGCAGTCTATATAAGGCGTATTTCCTGGGAAAAACGGTCTACGCGGTCAACAACGTCGACCTCGCCGTCATGCCAGGTGAGTTTCTCGTAATCCTGGGACCGAGCGGCAGCGGCAAGAGTACCCTGCTATCCCTGCTGGCCGGGCTGGACCGCCCCATCAGCGGCGATGTGGTGCTGGATGGGCATCCCATCTCCGAGCTTAACGAGAATCAGTTAGCAGACCTGCGGCGGCGCAAAGTCGGTTACGTCTTTCAATTCTTCAACCTGGTCGGCCACCTGACCGCCTACGACAACGTTGCGCTACCGATGACACTGACCGGCGCTCCAGATTGGTTCGTGCGCCAGCGGACGAGCGAGCTGCTAAGCCTGGTTGGCCTGGAGGCCAGGGCCAAGCACCTGCCGCTGCAGATGTCTGGTGGCGAGCAGCAGCGCGTCGCCATCGCGCGCGCCCTGGCTAATGAGCCGCGCATCCTCTTTGCCGACGAGCCCACCGGCAACCTCGACTCGCGCACCGGCGAGCAGATCCGCACCCTCTTTGCACGGCTCAACCAGGACTTCGGGCAGACGTTTGTCATCGTCACCCACGATGACCGGTTTGCGGCTCTGGCCCACCGCGTGGTCCGGCTGGTCGACGGGCGGCTCACCGAGGAGACCAGAGGAGGAGCTGCAGGGTGACCGGCATGGGCAGCCTCATCGTGACCAACGTGCGCCGCAACATGGCGCGTAGCTTGCTGACGGTGATCGGCATGGGCCTCGCGGCGCTGATTATGACCGCCTCGCTTACCCTGTCCGAGGGGTATCCCGCAGCGGCGTACGGGCCGTACCGGGACTACTGCGGCGGGGATGTGCTGGTCTTTGCCGACAAGGTCTGGGTTCGCGGCCCGGATGTCAACCGCTCTGAGCCGGGTAGCTGGCAGTTTAAGTTGGCCACGACCGATATGCCTGGCCCCTGGCGCTTCTTCCAACCGGGCCTAGCTACGCGTGGCATGGTAGCGCCGCAAGGGGCGCCGGCTGTCTTCTACAGGCAATCCCAAGTCGATGAGCTGGAGGATACCCTGCTGGCCAGGGGCGATGTTGTCGCCGTGCGTCCCTACTTCGCCGTTCCGGTTACCCGGGCGACCTTTGCCGTCAGCGCCATGCCGGCCGCCGGCCCGCCGCCCCCTGGCGGCAGTGACCAGCCGGCGATCCAGTACGGCTGGAATGACTCGTACCTAAGAGGCTGGCGCGGAAGCACCCTCTGGGCGAGCCTGGATGGCTTTGTCGTGGATGGGCGGGCCCTTGGCGCCGCCGACGAGGGGCTGCCGGTCTGCCTGGTTGACGTTGACCGCGCTAAGCTGGGTCGGGCAAGCGGCGGGCTGCTACCGCCAGTCGTTCCGGCGGTCGGCGGCACCATCAGCGTAGCCCTGCCTAGCATCGCCGTCACCGAGACCGGTCAGATCCACATAGACCACACTTCACCTCATGTGGTGGAGCTGCGAGTCGTTGGCCACTACAGCGTGCCTTCGCGAACGGCTTCCTGGATCGACCCCGCCGCAGGCGGAGACTCTGGCGCGGCTCCGCCCGAGACCGAGCAGCTGTATCTGACCTCACCCGAGATCATCGTGCCGTGGACGACCGCGGCCGGCATCCTGGCGGAGATGTCGGGTGGCTCGGTGGACATGTGGGCCACGGCCGTCGCCGTGGAGCTTGACGGGCTCGCAAGAGTCGAGTCAGCCGTTACGGAGATCAACAACGAGCACCCGGACTACTGCGCGGTTTCCGTGCCGCGGCTCGCGTCGACAGCCAACGCGCGATGGCTGCCAGAGCCTCTGTACCGCGTGCCCGAGAGTGAATGGCAGGGCGCTCAGGCCGTCGCGCAGCTCAGTGAGCCTGTGGAGATCAGCCAGGCATTCAATGTCATCTTCTTTGCCGTAGCGGCGCTCCTCGCTGCCGCCAACGGGATTATCCTCGTGCTTGAGCGGCAGAAGGAGATCGGGATCCTCAAGGCGCTGGGGGCCTACGGGCGAGATGTTATCGTCATGATCCTCGGCGAGATCGTACTCCTGTCGTCCATCGGCGCTCTCGTGGGTTTTGTGCTCGCGGAGTCTATGGCGGCATGGAACCTAATCAGCAATCGCGCCGGGTGGCTCGTCATCGTTACGTCGGTCGGCTTCGACCTCGTGCGGGTGCTCGGCCTGACTGTCGCCTTCGCGGTCGTGTTTGGGCTGGCGCCGGCCATGCGCACCACGGCTATGACGGCGATGGAGGTGCTGCGGCGAGAATGATGGCCAGAGAGAGCTTTGGGGAGGGCACAGCGTCATGATGCGTTGGCGTGCGTTGTGGGCGATGGCCCGTCGCAACCTGCGCAAGTCATGGATGCGGCAGGTCGTCTTGGTGCTGGCGCTGACGCTGGCTATCACCGGTGACGTGCTCATAGGGCTGTTCTTCGCCGGTCTCGAGGCCCGGGCCGGGGACTTGGCGCCGCCCGCGCCGCAGAACGTTCCGCTGGTGGTGCTGGCCCCGGACGGTACCAACGTCGAGGCTTGGCTGAGCTGGACCCGCGCCATTGGGGTCAGCGGAGCACGTGGCTACGAGGAGCGCCACACCATTGCTTGGCGCGAGGGTTTCACCTCCGCAGGGAGGACGTTTGTCCTGGCTGTCGACTTCGACATCGCTCAGCTCCGGACGCTGCCGGTCGAGGGACGCTGGCCGTTTGAGCTGGATGAGGTGGCTCTGCCGCGGCACTATGCCGATGAGCTTGAGGTTGGTCTGGGTGAGTTGGTCACTCTGGGGTTGGTTTCAACTGTGGGCTCTCTGCCCGCCGTTCGGGACTTCCGGGTAACGGCAATCTTCCGGCCCGAGGTGGCGCTACCCGGCTCACGGCCGGGGGCTACCTGGCCACCACGCCCCATGGACCCTGCGCTTAGCTTCCCTCTGCTTGCGCTACATCCCGGTGGGCAAGAAGCGCCACGTTGGCCCGCCAACGGGGCCTTTGTGACGGTGCGCGAGGGCAACGCCGCGTTCCTCGAACGCCGGATGCGCAGCTACTTCGAGCGGGATTACCAGATGCAGCCGGCCGCACAACGCTTTGGCACAGCCGATCCTATCTTCCTGTGGGGGGACCTCGGGCCCGAGCTGGGCCGCAGTTTGGGCCGCCAGATATTCTCCCCCGGCCGCCGGGCCCTGGCCGCGTCCTTCGTGTTTGTCGGCACGGGCATCTTCGTTATCCTCCTGATCGCGTTCATTGAGCGCAAGCGCGAGTTGGCTGTGCTCAAGACGGTCGGCATGAACAACAACATGGTCCTCGGCATGGTCCTGCTTGAGCTCGGCGCGGTTGCCTTCGTGGCGCTCGTTCTGGGCTCGGTTTTGGCCGGTGTGGTCGGCCAGGTGGTCTCGGAGGTAGTTGACTATGTCCCAGCTCCGACCCTGTCCGCGTGGTTCTGGGCCACGATGCACACAGGCGCCGTGCTGGTATTGGCAACGTTGCTCCCGGTCAGCATGATGCGGCTGGCCACGGTCCAGCAGTTGCTGCAAAACGAGCGCCTCTATATCTGGCGCAAGCGGGTGACGCTGTCGTGAGCTCTGGAGCTGGCACCAAGTCCGCGGTGGTGTTTGCCGAGTTGGGGAACGTGCTGACTAAGGTCAGGACGCTCCCGTTAGAGGCCTTGGAGACCGACGGCCTGACCACCGCTCCTGAGCAACACGTGACGCCCACCAGCCTGTACCTGCCGCAGGGCGATGCGGCCAAGGGGGCAGCGGCGGTGCTTGCGGCTGCCGGGCTAGGTGATCAAGGTAGCGACGAGTCTCATCGGGTGGCGCTGATTCACCTGCATGGTTTGCCACGGGCGGCGGTGATCGGTCTCGCCGGGCTGGCGACCACAGAGCTGACCATCCAGGCCGCTCTGCGCCGGGCGGGTAGCTCAGTTGTGCAGGTTAAGAGCACTGACCCCGCCAGCCTGGAGGCCCAGCTGATCGAGGTGCGCGCCGTACCGCTCGACCTGCTGCTATTCACCGGTCCGGCACGGCAGACTGCGGAGCGGTTGATGGCCGGAGGCGGGCCACGCGCACGGACAGGCGGGGGCCTGCTCGCAATGTACAACGGGCCACAAGGCGAGCACGACTCCGTCGAGGCGGCGCTCGATGGCCGGATCCCACTTGAGGTGCTGCCGCCCATGCGCCCCAACACCCAGAGCATCGAGCCTGGGCCGACCGAAGAGGCGCTATCGGCCTTCGCCTCGCGCATCCTGGACGCGGATCCGTTGGCAAGTGCTTGGCGCGGGCATGGGTTCGTCGTGGACACCTTCGCCCGCGCCTTTACCGCCGCAGGCGAGTTGACTGCTGCGTGGTGGAGAGGCTGCCGCCAGCAGGGCAATGGGGACCTATCGGCGCCGGCGGGAATGGCCGCGTTTGATCTTGGCGGCAGGTACTGTGAGATGGCCGTGGTTGGAGCGGCTGCGGCTACGCGTGCTGTGACCGACCTCGACTCCCTGGAGCTGGTGACCGGCGCGGCTGCGGGCGCGGCGGGACGTTGGCGAGGAGCCGGCCCCAAGGGAGAGGCCGGAGGCGACGACGCTGAGGCGATGAGCAACCGGGCGCCGCTGTCGATCGCAGGGGTGGGCCGCTGGCTGCCGTACGACTACACGCCGACTGGGCTTGGCGATACGCTGGCCAACTACCTGCGTCGCCCGTTTGTGATTCCAGCCAACTGGCAGCAGCTGCTGTTACTGATGGCTCTCGGCCGCGAGCGGCTGATCATGACCCGCACGAGCTTTCGGGCGTCCCCCGGTGACTCTTCCTTGGGCGGCGATTGGCGGCGCGGGATCGGTATGTACCTGGTTTCCGGCGGATACTTCGGCTCACTCCCCGGCCCAGCAATGGCCCTGTCCATGGCCATTGACGGCCTCGAGCCCGTGGGCGTGAGCGAGATCTGGTGCGACAGGTGGGGCCTCGCGCCCCACATCGCCGCCTCGCCGGCCCTGGACCAGGAGGCGCAGACCTATCTAACCCGCCTAGCCACCGTAGTGGCGCCGCAGCAGTTGCGGCTTGACTGGCGCCGCCCCCATGACGATGACATCTTGGCGTTGGTCACCGTGGAGCGCGAAGGCGTGCCTACCATGAGCTTCCGCATCGTCCCCGGGTCCCTGGCCCGCTTCCCGTTACGTCAAGGCGAGCGCGCCCGGCTCACGGTGCACCCGCTGCGCGAGCACGATTTTGGCGCCGGGCCGGGCAAGCCGTGGCGCGGCGTCGTTGTCGGCGGTCGTCTTGGACTGGTGTTCGACAGCCGGGGCCGCCCGGTGGCATTGCCGCCCGATGGCCAGATCCGCCAGGCCAAGCTGCGCGAGTGGCTCAACACGCTGGGCGCTGGCCAGAGCTGGGAGGGAGCGCTGTGATGATTCCCAGGGTGCTTGGCCGGCTCATCCGGCGCGAGGCGGGCGTGGAGGGACTGCGCGAGCTGGGCCCGGGAGCGGAGATTATGGTGGAGCAGGGCCAGGCGGTTTCTCCCGAAACCGTGATCGGCAGCTCCAAGACCGGCTCGCGCGTCGTGCGGCTGCCGCTCAACGAGAACGAGCTGGCGCTGTCGATGATCCTCAAGCGTTCGGGTGAGAGCGTGCGGCGCGGCGAGCCATTGCTGCGGCGCGCCGGGATGTTCGGTCTCGCCAACACCGAGTACGTCTGTCCGGTGGATGGCTACGTCGAGGAGATCCTGGTCGAGCAGCGGGCGGTGCTCATCCGCGAGCACACGGCCGAAGTGCGCGCCGGAGTGGCGGGCCTTGTGACCGAGGTCCTGCCGGAGCGCGGCGTCCGGCTGAGCTTTGACGGCACCGTGATGCGGTTTTTGGCAGGCTGGGGGCCACCGGTAGCTGGGCTGTTGACGCCGGGTGCCGACCTGTTCTCCCCGTCCGACATCGGCCGCGTTATCAACGAAACCCACCGCGGCCGCATCATCTGGGCGCACTCGACGCTCTGCGCCGAGGCCATAGTGGAGGCCGCCCGCGTCGAGGCCGCTGGGCTGATTGCGGGCAGCGTCAGCCTGCTTGAGCTGCAGCGGGCCACGGCGGAGATTCGCCAGCGCACCGGGCGGGCACGGTTGCCACTCACCTTGCTGATCAGCGAGGGCTTTGGCTCGGCCGCGATGTCTTCGGCCTACCGGCAGTACCTCTCGTCTGCTGTGGGCCGCACCGTGTACCTCGACGCCGCCGAGCGTGCCGAGCTCGCCTGGACCAGTGATCCCGAAATCGCCTTCTCCCCTGCTGCCGGAGCGGCGGCGGCTGGCGGCCCTGTCGCCGCTCCAGTACAGCTAGGCTTTGAGCTCGGCGGTCCGCCGGCCGGCACACCTGTCCGGCTGGTCGATCTGGACCTCTTCGGACGTACCGGGGTGACGAGAGGCGCTCCTGCCCCGCACCATCTGGAGACCGGCGTATCGGTGGTCGCCGTCGAGGTTGTCCTGGATGATGGGCTCCCGGTCGTCGTGCCCCTGGCCAACCTTGAGGTCATCGGCGGCGCCGAGCTGCGATAGGCTGGCCTTGAGGCGCAGTGGGTTTCGACGGTCGAGGACTGCGATGTGGCAGGTGAGGCCGTTTCGCCTACCGAAGCTACCGGCATCTGCACCATTCCCAAGCGGTTGATACTGGAGGAGGAAATGACCCCGTGCCAATGATTGATATGCGCAGCGACACGCTGACCCATCCGACCGATGAGATGCGCCAGGCTATGGCCCAGGCGGTGGTAGGCGACGACGTCTACGGCGAGGATCCAACCATCAACAAGCTTGAGGCAATGGCGGCCGAGCGCGTCGGCAAGGAGGCCGCGGTCTACGTTCCGACCGGCTCCATGGGCAATCTCGCCGCGATCATGGCGCACACCGGGCGCGGCGACGCGCTGATCCTGGAGAGCGAGTCGCACATCTACCACCTTGAGGCCGGAGCGATCAGCTCCGTCGCCGGGCTGCTCCCCAAGCTGATTGCCACCCCGCACGGCGCGATCACGGGGGCGCAACTCAAGGCGGCCATCTCCACGGGTTACCCCCGCACCAGCCTGGTCTGCCTGGAGAACACGCACAACCGCCACGGTGGCACGGTGCTGACTGAGGCGGAGATGGCGGAGGTTGCCTCTGTAGCCTGGGCGGCTGGCCTGCGCGTCCACCTCGACGGCGCCCGTGTTTTTAACGCGTCAGCCGCCCTTGGGGTCGATGTCCGCCAGCTGACCCAGCATGTTGACTCCCTGATGTTCTGCATCTCCAAAGGCATGTCGGCGCCGGTCGGCTCGCTTGTCTGCGGCAGCAAGGATTTTATCGCCAGGGCCCGCAACATGCGCAAGGTGCTCGGAGGCGGGATGCGTCAGGCCGGCATACTTGCCGCCGCCGGTATCGTCGCGCTGGAGAGCATGGTCGACCGCTTGGCGGACGATAACCGCCGCGCCCGCCGGCTTGCCGAGGCCATCGCCGCCATGGGCGGGCTGGGCGTTGACCTTATCTCCGTCCAGAGCAACATCGTGGCCGTCGACGGGACGACCCTCGGACTGGACGCCCCGACGCTGGGTCGGGAGATGGCCGAGCGTGGCGTGCGCGGTAACGTCCGCCCGCCCGCAATCATGCGGCTGGTGGTCAACCGGCACCACGATGACGCGGCGATCGACGCGGTCATCGCCGCAGTGGCAAGCCTCAACGAGAAGTACGCCAAGCCGGCATAGGGCCGAGCCACCAACAGGTGCGGCCTGTTTGAGCCCTATCTGATCGGCATAAATGCACGGACGAAGCCCCCGGGGTCACTCCCGGGGGCTTCGAGCTAACGCTACGGCTTGGTGAGGCCGCCCTAGTACGGCTCGGACGCCAGCTGGTAGTAGCTACGCGGGTAGGCGCAGGCCGGGCAGATATCCGGCGCCTCTTTGCCGTGGTGGATGTAGCCGCAGTTGCGGCAGTGCCAGCGCACAGCCTCAGGACGGCGGAAGACCAGGTTTTGCTCGACGTTGCGCAGCAGCTTGAGGAAACGCTCCTCGTGGTGCTCCTCGACCTCCCCGATCTCCGTGAACACCTCGGCGATCTCCTCGAAGCCCTCTTCACGGGCGACCTTAGCGAACTCGGGGTACATCGATTGGTGCTCGTGGTTCTCGCCGGCCGCGGCCGCCTTGAGGTTGGCCTTGGTGTCGTTGAGCAGCCCTAAAAACCCGGCCAGCCGCTGCGCGTGGGCGCGCTCATTGTCGGCGGTCTCCTCAAAGATGGCGGCGATCTGCTCGTAATCCTCGTCGCGCGCGATCGCGGCATAGAACGTGTACTTGTTGCGGGCCTGGGACTCGCCGCTGAATGCCTCGCGCAGATTGTGCTCAGTGCGGGTGCCTTTGAGTTTCTTGTGCAAGGTTGGCAGTACCTCCCTACTAGCCCTGGTGTGACCGAGGTTATATTACCACATCCAGGCGAGCCTCATCAGGCACGGAGCATGCTATATTAAGGAGTGTCGAAACCACCACTTCTCTGGTTGGGGTGCATATGCCAATCTACGAGTTTCGCTGTCAGCAGTGCGGCCACAGGTTTGAGGAGCTATGCCGGATGGGTGAAGACGGCTCAAGCCTAACCTGTCCCGCCTGCGGCGCAACACAGCTCAAGCGGTGCCAGTCCACGTTCGCCGCGCGCTCCGGCGGCCCCGGTGGCAAGTCGCTCGGTGGCGGTGGCTGTCCGCCGACGTGAAGCGCCCGCAATTGCTCAACCTGCAGGTAGCAGGAACTATGTTGTAGAAACCGAATCGGGTTCCGGATTGAGCTGCATGATCCGGGACCCATTTCCCCCGACGGGAGGACGCCCCATGGCCGCCCACACTCCACTGCCCGTCAATGCGGGCAGCCCCCGCGCTTCGCGGCGTACTGCGTCGCGCGGCATCCAGTTAGTCCTGTCAGCTATCCTGCTGGCATTAGCGCTGGTGACATATGCCGGCGAGGCTGCGCCTCCGGCTACGTCCGGTGTAGCCGAGCCGCTGTTTCCGGAGTTGGAGGACGGGTGGGGTTTCACCAAGCTTGTGGAGGGCTACCCCGGACGGCCTCGCAACGATATCCGGGCGGTCTATGTAACCGGCTCCATGGCTGCCAACCCGGACTTCATGCGCAGGATGATCGAGCTCGTCCGGGGGTCAGACCTCAACGCACTGGTTATTGACGTCAAGGACAACACCGGCAAGACTACTTACCCTTCCGCGCTGCCCGAGGTTATCGCGGCGGGCGCATCGTCCAACCGGATCAAGGATCTCAAGGGTATGTTCGAGATGCTGGAGCGGGAAGGCATCTACACCATCGGGCGACTGGTCATGTTCGCCGACCCGCAGCTCGCAACGGCGCGCCCCGACCTTGCCATCCAGACGCCTGACGGCCGGGTATGGGTCGATCACACCAGGCACGGCTGGACCAATCCGTACTCGGAGGAGGTCTGGGCGTACAACCTGGCAATAGCCGGCGAGGTTGCCAGCCTCGGTTGCCGTGAGATACAATTTGACTATGTCCGCTTCCCGTCCGATGGACGGATGGATTTGGTCAGGTACCCGATAATCACTGACGAGCGGCCTGCCGACGTTATTGAGGCCTTCTTGAGCCGGGCCCGCCTGGAGCTTGCTCCGTACGGCGTGTACACCGCGGCGGATGTGTTTGGACTGGTGACCTCCTTCGGCACCGACATGCGCATCGGCCAAGTGCTCGAGAATGTGGCCCGGCAGGTCGATTTTGTGTGTCCGATGATGTACCCGTCACACTATGCTCTGGGCAATTACGGGCTTCCGGACCCGGACGCCGACCCATACCAGACGATCCGCATCGGCCTCGGTCATGCGCTCAAGCGGCTGGAGGGCTGGGACGACGTATTGCTGCGTCCGTGGCTGCAGGACTTCTCCTGGCGGCACCGCTACGGGGTCGAGGAGGTCAGGGCGCAGATCCGCGCCGCCCTGGAGCACGGGGTAGACGGCTATATGCTGTGGAATCCGCGCAATGTGTACACTGAAGGCGCGATTAGGCGATAAGCGGGGATCAGATGACCATGCGGCGCGACCGCTGGAGGCTTGAGGAGGAAGGCAATTGGGCAAGTACGCAATCGAGAAAATGCGCAACGTCGGGCTCATCTCGCACCAGGGGGCCGGCAAGACCTCTCTGGCGGAGGCCATGCTGTTTGTCAGCGGCGCGATCGACCGCCTGGGCAGGGTAGACGACTCCACCGCCACCCTTGACTACGATCCCGAGGAGCAGCGGCGCAAGGTCAGCATCAGCACCGCGCTCGCCCACGCTGATTGGTCGGGGCACCGCGTCACCATCGTCGACATGCCGGGGTACTTTGACTTCGTTGGTGAGGTCAAGGCCGGCCTCCGAGTCGTCGACTCTGTGGCAGTGGTGATCGATGCCGTCGCGGGCATCGAGGTCGGTACTGAGCTGGTCTGGCGATATGCGGATGAGCTTGAGTTGCCGCGCATGGTCGTCGTCAACAAGATGGACCGGGAGAACGCCAACTGGGACGGCATCATCGACGGGCTCAACGAGCTGTTTGGCGACCGGATCCTGCCCCTGATGCTCCCCATCGGCCGCGAGCAGAGCTATAAGGGCGTCATCGACCTGTTGTCCGGCAAGGCGTATACCTACGCCCCCGACGGCACCGGCAAGATGACCGAGGGCGAGATCCCCGGCGACCTCGCTGGCGCCTACAGCGCGGCGCGCGATCGGTTGATCGAGAAGTGCGCCGAGGCCGACGACGAGCTGACCATGAAGTACCTTGAGGAGGGCGACCTCAGCGCTGAGGAGATTGCCGCCGGACTAGCGTCCGGGACGCGCTCGGGCCGCATTGTGCCTGTTGTCGCATGCTCAGCATTGCGCAACATCGGCGCGCAAAAGGTCCTGGACACCGTGATTGCGGCGCTGCCCTCTCCAGCGGATCGGCCTGCGACGAAGGGCGTCAACCCACGCAACGGCGAGGAGACGTCGCGCGAGCCATCGGTTTCCGCCCCGTTCTCCGGCCTGGTGTTCAAGACCATGGCCGACCCCTATGTCGGTAAACTGACTCTGTTCCGGGTGTTCTCCGGTATCCTTAAGTCCGACGGCCACACCTACAACGCGAGCCGCCAGCGGTCTGAGAGGATCGGCCAGGTGTACATCCCGCGCGGCAAGGGGCAGGATGCGGCCGACCACGTGAGCGCCGGCGAGATCGCTGCTGTCGCCAAGCTGCAGGAGACCGTGACTGGGGATACGCTCTCAGACGAGGGCAACCCCATCGTCTTCCCGCCGATGGAGTTCCCATCCCCGGTGTACTCGGTGGCCGTGCGCCCCAAGAGCAAGGGCGATGAGGAAAAAATCGGCTCCGGCCTCGCCCGGCTGACCGAGGAGGACCCCACCGTCAACGTCAACCGTGACGCCGAGACCGCGCAGTTGCTGGTTTCGGGGATGGGTGAGCTTCAGCTGGATATCCTCACCGAGCGACTTAAGCGCAAGTTTGGGGTTGAGGTCACGTTGGCCGCCCCCCGCATGCCGTACCGTGAGACCATCAGGGGCAGCGTGCGGGCGCAGGGCCGGCACAAAAAGCAGACCGGCGGGCGCGGCCAGTTCGGCGACGTATGGATCGAGATGGAGGCGCTCGAGTCCGGCCACGGTTTCGAGTTCGTGGATAAGATCTTCGGCGGCTCGGTCCCCCGGCAGTACATTCCCGCGGTCGAGAAGGGCATCCGCGAGGCGTTGGTCGAGGGCGTCATCGCGGGCTACCCGATGACCGACTTCCGGGTCACGCTCGTGGACGGTAGCTTCCACCCTGTCGACTCGTCAGAGATGGCCTTCAAGATCGCCGGGTCGCTGGCCTACAAGAAGGCAGCCAGCGAGGCGCGGCCGGTGTTGCTGGAGCCCATCGTCAACATCGAGGTCATGGTGCCGGACCAGTACATGGGCGAGGTCATCGGTGACCTCAATAAGAAGCGCGGACGGATCCTGGGCATGGAGCCCTCCGGACGCACGCAGGTGGTCAAGGCCCAGGTGCCGCAGGCGGAGGTCGCCCGCTACGCGATTGACCTGCGATCGATCACCCAAGGCAGGGGCACCTTCCAGATGCAGTTCTCGCACTATGAGGAGGTCCCCGGCAACATCGCGGAGTCCGTGGTCGAGAAGGCCAAGAAGGCCCGCGAAGAGCAGTAGTTGACCTAGGTTGGCCGAGCCGGCCATCACCGGTCGGCCGGCCTTGCTGACAGCCATCCGCACGGGCGGTCCCTCACTGGGACCGCCCGTGTTGTTATCACCTCGCCGGTGGTATAATCTAAATGTCAAACAAGGTCAAACTTGCGAGCGGCATCCCGGGCGCCGCAGCAGCAGGCGAGGGAAGTGCATGGCTAAGCTCAGCGACAACATCGAAGCCTATCTGATAGCTCTCTTTAGGGGACCAGGCGCCGCGGCCGTTGAGGTCCAGCGGGCGGAGGTCGCGCGGGATGTCGGTTGCGCGCCCTCCCAGGTGACCTACGTTCTGGCAACACGCTTTACGCCGGAGCGCGGCTACGTGGTCGAGTCTCGGCGGGGCGGCGGGGGGTATGTGCGTATCACTCGCCTGGTGTCGCGAGGCGGCCTGCTGCGCGATATCCTAAAGCAGACCCAAAATGGTCTCGAGCAGGACCAGGCCCGCGACTACATTGCCTGGCTACGCCGTGAGGGGTTGGTTTCTGCTCGTGAGGCGGCGCTGCTCATGGCTGCCATGGACCGCGACAACCTGCCTCTGGCGTGGCCCGAGCAGCATATCGTCCGTGCGCGGCTGCTGCGGGGGATGATGGTAGCGTTGATGAAGTCCGACCGGGCGGCGGACGGATAGCTCGGCGCAGGCCGCAGCCGGCAAGGTTGCGTTTAAGCCCTGAGGTCTGGAGGGATTAAGATGCTCTGCCAAGAGTGCCGGCGCAGGCAAGCGTCGGTCAAGATAACCACGATAGTCAACAACCAAAAGGCCGAGGTGCATCTGTGCCAGGAGTGCGCCAGCACCCGCGGTGAGCTTGAGTTTGGCGGCGAGGCCGGCATTTCGCTCGGCGGGATGCTGGCGGCGTTGCTTCATCACCAGGGACTGCTTAAGCAGGCCACTGAGTCTGATCAGTTGTCCCCGCGTTGCCCCAACTGCGGCCTGAGCTACGAGCGGTTTACCAAGCAGGGTAAGTTGGGCTGTTCGGAGTGCTTCGGTGAGTTCGAGCGGCAGCTGCGGGGCGTCCTTCGGCATGTCCACGGCTCGACAAAGCACGTTGGCCGGTCGCCGCGTCGTGCCGGTGGCACCATGCGTCTCGAGCGGCAGGTTGCCAATCTCCGCGCCCAGTTGGGCAAGGCGGTTGAGGCGGAGGACTTCGAGCGGGCCGCGGAGATCCGTGACCAGCTGCGGCAACTGGAGTCTGATCTCCGCGCGATGCCAGCCTCGGGGATCGGAGCGCGCAGCGGGCCTTTGCCTGATGGCTCGCCCAGGGACGAGGAGGAGGGCTCGCGGTGAATCAGGACACCCAAGACAGCATCTTCGCCCAGCCCCTCAGCCACTGGATGGAGGGCAGCGGCCCGGATTGCGATGTGGTCATCTCCAGCCGGGTGCGGCTGGCACGTAACGTAGCGGGCATCGCCTTCCCCTGGGCCCAGGACCAAGACGCCGCCGAGCGGATCTTAGCCCAGGTCCAAGACGCCCTTGGTACCGGGATCGGCGATCGGGAGCAGGAGCAGGAGCAGCAAGGCGCTTTGGCTGGCCTGCACCTCGTGCGATTGGCGGACCTCGGGCTGCTGCAGCGGCAGGTGCTGGTGGAGAAGCACTTGATCAGCCCACAGCACGCCCGGTCCGATTTTGGCGCTGTGGCCATCCGTGACGATCAGGCGATCAGCTTGATGATCAACGAGGAGGACCACCTGCGGATTCAGGTGCTGTTTCCGGCCCTGCAGCTCAGCGAGGCGTTTGACCTCTGCATCGCCGTCGATGACGCCCTTGAGGACCGTATCGATTACGCCTGGGACCAGCGTTTTGGCTACCTGACGGCCTGCCCGACCAACACCGGGACGGCCATGCGCGCTTCGGTGATGCTGCACCTGCCCGGCCTGGTGATGACCAATCAGGCCCGTCGCCTGACCGGCCTGATCAGCAAGCTCAACTGCGTGGTCCGCGGCATGTATGGCGAGGGCAGCGAGGCCGCCGGCAACATCTTTCAGGTCAGTAACCAGATCACCATGGGCCAGTCGGAGGATGATGTGCTGACCGGCCTGATCAGCCTGACCACGCGCTTGGTCCAGGAAGAGCGAGAGGCGCGCGGCAGCCTGCTTGCGGAGATGAAACCACACCTCGAAGACCGCGTCTGGCGGGCCTGGGGCACCCTGACCTGCGCCCGCGTTTTGACGTCCCGAGAGGCGCTGCAGTGCGTCTCCGACCTCAAGCTTGGCTCGGCGCTCAACATCATCAAGGGGCTCGACCCCAAGACGCTCAACGCGATCATGTTCATGATCCGTCCCGCGTACCTGCAGATCATGTCCGGCCGCGAGCTCGATCCCGATGAGCGCGACATCCGGCGGGCCGAGATCGTTCGCCGCCAGCTTGCAGAGCACGCGGGGCAAGACATAGATCTATCGCAACCTCAAGGAGGCACCCATGAACGGTAAAGCCCTAACCGAAAGAGCGCGGCGCGCGCTGGCCTTGGCGCAGACGCACGCCGTTAGACATGGCGCCAATCTCGGCACCGAACATATCCTGCTCGGCCTGCTCCAGGAGGGAGAGGGCATAGCCGCGAGGGCTCTTGAGTCCCTTGGCCTCGACCTCGAGCAGGTCACGAGCGAGGTCGAGCGGCTGCTCGACCGGGCGGGCGGCGGAGACGCTTCCGGCCAGCTAACCTACACCCCGCGCGCCAAGCGCGTCTTAGAGCTCGCCGTTGAGGAGGCCAACAACAACGGTCAAAACTACGTGGGCACCGAGCACCTCCTGCTTGGCTTGATCCGAGAGGGGGAGGGTGTAGCGGCCCGCGTCCTGCAGAACCTCTCGGTCAACCTCGAGAACGTACGCCAGCAGGTGATCGAGCTGCTGGGCGGCGTGCCCGACGGTCCCCGTGGCCGCCGCATGGCTGGCTCGGGGCGGGCGCAGCCGCAGCAGCCCAAGAGTGCGACGCCAACACTCGACAGCTTCGGCCGCGACCTGACCGGCCTGGCCCGCGAGGGCACTCTTGACCCGGTGATCGGTAGGCACAAGGAGATCGACCGGGTGATCCAGATCCTCTCCCGCCGCACCAAAAACAACCCGGTGCTGATCGGCGAGCCCGGCGTGGGCAAGACGGCCATCGTCGAGGGCCTGGCCCAGCGGATCACGAGCAACAACGTTCCGGAGATCCTGCGTGAGCGGCGCGTGGTCACCCTGGATCTGGCCTCGGTCGTGGCGGGCTCCAAGTACCGTGGGGAGTTCGAGGAACGGCTCAAGAAGGTCATGAACGAGGTCCGCGAGGCCAAGAACATCATCCTCTTCATCGATGAGATGCACACCCTGATCGGCGCGGGGGCGGCAGAGGGCGCCATCGACGCGGCCAACATCCTCAAGCCCGCCCTCTCGCGCGGCGAGCTGCAGGCGGTCGGGGCGACGACGCTCAACGAGTACCGCAAGCATGTGGAGAAGGATCCGGCGTTGGAGCGGCGGTTTCAGCCGGTGATGGTCAGCGAGCCGACCGTTGAGGAGACCGTCGCGATCCTGATCGGGCTGCGCGACCGCTACGAGTCACACCACCGGGTGCGGATCACGGACGAGGCCATCAACGAGGCGGCAAGGCTCGGTGACCGCTATGTGGCGGACCGGTTCATGCCGGACAAGGCCATCGACCTGATCGACGAGGCCGCCTCCCGGGCCCGGTTGGACAGCTACGTCACCCCGCCGGAGCTCAAGGAGATGGAAGAGCAGTTGGCCGAGATCGCTAAGGAGAAGGAGGCCGCGGCGGCAGCGCAGGAGTTCGAGAAGGCGGCCAGCCTGCGTGACGACGAGGTAAGGCTCAAGGGGCAGATTGATGAGACCCGCACGTCGTGGCGGGCGCGCCGCGAGGCGGATACGATTCATGTCACGGGCGAGGACATCGCGGCGATCGTATCGTCGTGGACCGGCATTCCGGTGACGCGCCTCGCCATGGAGGAGTCGGAGCGCCTGCTGCGCCTGGAAGATATCCTGCACGAGCGGGTGATCGGCCAGGACGAGGCGGTGCGCGCCGTCGCGCGGGCGATCCGCAGGGCGCGCTCGGGTCTTAAGGATCCCAAGCGGCCGATCGGGTCGTTCATCTTCCTCGGCCCAACCGGGGTCGGCAAGACCCATCTTGCCAGGGCGCTCGCGGAGGGCTTGTTTGGCAACGAGGACGCGATGATCCGCCTCGACATGTCCGAGTACATGGAGCGGCACAACGTTTCCCGTCTGGTCGGGTCGCCACCCGGCTACGTCGGTTACGACGAGGGCGGGCAGTTGACGGAGGCGGTGCGGCGGCGCCCGTACTCTGTGGTGCTGCTGGACGAGGTGGAGAAGGCGCATCCAGAGGCCTTCAACATCCTGCTGCAGATCCTCGAGGACGGTAGGCTCACCGACGCGCAGGGGCGCACGGTGGACTTCCGCAACACGGTGCTGATCATGACGGCCAACGTGGGGGCGCACCTGCTGCGCAAGGGGTCCTCGCTCGGTTTCCGCATCGACGAGGATACCCGGGCGGAGTACGATGCGATGAAGGACAAGGTCCTGGGCGAGCTGCGCCGGACCTTCCGGCCGGAGTTCCTCAACCGCGTTGATGAAACCATCGTCTTCCACTCACTCGGGCCTGATCACCTCGGTTCGATCATCTCCCTGATGCTCGACGAGGTTGCAGACCGGGTGCGTGACCTAGGAATTGGTCTGGAGGTCACGGCGGAGGCCAAGCAGAAACTGGCCGACGAAGGCTCAGACCCCGAGTACGGCGCCCGCCCGCTGCGTCGGGCCATCCAGCGGCTCGTCGAGGATCCGCTGTCCGAGGCCATCCTGCGCGGCGACTTCGGCGAGGGCGCAGAGGTCCTGCTGGACGTGCAGGACGGCGAGTTCGTCTTCGCTGACCGCAAGACCACGGCCGCCGCGGCGGGACGTCCTACGGCCGGCTAGCCGCGGCGCATCCGGCAAACGCAAGGCAAGGAAGGATCAGATTGGGGGTACCCCAGTGCCCAAGCAGCAGACCAAGTTCGTCTGCCGCGACTGCGGCTACGAGACCGCCCGCTGGCTCGGCCGCTGTCCCGAGTGCGGCCAGTGGGGCACCCTCGACGAGACCCTCATCAAGAGTCCAGCAGCAGCCGCCGCCGGAGCGGCGGCTGCCGCCTCTGCCGCCAAGCCACGGGGCGGCCGCACCCGGGACTCCCGGACCCGCGAGCTGATCGCCGGTGCGATCACCGACCCGGCCGCTCGTGACCCGGAGCAGCCCGGCGTGGTCCCGGTGACGGACCTCCCGGCCGAGAGCGGCGCACGGCTGGCGACGGGGCTCAGCGAGCTCGATCTGGTGCTCGGCGGCGGGCTGGTACCCGGTACCTGCGTGCTCCTGGCCGGGGATCCTGGGGTCGGGAAGTCGACCCTGCTCCTGGGTATGGCCGCCAAGCTTACGGCAAGGGGCCAGACAGTGCTGTATGTTACGGGCGAGGAGTCCGCGGTGCAGATTCGCCTGCGCGCCCAGCGCATCGGCGCTCTGGACCCCCGGCTGCTGGTCCTGGCGGACACCAACGTCTTGGCGGCCGTTGCCGCCGCGCACATGCACAGGCCGGCGGTAATGCTGGTGGACTCGATCCAGACCATGTACCACCCGGACATTGCCTCGCCGCCTGGATCCATCTCGCAGGTGCGCGAGTGCGCTGCAATGCTGGTCGATGTAGCCAAGGGGCTGCCGTCATCGGTGTGGCTGGTCGGCCATGTGACCAAGGAGGGCTCGGTCGCAGGTCCGCGTACCCTGGAGCATATGGTGGATGTGGTGCTGCAGTTCGAGGGCGACCGCAGCTACCCCTACCGCATCCTGCGCGGTCTCAAGAACCGCTATGGCGCCACGGACGAGATCGGGATCTTCGAGATGGGCGAGGCGGGTCTGGCTGAGGTCACCAACCCCTCCCACCTCTTCCTCGGGGACAGCCTTGATGTCGCGGGCGGCGCCGGTGGCCTTGTGGCCGGGCAACGGGTGGCGGGCACGGCGGTGGTTGCGGCGCTCGAAGGGCGGCGGATCATCCTCGCGGAGGTGCAAGCCCTGATCGTGCCATCGCCATGGGGCGCTCCGCGGCGCACGGCCATGGGCGTCGATGCCGGTCGCTTGGCTCTGATCATCGCCGTCCTCGAGCGCCGGGCAGGCATCAAACTGCAGGACCGGGACATCTACGTCAAGGTGGCAGGCGGCGTCCGGCTGACCGAGCCGGGAGTGGACTTGGCGGTTGCGGCTGCGGTTGCCTCGGCGGCTCTCGACCGGCCGACCAAAGCTGGGGTGGTGTTCGCGGGTGAGCTGGGCCTCGGCGGCGAGGTGCGCCAAGTCACCCGGCTCGACCAAAGGCTGCGCGAGGCAACGCGGCTGGGGTTTGAGGCTCTGGTTGCGCGGCCGGCGGCAGGCGGCGGCCCGTCTCCCGGCCTCCTGGCAGCCGGCAACCTCGGTCTAGCTCTTGCCACGGGGCTTGAGGCCCCGCGGGCGGTGTCTGGCGGCTCAGGAGCCAGCGGCTCCCGTGAAACCAAAAGCCGCGGAGCAAGTGCTCCGCGGCCGATCGGCTGATCCAGCGGGCGAGCGACGGCTAGACGATGTTGAACACTCCGAGCGACGTCAAGCGATCGTTCTCCTTGAGCAGGGCGTCGTATAGGCTCAGGCCGAGGATGTTGCACAGCGCTGCCAGGTAAAAGAGATTGCGGCCAATCTCCCCCTCGACGGCCTCGCGGCACTGGTCGCACAACTCACCCTGCAAGTGTGAAGCGACGTGCTGGGCCATCTCGGCGAGAGGGATCTCCTCGGGGAAGACCTGACGTTGGGCCTGGACTTGCATGCAGCCGCAGGCAGTCACAGCCTTAGCCACCGCACGATTGACCCGGCTCGATGACTCGGACAGCTTGGTCATGACATCGATGACGCTCTTGTGTCGGACCAGGCACTCATCCACGGCGGACTGGAATCCGTGACAGAAGATATCCTTCACCCTTGGCTCACCTCTTGTTAGTGGTGCCCTCGGATTGCGCGGCAACGGACTCTAACCTCGGAAGGCAGACTCATTATATCGATGGTGGAATGTGCCTGTCAAACGGCTGCCAACGACAAAATCCCCGCTAACAGGCTGTTTGGGAACGTGCGAAGACCGCATGGTGGGAGTGGTGGACGTGGCGGGATTCGAACCCGCGACCTCTCGGATGCGAACCGAGCGCTCTCCCACTGAGCCACACGCCCACGATATCAAACGCAAACCTAATTCTACGCAGGCTGCTTCGCGGAGTCAAGGTGAGCGCGGTGCGCAAGTACCGTTTGACACTGCGCGACCGAGAGTGATAAAATGCAAGGATTTGACAGGCTGTCGCCAGTATGCTAAGCTAGACGGGTGAATCCTCGCCTCAAGCGGCCAACCATGGGGGGCGGCTGATGTTCAAAGTCGGAGATCGTGTTGTGTATCCTATGCACGGAGCAGGGGTTATCCAGAGCATTGAGGAGAAAGAGATCCTGGGCGCCGTCCAGCAATACTACGTCATGCACCTCCCGATGGGCGACATGATGGTGATGATCCCTCTCGAGAGCGCGCAAGAGGTTGGGCTCCGGGAGGTCATCAATCCGGAAGAGGTCGACCAGGTGATGGAGGTCCTGCGCGGCGCCAAGACCAAGATGTCGACCAACTGGAACCGACGGTATCGCGCCAACCTTGAGAAGATCCGGACCGGCAACATCTTCGAGGTCGCCGAGGTTGTCCGCAACCTGTCGTGCCGCGACCAGGAGAAGGGCCTTTCCACCGGAGAGCGCAAGATGCTGGAGAGTGCCCGCGGCATCCTGTTGAGTGAGCTGTGTCTGGCCCAGGGCATGGAAGAGTCCGAGGTCATGGCAACGCTCAATGCCGCGTTGGAGCGGTAACCCCTAGCGTTTTACGGCGTAGCAAGCCGGTCGGTCTTGTGCCGGCCGGCTTTTGCGTTCGATAAGATAACTGTTAAGCCTGCCGGGTATGCGGTGCCCCGCCTTACAGGGTAGAATTAGGCAAGAAGCGCAAGCAGACAATTGCCGGGAACCTAGTGCTACGGGTATCGTATATAACAGGTAACGAGATACGAAGGAGGTGAAGAAACTTGGGCATACGCATCGCGAGATGGGTCATCACCATCATCGGGCTGGCAAGCGGATTCGCGGTCGCGCACTACAGTCTCGGTCCACTTGAGGCGATCCTCGATACGACTCTCTCGGTTACCGACCGTACCAGCGTCCTGACCTTGGTTGCCGTACTTGGCGGCCTCTTGGGCTACGCAGGTTCGGTCCCCTTGCTCAATTCCATTTGGCGCGGCACATCCTGGGCGGAGAACAAGCTTGAGAAAATGCCGATCCCTGACATCCTGTCCGGAGTCGTCGGGTTGAGCATCGGTCTTATAATTAACTTCCTCCTAGCTGGTTCTCTAGCTCGGATCCCATGGGCCGGCAACTTCCTGCCTACGGGCAGTGCCATATTGCTTGGTTATCTAGGTCTTTCAGTCGGCATCAAGAAGCGTGAGGAGATAGGCAGCTTGCTCGGCCTGCTCAACCCGCGGCTGCGCTCCGACAGGGACCGTGGCTCGCGCGAGCATTCTGTGGTTTCGGCCAAGCTGTTGGATACTAGCGTGATCATCGACGGGCGGATCGCGGATGTGTGCAAGACCGGTTTCGTCGAGGGTCCGTTGGTTGTACCGTCGTTCGTGCTGGAGGAGCTGCGCCACATCGCCGACGCCTCCGATCCACTCAAGCGCAACCGCGGCCGCCGTGGATTGGACGTGCTCGATACCATTCAGAAACTCGGTACCCCAGCGGTCCAGATCATGGATCGCGACGTGGGGAGCAGCGACGAAGAGGTCGACTCCAAACTGGTACGGCTCGCCAAGACCATGCGCGCCAAGGTCGTGACCAACGACTACAACCTCAACCGCGTCGCTCAGTTGCACGGGGTTAAGGTCCTCAATGTCAACGAGCTGGCCAATGCCCTCAAGCCGGTGGTATTGCCGGGCGAGGACATGGTCGTACAGGTGATCCGCGACGGCAAGGAGCACGGCCAGGGGGTCGGTTACCTCGATGACGGCACCATGATCGTGGTCGAGGGTGGCCGCCGCCATATTGGTGAGCATGTTCCAGTTCAGGTGACCAGCGTGTACCAGACCGGAGCAGGACGGATGATCTTCGCTCGCCCCAAAGGCCCCAACCTGAGGGCGGAGAAGCTGGCTGAGTAGTACGATGGAGCAGTGTCTGGCGGTACTAGTAGCCGCTGGCCAAGGTACTCGTTTGGGACGACCGGACGGCAAGGCCCTAGCGGCCTTGGCCGGTCGTCCCTTGTTTTCTTACTCCCTCGAAACCATCCTCGGCCTGCCCGGCCTCCAGGCGCTTGCGCTGGTGAGCCGGGACGAGGATATCCCGCGCATCGAGTCCGAGCTGGCCGCCCGCAGGGCTCTTCTCGGAGGACAAGCCCCGCCCGTCATCACGGTCCGGGGCGGCGACACGCGGCGCGAGTCGGTCCTTCGGGGGCTAGAGGCCTTGGCAGCCGCTGGGCTCGCGGAGCCCGACCGGCCGGTGTTGGTCCACGACGCCGCCCGGCCGCTCGCGTCCCGGGAGCTGTTCCTGCGGGTGCTCGCGGCTGCTGCCGCCGACCCGTACACTGTATGCGGTGCTGCCATGGCCGCCAGTGATGCCCTGCGGCGCACCAGGGGCGAGAGCCAGAGCTGCCCCGGGCACGAGATCGAACGGGCCGGTGTCCGCCAGATTCAGACGCCCCAGGCCGGCTGGCTGGGCCAGCTGCTCGCCGCGCACCGAGCCGCCGCCGCAGCCGGTCAAGAGTCTGCCGATGACCTCGGGGTCGGCGAGAGATACGGCCTCCGCGTGCGGCTGGTCCCAGGCGAGCGAGCCAACATCAAGGTTACCTGGCCGGAGGATATCGCCCTGATGGAGGCACTCCTCCGGGCGGGGCGGCCGGTCCGCGTCGGGCTCGGCTTCGATGTCCACCCGCTGGTCCCCGGCTCGTTCGTCCGGTTGGCAGGCGTGGACATCCCGTGTGAGTACCGCCTCGACGGGCACTCAGACGCGGATGTCGCCGCCCATGCGCTGATGGACGCGTTGCTGGGTGCGGCGGGGCAGGGGGACATTGGACAGTGGTTTCCGCCTAGCGATCCCAGCTACCGCGGCGCCGACAGCATGCTGTTGCTGGCGCGCGTGTGGCGGCAGCTGACCGCCGGTGGCTGGCTCTTTGGCAACGCGGATCTCACCATTGCCGCCGAGAAGCCCAAGCTGAGTCCGCATTACCCTGCCATGCGCCAGGCCTTGGCAGCCGCACTGGGTGCTGATGCGGGTGCGATCAACGTCAAGGCGACTACGACGGAACGGTTGGGTTTCGTCGGTAGGGAAGAGGGCATCGCAGCCATGGCGACAGTGTCGCTCCTCGGCCCTCTCCCGGGAGCGCGGCTACGGACGGCCGCCAGTGGTGAGCCCAGGGATGGCTAGCTGCAGGGACGATACGCGGGCAGCGGGTCCTGACCGGGTGGGCCCAGTGGCCCTGGCCTACGTGGGTGACGCCGTCTATACGCTGCACGTCCGCGCCCATTTGGTGTGCCGGGGTCCGGCCAAGCAGCGCGAGCTGCACCGCTTGGCGAGTGCCGAGGTGCGGGCGTCGGCGCAGGCACGGTCGCTGCTCGAGCTGGAGGACAAGCTTACCGCCGAAGAGAAATCCATCGTGCGCTGGGCCCGCAACGCCAAGATCGGCAAGGGCGGCGGGGGCACCCCCGCAGAGCGACACCACGCGACGGCATTCGAGGCCCTCCTCGGACACCTCTATCTGACCGGACAGTCCCAACGCCTGGAGGAGTTGTTGGCGGCCGTTGCCGAGCACACTGCCAGCGCCGGAGGTAATGAGTTTGCGAGCGATCCTGCTCCGTTACACCCCTGATCCAGAGCGCGCCGTGGCCGTGGCGGCACGGGTGTGCTATTCGCCGTTGCCGGTGACGCGGCTGGAGGAAGAGCTCACCGACGACGACATCGGCCGTCTGATTGAGTTTTTGGGGCGCGCCGGGCACACCTCGACCTTCGAGCACGCCAGCTTCACCTTTGGCCTGGAGGGCAGCCGGGCAGCGCTTAACCAGCTTGTCCGGCACCGCATCGCGTCGTACTCGCAGCAGTCGCAGCGGTACACGCGCGTCGGCGCGCTGGAGTACGTGACGCCGCCGTCAGTCGAGGGTAACGACGAAGCAACCGAGATCTTCCGAGCGGCCATCGACCACAGCCAGGACGCCTACGCCCGTCTGCTTAAGCTTGGCCTACCGCGCGAAGACGCACGGTACATTTTGCCTGTTGGCGCCTTGTCCCGCATCGTGGCAACATATAATGCGCGCAGCCTGCATAACTTGTTCGCGCTGCGGTGCTGCGAACGAGCCCAGTGGGAGATCAGGAACCTTGCGCGCGAGATGCTTGCCCTCGTGCGGGACGTGGCCCCTCGCCTGTTTGCCCAGGCAGGGCCGCCGTGCGAGACTCATGGCATCTGCCGCGAGGGCGAGATGACCTGCGGCCGGCTCGCCGCGATCCGCGGCCGGCGCCGGCAAGAGGAGGCACCTGAGGACTCTGAGTGACAGCATTTTAGGCCGGCACGCCGTGCTTGCCGCGTTGGGCGGGGCGCGCCGTGTACACCGGGTCTACCTGGCCAATGGCATCAGCCCGGCGTTTGCCGAAACCATCCTCGCCGCCGCCGCCGGCCGCGGAGTCCCGGTCGAGCGAGTGCCGCGCGCCTGGCTGGACCGTCGCGCAGGTAGCGACGCGCACCAGGGCGTGCTGGCCGAGGCGGCGCCGGTCGACTACGCCGATCTCGATAGCGTGCTGGCGCAGGTGCCGGCGGGACGGGACCCGTTCCTGGTGGCCCTGGATCAGGTGCAGGACCCGCACAACCTGGGCGCGATCATCCGGACCGCCGCCGCGGCGGGTGCCGACGGGGTGATCGTCCCGGAGCGGCGGTCCGCCGGCCTGAGCCCGGGCACGCACAAGGCGGCGGCGGGCGCGGCGGAGTGGTTTCCGGTGATCAGGGTGACCAATCTGGCGCGGACGCTCGACGGTCTCAAGGAGCGGGGTATCTGGGCGGTCGGCGCGGACGGCGATGCGCCGCAGTCGTGCTGGGAGGCCGATCTTGATCGCCCGCTAGTGCTCGTCGTCGGCGGCGAGGACCGTGGGCTGGGGAGGCTCATCCGTGACAAGTGCGACTATCTGGTCAACTTGCCAATGCCCGGCAACGTGCCTTCGCTCAATGCGTCGGTGGCGGCTGGAGTGCTGATCTATGAGGTGCTGCGGCAGCGACTGCATGACGATTGAGCGCCGTCGAGCGCGCCTTGACGGAGCTTGGACAGGTCCATATAATGATGACATAAAACAAGGGCCAAAGCTGGGATTTGACATCCTCACTAACGTTCTTCGGGATAGCACCACCAACACCTTCTGCGGAGCCGCAACGGCCTGCCGGTACCTGTGCCGCGTCAGTCGTGCGGTTTTGCGTCAGCGAGGTCCGGGCCGCTAGAGCCAAGGAGAGCCACAAGACGTACCACACACAAAACACATAAGAAAAAGAAAACATGACACGGGGGAGATACATAGTGGCGGTAAGTCCGCATCGCGAGCACCACCACTACGAGACAATGGACGATGAGGACATTGTCGATCTCGCCAGGGATGGCTCGGACATCGCGTCCGAATACCTAATCACCAAGTACAAGAACTTCGTCCGGGCCAAGGCGCGTTCGTACTTTTTGATCGGCGCCGACCGCGAGGATATCATCCAGGAGGGCATGATCGGCCTCTACAAGGCGATCCGTGACTTCCGCAGCGACAAATTGTCTTCATTTAGGGCGTTTGCCGAGCTGTGCATCACGCGGCAGATCATCACCGCGATCAAGACGGCGACCAGGCAAAAGCACATTCCGCTCAACTCCTATGTCTCACTCAACAAGCCGATCTACGACGAGGACTCCGACCGGACGCTGCTCGACGTGATCTCCGGGGCCAAGGTCAGCGACCCCGAGGAGCTGATCATCAGCCGCGAGGAGTTTGGCGACATCGAGAGCAAGATGGGCGAGATCCTGTCCGATCTCGAGTGGCGGGTCCTGATGGCGTACCTTGACGGCAAGTCGTACCAGGAGATCGCCAACGAGCTGGGCAGGCATGTCAAGTCGATCGACAACGCCCTGCAACGGGTCAAGCGCAAGCTCGAGCGGTACCTCGACGACCGCGAGGAGGGGCCGTTGCGCTGCAGCGGCAACAACGGCCGGCCGGAGAAGGCTGTCCGGGTGATGTAGGCGCAGGGCGCGGGCTGCTGGGCGGTTCGCGCTCACGGCAAGCAGCAGGCTTTGCGCCGCGTGGGCCGTGTGCTATGCTAAGCTCTGACGATCGAGATGCTGGCGTAGCTCAATTGGCAGAGCAGCTGATTTGTAATCAGCAGGTTGCGGGTTCGAGTCCCATCGCCAGCTCCAGAGATAGCAGGCCCTTCGCCGAGAGGCGAGGGGCTTTCTTGTCCCCTCCTAACGGTCCGCAAACCCTTGGTAGGCGAGCTGCCTCAAGCATGCCGTCGAGGGTCTCAGCCGCCTCGCGATTCATACCTGGTCTCACAGGCCCGTAGAGGTTCATGGTGATGCCAGTAGTTGTCGCGCTCCCAGGGCCGCCATGGAAGGGATGCCCATGGCGATCGCCGAACTCTGCGCTCTGCCATCTCTGCCTTGGGCCCGTATTCGCGCGAGACAGGAGAGAAAGCCATGATCACGTGCTTTCGAGGCATGAACATCTCCTCCAAGGACCCCAAGAGGCTAGTTACGTTCTATAGAGGCGTACTTAGCATTCCTGTCCTCGAAAAAAACGACGACCATGACGGGGTGTCTTTTGGAAATCCAGATGGCGGGCCAGTCTTCTGGATATGGGATGAGAACAGATGGGGAAAGAGCAACCATGGTACCGTCTGCCTTGTATTCAGTTGTGATAACCACCTAGCAACGTACGAAGAGCTAAGGCAAAAGGGGGTAGAGCTTGAGCCCCCAGTAGTAGCCTCCTGGGGAGGAATGGAGCTGATACTGAAGGATCCAGACGGTAATACGATCCTGGTACTTTGAGCCGCCACGCGCACGGTTCAACACGAGACGCGGAGGGACCTGTCATGGCCGATATGCAGGCGTTTCGCAAGCATCTCAGGAGCAAGGGCAAGAAGCCTCACGTTGTCGATGACCTCTGTGCGCGCCTGGTGGCGTTTGAGGCGCATCTCGGGTCCTCCTCCCGCACGCTGGCTGAGGCCCAAGAGCAGGACTTGATGAGCTACGCCGCACGCGAAGCCGGTAGTAGCACCAACAACCTCCGTGTACTGGGGCTCTACTACTCCTTTGCGGGAAACCAGCCATTGGCCAGGGCCGCCGCGAGCCTGCGCGAGGGGGCCATCGCCAAGGGGCGGGCCCGTTTCAAGATGAGTGGGTTTATGGGCGTCGACCCCGAGCATATGGCCGCGCTGCAGACGGTTGGTGTGGTCTACGTCGATCAGATGGTCAGCGCCGGAAGGACACCAGAGGCCCGGCTGGCGCTCTCGCGGACAACAGCCATACCCCTCGGCTCAGTCGAGGAGTACGTGAAGCTGGCGGATATCTCGCGGCTTGGCGCCATCAAGACCAAGAGGGCCCGGCTTTACGTCGACGCGGGCATGGATACCATCGACAAGATCGCGGCCCTCACGCCAGAGGCCTTTCGTGCGGCGATAGTGGAGTATGTGGAGCGGAGTGGTTTCGACGGTATACCGACCCTGCCCAAGGAGGCCGTTAACCTGATCCAGGCTGCGCAGTCGGCCGAGAGAGTTGTTGTTTGGTAGGCACTCCATCCGGGTAGACACTGTTCTATCGGTATGAAGTACCACTACGGGTACTGGCGTCCCGTAACGGCCGTCGGCCGCGGCGATGCGGACGGGAATCCTGGCACTGCTGGGCAGGTCGGCTGGCACTCGCTGATTCCCTCCCCGACTTTTCCCGAGTATGTGAGCGGACACAGCACCGCTTGCGTCACTGCCGCCACGCACCTTTAGCTCCTTCTGGGAGGCAGCACAGGAGGCAGGCCAGAGCCGTATCTACGGTGGAGTCCACTTTGGTTTCAGCAATGTGGATGGCCTTGAGGCGGGGCGCGCTCTTGGTAACTACATCTGTGAGAACTGCCTGCGGCCGACGCCTGGCAGGTGAGGCCACAAGGACGGCAGGCGGAAGTCTCCTCCGGCAGTGAACTCCCGCTCTTCTCCCATTCCGGCTGCTCCCGAGGCCATGCTCATAGCGCATCGGGCGCGCCTGCCACGCTCATCTTTGCATCAGCAAGACCCAACTCGCCTTGGCGTACAGATTGCCTGCAAGCACCGGGGTCACTGCTCCGAACCTGAAGCACTGGCACTTTATGCCACCAGGATACCCGACGCCAAACGCCTAAACACCGGGCAACGGGTGACCCTGCACCCCAATGGATCACTGCCCACCGCGACCCTTGGGCCGCCCTGAGGGGGTGAATGAACTGAAGCCAGAACCCACCCTGGCAGCCTATGAAGACGTATATCGCAGGCTCATGAAGGCCATTGTCGGGGGAGATCTGAGTCAAGACGACCGGATAGTGCAGCTACACTGGGCAGACCAGCTCAACACCAGCCGCACCCCCATTCGTCGGGCTCTGACACGCCTGTGCCAGGAGGGTCTAGTACGCCAACAGGGAAGCGAGTTTGTGGTCGTTGGCCTGGGTTCAGGGGACTATGCTGCAATCCATCATGTGCAGGCCCTCCTGGAAAGTCATGCCGCTGTTCTGGCTGCTCCTCGTGTTAGTGCTTCGGACCTGGTACATCTGGAAGAGGTGCTTGCGAGCACGGACAAGTGCATTGAGAGTGGCGACTACGGGAGCCTTGAAGAGCTTAATCGAGCGTTTCACCTAGGGGTGTATGAGAGGTGCGGTCAGTTCTTCCTCCTAGATCTACTTAGAAGACTGTGGCGTATGTACCCATTACTGTGCTTTGGGGTTTCACCGGGCAAGATTGTCCGATCCCAGACAGATCACTACAGGATCCTAGAAGCCATTATTGCGCAAAATCCTGAGCGCATCGACCAGTTGATCAGAGCTCATATTCTGTCCACCGGTTGGGCTCCGCTCACACAGAGGTAGCCCGCCCAGCTCTTCGCTGCTCCGATTTGGGTGCACTAGCTCGGCACTGTCCTCGATTCAGACCGCCTCTCCCAAAGGGCTTATTGCCTCGCATTGACTATCTATCCCGCAGACGGCCGCAGAGGCTGTCAGTGCTGCTCCTCTGAGGGGAGGATCCGTTTGTCTACGCTAATCCAATGTGGCACACTCCTGGACGGGCTGGGCGGGGTGCCGAGACATGATGTTCAGATCTTGGTCGTTGATAAGACGATAAGCTACATCGGGCCTATCGGGGAGGATCTGCAAGCTGACACCACAATCGACCTATCGGAAAAGACAGTTCTGCCTGGCCTGATTGACGCTCATGTCCACTTCCCAGGTACCCGTACTTGGGACCCTCTGGACAGTCTGCGAGTTCCACACGATCTAGCCGTGATCAGGGCTGCATTCGATGCTCGTGCCGTACTCATGTCTGGGTTCACCAGCTGCCGGTGCTGTGGGAGCAGCATCGGGCCGTCGCTTAAGAAGGCGGTCAATGAGGGCACTCTCGAAGGCCCCACTATTGTGGCCTGCGGTAGACCCATTGCACAGACAGGTGGAGAGCGGGGAACCCACTACGGCCATCCCGGATGGCTTCACCCGATGGCAGCTATAACCGCTGACGGTCCCGAAGCCTGCCGAAAGGCAGTCAGAGAACAGCTCAAAGACGGCATCGACTTCATCAAGGTCTTCGCTACTGGCCACTTTGGCAGTGAACATCAGGACCCCCATGCCAGGCAGTTCACGCCTGCGGAGCTGGACGCGATTGTGGATGAAGCGCACTCCGCTGGTAGGAAGGTAGCCGCACACGCTCACGGCAAGGCGGGAATCGACAACGCCGTCATGGCCGGCGTCGACACAATCCAGCACGGGACCTACATGGACATGGAAAGCGCTCTCCGGATCCGCGACCAGGGAGTCTACTGGATCCCGACACTAACTTCAATACTCCATACCTTGACTGAGGGCTCCACAAAGGGCACTGCGGAATGGGTGCTTCGCAAATCGGCGCAGGCCTTCCCTCATCGAAGAGCGGCATTCGAGCTAGCTTTGGAGGTGGGCATCAAGATCGCCGTAGGCACAAACAGCTTGGGCTCCCCGTTGCAGCCGTACGGCGCCTCAGCCCAGGAGCTGGAGCGCATGGTGGAGTTCGGTATGACTCCGATGCAGGCCATCGTCGCAGCTACCAAGACGGCTGCTGAAGCCTGTGGCCTGGAAAAGGAGAGGGGTACTCTGCAGGAGGGCATGCACGCTGACCTGATAGCCGTAGACGGGAGTCCTCTCGAGCACATTGCAGTTCTTCAGCGGGTGAGCTTTGTCATGCGGAACGGGAAGATCATCGGAGGAGCGCAGCGGGCCTAGAAGCCCGCGGCTCGCTGGTGCGAAGGAGGTGTGCCGCCCAAGTCAGCCTGTGCTACTAGCGCAGGAAAGTGGGACCCGAAGAGTTGAGTCTATGGAGGTGTGCAGGCAGTCATGCTCAAGACCCCAGTCCTTCCGTTCTGGGTGTTGGTGGGCTTCTTCGCCTTCCTAGCGTTCTTCATCAAGAGAGGGCGGAGAGTAGACAACATCCGCAAGATCTCGGGACTCGAGGCACTGTCTGAGGCAGTGGGACGGGCTACCGAGATGGGCAGGCCGGTCTTCTACACCCCTGGCGTAGGGGAGGTGATGGTCGGGGCATCTTCAGTGTCTACCATGGCAGCAGTCGAGATCCTTTCGTACGTAGCCTCCCTGACGGCCAAGTACGAGGTTGATCTGATCGTTGGGGTGAGCAAGGGCGACACATATGCGATCTCCGACGCCACAGTTAAGCAGGCCTATGCTGCTGCGAGCAAGCCAGATGCCTATAACCCCGACATGGTCCGGTACTATGCCAGCGGGTACCTTGCTGCATGCGTTGGCGAGTTCCAGCGGCAGCAGCCGTCGACTATCCTCTTGTTCGGGCACTACACTGGAGAGATTGTGTTTCTGGCGGAGGCCGCAGCACAGACAGGCGCAATAACCATCGGTGGTATGGAGCGGTTCAACCAACTGCCTATGATGGTGGCTTCGTGTGACCACACGCTGGTGGGCGAGGAGATGTACGTCGCAGGCGCCTATCTATCAGGCAATACCGTTAAGCTCAACTGCGTTCGCGTACAGGACCTTTGGAAGCTTGCTGCCCTCGTCCTCTTCGTTGCGGGGTCGGTACTCGCCACCTTCGGCAACACGTATCTCGTGAAGCTGTTTAAGTAGGCAGGAGGCGAAAGAGATGAGGCGTGAAGCTCCCCTCATATTGAGTTCGGTCATCGGCATTGTGGTGATCCTGGAGGCCTTTGTTCAGGTACCGCTGTTGACCACCATAGCCAAGGAACTGATGGATTGGGTGGTCATCCTTTCGGCAGCAGCTCTGTGTCTCGCCTCCGTGCACCTCATGCGTACTCACATAATGAAAGTGTCGAGGCGTTCATCCCTTTGGCTCTACAGCGTACCGCTCCTCGTCGTGTTCATAGTGATGAGTGGGGCGGGGCTGTTTGGCGGTACTAAAGCACCGGTCTTCACCTGGCTCTTTGACCGGGTGTACGCTCCCGTGGATGCCAGCCTCTACGGCATGTATGCGTTCTTCCTGCTATCTGCTTGTTTCCGTGCGTTCAGAGCTAAGAACCTCCTGGCTACCGCATTGCTGGTGACTGGCATCGTAGTCATGCTTGGGAGATCAGCGCTCGGGCCGATGTTACACCATCAGTTCCCCACAGCCGTCGAGTGGATTTTTGACATCCCCAATACGGCAGCGAATCGTGGCGTGCTCATCGGTGCGACCCTTGGGCTGATGAGCGCAAGCTTCCGTCTGCTCGTAGGTATCGACCGATCCTACATGGCCGGCGAATAGGGGGCGCGAGCGTGGTCGAGATAGATAAGAGATGGTTGTACCTTGTGTTGTTCCTGGCAGTGTTCGTGCCAATGCTTCGCCCGCTCGGCCTCCCGGTCGATGTCGGGAAGTGGTCATCCGATGTCTTCAAGGCTGTTGAGGCCCTGCCGCCAGGCAGCGTAGTCCTCCTGTCAACTGACTTCACTCCCAGCGCTGAGGGCGAGGTTGGTGCAACACGGGACGTCATAGCCAAGCACCTGGTCAGCAGAGGCCTTAAGGCTGTTCTGGTGAGTTTCGTTCCTCAGGGCGTCAGGCAGGCTGACATGGTGGCCGCCATATACGAGGCAGCCGGCAAGCGGAGTGGTGTGGATTTCGTCAATCTTGGCTACGTGCCTGGCGGAGAGACTGGAATCGCCGCCTTCTTTGCGGACATCAAGAAGACCTGCCCGTCAGATACGAAAGGGGTTCCCGTCGAGCAGATTCCCCTGCTTCAAGGGCTAGACACAATAGAGGGAATCAGCCTGATCATTCAGTTTCACACAACTGTCCCTGGAGCCCACGAGTACGTCAGGCAGCTTGTTCCCTACGGCGTGCCTCTGGCCATTGTGATCTCAACCGGTGCGATGGCGACTGTAACGGTATACGTTCAGGCGGGCCAAGCTGTTGGGATACTTGGGGGATTGCAGGCAGCAGCCGAGTACGAGAAGCTCACAGGTTTCCTGGGGGCAGCCACAAAGGCGATGGACTCGCAGTCAATGGGGTACTTGGTGTTCATCTCTGCCATTGTGCTCGGCAACGTGTTCTATTTCGCAGGGAAGAGGGCGGCCTCGAGAAGCGGTGCTGCAGGGGGTAAACGGATATGAGCACTGACATCGGTGTCTGGGTTGCTGGGCTGCTGACGCTGGCAACTTACTCCTATCTCTACAAGGAGAACCCAGCCTATAGGCTCGCTGAGTACCTTGTGGTTGGCGTGGGGGCCGGATACACGCTGGCGCTCGGTTGGCAGAACATCACCGCAAAGGCCATTCAGCCGATACAGCAGGGGCGGTATCTTTCGCTTCTGCCGCTGCTACTCGGGGTACTCCTCTTTACCAAGCTATCTCAGAAGCAATCATGGATTGCTCGTTATCCGATGGCCATCATGGTGAGCCTTGGTGTTGCCGTCTCTGTCCGCGGTGCGGTAAGTGCCAACTTGACCAGACAGATTGGGGCGACAATGCTCCCGCTGACCTCTACCAACAACATCCTCATGGTTCTTGGGACTGCTACTGTGCTGGGCTACTTCTTCTTCACATTTCCCGCCAACAAGGCGCTCACCTACGGTAGCAGGGTCGGTCAGATGTTTCTGATGGTAGCCTTCGGGGCCATGATTGGCTCGGTGGTGATGTTGAGGATAGCGATCCTCATATCGCGCATCACATTTGTCTTTGGAGATTGGTGGGGGATACTGAAGTGACCTGCGAAGCGGCTGGCCGGCTGCGGGTGGTGCTGACTGGACAGTCTCTGATCAAGAGACCCGTAAAGAACTCCGGTGAGTTTGATGAAATACAGGCAGCAGTTAAATGGGGCGACGTCCGATTCACAAACTTTGAAGGCACCATCCGTGGCACGTATGGCGGTGGCCCTACCAAGGTCGGCTACGTTTCAGCTTCAGAATCAAACGTGCTTGACGAGCTCAAGTGGATTGGATTCAACCTACTATCGCTATCCAACAACCACGCCTACGACTGGGGAGCCGGCGGAGTCATGTCAACCCTGGAGGAGGTATCCCAGCGCGGCTTCGCTTACGCAGGGCTGGGTCAGGATTTGACTACCGCACGACAGCCTGGGCGCCTGCGAACTGATCAAGGCGAAGTGATACTGGTTGCCGCTGACTGCGGGCCACAACCAGACGAGGTGTATGCACTAGATGCCGATGGCGAAGCACACGCAAAACCGGGGCTTAATCCGCTGCGAGTGCGCTGGCATGACGGCACCCGAGCACCAGACGAGGCCGACGCCCAAGCGATGCTCAACACTGTGGCTGAGGCCAGGCAGAACGCTCGATTGGTCATTGTCTATCTGCACAACCACCATTGGGAGGAGCCCATGGAGAGCACTCCCGAATGGATCAGAAGCTTCGCCAAGCAGCTACTAGGTGCTGGCGCGAGCGCGGTGGTCATGCACGGTACGCCTTCCATGCAGGGCATTGAACTGCATGACGGCCATCCGATCTTCTACAGCCTGGGCAACTTCATCTTCCATTCCGCCAACCCTGCGCGCTGGATGGGTGAAGTCGGGTTCCGGGCCTGGCAGAGCGTTGTGGCGATGTGTGAGTTCAATCCTGACGGAACGGTCGAAGAGATAAGACTTCTGCCAATTGCCCTGGGACATCGTCAGGTCGATCTGGCTAACCCCGCCCACTCGTTTGATGACGCACCTCGGCCTGCGGCTCCGGACTACAGAAGGGAGATCATTGAGGCCCTGGCGAGTCGATCAAGTAAGCTTGGTACGACCATCGAGTACCAGAATGGGCTAGGGCGAGTGGTCACATAAACAAGGCCGTGATGGCCAACGGTCTCATATAGAGCGGTTACGTGCAACAGCCTCCGGCCTCTGCTGTCGGGGGCTGTTGCGATCTCCGCCAGCATGCCCCACAGCATGCCTTGCGGCCGAGTCATCCTGGCTTGCATGATGCTGATGCCAGCACACGTTGCCATGGATTGCCATCGCTCTAGGTGCCTTCATATGTTTCTCAGCATCGCGGTCGCAACGTTCGGGTAGTCTAGCTGGTGCTTCGGACTATGCCGGTGACACTAGTCGACAGACAGTGCTTCCGAGCAGCATGCGGCACACAGAGGAGGATCCACTTGACTAAGAGATTGTATGTTGGGAATCTGGGTTTCGACGTCAACGACCAGCAGCTCACCAGCGCCGTGGCGCAGCACGCTAACGTGATATCAGCGCGCGTCATCTCAGACAGGGAAACCGGTTCTTCACGGGGCTTCGGCTTCGTCGAGGTTGATGATACCGATGCGCAGAAGGTTATCAGTGCACTCGACGGCAGCGAACTCAACGGACGACAACTGACCGTGAGCGAGGCGCGTGAGCGTACGCCCAATCAGGGCTTTCGCTCAAACAGGCGGTAGTGAGCAAGAGAGAGTAGCAGGCGAACGCAAAAGGCCTGTCGCCGACAGGCCTTTTTGTGTTGGTGCTCTAGCTGCCTTGGTTGCCGGCGTTGGCGATTGCATTCGGTCAAGCAAAACTGAGCCGCGTCGGCACGAGCCTGTTGCCAAACACGTAGCGAAGAACCGGCGGTGGCGGTGATGCCCAGTGATGAGGACGAGAGACTCTTCCGGCCAAAGGTTCTCTTGCGGCTTCTCTCTCCGGAATCGGGTTCCTCAGAACCATCTCCTTCGTAAGGTTATCCCTCTGATCGACCGAGAAGCAACCTAGCGCGTGGCGAAGCCGTACTGCAGCACCGCCGGCGCCCTTCATGCCCTAGCCAAATATCGGCCACAACATAGTCAGACAAGTAGCAACCTGCTCAGAGTTGGTTGGTTACTTGGTGAAGATGGCGTCAATGGACTTCGCGGCTGCTGGCCCCATGCTGGACAGCCACCTTGTCAAGGTCGTAACGCAGGATGGTCTCCAGACTACGGTACGAGACCGACCTAGTCCACTCGGCATACCGGCGATGCGACTCCGGCTGGTGCAGCGGACTGGTGACGACATGGCCGTGACCCTGCCCTCGACCACCTGTCCAGTCAGTTCCGCAGGCACGCTGTAGTGATTGCCGGCGACCTCCAGATGGTAGTCGTTCTGCAACCGCGTCTTCATCAGGTGCCATACTCATAGGGCTGGCAGGCAGGGGATTGAGCGCGGTTTTGTCCAGGTTCTCGAACCGCGACTGCCGGGATCCACTCAGACGCTTGAACGGCCGGGCATTCAGGGCGCAGATGGCCTCCCGGATCGCGGCCTGTGCTTCGCCAGACTGAAGAACCAGCGTTCACGCAGGGCTGCGAGCACCGTGCGTTCGACCACCTGCACCGCGACTTCCACCTTGGCCTTGTCGCGGGCCTTGTAGGTGCGGGCGGGGATGACAACGGCGCCATAGTGTGTCGCCAGTCCGTGATACGCCGGATTCATGTTCGGCTCGTACCGGCAAGGGCGATAGACTGCGCTCTTGAGGTTATCCGGGACAGAGACCCTGGGCACGCCGCCGAATGACTCCAGGGCTCGCACGTGCGCAACCAGCCAATGCTGGGATTCGTGTCTGGCCGCAGGTCCTCTTGTTGTAGCTGTCCTGCACTGCCTCAACTAGCTAACTCGTGCACGGTTTCCAGCGAAATGCTGTACGGTTTGGTCCGAAACGCATGTACGGTTTGCTCCGGATTGGGTGTGCGGTCTGGTCCGAAACACGCAGTAGCTCTTCGCCGGCCGGAGGGGCCCGGGCGGGAGTTCAGCTTCACCGGTGTTTGGGCGTGTCGGCGTCGTGTATGGCCTAGCCGCAGGACATCCACTGCACACATCGCAGGCAACGCGCTGCCTCCGCCACAAAGGCCATGCGGCGGGTGGCAAACGGGAGCAACAAAGAGCTAGCATTGATCCGCCCGATAGCTCGCAACGGCCCGGCCACACCGGGGACAGGTCTCATCCCACCAGGAATGAGACGCGCCACAAGCCGCGCAGCGCCATCTCCTGTCCTGAGCCTCCATCCACTTCGCCTTGCCCTCGATACGAATCGTTTGCAGATTGGTCCATACACCTTGCTGATATGGCCACTGAGCGTCACCGATAGAGTCCCATAATTGCTTACAGGCGTTCACCCCGGCGCACTCCTGGCAGAACTCGTAGCCCTTTCCCCGGGCGCATGCCCTGATCCCACAGACCGCGCAGTACCCGGTGGGCTGCTCGCTCTTGCACCCGTGGCATGGCTTGTCAGCTGTTCCTGCCTTTGTCGCCAGCATGTTCGGGCAAGCGCCGCAGAACAAGCCGCAATACCCGTCTAGCATATAGCCCATGGCTATCCCTCCGCGGCTGAACCGTAGCTAAGACATCGAGTTGTCTGGGAGTGAGCTTCGGCTCACCCTTTCTGATGACCGAACAGCAAACGTGCGAGCAGCCAAAGCGAGACATACCACAGAAGATGGCGAATGCCATCGAGTGTTTCAATGAGCAGGTCAGCTTGCTCTGGAGTCACGCGGCTTTACCGTCTGCATAGTGGACTGAAGCACGTGCGCGCTCCCGGCGCCTTGCCGTTGGGGCAACTTCCAGGCCATCCAGACAACCGCTAGAGAACAGACGACTTCGATGGTCCCGATGAAGTAGTAGTGGGGATAGGAGGCCGCGCCGCCTGTGACAAAGGCAATCGTGAAGATACCCGCAATGATGTTTGCCCAGCGGCTCGCTCGATAGTTGAGCACACGACAGAGTACGATCATCGCGATGCAGACCTCCATCGCAATGGCGGCGACCAGCATGAGTCGTGTGATCGGAATCTGCCCTGCGGTCGCCGCCAGCTCAGCCAGTGCCCCGGGGATGAACAGGGTGAGCACGTCTGCCATCAGCATGTTGGTCACAATCACGATCCACAGGGTTGAGAGCAGGACTCGCCTGCTTGGCTGATCTGCATCACTTCTACCGGTCATCATTACCCTCTCCTTGCCGACGGACCTGGTCCGTGTCCTGCGGACACAACTCGGCCGTCCTTCCGAACAGCCTCAAGGAAATGTACCGGTAAAGTGACATCGCCGCATAGACACTTTGGTGTCGGTCAGGGTGTTGCTTTAGCTGCCGCGGGAGCCGGATAGAGGCTGGTACTTAGACCAAACCCAGTTTGCGGGCCTGGGCGATGGCTTCGGTGCGCCGATGCACCTGCAGTTTGTCGAAAATCCTGCGGTTATGTCCCTTGACTGTATCCAGGGCCAGGAAGAGCCGTTTGCCGATCTCCTGGTTGGAGAGACCCTGGGCGATCAGCCGGAGTACCTCTAGCTCGCGTTGACTGAGGGGCGCGACCGCCGTGTCCAGCCGATTCCCGGGTGGTGCTCCGCTCGGTACAGTCCGTGACGCAGCCAGAATTCTCGCGGCATAGTCCTGCCGAATGCCCCGGGCGACGGCTCTGGACAGCAACTGGGCCATCGCGTCGCCTTCATCGACGAAGAGACGGATGAAGCCGCCCGGCTCAGCCAACGCGAGAACCTCACTGAGCTGCTGCATAGCCTTGTCGCCTTCGCCGTGCGCATGAAGCGCGACCGCCTGAAGACTCATCGTTTTGAGCAAATCATCTGCCCATCCCCGGTCTTTCATCTTGTGGCATAGTGGCTCCAAGATCGTCAGCGCGGCTGATGCGTCTCCCTGGGCCAGGGCGACGCGGGCTCGGCACAGCGGAAGCTCGTGTTGTTCGACTAGTTGGGCCGCCGCAGTGACATAACCCTGCCGCAGCAGGACGGCAACCTGAGCGGCCGCTATCTCTGGCAGGCGCAGGAGGAAGTGCCTCCGGCGCGCAGATGCGTCAGTCTGCGCCAGCAGTGCTGCAGCTCCGTCAGCATCGCCGCAGGCCAGTTTGAGGCGAGCCAGGAACACCTCGCTAACGATGTAACGGTCGATATCGGGGTCAAACTGCCTCGCCAACCGCAGGCTCTCCTGTCCGTACCGCTCGGCAGCGGTCAGATCATTCCATTCGTAGTGGATCCGTGCCAGACCAAGGAATGTCCCACTGGCGTTAGGCTGCGGGTGGTCACCGGATAGGCGCACTACCTCGAGATAGGTCTCATCTGCCCGGTACAACTGGCTACTCATCTCCTGAAGGTGGGCCAACTCGTGTGTCGCCAGGATCCTTGAGAAGACATGTCCCGATCTCTCGCTTATGGCAATGGCCAACTGGCAGGCTGCGGCTGCTCCGGCGCGGTCTCCCTGAAGCTTCAGGGCGGCAGCCAGTGCCCAGTTGGCAGCAAATCGATAGACCAAGTTCTCTGGATGCAGATACTCTAAGGCCCGGCGCGCCTGGACTGCCATTGCCGGAGGGTCATAACGAGTGAGCGCGAGAGTCGCCCGGGCACAGGCGATCTGCCCGATCAGGTCGTCGGACTGTTCGCCGGTCTGGGTTCCGTCCGGGGATGCCCGAGCGACTAATGCAGCTTCGGCTGCCTGCAGCTTTGTCTCCACGCCGGTAGTCTGGCCAGCCATGAGAGCCAGCGTGGCTGAGCGCACCCACAGCTGCGGCCTGGCGTCGAGCACGTGGTTAGGCAGCGAAGCAAGCCAGTCTAGGACGGGCAGCGCCACGCTCCGCAGGTGCAGGCCGATTGCCCTGTTTTCTATCAGGCGCTCGGCTCGACCGATGTCGTGTGCGGCTGCCGCATGGCGAAAAGCCTCAAACGCCATACTGTTGCTCTCAAACCAATCGCTAGCGCGGACATGTAGCTCGGCGATCTCCTCGGCGGTGAGTTTCTGCCCCAGGCGCTTGCGCAGCAGCTCGCCAAAGAGGTGGTGATAGCGATACCAGAACCGTTCATTGTCTAGAGGGACGAGGAACAGGTTGGCCCGCTCCAGGGCTTCAAGGTCCCCTTGCGCGAAGCACGTCGGAGCACTCAGAATTGCCTCGCACAGGGGACCGCACATGCGGTCAACTATTGATGTGACTAGCAGAAAGGTCTGGACGTCGTCTGTCTGCTGTTGCAGTACTTCTTCTACCAGGTAGTCCAGCACGAGACTGTGGCTGCCGGCAAAGGACTTGATGAAGCCGGTGACATCCTGATGCCCCTGCAACGACAGCGCAGCCAGTTGCAGGCCGGCAATCCAGCCTTCGGTGCGGGTTTCCAGGATGGCGATCTCTTCTGTCGCGAGGTTCAGACCCATAAGCTGGTTGAAGAAACCGGCGGCTTCGGCGAAGGAAAGACGCAGGTCGGCGGCGCGTAGTTCGGTCAGCTGGCCCCGCACTCGGTAGCGGGGCAACGGCAGGGCAGGGTCTTCGCGCGTGGCGATGACCACGTGCATCTGCGGCGGCAGGTGATCGAGCAGGAAGCCGACAGCACGATTTACAGGTGGGGATTCAGCCAGATGGTAGTCGTCCAGAACGAGGGAGAAGTCGCTCGGGATGGCGGCGATCTGGTTGAGCAAGGCCGTCAGGATTGACTCGATGGACGGGGGTTGGGGTGAGTGAAGCGCATCCAACTCCCCGATTCCGATGCCAGGCAAGATTGTCTGCAGAGCAGCGATGAGGTACGCCAAGAACCGCGCCGGCTCGCCATCGCCCTCATCGAGCGACACCCAGGCCACGGGCCGACCGCAATCGGCGCCCCACTCGCTGACCAGCGTGGTCTTACCAGAGCCTGCTGGGGCGGAGATTAGGGTCAACTTGCGGTCCATGCCTTCGCTCAAGCGCTCAACCAGATGCGCTCGCCGGACCACCCTGAGCGGGGCCGGAGGGAAGTACAGCTTGGTAGTCAAGATTGCCGCTGCCATAGTCCAAGTATACAGCGACCTCAATACGTCTAGGGCCCCGGCGAGGGGCTGGGACCCTAGCGATCCTGAGTACCTGGGCGCAACGCCCTGGGCGGATTCTGTGGCGGTCCTGTTGCGGGGGCTACGCCATGTGGTTGCTGCGCACTAGGACGATCCCCAGCCAGGCGAACCAGATGATGTGGCTCACGCCGAAGACCCCGATCATCGGGCCAGTTAGGCCGGGAATCACAGAGATGATACCCGCGGCGCCGACGAGCAGGCCGAGGCCATTGAGTGCCTTGGGGAACCCGCCGATCTTGAACGCAGCCAGACTGACCAGCAACGTCATAAGTCCGCCGATGATCTCGCCGTTGGCGCCTCCCAGCCCGTTTGCCACGGACTCAATCCCCTGCCAAGTCAACGCAGCCTGAGCTGGATCTTTAGCATAGAGCTCGACGACAGGGGCGATGCCAGCACTGGAAACCATCCCGCTGGCAATCAACAGGCCCGCCCAGATGACCCCAACCGCGGCTGCCACCTGCATAATCGCGGGTGCGCGGGAACTTAGTCGATTAAAGAGTGCGAGCGACAGTACGATTAGCGAGAAACCATAGACCACGTACATCAGCAGGTTGGTCCAAGAAATGACTACCTGCTTGTCGATGAGCAGGGTCACTTTTTGAGCCGGGTCGACAATGCTCGGGTAGTCCAGAAGGACTAGAAATACCACACATCCAACCAGATTGGCGACCGCCATGTACAGAGCGGCGAGACCGCCGAGTCTTTGCAGCATCGGGAGTCTCACTCTCACAGTTGCTCCGGTGTCCATTGTGTTTGCGTTCATCTCCTTGCGCCTCCAATTCGGGACATGGGTATCCTACCAGCGTACGGTGCCAGGGAGTAGACACTTTGGTGTTGGCCGTGGTGCTATCGTTAGGCACCTGCGGCAGTGCGCAGGTCGAGCGTGCTTGGCTCCAGGTTTCCAGGAACCAGCAGGAAAGAAGGACCCCTCGCCGCCTGGCGAAGGGCCTGCTGTCTACTGGGGCTCGCCGCGAGACTTGAACTCGCCTACGGAGGAGCCTACTCCTGATATAAAGGTCAAGTCCGTCTTTTGTGCGATTGCACCAAAGATGAGGGGAAAGGGTATCGATACGTGGCTCTTAGAGCGTGTCTGTCAAGATGCGGCCCAAGACGGCTTTGACTTCGTGGAGGCAATACCCAAACAAGGAGTTCACCGATGAAGCTGAGGACTTCGCGGGGCCTATCGGGCTGTACAGCAAGAGCGGTTTCAGCGTGTACTGCGAAACAGAGCAAAAGCTTGTCATGAGGAGGCAGCTCCAGGGATAACAGGCCCTTGTCGGAAGGGAGGGCTCTTACTTGCCCCCTCCATGCTCATACCCCACCGCCGTCTCCAACACCGGATCCCGCCCCGCAAAGAACGCCTTCGCGGTCTGCATCACAACGATGTCTGGCATAAACGACGGCGGGTCCTCGCCTCGGACCATCTCGAAGTACTTGATCGAGTAGCCCACGAGGAGCTTGCTGTGGGGTAGGGTGGCGCTCTTGACCTCGCCATAGCAGTTGGGCTTGCCGGCAGTTGGCTCTCCGATGAAGATCGCGTTGGTCCGCTGCCGGAAATCGTAGCTGTTAAGGATGGCGGACGAGTATGTGCTGCGTCCGACGAGGACAAACATGTGTCCGGGCTCTCGCACTTCGGGCCTCGCGGCGAGGGTGCCGATGAGTCCCTTTGCCACCTCGGAGTTGCCCCCGCCGTTGCGGCGCATGTCAAAAACGATTCGATCCACGGGCTCGGAGTCCAGAACGGCGGCGATCTCTCGGGTCGCCTGCGACAGGTCGCCTTGGCACGAGTTGTACTGGATGTACAGCGTCCGCTCAGCCGCCAGGTAGCGGTGCCAGATCACAGCCGAGTTACCCCACCACATCGGTGCGCTAGACTGCCCAGCGGTCCAATAGATCGACGTGGCCGCACGGCACTCCATCTCGCTCTGTGTCCCATCGGCCATCTCGAACGTGAAGCAAGCCCGGTCCTTTTGCTCCGTCACCCCTAAGCCGTACAGCACCTCCGGGCGCACGAGCATCGGCGGCACCCTAACCAGGACCGATACATCATTCTCCTGAGGCACGAGTGAAGCTGCCAACTCCAGCACCTCGTCAATCGGCATGCCGTCTATCGCCACCAACCGGCAACCCACTGACTGCGCCAAGCCGGCGGTCGCGCCCATGACGTACACGCCATCGGCAAACCAGTACAGCTCCATCGGGTACTGACCGATGTCCACCCTGGTTGCATACGGCACAAAGACGTTGGTGTGCCCGTCGCCGATCCGGGCCACTACCTGCGCCAACGCCACATAGAACTCTTCGTCGCTTAGCTCGGCGGCACGGGCAGCGACGTCGTCGAGCGCCTGCCGGTACTCCGTCTCGGAGAGCTCAAAGAAGAGGTTCTTGTGCAGCTTGGGCAGTCGTGTGGCCAGCCAGGCAATGTCCGCCGCCCGGCCCCGAGGTCCCGAACTGCACCCCATCACTGAAACCACGACACACAGCAGGAGCACCAAACCCAGCTGCGTGGCCAGGCTGGCACGCACATCGCTGCGGATACGCGCCATGGGAGTCGCACCTCCTGTGCACTGTGGGAGATCGGGTCACACCCTCAGACGGCACCGCTGTGCCTGTCATGGATTATACACTGAGGGAACGTACAGAGTAATGGCCGCTGTCGGGCGCTGGCTTACAGGAAACGCGTGCCATGCGGCCAATCCCCCTCCTAATGGCACCGGCAAGCACTGGGACGCGACCCGGAGGTGAGCTGGATATGCAGGCTCTCCGCATCGGCATCGCAGCTCTGCTCGTCGCCTGCCTAGCTGCCGCATGCGTTACGCCGCAGCTCGCGCCGGTCAAGGTACCATTGCCGGTTTCCGCGAGGATAAGACCTCTCGACGACTACGGGGACAGCCTGCTATCCGAGCTGTCACGGGTGCTCGGGGTGCCCGGTCTGCCAGCCTCCGAGAGACTGATTGTCTCGGCCTCTCCCAAGGTGGAGTTGCTCCTCCTCATTGCCGGATTGGCCACGGGTTGGGACTTATATCCCTCGGCGGCCGAGCCCAATGCGCTGCGCAGCTCAGCTGAGGAGATGTGCCGGGGGCTGGCCGAGCACGATGCCGTGAGGCACATGAGGCAGCTTAAGAGGCGTGGATTCAACTATGACGCAGTTCCCAGACTGGCCCTATGCTACAGCGATCCGCCGGCTATGGAGCCGGTCTACCCGATGCCGAGGGAGCTGTGGTCAAGGGGAGGTGAGGAGCTGCCGTGCTTCATGGTCCGGGCAGCTGCGTTCGCTGAGGCTGCGGACTGGCAGAGGTGGTGGACGGAGCGCGAGGGCGCCTACGCCAAGATCGAGGAGCGCTGCCGCCTGGTGTGTGAATCCAGCGACATACTAGGCTATCTTGAGTCCTACTTTGGGGCCTTCTTCGACGCCCTCGTAGTCATACCATCGGCGATGACCACCTGTGGTTTCGGCGGGACCATGCATGACACACTTGGAACCTGGAGCATCGCCGTTATTGGGCCAATGAGCTGGGATTGGTGGCTCCCGGAGTTAGCCATCGAGATGATCGTCCTGCACGAAGCCGCCCACGCTTTCATCAACCCTCTCACCGAGGCCATGAGTGAACCGGTGCAGCAGCTAGAGCACCTCTACGCCCCGATTGCACGCAGTATGATCGCGCTCGCGTCTGGCGGATGGGATACCGCGCTCAACGAGCACATCATCAGAGCCTTTGGAGCTCGCCACTTGTTGCATACCCGAGGGCTAGAAAGTGCGGAGTCCCTGCTCAAGAGTGAGGAGGAGCTGGGATTCCGGTACATCCGGTTTGTCTATAATCAACTGGCGATCTATGAGGCACATAGGGACGAGTACCCCGACTTCAGGTCGTTCTATCCCAAGCTCCTTCTCGCTCTCAAGAGCATCTAGCGTCGGCCAAGAGGAGGTTCGTGGCATGCTCTCGCGCAATGCCGGAGGAGTCTCGCGGCAGCGAGCACTCGCCGCACTACTGGCAATGATGATCCTGCTGGGTTCGACAACTGGCTGCGTGCTCGTGGCCCTGACTAGATCCGCCGATCTGGACTGGCTGGCCAACACGCTTCCATCGCTCCACCCAGATCTCTTTCGGTTCACCTCCGCGGCGGACTATCGGCAGAGCATCGCCGAGCTGAGAACCGTTGCCGACGGGCTCAGCCAGGCGCAGTACTACGTTGCTCTAGCGGAAATCGTGGCTAGCCTTGGGGACGATCACACTGTTCTCGAGCTGTCCGCGAGCGCTCAGGAGACCTTCGGCAGTTACCCCATAACGCTGTATGGGTTTCCGGACGGCCTGTACGTCATCCGAGCCGATGAGAGCATCGCTTGGGCGGTTGGTCAGCGCCTGGTCGCAATCGATGGCATGCTGGCCGCGGAGGCAGCGGAGAGAGTCGCGCCGCTGGTTGCCCAGGCCGGTGAGGGCTTGGCCGTGCTGAGGGTCCCAAACCTACTAGTTAGGCCGGAGGTGCTCTACGATCTCGGTATCTCGAGCAAACTCGACCGTGCGATCTTCACCCTGCTGGCGGCCGACGGCGAAGAGGTCGACATCGCGCTCAAAGTGGCCAAGCCCTGGGATCTCAGGTGGTCTGAAGGAGTCTGGCGGGCTCCGGAGTGGTTCCGGCGCAGCGTCAACTGGCATGCCTACCTTGCCGAGCAGGAGGCCCTGTATATCCAGCTCAACGTGTTCTCTGGTGACGAAGCTGGGCTCTTGCCCTCTGTCACTGCATTACTGGATGCTCATCCAATGGATCGGGTCATCTTGGATCTACGACGCGCCCGGGAGGGCGATCCCAACTGGGCGAGGCCTTTAATCAACGTGCTCGTTGGCCGCCCGGAGTTGCGGGAGCCTGGCCGCCTGTTTGTCATCGTTGGACGTCGAACCTACTCCTCGGCGCTGCCGCTCTGCTACGAGCTTCGGGAGCGGGCCAATGCCGTGTTCTATGGCGAGCCGACCGCGGGAAGACCGGGCGGCCATGGAGTACAGCATTCTGCCCAGCTGCCGTGCTCCGGTTTCACATTGAGGTATCCAACAGTGCAGTTCGCTATGCCTGCCGGCGGCGCTTACTCGTTTGTGCCCGACGTTCTGGTCTATCAGACGGCGGAGGATTTCGGGGTCGGGGTTGACACCGCGCTCGAGAGAGTATTGAGGTCTGCCCCGCCCAAGTAGCCGTCAGAAGAAGGTTACCGGTGAGCCTTGTCCGGCGTACCCGACGGTTTGGGTGCCGACTGCCATGACACAAGTTGCGCAAGAGCCCCGGGCTCCTGGCCTGGGGCTCTTCATCAGTCTCTGGGCTCGGTTAGCCTCTACTTAGGTCCCTTCCCGCCGCTGTTGCCCTTACCAGCCGGAGGACCGCCCGTGTCGCTCTTTCCGCTCGGTCCGCCCCGATCCTCAGGTGGGCCGCCCCGTTCGGCCGGTGGCCCGCCCTCAAGGCTGGTGAGTTCGTCAGCCTCCAGTGCCCCGTTACCGTCCTCCGCCGAGCCCCAGCTTGCCAAAATCGCGGCTAATCTGAGGTTGGTTTTGCCCTGTTCGGTGTTAGCCGGGACGCCGGGTGTGGCTTCGGTAAAGTAGGCCTCAGCAGCGGCGATCGCGTCCGCTACCTCCGTCGGGGGCTCGTGGCCGGCGAGTTCGTTGAGCTTCGCCGCAATGTACTTGTGGGCGAGCATGTAGTAGGTGTCGCCCTTCTTCGGAGGCGTGTTGAGGATCTCGGTCCAGCTCTTGCCGTTGCCGAACCAGCTGACGTAGTCCACGCCCTGAACCGTTGGCCAGTCCTCATGGTTCATCCAATAGCCCTTGCCCCGGTGCGTATGCTCTTGCTCGGCACTCCTGCTGCCCTGCCCCTGCGGACCATGCGGATCGTCCGGCCGTTCAGGATCTCCCTCCGCGGTTGTCAGCAGCGCCGGTGTGCTCCAGACGCTCTGGATATAGGCTCCCGAGAGGCTGTTGGCTGCGACGCGCATGGCATAGTGCGTATCCGGCCGAAGCGCAGCGACAGAGCTGGCCGGGTTGTACACTACTGTCGGCCGCACATCTGGGGCTCCGAGCGTGATGTCCACTGTGCTCGAGGGCAGGAGCACAAACGGGCTCCCCGCAATGCCATGGCCCAGGTAAGCGGCTTGCTTCGCGCCACCCGCAGGCCAAGTGCCGTCCCAGTCGTCGGTCACGGCAACCCACTCCACTGTGAAACCGTTGGGCGCACCGTACGCGGTACCTCCGGTCACACTCAGCGTCGCGGTAGTGTTGGTCACAGTCATGACTTCCAGCCCAGGCACGGTCAAGACCGGGAGCGGATCGGCGAGCGCGGGCACCGCAAGCGCCAGCACGACCACAACCGTCAGGATTAGCCCATACTTCCTCATACCTGACCCCTTCCTCCTGATGGGTTTGAGCAGTAGAGGCATTCGCACCCCGCAAGCCCAATTCGGGGGTCAAGTGATAACAGATACTGACAAGAGGCAGCTAGTTGTTGCGGACTGGACAAGTACCGCCATGTGCAGCCACGACGGTGGGAGACTGCAGAGGAGGGGCAGGCGGCGGGCAGCGGGAAGCGCGTTTCTGCGGCGGACCTGTGCCTGCTCCGCGGCAGAAACGCCCATCACCGAGGGGCCCACGCTCGAAATCTCCGCTCAGGGTCCCCCGCAGAGACCCAGTGCTCGAAAACCCGCCGCCGCTGGCCCACCCACGCCGGGTTTTCGCGCGCCACGGCACTGACCACGCCCCCAAAACACGCATGCGCTCCGACCGAAGGGGCTTGATGCACTGCAGGAGTGGCGGAGCGCGGTGCCTTCGGCACCGCCCGAGCCAATGACCCAAGCGGTCTCTGACACACCGAGGCAGGGCCCTGACCCATCTCTGCAGGTAAACCACATGATCTCCGCGAAGCTCTGACGGTTGGCATCTGCAATCTGGCCAATGCCGACCACGTTCCTAAGTCCGACCACCGGCCGCACCACAGGCCTGCGTCTACGGAGAGATGATCTCATGGCGTCCCGTTCCGGGGCCGCGCAGCCGGCCGAGATTGGGCCGGCCCCGACGCAAAAAGAGCTTCGCCGCGATATCTTCAGCCTCGTCTGGCCGGTCACGGTCGAGAGCGTGCTGCAGATGAGCGTGGGCTTGGTCAACACCGCCATGGTCGGGCACCTTTCCGCCCTGGCAATCAGCGCCGTCGGGCTCTGCAGCCGCGCGACCATGGTTGGGTGGGCGCTGTTTCAGGCGGTTTCCACGGGAGTAACAGTCCTGGTCGCCCAACTCATCGGGTCGGGCGATAGGATGCAGGCCCGGACAGCCGCCGTCCAAGGGCTGCTATTCGGGTGTTTGAGCGCAGTCACTCTCGCCGCGCTGTTCGCCACCTGGTCGACACAGATCCTGGGGGTGTTCATGCCCGAGCCGGACCTGCTCCGAGCCGCCGTCGGGTACCTGCGGATCGTGGTGCTTGGCATGCCCGCCCAGGTCATCATGATGGCGGCGGGCGCAGGAATGCGGGGCTCCGGCAACACGCGCACCCCGATGCTAGTGGCGGTTTTCGTCAACATCATCAACGTCATCGGGAGCTACGGGCTGATCTACGGAAACCTCGGCCTGCCCACCCTCGGCCTGCGCGGCGCCGCGATCTCCACCGTGACGGCCCAGTGGACCGGAGCGATCGTCGCACTGCTCGCCCTGACGTCGCGAGACTCCTCCCTGGGCATGACCTGGCGCGGCCCATGGCACATTAGCCGCCCGGTGCTCGGGAGGATGCTCAGGATTGGGCTGCCGTCGACGGGCGAGTCGTTGTTCTGGCAATCGGCGCAGATCATCCTGACCCTGTTTATCACGGGTTTCGGCACCAAAGCTCTGGCGGCGCACCAGCTCGGCATGCAAGCCGAATCGCTCTCCTACATGCCCACCGCCGGCTTCGCGATCGCTGCCACCACGCTTGTCGGGCAGGCCGCCGGAGCTGGCAAGCCCGACCTCGGCAAGCGGGCGACACGCGAGCTTGGGCTGATCGCGATCATCGTCACGGCGTTCACAGGTGGGCTCCTGCTCTTGCTGCCCCGGCAGATCATGTCGCTCTTGACCAACGACGCCGAGGTCATTGCGCTGGGCGCGATCTACCTCAGGCTGATGGCCGCGGTGCAGGTTCCGCAGCAGCTCTCGGGAGTGCTCTCTGGCTCCCTTAGGGGGCGCGGCGACACCCGCACGCCGATGATCGTCGCAATGGCCGGCCTCTGGGGAGTGCGGATTCCCCTAGCCTACGTGTTTGCTTTCCGGCTCGGGATGGGCATCACGGGGGTCTGGGTCGGCATGACGGTGGATCTCCTCGTGCGCTTCGCCCTGACCGCGATACGCTACCGGGCGTCAGAGGCCCGGGCGGCGTACGTCCAGCCCGCAACGCAGGGAGCCCGCTAAGCACCCTCCAGCAAGGCAGGACCCTCCCTCCCTGCCTCCGAAGCCTCCCCCATACGCCCGCAAGCCTGGAGGAGGGACAGCTGTGCTCAAGACTGACGTGTTTACCCCGTCGCGTTTCACCTCAGAAGGCAGCATCGAGCTGCGCGGCCACAAGATCCCCTACCACACCGTGTGCGAAGACAACGTCTTCTACGACGACCAGGGCAAGGCCATTGCATCGATCTTCTCATACTCCTACTTCCGCTCCGACGTCGAGGATCCCAAGTCGCGGCCGGTGATGTTCGGTTTCAACGGTGGTCCGGGCACGTCGTCGATGATGGTCCACGTGGGGTTCCTCGGGACCAAGAGGATCAAGTACGGTGAGGTGGACGCCGACGGCCTGCCGCTGCCTCCTTACGAGTCCTGCGACAACGCCCAATGCCTGCTGGACATCGCCGACCTCGTGCTCGTCGATCCGGTGGGCACCGGCTTTGGCCGCCTGATTGACGAGGCCAGCGCCGACAAGTTCTACGGCATCGAGCAAGATGCTGAGGCGATTATCACGTTCATCCAGAGTTGGCTCGCCCGGTATAATCGCTGGCAGAGCCCCAAGTATATGGTCGGCGAGAGCTACGGGTGCACGCGCGCCGCGACGGTCGCCGGGATCGGCTCCCTGTCCGGCGCCGACCGCGCCTACAGCGTGACGTTCGACGGCTTGATCTTCATCGGCAACACGGTCACCGTCGGCAAACACTTCCGCGACGCCTCCCCCGTCTACCCGGCCGTCCTGGCCTTTCCGACGCTGGCCGCGGTCCACTGGTACCACAACCACCCGTCCGGCCAGACGGTCGATGAGTTCGTGGCGGAGGCCAAGCGGTTCGCCGACACCGAGTACCTGCTGGCCCTGTACCAGGGGGAGTCATTGCAGGGCGAGGCGCGCGAGCGCATGATCGAGCGAGTAATGTACTACACTGGGGTTTCGCGTGAGTATCTGGAGAGGCGCAATCTCGTCCTCGAGGACGTCGAGTACCGCGCCCAGGTCGCCCGCAACCAGGGCCGCTATGTGTCGCGTCTCGACGGGCGAATCACCCGGCCGCTCTACAGCCCCGAGCTCGACGAGCAGACCTGGGGCGTCCGCGACGACCCGGCCGAGGGCAAGTACAACGCGTTTTTTCAGTCGGTCCTCTGCGGCGAGGTCTTCCCGATGCTCAACATCCGGTGGGACCGCAACTTCGTCAACTCCCACTCGCTTTGGGCGAGCTGGAACAACGACATCAAGGGCCGCAACACCTCCACCTCCCTGAGCTCGGCGATGCGCCGCGCCCCGGGGATGCGCGCCTTTTTTATCAACGGCTGGTACGACATCTGCACACAGATCGGCATCCTGTACTACACCCTCGACCACTCGGGCCTGCCGATGGAGCGCGTCCACGTCAAGGGCTACAAGGCCGGCCACATGACCTACCTGGGCGAGGACAACATCCAGGAAGTGACGGACGACATGTACACCTTCCTCAAGGGTGGAAACCCCCTGGGCTAGGGAAACAGCACACTATCGGTGATAAGCGCGAGGCGGCAGGGTGGCCTGCCGCCTCGCTTGGCTGCCGCGGCCAGCACCAGGTATCCAGGTCACGACGAAGAAAGAGTAGTGCTTCAGGCTAGTTTGGATGTCACTCCTGCGCCCCAGCGAAAGGTGGAGACCAACCCTGACCAGATCCTCGCTCCGCAGCACCGATTTCTCGCTGCTCATGGTCGTGCTCATGTGGGGTGCTCACTTCGCGGTAGTCAAGCAGGCCCTGGGTGTCGTCAACCCGATGGCGTTCGCGGTGCTCAGGTTCGCCGCAGCCTCGGCCTGCCTCTTCGGGGTCGTTCTCTACCGCGAGAAGTCCGCCGGCTTGGAGCGGCGCGACTGGCTGCCGGTCCTGCTCCTGGGCGCGATCGGCGGGGCCAACCAGGTGATGTGGATGTATGGCCTCAACCTCACCACCTCGGGTAAGTCGGCCTTGCTGCTCGCGGCCTCGCCCGCCTTTGTGGCCCTGCTGCGCGGGCTGGGCGGCGAGCGGATCGGGCCCCGGGCGGTAGGAGCCCTGGTGGCGGCATTCGCCGGCGTCGCGCTGGTCGTTAGGCCCGGCGGCGGAGGTGCTGGCGGACCTGGGGTCGCGGGCGGTCAGTTGCTGGGCGATCTGCTGACACTGGGGGCGGCTCTGTGCTGGGGGCTGTACACAAACACGGGCCCCCATCTCCTGCGCCGCTACTCGCCGGTTCGCATCACCGCCTATGTGTTCGGGATCACCGCGCTAATCACAGCCGTGCCGGGGCTCGGACTGGCGGCGGCCACGCCATGGGCGAGGCTGCCAGCGGCGGCATGGTTGCAGCTGGGATACTCCACGTTCCTGGCGGGGGCGTTGTCGTGGGTGCTCTGGTACCAGGGTGTGTCGCAGCTGGGACCGGTCAAAGTCATGCTGTACCAGTACCTCGTGCCGGTGGTGGCTCTCTCGGTCTCGATCTTCTGGCTTGGCGAGCCGCTCCTGCCAACCCAGGCTGCCGGCGCTTGCCTGGTCTTGCTGGGTACGCTGGGGGCGCGGCTGGCCCTGGCTGCTCCGCCTCCCGCATCGTCCGCCGCGGGGAAGCAGGGGATCGCACCCGGCGCGAAGTAGGCTGGCGGCCCGGCAGCCGCAACACCTCCGACCGGTGCGAGATCGGGCGGTTCATGGTTTCAGCCAGAGTCGCCAATCACAGCTTCTCGCCCGTGCCTCCGGGCATATGCTGATGTCGAAACCTCACCTGTATCTCCGGGCGCCGAGCTTGGCCCAATGGCAGGAAATGGCCAGGTCGGCAGCGTACTCCAAGCCCCACTGGAGGTGGGCATCGTGCGCGGACGCAAACGCCTTGCCGTTGTCCTTGTGGGCATCGTCTTCGTCCTCTTCGGGTGTTCGGAGTTGTCCTTTCAGGTCGGACTGAGCCACGGATACTGGTGTGCGTCCATAGGCCAGTTGCCCTCTGGCGTGCGGGTGGCATTCCAGTACTTCAACAGCGCTGATTCGCTGAGCTGGGACAGCACGGAGGCGTGCACTGAGGTCGCCATTGAGGCGAGCATTGCCAGCGGCAGTCTTGAGGTCGTTCTGTCAGACCCACAGGGTTGCGAGCTTTTCCGGCAGACGATCAGAGGCACCACATCGGTCAGGGTTCCTACGGGCGGCCTTGCCGGGCAGTACACATTGACCATGACCAGTACCGGCGCCAGGCGCGGGCGGTTGACGGTGGCCTCGAGATAGGCCAATCACGCCGTCAGTAACCAGGCGACGGCAATCTCTCGTGCGCTCCCCTGGCTCGCTTGATACAGAGTTGCCCCAACAACACCGGCCTCCATCGAACCCGTAAACCAGTCAATCCAAGGTTTCAGCGAGAGCCGCAAAGCACACTGAACTGGGACAGCATCGGGGCCTGCACGGAGGTCACCGTTGAGGCGAGGATTACCAGCGGCAGCGTTGATATGGCTCTGTCAGCGGTCGACAACCGTACCATCGCGGTCTTCGTGCCCGCCCGCCGGCCCGCCGGCCCGGCGCCCTTGGGCACCGGCGGGGCTGAGGTTAGGCCAGACTGCGCGATTAGGGCAGACTCGGGCCTCAGATATGCTCTCAGGAAGCACATCGGGGGCCGGCATCTGCTCTAAAACGTCACTTAAGCCCCCTAATGCCGTATAGAGAGCAACACCGGCCGCTTGTCTGCCTGATTTCGGCATTAATGGGCTCGGCGATGCTCGGAATGCGGCAATCTCTGCCTCCATCCGCAGTCGGCCGGCCGCCGGGCAGGCTCACCACTCCTGGCGAACTGCGTGAGGTGAGCCACCCTGGTTGACAATCGTACCGCCTCGGCCTCCGTCCCCGCCCGCCGGCCCGCCGGCCTCGGGCACCGGGAGCCGAGGCCAGGTCAGACTGCGCGATTAGGGCAGACACGGGCCTCAGATATGCTCTCAGGAAGCACATCGGGGGCTGGCATCTGCTCTAAAACGTCACTTAAGCCCCCTAATGCCGTATAGAGAGCAACACCGGCCGCCAATCTGCCGGATTTGGGCATCATCGAGCCCGGCGATGCTCGAAATCCAGCAATCTCCGCCTCCGCCGCAGTCAGACGCGCAGGGCCGCCACAAGCTGGTCAAGCGGATGGGCCCGACCTACTTCTCCCTGCGCCGCAGGATTGTCCGGACAAAGGTGATATTTTGACCCCGGTCCCCCGCAATGAGCGTGTCATCGCCGGCAACTGCGTCAGCCCAACGCCGCCAGATCGTAATCCCGTCGCCATCATCAAGCGCGTCGCTCAGAACGACATCAAACAGACCGGTGCGCTCCATGTGCCGCCGCCACCACTCGGGGCTGTGATAGGCGATGACGTGCTCCAGCCAGTAGGGCTTGACGTGGGCCGGGATCTCGCCGTCGTACTCCCGGAGCAGGCCGGGGTTGATCAGGCCGACCTCGGCGCCGGGACGCAGCAGCGGCGCAAAGTAGGATGGGGTATAGAAGTCATCCGTGCCAAAGATGAAGTAAGCATTGACGCTGATGGCGGCATCAAAGAAGCCCCTGCCAAAAGGCAGGCTACGGGCGTCGGCGCGCAGCGGAAACACCCGCTCGCCCACCCCCGCCTCCGTGATCACGTCGAGATTGCCGGTCGGGTCGGCCCGCAGATCCACGGCCCAGACCTCGACCCCAAACTCCCGGGCCAAGAAGACCGAGCTGATCGCCTTGCCGCATCCCAGGTCCAAGACGCGCTGTCCCGGGCGCAGGTCCATCTTTTGTGTCAGTGACTCCGTGAGCCAGAGGCACTGGGACCCCACGCTGTTGCGGTGAGTCCACTCCGGGTCGTACTCTGCGGAGCGCGGATACCGCTCATGAACGCGAACGGCCTCTAGCTGCTCCTTGGTCGGACTATTCGCCAAATCGCTGCGCCTCCCCGATGCCAGATGTCTTTGATACGGGTGACAGGCCCAAATCGGTCTAGCTAGTCGACATAGTTGGTTGGTGGAGCCGGTGGAGAGCTCCGCCGCCGCCGCCCTGTACGGAGAACCACACCGGTGTAACCCAGGACAACGGCGGATACTGAGGGCAATGCCATTGGGTAAGAAACGAAGAACGCGAGGCCTCGGCGAACATGCCAGGCCTGCGGCCAGATAGTCACGAAGATGTGCAGCACGACGATGACCTGCGAGAAGAGGAACATCGGCATCAGGCCCGCGTCATCCCCCGAATCACCGTTCCGGTGCGCGGGCCGCGCATGCCCTAGGACTGCGCCGAGGCACACAAACTGGCCTAAGGCCACGAGTTGCAGCGACCTGTATATCGTGAGTGTGCTCGGACCTGAGGGGAGCCAGAGCCGAACACCGCAAGCTACCAGGCCGATTACGACAAAGGCCATATAAGTGATCACCAAAAGCCACGACGTGGAGCCGGGCCGCTTGACCTCAGGAGCCTCTCCCACCGGGAACCCCTCCCCACATCAGTGTCATCCCACCGCTCGTGGCAGGTTGTTCAACTTCCCTATGCGAAGCCCTCTGCGCCCGCCCAATGCAGGTGGTGGTTGATTGGTGCTTACACTTAGGAGGATGGTGACGGATGGGATGAGTGAGACGCAGTCCGAGCCTACAGAGCTGGCCGGTGACGCCCGGTGGATGTCAGAGGTCTTGGCTGAGGCGGCGGCTGCCGTGGATGATGGCGAGCTGCCCATTGCCGCGATAGTCGTCGCCGGCGGCCACGAGGTGGCCAGAGCACGGGCGCTGGACGCGGCACGCGGCAACCGAACCAGCCATGCCGAAATCCTGGCGATCACCGGAGCCCGGCTCTCGGCGCACCGCAGCCAGGGGCTTACCCTGTACGCAACGCTGGAGCCCTGCGTGATGTGCAGCGCGGCGGCGTTGATCGAGGGTTTCTCGCGGGTCGTGTACGCGCTCGCGGCGCCGGAGGACGGCGGCACCTTCTTGTTCGATGAAACCCACGTGAGGGCAAGGTGCTTCGGCGCCCGCCGCCCCGAAGTAGTTGCCGGCTGTTGTGCCGCGGAGGCGGCGGAGCTGTTTGCCGGCTACGCGAGGCGATGGCCGGAGCGAAGGGTGATGGCTGAGTTCGCGAGGGCGGTGGCCGAGGCGTGGCAGGGCGTGGGTAGCGGCTGACAGCCTCGTGGGGATTGGCGGCGGAGGGAGGGACGGGGGGCCAAGGTTGCCGCGCGTGATTTTACTGCAGCCTAGGGCCGGCGGGGCAGCAGTTCCACGCGCGACGGCTTCGCCTAGGCTTGATTTTCACGCATAGGGCCCCCGGCCACTCCTCAGCGCGGCAAATTCACGCCCTCCTGACCTACCTGCGCGTGATTTTGCCGCGCCGGAGGGCCAACTCCCGCGTCAAAACCCGCGTCTCGCCTCCGCCCCGCCCTCATCCGCATGACCGGCAACATCCCCGCCACCTATCTGTACTCGTGCATGCACTCAGCGAAGAGCTCCTCATCTCCCTGCGCTAGGGCGTACAGCGCTTCCTGCAAGGCAAACGTGCTCGCGTAATACCGCGCCCGCGGCAGCAGGTCCTCAACTCCCGGATACTCCGCGGCCATTAGCTCGGCGACGCCGGGGTAGCCGGCCGGTCCCACCAACCCCGCAACGTCGACCGCCGGGTCGCCCCACCCACACGAGCCGAAGTCAATGACCCCGGAAACCTCCCCCCGCCCCCCGTCATACAAGATGTTGGACGGTCCGAAATCGCCGTGCACCAGGCACGCCTCTATGCGCGCACCGCCCGGCCCGGCCAGGAAATCGTGGTACCGGTCGCTGACCTTGTCCCGCCCCTCCGCACTCATGTACGGGAAGAGCTGCCTCTCGAAACACTCGTTCATCGCCCGCCAATAGACGAAGTCGGCAACTCCCGGCAAGTCGACCCCGTCTGCGACCTTTCGCGGCTGCCCGTGCAGCCAGGCCAGAAAGCGGCCCAGAGTCGCGGCGACGTCGCCCTGCCCTTGCGCATTCATGCTTGCCCATACGTCGCGCCCCAGCGGGTTACCCGGCAACATCCTATATCCCATATACGCCCGGCCAAGTGGGGCGGCGGTGCTTAGGTAGGCCGGCACTGGGATCGGCACCGGCGCATCGACGGCGATCCGTCCCAATAGGGCGGCCTCTGCTTCCAGCCGAGCAAGCGCACCCGCATTCCGTGGAAACCGAAAGACATACTCCCCCCCAACCTCAATCACGGTGTTGTTCTCTCCGCCGCCGATCACCGCCACCTCGCGCCCAGCCAGTGACGGGTTGCCCGCCAGAAGCGCAGCCAGATACTCGTGTTCCATCGCTGTACTTCCCCCCTGTGATCCGGCACTCGATCCAGCAGCTTTGGCCCTATTCTCTCACGGACTCTCCGGCAGCGCCCGTCTTCGCCTGGAGTTCACACCGGTCCGGCTGGCCTGGACGCCGCTCGCCGGCCGCCGCAGCGGCATCCGCAACACCATCTGCGTGATTAGAAGATGGGATCAAGAGATCAGCTTGGCCTGTCGGCACAGGAGTCGCGCGCAATCTCGTAGAAATCTTGAGGTCCGCCTCGCGGTGACGGCGATTTAGGAGGCAAGCTTAACCGGAGGAGGTCTGCGGCGATGACGACGTGGGCAATTGGGCTGACAGTGGCCGCCTCGATCCTTTTCGACGTGGTGGCTAAGGAGACGTTAGGCTTCGTTCCGGGCTGGATGATGCCGACAAAGCTTGCCGTTCTCGCCCTCGCCGCGCTGTATTTCGCCCGCGTCGGCAACCCCCGCATGAGCAGGTACGCGCTGATCCTCATCGGCTTGGTCGCACTCCCTGCCGCCAGCGTGCGCTTGGGCAAGATGGCACTCTGGCAGAGCCTCTTTGACCTCAAGTCCTTCAGCGGCTACTTCGGCAGCATGGTGCTGCTCAAGCTGCTCAGCACCATCCCATTGGTCGGCCTGATGCTCCTGCTGTTCGATTCACCGCGCGAGGCCTATCTGGCTAAGGGAAACCTCTCCGCCCCGGCGGAGCCCATCCCGTGGCTTGGCATCCGCCGCGGCATGATCACCTGGGGCAGGCTATCGGTCTTCTCTGCATTTGCGATTGCCATCGGTACTCTGCTGCTCACCATGCTAACGGTGACGGGTTTCTCGCGGAGCGCGGACCTTGGCCGGCTGACAAGCCAACTGCCCGCCGTCATCGGACTCGCCCTGATCAACTCCTTGGCCGAGGGGCTGATGTTCCGCAACGCGGTCCTGGGCTCACTCCGGCACATGCTACCCAAAAGCCATGCGCTGCTTATCGCCGCCGGGTTCTTTGGCATGGCCCATTACTACGGCGCGCCCAGCGGCGTCGTCGGCGTCCTGATGAGCGGCGTGCTGGGGTGGTACCTGAGCCGCAGTATGTATGAGACCGGCGGACTTGTGGCGCCATGGATCATCCACTTCATGCAGGACGTGGTGATCTTTGCGACGTTTGCGCTGCTAACTGTGTACATCTAGGGGCAGGCGGCCGCGGCCCCCCAGTCATTTGGTTCGGGCAAGCGAGGTGTTCACCATGACCCAGATCCGACCCCTAGGCGCCGCCGACATCCGGCCCGCCACCGACCTGGCTACAACGCTTACCGAGTACTTCAACGAGGAAGGCCTGTCCCAGATGGCCCGCGACGTTAGGGTGCAGCGTGGGCTGGTGGCCGTCGACGACGGCGACCAGGTAGTTGGCTTTGTCACCTACAAACACCACTATCCCGTCAGCGCCGAGATCACCTGGATCGCCGTCGCCGGAAGCTGCCAGAGCCAAGGTATCGGCACGAGCCTCATCCGGACCCTCGAAGACCATCTCCGTCAAGACGGCCAGACACGCATCCTGCAGGTCAAGACGCTGGCGGAGACCGTGGAGTACGAGCCATACGCACGCACGCGCCGGTTCTATGAGCGGATCGGTTTCCTCCCGCTGGAGGTATTCCCGACACTCTGGAACGCGGACAACCCAGCCAAGGTCTACGTCAAGTTCCTCGGCCCCTGAGCATCTTCTTCCGGCACATCCGGCGTGAGATAATAAAGCATACCCCGCCGCCCGAGGCCAAGAGGCCCGGCATACGCTAGCTTTGCCGTGCCCACTCGAAGCCACGAGATTATAGCCTAGGGAGGTCCTATATGCCTGCGCAGCTCCCTTCCGCCAGGAACCGCGCCCCCGGCGGCCGCGGGTCGCCCCAGACCAGACTCCAGAGAATCGCCATCATCCCATTCCTGCTGCTACTGTGTGTGTTCCTTTGCGCCTGCCCCAGCAAGCCCGCCGCCGAGACGGGACCTCCGGACCCGAGCCGTCCAACGCTCACCGCAGCGGCAACGGCCCTGGACAAGCGTGACACTAAAGGTTTCCTCGAAACGCTATCCGGCCCGCTCCGCCAAGGCATCGCGGATCACCTGGACCTCTCTGGCAGCGGCCCGGCCCAACTGGCCAAGGTCCTGCGCGACGCCAAGCTGGTGGCCGAGTACCCCATGGTCCGGATCTACGAAAGCACGCTCGACAGCGAGCGGGTCACGTTCATGGCCGTCAAGGAGGGAGATCAATGGCTGCTAACAGGCCTATGATCCGCCGGCTGCTGCTAGTCGCCCTTGCCGTCGCACTCGGGCTGGCGGCCCTCCCGCCCGCCACCGCGAGCGCCTATGACAACCTGGGGGCTCACCCCAAGATCAACAGCGAGGCGGTGCTTCGGTTTCTGGAGCGTGCCAAGCAGGACGAATGGCTCTCCGGGACCACGCTCGATGGCGGCGCCACCTCCGGCCCGGCCGTCGTCGAGACCGGCCTACTTTCCATCCGCGAAGAGCTGCGGGAGATGACCGTCGCCGAGTGGCTGGCGCACGGCGGGATGTCGGCTGATGAGCCGGAGTTGCCGGCCTCGTTCAGGCACTTCTACGACCCTTTGCGCCTGGCTAAGGTGGCCTATCTGACCGACCACATCGATGACCTCTTGGAGTTTGGCTGGGGTCTCGGCAAGGCTGCGGTGCCGTCCTCCCTGCCGGACCAGGAGAACCCCAAGGTCGACGCCAGGTGGTGGGCCATCGACCACCCCGACAACCCGTGGACCTTCGCCAAGGCCATCGAGTACTTCCGCGCCGCGCTGGCCCGCCAGCAGCGGCTGAGCGACGGCGACCTCGGTAAGCCAATCGGGACCAACCCGGATTACGCCCGGGCGTGGCGCGCCGTAGGCGAGACGATGCACCTGATGGCGGACATGACCGTGCCCGCCCACGTTCGCAACGACAGCCACCCGTACGTGCCTGCGCTAGGCTATAAGCTCGGTAACCCGGACCCTTACGAGAGCACGATTGGGGCAGCTGAGGTCGCAGCACACGCCGGCGGCCAGGCCGCCCAGGGAATCGAGTACGATACCCAGGACATCTACCGGCTGTTTGACGCCGTTGCGCGCTGGACCAACGAGAACTTTTTCTCCATCGACACCGTGCCCATCCCCGGCCGGGAGACGACCTACAACGGTCAGCCGCAGTACCCGTCGCCGGAGCTCGACGCGGGCTTTCTCACGACGTCGCACACCTACTTCGTGCGCCGGATCGAGGGCGGAGACGTGCCCATCATCCGCCGCTCGATGCTCGTCAAGCTGGCCATGGTCACGCCGTCGGCCATCAGCTTCAAGGATCTGGTGTGGCCCCCGCAGCTCTACTCCATGGACCTCTCCATCCTGGAGGCACAGCGGTCATACCTCATCCCCACGGCGATCGAGGCCTCGTCCAGGGTCCTGGAGGCCTTTCTGCCGCGCCTCCGTGTGGACTTCTCCGCTGAGCAGGCTTCGATGGGCAAGATCGTCGTCACCGGCCGCCTGCTGCACGAGGCCACGTTGGCCTGGCCGACGGCGCCGGAGATCAACAACGGCGCGTACATCGAGTACGTGCCGGCGGGTTTCAACGATGTGCACCGGGTCTGGCTGCCTGACACAGCCTTCCTTAAGGGAAACCAAATCGAGTACGAGCTCGAGGCCGAGCCCGGCACCCTCGTGTCCCTCAACTGGGACCTCGGCGGCTACCTCATTCGGACCGATCGGCGCGTTGTGCGCGGCGTGGAGCTCCGGGTGCTGCCGGAGCGCTTGGCAGAGCTCGACGAGGGCGATGCGGTCCACCTCGAGGCCGAGATCAGTGACATTCCCAAGTCCATGAGCCGCATCGGCTTGGAGTGGAGCTTCGGGGACGGCACGGATCCGGTGGCTGCGCGGCTGCCAGTCACGGTCGCTGGTGCAGCCACCTACGGTGAGGCCCATCACGAGGTCTCCCACACCTACGAGAGCGCGGGTGACTACACCCTGCGCGCACGGGCTCTCCACCCTGATACTGGCGAGGTCTTGGCGGAGGCGACCCGCACGGTCAAGGTCAAGGGTGAGCAGGTCACCGTCCAGATCTACCCGCGCTTCCTGTCGGGCGAGCCCGGAGCGACCCTTGAGGCCAGCGCCCTGCCATCCAATGAGAAGTACCGGTACGAGTGGAGCTTCGGCGACGGCAAGAGCAGCGCTGCCGATGGCGCCTCCGTGGTGCGCCACGCCTGGGACAAAAAGGGCACGTACGACCTCGTGCTCAAGCTGTTCCGAGCCGGGGCCGCATCAGGCACGGCGCCGCTCGCCCAGGACCAGATCAAGGTCGAGATCGGCGATCAGCCCACCGCCGGCACCGGCGGCGGCACGGGAGGTACTGGCACTGCCGACCCAGGCAAGGTGTACGTCTGGCGCCTGGTGCAGATCCAGCACCTGGACAACCAGGAAGGGTGGGAGCTGCAGGACGGCAAGACCGAGCTGAGCTGGCGCTATAACTGGAGCTACGGGACCGGCAGCTTCTATGCCCGGGTGTGGTGGAAGGACTCCGAGAACCACATCATATGGGGCGCTAAGGCGACGTGGAGCGGGCCGCCAACAGTGATCCGGGCCGGCGAGGAGGTCCCGATGTCGGTCTCGCTGGTTGCGACCGAGAACACTCACAAGTGGAACACTTCGGGCGCCGGCACCTACGCGAAGTTCTGCCAGCCCGGTCTCGGCCTCGGCTCGCGCGGTTGGGATGACATCTACTTCAGGGATGCCGCGGGGGCCGATAGCGTTTCGATCAACGGCGCAGGTGTGACCTCGGCTTCAGAAACCCTCACCGCCATCGCCCCCGCCGGCAAGGTCGGCGCGCGCATAGCGCTGAGGCTCGAGTACTACATGGGGACCTCCATGGGCACCAGTTACATCTACGAGTGGCAGCCGTACTGACGTATCTGTCGGTCAGTAGATGCGGGGGTGCACTGCGCACCCCCCACCTCACCTCCGGTTCCCGCCTGCCGTCGCAATGGCTGTCCTCAGCAAGGTGCTCACGCCGTAAGCCTCACCCGGGTTTGAGCGGTGTTTCTCGGCTCCCCCGGAACGCGAGCCTCCGATGCATACACATCATCAGCAGAGCAGCAGCAAGTCTGCGCAAAGCTATCCGTACTATCTGCCGGACACAATTGGCCTGCTATCTGCATATCTGTGGAGAAACCGCACCGTACGAACGGAGGCAGCGCTGGTGGGATCTCGGATCAACTTTGTGTCAGGCATCACGAGCAAGCGTACCGCATTTACCACGAAAAGGAGTCGGCGAGCCGAAGCTCCGAAGGCCCATGGCCAAGGTCCAGCCAGTCAGCCGCGCACCGCGACCAGCGACACAGAGCCCGCGACGACAGTGACTGCACGGCGGCCTCCCGCGACAGGGGCCAAGTCTGCTACGGGTTTCCGGCAAACCGGGGAACGTGAGTACACCCGCAGCCGTACGTTTGCCACCGCACAAGAAGCAGCCCACGCCGCATCGCAGGACCAGATGCTGGCCGAGCTTGATCGGCGACTCAAAGAGCTTGAGGCAGCTGTGTCAATTCTTGTTGAGAGCGCCGCTGCAAGACTGGCGCCGCCTAGTGAAGGCCATGCGGCATCTGGTGAGCTTGACAATCGGCGGCATAAAGGCAAAGAGTAGCCGCACCGGATGACCTTCCGACTCGGGCACGGCACCGTGGAGTCCACCCCAGTGCGCGATGCGAGAAGGCCGAGGTGGCCGGCCCAGTTGGGGGCTGGGCCGGCCACTACTCCCCTACACGCCGTTGGGAGGACAGGGGGGGCCGACGCAGGGTCCGATGAAGTTGCGGTCAAACACCTGACTGACAGTGATGTTCTCATCAGGGTACGGTTTGATCGCGGACACCAGCAGGTTCTCGTGCTTCCAGAGTTTGTCGATGACCTTAAGGTCGATCTCAACCCGTGGGCACGTGTCGTTGAGGATTCGAGTATCCTCAATGACGATCACCTTGCAGGAGCCGTCGATAAACCTCAGCTCCTGACGTAGATCATCGCCTTCTCGGAGTTCTCCGCCAGGGAAGGTCCAGAACTGGAAGCAGGTAAACTCGACCGTCGTGTTGATTACGAGGAAAGTCTGGACGCCGTTGACGGCAAAGCTCAGCACGATCTCCAGGCCAATCTCGTTATCCACTCCGTCGCATTCGGGCCTCAGTATTTCCTGCGCACAGCGTACTGTGACGCTGTCGATAGCGAACGGGACCTGAGTAATGACTCGGCCGCCACGGCAGGTTGCAGACATCCCATCGACGCCTGGTATGCGGACTGTGTGCGTAAGCTCCTCCACGCAGATCAGCCGCACATCCTCGACGCAGATGTCATGACATCTGCACTCAGCCTCCTCCTCCTGATAGCCAAACCTTTCCCGTAGCTCAGGATTCAGGAAAATCGCACAACACTCAGCACAGTTCTCAAGCTCGTCTAGGCACATGGGCTCCGTCATCGGGTGGCTGTTCCCTCCAATCTCTTTTTCAGCCTTCGCTCGGGTTGTGAGCGATGAACTTGCGCGCAGTTCAAACGCAGAGTATTCCGGGGAGGCGTGCCTCGAACCAGACATAATCAACAGGGGCCGCAATCCGTGCGTTCTCGGCCCAAACGCCCCAGATCAGGCGACAGGAGGCCCCGAAAGGGGCCTCCTGTCACACAGCTGCCTTGGTGGAGCCGACTATCGTGGCGTCCGGAAGGTGATGATCACGCTGCTCAGGGCAACGCTCGTGCTCTCCTGGCCCGCAACCCACCTCGGCCCGCCCTGTGGTCCCGGCCTGTACGAGCAGCTGTAGTAGCCTGCCAGGTTGCGCTGCGCGCTGTAGTCATGGGTAACGAACGGACGATCTACGATGGAGTCAGTGTTCTCCTGCAGCGGCAGGTCCACCACCCTCACCCGGTACACCCAGCCACCCATGGTCCCGACGAAGCTCTCCACCTCGATCTCCGCCCACAGCAGGCGAGTCCCGTCCGGCGAAAGTTGGCCACGAAGCCCGCGCTCTTCCGTGTAGCCGGTGCCACTGTGCTTGCGGTACTCGTAGGCCTCGAATGACGTGCCCGACCAATCGATGCGGCTCTCATGTTCCTCGAAACCGCCTATCGGCACCCCTCGCGGCGGTGTCCCGGCGGCCAGGATGCCAAATCCGTCGCTATCCTTCTGTTGCATCAAACCGCCCGAGCTCGACTGCCACAGTGCGCCGCCGAAGCCCTCTGCCGAGAAGGCGATCTCGCGGGACTTGTGGAGCTGTTCTACGACCGACTGATCGTACATAGCGATCGTGGCGCACGACCCAACCGGCTCCCGGCGCAGCTCCAACTGCGCACTGCCCTGATACCCGCCTGCTCGCTCTATCTGCCAGGTTACCTGGCCGTTTGCCGGGATGGGCTGCTTGCCTTGGCCCGCAACGGTGATCCGACCGCTGCTCACGGTGAGCGTGAGCTCATCGCCTCCCTGGCGGACCTCATCGACTGAGGCGGTTACGGTATATGTGCCGGGCCCACCGGAGACCGTGGCCGCGATGTCATAGAGGCCCAGAAGCTCCTCCCTCGTCACCGGCAAGGCTCCAGCCTGCCGCCTGATCAGATTGACCACGTTCAGGACGGCGCTATCCACCCGCAAGATGCGGCCACCAACATTGGCGGGCACGCTGACAAAGCTCTCACCGCCGACGCTGGGGACCCGCGGCGAGCCGGTCTCGGTGAGGATCTGCTTGATCTGGGCGGCCGTCAAGTCTGGCTTGAGGCTGCGGAGTATTGCTGCTGCCCCGGCAACCATCGGGGCTGACACGCTCGTGCCGTTGGGGGTCCTCACTGAGCCATTGTTCCCAACCGCCGTGACAATCCCGACCCCAGGAGCGGCCAGGCTAAGCTCCAGATTGCCCTCGGCCATGTAGTTGGAGAACGCTGCCTTGTTGCCGTTATTGTCGAGAGCTGCAATGGTCATCACGTTATCAAGCCGCTGCGCGAACTCGCGATTGTGCTCGTTAATGGACACGTTATCGTTGCCGCCCGAGGCAACCACCAACACCTGAGGGTTAGTCAGGGCCAGCCTCTCCAGGAAACGCCGGTAGGCCGCATGCGTAGCCTCCCGCAACCGCAGACTGGCCTGGCTGGTATCTGGCGTGGGGGCTCTGGTACCGAAGGAGCAGTTGATAATCGTGGCTCCGGCCTCGACCATTTCGGCCAAGCGCGTGAGCGTATACACAAGGTATCTCGCGCCACCGTGCTCAAGCACCCGCGTGTCGTCGGGCGGCGCCGCTGCTCCGCCGACAAGGTCGAGCTCCAGTGCCGAGTAGATGTTCGCGGCCGAGACAGTGAGCGTACCGCCGAGCACTGATGCCACTCCGATCGCGCCGCTGATGCGGTGGTCTGCGGCGATGACGTGCGCAACCTGCGTGCCGTGGCTCGCGAGGGCCGCATCGGCAATGGACTCCATATCGGCTACTGACAGTCCGAGTAATCGCGGTCCCCCGGCTTGATTGGCCTCGTAGGAGGCAACCCAGACCGGACGGTCCAGCACCCCGACGTGGACAGGGCTAAGCCGTACCCCTGATGATAGGACCATTGCCCATGCATCTCGCAGGCCGATCATCTCGTACGGTCGGGTATGTCCTGCGGAGTAGTACTCATTGGTCGTAGGGTTGCACATCTCCGCCTCAACCAAGTGCGTCTCGGCGTCCAGCAGCAGGTTAGGTAAGGCAAACTCCACCTGAACCATCGCCTCCGCCGCCGCGACTGCGTCGAGGAGGGCCTCGATTGAGGTAGCCGAGGTCTGTACTTGATAGGCGCTTATAAACTCCACTTCGCCGACGATGCTACCACCCAGAGCCGAGGCAACCGCCGACGCATCCTCCGCACCAAATCCTTCGGCGAGGTATACCCAGACCTGATCCGGCGGGGCGCTGCCGATGCCTGGAATCTCTAGCAGCGTATCGGCTGCGGGCTCCTTGACCTCAACCTTTCCCAAGCTCAGCGGTCTCTCCGTGAGGATGAGGCCCTCGCCGCCCGCCAATGGCGGCTGCACAGGGCCGCTGGGGCCGGGGTCGGTCACTCCCCCGCTCGGCGGCGGCACAGCCGGCCTGCATCCTGACACTCCCGCGCCCAAGAGGCCGAGGCTGAGGATCACCGCGCTAATCGTCACTAGGCGGAGGATGGCAGCCCACCTGGGCCTAGGCCGCCTAATCAGGGACAAGCCAATGCTACGCACATGGCACACTGCCTTTCGTCCAATGATGAGGCGGGGTCAGGTCCTTCTTCGGCCTTGGCGGCGAGTCATTCCTGTCTTGGCAAGGGAGAAGTTCGCGCTGGAGGGTTGTGGGCGAAAAGAGAGTCCCCGCCTCGCTAGGCAGGGACCCTAAGGTCTAGAGGTGACCTCTGCCGGTCGGGACGCGACTCCCACCGGTCGGCTCCCGCCGGACTCTGCAAACCTACAGGCTACTCCCGCAGCAACCCCGCCTCCACCAATGCCGCCCTCACCTTGGCCCTCTCGGTCTCATCAATCCCGAGCAGGGGTGGCCGCATCGTGGCGCGCGGGATAACGCCCTGCATGACCAGCGCCTCCTTGGTCCGCACCCGGTAATCGCGCACTGGCGAGGCGAAGATCACGTCGGCCAGCTTCTGAACCCTCTGCCCGATGGCGAGCGCCGTCGCGCTGTCACCGGCCACCCAAGCCTCGTACATCCGCACCTGGAGCTCCGTCGCCAACGTGCCGAAACCAATCAACGCACCATCCGCATCCAGCACGAAGGATTCCATGATGAAGTTGTCGTTGCCCGTCAGAATGGTGACCTCCCGCGGCAACGACCGCAGGAAGCGTACCAGCTCCACGTACTTCTTGGCGTCAAAGGCCGCCTCCTTAATGCCGACCACCTGATCGATCTCGAACAGCCGCCTGAGCGTTGGGAAGTCAAACTCCACGCCGCCCAGCGCATCCTGCAGCTGAAAAGCGATCAGCGGAATCGACACCGCTTCTGCCACAGCCTTGTGATAGTTGTAGACGAGGTCGGGCGGCAGCGGCCTCCCGCGCCACGCCGAGATCGGGAAGACCAGCAAGCCGTCCGCCCCTGCGGCCTCCGCCTCCCGCGCCGCGAGCACAGCCTGTTCCGTGAACGCGGCACCCAGGCCCGAAATGATCGGCACCCGGCCGCGCACGACGTCCTTGACGATCTCGATGACCCTAACCCGCTCGTGTGGCCACAGGTGCGGGCCCTCGCCCGTGTCGACATTGATGGCCAGCCCATGACAGCCTTGGGCCAGCAGCCACGCAACGTAGCTCCGCAGTGACGGCTCATCGATGTGATAATCCTCGGTCATCGGCAGGACGATGGCCGGGATGATTCCCTTAAGCTTCACTCTCCTCCAGCCCCCTTGAGCTCTTCGAGCCGCTCGAACGTATCCTGACAGTAGTCGACCAGTCCGCGCACCATGGCCTCGAACAACCGTCGTCCCTTCTCGGCCGTCCCAAGCGTCGCGCGCCCCCAGACTCCGTCCGGGCAGACCCGGGCGGTCGGCACGTAGTCGAGGAACTCCCGGCCCACCTCCGGCACGAAATCCACAGCGCGCTCCATCCGTACCGACTCCGGAGCCAGGTGCAGGATCAGAGAGGTCTCGCCCTCGCCCGCGTGTAGGTCGAGCCCGGTACCCTCAAGGATCTGCACCTCCGACGCCACATGGTCGTACGTGTGCGTCCAGATCACCGTCAGTCCCGGATTGTTGAGGTTGATCTCCCGCACGGCTGGCTTGACCATCCACAGCCCGCCATGTGACAGGAGCACGACAATCTTTTGGAAACCCTGCTCGCCGAGGCTTAGGCAGACATCCCCGACCACACGATACAGCGTTTCGGGCTTGATCCACACTGATCCTGCCCGCCCCATGTGCTCCTGGCAGGTGCCCACGGCGAACGTCGGCACCTGGTATGCCCCGATCTGCCGCGCAACCTCCGCCGCTATCGCCTGCCCGATGATGTAGTCCGTCCCCAACGGCAAGTGCGGTCCGTGTTGCTCGATCGATGCGATGCAGATCACCGCCGTGTCGAGGCCCGCAGCCGCGAGGTCGGGGCTGGTATGGTACCAGTCGGCAAGCATCACCTCACCCCCTGGGTGTCCGGATCCCTTACGGCCAACGACACCATCGTTAGCGCCGCTGCCGGGCAAAGCTCCGCGCACAGGCCGCACCCGCGGCAATCCCCGTTGATCTGGTACGGGTGGCCCGACTCATCCGGCACGTCGACGCCCCTATAGATGCACACCCGGTAACAGAGCCCGCAGGAGTTGCAGCGGCAATCATCGATCCACGCCCTGACTGTCTGCGCCCGGCTGATCTGGGCGATGCCTGCCACATGGCGTGCAGCCAGCCCCCGAACCTCATCCAGCGACGCGTGCCCACCCCGCTCCATCCAACTCTCCAGCTCCCGCAGGATCCGGCCGATCGCGCGGTACCCCTGGGTGATGATGGCAGTCGCGACCTCCACGCAATGCGCCCCAGCCAGGATGTACTTGGCAACGTCCTCGCCGCGCATCACGCCGCCGGTGCCGCATATCGGCACGCCGATGTCCGGGGTGACCTGCGCGATCCAGCGTAGGCGGTAGTAAATCGACCACGGGCCGCCGTGCCCGGCAAAGCCGCCGTGCATCACCGGCCGGCAGGTTTCCACATCGATGTCAAGCCCCGAGAATCGGTTGAACATCACCAGCGCATCCGCGCCCGACGCCGCGATGTCCAGCGCCGTGCGATACGGGTTGGTCAGTTGCCCCGGTAACTTGGCGATGACCGGAATCCGGACCAAGCTCTTGACGTGCCTGACGGCGGCCGCGAGCTCATCGCCGCTCATCAGGTGCTCTCCGTGCGGACAGGACTTGACCTCAACGGCATCCGCCCCCGCCTGCTCGACGAGGCGCGCGTACGATGCCCACGCCTCCGGCGAAGCACAGTCGATGTTGGCAATGACCGGGATGTCGATGGCCGCCTTGGCGCTGCGGATTAGGTCCGCGTACCCGTACTCGTTAAGGTGCGCTGCCTGCTCGTAGGAGTACAGGGTAAAGAGGCCGCCGTCACGGGACGGCCGGATGACCCGCATATGCGGTGTCGGGTTGCCGCGGCGGGGGATGGGGTTCTCGAACAGGGACTTGACGGCGACCGCCGCCGCGCCGGCATCCTCTGCACGGCGCATCCGGTCCACAGTAGCTGTGGTGCCGGCGGAGGCGGCGATGACCGGGTTCTTCAGGGCGAGCCCGGCGTAATCAAGGGAAGTATCGGGCAACAAGCTCTCCTCGCTTTCGGTGGGATTGCCTGGAGCGGCTGGGTAGGGCACCGGCCGTGGCTAAGCCCATCGGCCGCAAGCGCCGCCATGCTGGGCTTTCGAGCAAGGCAGACCGAGTCCTGCTTCCCGGCGGCGGAGTGCCGGCATCCATGGGGGTGCGGCAAGTTCCCTTCACCCCGTTTGCTCCTGTTGTCCTCTCCGCCACCACCTCCTAGGTGTGGCGGTGCCGTGGTATCCTTACCCTGCATTTCTTAGGAGGCGATACCTGTGGCTTATGCGATCCGCCCATGCCGCAATCAAGATGACTGGGCCCGCGTGCGCGCGTTCCTGCGCGAGGTCATGCTGGCCGAGGGTCTGGAGCCGCGGAGTTGGCACGTCGCGCGCCTCGATTACTGGCGCTGGCACGTCGTGACCAACGGGCTGGAGAAGCTGGACTACCTGGACTCCACGCTCCTGTGGGAAACCAAATCCGGCTCTCTTGCCGCCGTGCTAAACCCCGAGGGCGCCGGTGAAGCTCACCTGCAGGTGCACCCGCTGCACCGGACCCCTGAGCTTGAGGCCGAGATGATCCAGACGGCGGAGGGCCTCCTGGCCACTGCCGACGGCGAGGGGCTACGGACGCTCCAGGTCTGGGCACACGCAGACGATACAGTGCGCTCAGGGCTCCTGGAGGCCAGGGGCTACCGGCGGACGGGCACTGCCGAGCACATCTTCCAGCGCCGGCTGGAGGACCCGATACCCGAGCCCCAGGTGCCGCCTGGCTACACGGTGCGGTCTCTGGGCGACGGCCTTGAGCTTCTGGAGCGCTGCTATGCTTCCGGGCTGGGGTTTCACAACGGCAGCATCGAGGTGGCCGTGGGCAACCGCAGAGACCCGTCCTGGTACCGCAACATCCAGACGGCGCCGCTGTACCGCCGGGATCTCGACATCGTCGCGGTCGCGCCGGACGGCTCCATCGGGTCATTCTGCACGATCTGGTATGACGACGTTACCCGCGCCGCTTACTACGAGCCGGTTGCCACTGTCCCCGAGCACCAGCGCAAGGGCCTCGGTAAGGCCGTCATGCTGGAGGGCGCTCGACGGCTTGCACGCATGGGCGGGCTCGTGGGCTCCGTGGGAGGCTACTCCGAGCGGGCCAGGGCTCTCTACAGCTCGTTTGCGGGTAACCGCAACACTGCCTATGAGGCGTGGAAGCGCCAACTATAGCGAGAGCGACACAGGGGGAACCAAATACGCCGCAGGGGCCTGGGGACACCCTGCAGGCGCATCATGCACCCTCCTCCCTCTGAGTCTGCCTGCTCTGGCTGCTCAGGCGGGAGCAGAGGTGTCGAGCGAGCTGATCGAGCTCCCAGCCGAGAAACGACACCCGGTTGGGCTGCCCGAAGTACTCGTTACTTGTCTCAAACAGCAGTTGCGCCCCTGTTGCGAGGTAGTACCGCTCCGCCTGGGACGAGGCGAATGTCGCCACAACCAGCCGTTTGCCGCCGGCCGCCGCCATGTCATCCACTGCCGCTCCCAGTAGACGGGTGCCGACGCCTCGCGCCTGCACCTCGGGACGCACGAAGAAACCCTCCAAGGCCCAATCATAGTCCCTCGGCTCCTCGCGGTTTGGGCAGTAGGCGGCATATCCCACGAGCCTACCGTCAAGGTGCGCCACCGTCATCCGCCCCTGGCTGCCTTTGAGCCATTCATGACACTCACTCGCCTCCGTCCAGACATTGCGGGCGGAGAGATTCTCCGGCGTGCAGAAACCCTGGTAGCTCACTGCGATGGTGTCCAGATACAGCCGTGCGGTCAGCAGCGACATGAGCTCGTGCTCGGACTGCTCGATTAGTCTAATGATGACATCAGCAGGCATCGGCGTGAGCCTCCTCCCGTTGCTCGCTCTTGTGTAGCTCGCGTGGAGCACGGGTTCTGCACGCAGGGGAAGGGCTCCTCTCCGAGCAAGGAGGTGCTCCGGCTCGACGGGGCAAATCCAGCAGTCATCCGTAGCAGGGGAAACGCCAAATCTACTTACCCGGAGGGATACAGATGCCAGAGTCAGATCAACTGAACGTTCTAGGCGTTGCGGCTGAGGATAAGTGGGAGCACGACGTGTGGCTGATGGCCAGGCGCGCCGCCCTTCTGTACCATTATCTGAGCAAGGCAATGATCGACCGCTTGGGCGCCGAAGAGGGGCGCAAGCTGCTCAGCGAGGCTGTGTGGCAATACGGTGAGCATATCGGGAGGGAGACACGGGCAGCTGTTGATGCTTCCGGGCTCTCGCCAACCCTCGAGAACTTCTATGCGTTCCCAGACCTACCCTCGCGAGGGTGGCGCAAGGCAGACGTTCCTCAGCCTGACGGGACGACGAGATCCGGCGTGACTCATTGTCCCCTTGCCCATGTGTGGCTTACGCTTGGCCAAGACCTGGAGACGGCGAGAATATACTGCTTGGTGGACCAGTCCAAGATTGCCGGCTACAACGGCGAGGACTATGAGTGCGTGCACGCCCGCAATGTCCTGGATGGTGACCCGCATTGCGAGGTTGTTTTCCGGCCCAAGAAGACCGAGTAGCCCTGGCGGTGGTATCGCTTCACCTCCCATGTGGGGCGGGGTGGGGTGGTTGGGTCCCAAGGCGTGTTTTCTGGGCGGAGTCTGCACCGCGGCGCGGCAAAATCGTGCGCAGGAGCGGCGAGGGAGCTTGGTTTCCACGCGCTGAGGTGCCACCGGCGCCCCGCCTCCCCTGACCGAAGGAAGCCTCCCCGCGGCGGGCTGGGGTGGCGGGAGGGGAGCCGAGGGAGGAGTAGGGAGGGTGTGCTCTACCGGTGTGATACACGATAATGTAGGGGCAGGAACCAAGAGCTCGGCCCCCGCCGGAGGCTGAGCGCAAGCACCGGAGCCAAAGGGGGCAGCGAGAGGTTGCGAGCCGCAAGGACTAAGCGGATGTGGGTCAGTTGGGCTCTGATACTCCTTGGTCTCGCATTGATTGCCGTGCCTCTCGTGCCATACATCCAAGCAAGGGCGCGGATTGTCGACGTCCAAGATCCAGATCCGCCAGGCCTACCGCTAGAGCCCGATAGGCGGGCAGACAGGCCGATACAGCTTACTGTGGCAGATGGGCCGTCCGGCACCTTGATGCCGGGAGGCGATGCCGAGGGTCCCTGGCGGCTGTACATCCCCCGTATCGACCTCGGGGTCGAGATATTCGACGGTACGACGCCGGAGATACTCAAGAAAGGCCCAGGGGTATACCCCGAAGGCGTCAAGCCCGGTCAGCACGGCAACCTCTGCATCGCTGGGCACCGCAACGCCCACAAGTGTGAGTTTTGGTATCTGGATCGAGTCAAGCCTGGAGATCCGATCTTTGTGACCATCGGCGAAGTGAGCTACCGCTACGAAACTGAACGAGTCTGGGTGATAGCCCGCAACGACTGGAGCGTCATCAAGCCGACCGGCTACAACTGTGTCACGTTAACCACTTGTCACCCGCTGGGCAGTACTGAGAAGCGCTTGGTGGTACGTGCGCGGCTTGTCCAGGCGACGCTACCCCGCCCTGCTGCCGCAAAGCCTTGATCGGGCCGGCAGCGCGTCCCCCCCTGCTTTCACCCGAGGAGGCCGAGCGCCAATACCAGGAGGCACGACGGAAGGCGTTTGGCGGGGACGTTGCCGGGGCATGCCCGCTCCTGGCTTGGGCGGCAGTATCGCTGAGCCACGCCGGCCTTAGTCGCGAGGCACTACAAGCATCCACCCTCTTGGCATGGGCCCAGGCCAAAGACGGGCGTTCATGGCAGGCCGCCCTAACCCTGCGTCGTTGCCTCAAGCAGGCGGAGTACGACTGCCTTACTCAGAGCTTCCGCTGTCGCGGGCACTTGAGCTACGCATACGCCCTATGGGACCTCGGCAACTACACTGAGTCCGCAGAAGCTGCCTCCGAGGCCCGCCGGCTCGCAACCACTCCACTCGAAGCGGGCATGGCGGACATTGCCTTTGCCCAAGCGCATCTGTACATGGGGCACCAGGAAGTGGCTGAGGCAGCATTTGACCAAGCACTAAGAACAAACAGCACTCTTACTGGGACGATCGCCAGCGTCAAGGCATACCTACATAACCTGCGAGGTGAGCACCGCCGAGCCCTCAAGACCGCAGAGGGCGCAATTAACACTGTTAAGTCTAGCCTGGAAAACAACGACAATGCTACCAGGGCGGCTGAGCGCGCAGCATTGATGGTAGAACGCGGTACGGCCAAAGCCTTTCTCGGCCACAGGGATGCACGGCAGTCCTTGATCGAAGCCCGTGCGGCAATATGCTCCTTAGGCGGGGATGTCGAGCTTGAGGAAGCGCGGATCAAACGGGCGTGGGCAATGGTGCTGATCAAGGCTCGTGAGCCAAATGCAGCCAGTGCACTCCTCTCCGAGGCGAACGGCACCTTTAGGCGTCGCCGCGTGATACCGGAACAAGATCTAACGGCCGTGGTGGCAGGAATCCTGAACTATGAACGGAGGTGACATCAATGCTGAGAAGCATGAGAAGGCTCGCAGTCGCGCTGCTGCTAGTGTGTCTCGTTGCTGGGTCAAGTGCGGGGCTGTTGGGTGGCGTTTTCTCGCCGGTAGTCGAGGTCGAGGCGCCCGTCCTGCTGAGCGGACCGCACTATCCATTCCCTCCCCCGCCCGGGGGCGATGGCAACTAGCTCATATCCAATCAGCTGACTCCAGATGAGCATCCAGTTCCCTGGTAGAGATCGAGGACCCGCTCAAAGAACCTCAAGTCCATATTGCTGCTCTCAGCCGCCCTTCCCAACTCCAGGGCAGCACGCACGAACTGCACCCTGCCGGGCTCGTCAGCCAGAACCCATGAAGCCAGCTCCGGCCCTAACTCCTCAAGCAGTCTGTCGAATGGGTATGACTGCGGGTAGTCGATGATCCCGTCGGTCAAGAACCGGTGATCGACCCCCAGCTCACTCGCTAGCGGAATAAGAAGCCTCTGCGGCACAGCCTCGCCCTTGCGGAGTTTGCTGATCGCCTGCCTACTGACCCCGATCCGCCCTGCCACCTGTGCCATGCTGAAGTGCTTGGAGTACTCGCGCAGCCACGTCAGAAGATAGTCTAGCCGCTCGTGCAGATGCATCTGCCTCAACTGCGCGCGTTGCGCGGCGGTAGTTGCCTCCAAATGCCGTCGTAAGTCTTGATGGGCGAGAGCAATGACCTCAGGCAGAGTTTCCTCAGCGTATCGTGGCAATAGCGCACCTCCATCCACACAGTAATTCTAGGGCCCAAAGGGAGCTTTCCGCAATAAACGACCAGCCGGATGGAGCCGCAAACCTTGCCTCAAACAAGCCCCGATATCCCGTAACTACAGTTGACACGCCACGGAGCGGATGGTAGAGTCTTCCTAGCGGTCACCCTAGCTGCCAGCACCTCTAAGCCAACTGGATACTGGTATAAGTCTTTTCCATCGGCCACCATCGCTGTTCCGGGGGGTATTGTCACATGGCCTCCTATAAAGGTCTCGCCCCACAGCATGACCTCACCGCGCCAGCATACAGCGCCTTGGCCCACCGGCGTGAGGTCCTCAGCCGCTTGTTCGCACACGAAATTGTCAGGCCATCCAGCCCGGTATGTGGCTTCCTCTGTGTCCGCCAAGATTACACGCATCCATTGTATCCCGGCGTCCGGTGGCTTCCTGGTTCGGAGCACCCTGGGCACTTCGTTCTTAGCACCCAACCACTTGGCTCCTTATCCTGGCTTGATCCAGCCGATCGGCTTACTGTCCGGGTGGTGGAGTGCGCACTCGTTCCGGAGTCGATCATTGGTGGCGGCCATGACACTATCGAGGCGGAGAGCGTAGTTGTGAGCGCGGAGCGTACCAAGCCTATGGGGCCGCATACAGAGGCCCTCCAGTCTTTCTGGGCGGGGATCGTTCCGGACAACGGCGAGCTTAGCCGGCAGAGGGCTATCGAGCTTGCATCTGAGGCGTTGCTGCGCTTTCGGCTGTTTGGGCGCTTTCGTTGCCGTGGCGTGTCGTTCGTCAAGTCTGCCGGCGGCCGCACAGGCTGGAGCCCTGATGCTACGGAGACCGGCGCCGCATGGGCCAAGTGCTTGGCCACAGCCCAGAGCGAGCTGCGCCGTCTGCGTTTGGGGGTCCTGCACGAGACCGAGTGGGCCTTCTTCGCCGACGGTGTTGAGCAACTCGTGCGGGACAGGGTACAGATGTTGCCACGGCTTGCTCTGCTCAACGAGCATGTTTTGTACACGTCCTACGCCATTGCGTCCGGCCCGGCAAGCGCGAGGCTCAATCCTTTTGCGCCTCTGGTCAGCCTGGCTTTGATGGGCATCCCTGCGCTGGGTATGGTCGGGGATTGGTTCTGGCTCAGCGCCGGTGACCGCCTGGCGCCAGGGCGGCACGTCCTGCGGGGAAGCTTCTTCGACCATGTCCAACTACCGATCGCAAGCTGCGGCCGTTAGACGGAGTACTTGTTAGTACCTGCGTCGTTGGCAATCGTTTGGCTTTGACGATCGTAGCGTGCTGATGCTATACTCGATTTCGCCGTACCAATCAGGAGAGGTACCCAAGTGGCTAAAGGGGGCAGACTGTAAATCTGTTGGCTGACGCCTTCGCTGGTTCGAATCCGGCCCTCTCCACCAGAGATCAAGACCCCCGGCTCTAGCCGGGGGTCTTTTGCTCCTTCTCGAGCCTACACCTCGGGCGGGTCGCTATCGTCATCAGAAGGCCTGCGATCGACCTCTATTCTGCCGGTGTGGATCCAGCCGGTGGTGTCCGATGCATTGACGACCTCATCCCGCATCCTGCGCATGTCGTGAATCGTCTGACGCTCCTGCCAGGTGAACAGCACCGTGCGCAGATCGTAGCCATCCGGGTACAGGTGCTCAGCCCCGACGATGAGCTTGACCCGCCGCTCGTGCACCCGGACCCGTTGCCTTCGGCAGAAGACGGTCATCTCGCCGCGCTCATCGGGCAGTACTGCCACGACGCCCTGTTCCCCAGTGGTCTCGATCGACACCGAATCGCCCAGCCGCCAGGGACGGCGGGAGTGCGACGGCCCTGGTCCCTCGGCCCCAGGCGCCTGCTTAGGCGACTCTGCTCCAAGGGTTTCTTCGTTCCTGCGTGGAGTGCGAAGCCGCTCCGCAGGCTTGGTCGCAGCGCCCTCCCTTGTCGGGCCGCCGGAGTCTGCAACGCCTCGCTCCCCCAAGTACTGCCGTGCACGACGCAGGACGGCCTCGCTGATCCCGAGGCGGCTAGCGATCCACAGGGCCTGGCTCTCCCCGGCCTCGCCGGTCACCAGGCTGTACAGGGGGCGGAGGGTTTCCGCATCAAAATCCATCCGGCCGTTGATGAATCCGCCGCGCTCATCCGCCAGGCGTTTGACATCGCTGTAGTGCGTGCTGGCGATCGTCACGCAGCCGGAGACGTGGAGCTGCTCAAGCACCGCCATGGCCAGCGCTGCGCCTTCGGCGGGGTCCGTGCCCGTGCCGATCTCATCAAGCAGCACCAATGAGTTGGCGTCGGCCGCGCCCAGAATGCCAGCGATGCGGCTCATGTGCCCCGAGAACGTGCTCAGCGACTGCTCGATGCTTTGCGAATCTCCGATGTCGGCGAGCACTTGCGCGAACACCGATACGATGCTGCCCTCCTTGGCCGGAATATGCAGCCCCGCCTGGGCCATCAGCGTCAGTAATCCCGCAGTCTTGAGGACAACAGTCTTGCCGCCCGTATTGGGGCCGGTGATGATCAGTGTCCGGTACCGCTCGCCGATCACGAGATCGACGGGGACGACCTCGCCCGTCAGCAGCGGGTGCCGGGCCCCGAGCAGTTGGATGAAACCGTCCTCGCTCACCTCCGCCGGCTCGGCCCGCATCGCCAAGCTCAGGCGCCCCTTGGCGAAGGCCAGATCATATACCGCCATGATCTCCAGGTTGCGCTTGATCGCGGGCGACTCGTCGGAGATCAGGCCGGTCAGGGCCGTGAGCACCTGGTACTCCTCAGCTTCCTCTTGGGAGCGCAGGACGTGAAGCTCTTCGGTCAGCTTGCCGATGACGCTCGGCTCAATGTAGACCGTCATCCCGCTGTGGGAACTGTCAACCACGGTGCCGCTGATCCGCGCCCGGTGGCTCGCCTTAATCGGCAGAGTGTACCGCTCGCCACGCATCGTAACGTAGTTGTCCTGAAGGGCTTCGCGGTACTGCGGCGAGGTTAAGAACGACTGCAGCCGGCTCTTGATCCGCTCGTCGGCGATCCGCATGTCCTTGCGTATCCGGGCCAATCGTGGACTGGCCCGGTCGGCCACGCGGGCACCGTCGGTGGAGTGATATACCTCCGCTGTAAGGTCGTCCAGCGGCACAAGACCCTCGGCATAGCAGGATAGATTGGGAGCATGGCGTTGTTTGGACGCCATGTACCGCCGGAACTCGCCGCACCCGCGCAAGCAGTCCGCGATCCTAACCAGCTCGCCGGCGTTGAGTACTCCCGCTTTCTCGGCGCGAGCCAACAAGGGCCGCACGTCTGCCAGCCCCCACAGTGGGATCTGAGCTCCAGCGGCCAGAATCGTCCTGGCTTCAGTGGTCTCTGCTATGGCAGCCCTGACGGCTGCCGTCGAGCGCAATGGTGATAGCTCCAGCGCAAGCTCACGGCCAAGGCCGCTCAGCGTCTCCTCCGCGAGCTGCACACGAATTTTGTCATACTCGAGCATGTCATGTGTCCGAGCGTCCAACGTCGATTACCTCCTCAAGGCCACACTGGGCAACAAAAAAGCCGCGGGGAGGAGGTCTCCCGCGACCGCAGCACACGAGGATCGTCTGTTGGGCCTAAGCCCGCGATGTGCTCGAGCTCACAACTCAGCCTGATGAGCGATGTGGCTGCCGGTCCGGGCGCCTCCGTAGCCGCCTCCTGCGAAGCCACGAGCCGAGCAACCAAAAGGGACGCGAAAACAGGGTTGCACGCCTCAGCCCAACGCTGGCGGCTTAGGAAATGCTGGCGTACACCCGAGACACAAGACATCGCCCCTTCACGTGTTAACAGCAGCATTGTACACTATTGTCAGCTAGTGCTCAACTTGACTTGGGACGGTTGTTCATTCTAGAATGGCACACAGGCTGCTGTGGCACATGCACGACAGAGTAGCCGTAATCGCGGGGTAGAGCAGCCAGGTAGCTCGTCGGGCTCATAACCCGGAGGTCGCAGGTTCAAATCCTGCCCCCGCAACCAGACTACTTCTGCCACCAGTGAGACTCACCGGCGGCAATGCACGCTTCGATAGACGAGCACAGGTTGACGGCACGAGCTCACATAGCTCAGACGGTAGAGCGCGTCCTTGGTAAGGACGAGGTCACCGGTTCAATCCCGGTTGTGAGCTCCATTTTTATGCTTTCGGTCGGTTGCGCTCTCCACCCATCAAGGCCGTTGCGCTTGCTTTCCCGCGGCAGGACAGGAATCTGCTCCCGCCAAAAGAAGATACTAACTCTGCTTCTACCTGTGTTGGCCAGTCGAGCATTGGCCTCTGGGGAGGGCACCTTGTGGTTGTAAGGGAGGGGCCAAAGTGGCAAAGAAGAAGTTCGAGCGGACCAAGCCGCACGTCAACGTGGGCACCATTGGTCACGTGGACCATGGCAAGACCACGCTGACATCCGCGATCACCCGTTGCCTGAGCGCT
>Ga0228535_1000692_pt1 | contig 81086 bp, 74 predicted proteins | sample SJ1metagenome_FD_168457 | JGI IMG/M metagenome (GOLD analysis project Ga0228535, IMG submission 168457) | Enriched culture of PCE-dechlorinating microbial communities from Ithaca, New York, USA - SJ1 | ecosystem: Engineered > Modeled > Simulated communities (microbial... > Unclassified | place...
AGTCTGACAATCTGTTTACGAAGTGCCTCCTGGGCTTCTTGAGTCAATGTCCTTGCGTCGGTCTTTTCCATGCAAAGACTATATCACAAATACGACTAAATCGATCTATTTATTTGCCATGATAATATTAGATACCAAGGATGAATCATAATAAACACAAAAGCATCTAATAGTATATACCAGCATATATTATTGTAAACAAGCATCTACTATTAGAGACTACAAGCTAACTGCTCAATAGCGACTTGTGCAATAATACTGTTAATTATTTCATTACTGGAGGTGTGAGATGAAGTATCTATATTTTGAAATTGATAATTTCAAAGGCATTGAAAAGATAAAACTTGAACTCGACAAGACACCTGAACAAAAAGTGTTCACATTAGTAGGCTTGAACGAAAGCGGTAAAACAACAATTCTTGAAGCTATAAATTTTTTCAGCTACGGCTCTGAAAAAATGGAGCCAGTAAAATTGAACAACTATGCAACTAACAACTATCATTCACTAATTCCGATGAGTAAGAGAGATAACTTTAATGGTAAGGTTAAGGTAGCTGTTCGGGTACAACCTAACGCAGTAGATGAGAAATCAATTAAATCATATGCAATAAAAGAGCTTGGTTTTAAAAGTTTCTCAGACATAGGTGCACTTACAATAAGTCAAGAATATACCTTCAAGGACTCAACATACGTATCAAATGCATTCCTTTGGACCACAAAATTTTATGGTAGGAAGCCGAATCAAAAGACCGAAAAACTCATTAGCAAGCAGTCAGACCCAGATAGCTGGTCAAAGCTAATTACATATATTGGCAAAATGCTGCCTAGAATTATTTATTTCCCAAATTTCTTATTCGACTTTCCTGATCGTATATACTTAGATGCAGTAGAAAAAGATAAAGAAAAACATAAATTTTATAGTGCTGTAGTACAAGATGTACTTGATTCATTGGGTACTGGCGCCAACATCGAAACACACATCCTAGCTAGAGCAAAAAGTGGTAAGTCAGACGACAAAAAAAACTTGAATAGCCTGCTTCTTAAAATGAGTCGTCATGTAACTGATGTTGTATTCGGTGCGTGGAGTGAAATTTTCAAAAGAAGGGTGAACAAGGAGATATCAATAGTATTCGATATAGATGAATCTCAAAATGTTTACCTTGAGTTTAATGTTGTTGATTCTGATGGTGAGTATTTAGTAACTGACAGGTCACTTGGATTTAGATGGTTTTTTGTTTTTTTCTTGCTTACTCATTTCAGGAGATTTCGTAAGGGTGCTTCAGAAAACGTTATTTTCTTGTTTGATGAACCGGCATCCAATCTACACTCATCTGCTCAATCACAACTTCTCAAAAGCTTTGAAAGATTAACTGAAAACTGCTCAGTAATATATACAACACATAGTCACCATTTGATAAACCCGTCCTGGCTAGAGGGTGCATTTGTTGTTGTAAACTCTGGACTCAATTATGATTCAGAAATAGAGGAATATAACGCAAAAAAAACCGTTGTCAACGTCCAACATTATAGAAAGTTTGCAACAGAATATCCTAATCAAACCAGTTACTTTCAGCCAATTTTAGACGTGCTTGATTACTGTCCCTCAAAACTCGAATTAATTCCTGACGTGGTTATGGTTGAAGGCAAGAACGATTATTATGTACTGAATTATATGGCAAAAAACATGGGAATAAGAATAAATATTCTACCTTGTACTGGTGCTGAAAGCATGGATATATTTATATCCTTATACTTGGGGTGGGGCAAAAAATTCATTATTGTCTTTGATTCAGACAAAAAAGGCAAAGTTTCTCAACAAAAGTATATTGAAGACTATGGAATATTATTAGATAACAGGGTATTTACCCTTAAAGATATTAATGGAATATGGAACAATCATGATCTAGAGTATCTTTTTAACAAAGATGAATTACTTGCTGTGCAGCAGAGATGTTATCCGGACGCTAAAAAATACTCTAAAACACAATTTAATCGAGCAATACAAGAGCTATTTATAAAAAATGAAGAAGTATCATTATCAAATGACACGATTCAAAACTTCAAGACTGTTTTTGCTTTTATGCTTGATAAATTAGGAAATGTTTGACGCTTTCTCTGCTCTCTGAACCTTTATAGCTCAACAATCGGCGTCAGACGGTCGGCGCGAAAACCGCGCCGCTGCTGCGCCTCATTGCCGTTAGGCGAACAAAAATGAAAAAATCGACAGCGATTACAATTTGGCTTGTCATCAATATCGTAGGCTTATCTTTTTTTGGGTACATGCATTATGAGTGCATTCGAGATGAATCCGTAATGAGGGGAAGAGGCTCAGAAGCACGGGAAGTCACAAAAAAAGAAGACCCCGAATACTATGAAAAGAGAATGAAAGGCATGTGGTCAGGGTATATCTTAATTCCTTTACTAACTGCCGGGGTAGCATATTTCAGGTATCGAGAGGCAAACCGGAACAATGACAGCAAAAAGTCATAAAGAGGCTAGCCTAACAGCCGGTTAGACGCCGAGCAGGGCTGAAAACGCCTGGTGCGTTCGACATCAGAATAACATCTGATGATTTAAATACCCACAACTGGAGAACTTAATGAAGATGGCAAATGCATATCTCCTTTTAATTGCATTGATTATGTCAATGGCCGTTACAGGTTGTAATAACAACAGTTCAAGCAATAATGTCTCTAAGATGCAAATGGGCGGGACAATACAAGGAAAACCTCTTGATCTGACTAATTCCGTAACAACTTTTGCCGGGACTCCTTTGTCTGTTGACGGTATTGGTACGTCAGCTCGATTCAATAGACCGATTGGTATAACTTCTGATGGAACTAACCTATATGTTGCAGACACGATGAGTCATACAATTCGGAAAATAGTAATTTCTACCGGGGCTACTTCAACTATCGCCGGTACACCTGGATGTCCAGGATCATCAGATGGTGTTGGGGCAGCGGCTAAATTCAACGAACCTCGCGGAATTACCACTGATGGAACAAATCTTTATATTGCGGATTATTTTAACAACTTGATACGTAAGCTTGATATTGCAACTGGGGCAGTTACAACTTTGGCTGGCACCATTGGTGTGTCAGGTGCTACGGATGGGACTGGAACTGATGCGAAATTTTATTGGCCAGTGGGAATCACCACTGATGGATCAAGCCTGTATGTGTCAGACTCTATGAATAATTCTATTCGAAAGATATTAATATCAAACGGCTCGGTGTCAACGCTGGCTGGCAGTACGTCTTCTGGATCTTCTGACGGCTTTGGGACGATGGCAAGTTTCAAAATGCCTGGGGGCATTACCACGGATGGGACATCCCTTTATGTAGCTGATAGTTCAAATTGTACTATCCGTAAAATTGTTATTGCATCCGGTTATGTTTCTACATTGGCCGGAACAGCGGGTAGCCCGGGATCAGAGGATGGTAGTGCAACAACTGCACGTTTTTTGAACCCAGAGGGGATTACTTCAGATGGAACAAACATCTATGTAGCAGATTCGTACAACAAGACTGTTCGTAAAATAACAATTTCAACGGGTACTGTCACAACATTGACAGGCAGTCCCGCTCCTCCCGCTGAAGCCATTGACGGTCCTCTATCCATTGCTAAATTTAATATCCCACGAGGGATAACAATCAATGGAACAGACCTTTATGTGGCAGATACCAACAGCAACACGATCCGGAAGATAAATTTATCTGCGGGAACAGTAACAACCTTATCGGGGTCAACATCAGAAACGTCTGGAACAACAGATGGAACAGGAACTTCGGCAAAATTCTACGCAGCTGTCGGCATCACCACTGATGGAACAAACCTCTATGTGTCAGACACCTATAACAACACCATCCGTAAGATCCATATTTCATCAGGTCAAGTGACGACACTGGCCGGGATGCCTGGAACCTTTGGCTCTACAGATGGAATTGGAGCCGCAGCAAGTTTCATATTCCCAAGTGCCATTACCACTGATGGGACCAGTCTTTATGTTACCAGCAATTTTACGATTCGAAGGATTGTAATATCAACGGGGGAGGTTACGACGCTAGCAGGTGCTCCAGGCACTCCGGGATCGGTTGATGGCATCGGAAATTCTGCAAGATTTGACCAATTACACGGCATTACTACAGATGGTACAAACCTCTTTGTGTCGGGGGATGCTACAATTCGAAAGATAGAAATTTCGACTGGGGTCGTAACAACTCTTGCCGGCTCTACGGGCAATTACGGCTCCATTGATGGCATCGGAAGCAGTTCACGCTTCAACGTACCTGGCAACATTACAACTGATGGAGTAAACCTTTTTGTGCCAGATATCACAAACAACACAATTCGTAAAATTTTGATTTCTACTGGAGAGGTGTCAACGATTGCAGGTACTGCTGGCACATTTGGATCGAGCGATGGCATAGGAACGGCAGCAAGTTTTATCTACCCACAAGGTATAACTACAGACGGAACAAACCTATATATTACGGATACTGGAAATAACTTGATACGTAAGCTCGTGATAGCGACAGGAGTTGTTACAACTATCGCGGGGACAGGAAGTCCCTTCGGATGGGCTGATGGCACAGGTGCTGCCGCTGCCTTCAATGGCCCAATAGGAATTACATCTGATGGCATAAACCTTTTCGTAGCGGATTCAAACAACAACACAATTCGTAAAATACGCTGATTGAATTTGATGTAGAGAGAACCCGGAGGAGTCAGCCCTTGACACGAGACAAAAGTAAAAAGACAGAAGGCTAAAAAGGCGAAGTCCCAACCAGACAGTTCGACACCGGTTGGGCGGAAAGGCTGCCCGAACGGGTAAACTGAGCGAACCGTTGATGAAGATTATGAAAAAGAAAATTCTTCAAATATCAATTTTTGCTATGCTCATCAGCCTGATGTTGTCCGGAGGCAGGCAATACTATCTTGAACATGTAAAGTATGCTGCCCTGGAAACCGAGCTAAGAAAGATACATCGACAGATGGAAGCGGACTTTCCGAAGGAACTGATTGAGAAAGCCCAGCATTTCGGCATCGGGATCTCAATCAGAAACACTTATGGACTGTGGGGCAGTGAACAAAGCCCGCTTAAACAGGAGCTGCAACTAGCTGGTGTGACACATCCGGACGATATGTCGAGCATAATAATGGAAACGTACATACGGGAGAAAAAGGGTATCCCATTCAAATTGTACCGATTGATCAAGCTTCAACAAGCCTTTTATGAATCAAAGGATAAACAGGAACCTCTTAAAAAGCTCGCAGATGAATTCTACATCTACGAGCAGTACCGAAAAGGTCAACGATGAAGTTATCCCGTGAATGTTCCGGGAGTAACAAAACATTTGTAGTTAGCCAAACAAAGCCATACACTTTGCCGGAGTTTCTGATTTATCAGAAAAACAAGGAACAGACATGCCTCCTCAACCAACCACACGGAATACGACACCGCTTGTCCTGATCGTTGACGATAGCAGGGCGGTGCGGGTCTTTGTCCGGGAGCTGCTGGAACAGGCCGGCTATGCTGTTATTGAAGCCAATGATGGTGTTGCCGGACTGGAAGTGCTTGCCACAAGGAAGCCGGATGTTGTTTTGCTGGACATTGAAATGCCCCACAAAACAGGGCTTGAAGTGCTTGATGAGCTGGATGCCAGCAGCAGGTTGTATTCCGTGATCCTGTTTACCACCCTGTCCAGCCTTGATTCGATTGTGAACGGGCTGGAACGCGGGGCAGACGACTACATCGTCAAGCCGTTCAAGGAGGCCGAGTTTCTGGCCCGGATGACCGCAGCAATCCGGATCGCCCATAACAAGCGGTTGCTGTTTGAGGCACGCTTGAAGGCAGAGCAGACCAACGCACAGTTGCGCCAGTTGCAGAGCATCCTGTCGGATCAAAAACTGACCGAACAGAAGATCAGGGAGATCTCCGAGGCACAAAATGCCACCATCTTTGCCATGGCAAAGCTGGCCGAGTTCCGGGATGAGGATACCGGCGGGCATCTGGAGCGGGTCAAGGAGTATTGCCGGCTGCTTGCCGAGGATCTCAACCGCCACTCACCTTATTTTGATCTGATAACCGCGGAGTTCATTGATTGTATCCAGCATGCGGCCCCGCTCCACGACATCGGGAAGGTGGCCATTCCCGATCATATCCTGCAGAAGCCCGAAAAGCTGACCCCCGAAGAGTTTGACCGGATGAAGACCCACACCGTTATCGGTGCCGATAACCTGCAGCTGGTCTACAACAACTACCCCGGCAATCTGTTTGTGGGAATGGGGATTGAGATCGCGCTCTACCACCATGAGCAGTGGGATGGATCAGGCTACCCGGATGGCCTGGTGGGCAAGAACATACCGTTGCCGGCCCGGATCATGGCCCTGGCGGATGTGTATGACGCGTTGCGCTCGGACAGGTGTTACCGCAAGGCCATGACCCATGAGCAGGCCAGAACCATCATCCTTGAAGGTGATGGCAGGCATTTTGATCCTGAAGTGGTGATGGCCTTTTTACGTGTCGAGACTATTTTTGCCAAGACCGCAGAGGAGATGATCTAGGGCGGTTTCAAATAATACAATCGCAACGCCCCGCCGCTGCCAAGCCAGCCTCAGCCGCATATGACCGCTTCAGTGCATCCCTGGAACCCGACACAACATACTGAGTCAAATTACCGACATTGACACCATATCTTGCTATAAGGCATACTTCTTCCCTCACTGCTACGTAGGGAGGCAGCCCCCATGGAAATGCCTGAAAATAGTCCTGTTACCCCCTTTGTTCACCTGCACCTGCATTCCCAATACTCGCTTTTGGACGGCGCGATCAGGATTGAAGACCTGGTTAGCAAGGCTAAACAGTACCAGATGCCTGCCCTGGCCATCACCGACCACGGCAACATGTTCGGTGCGGTGGAATTTTACCTGAAGTGCAAGAAGGCCGGGATTAAGCCGATCATCGGCTGTGAGCTGTATATCGCCCCTGATTCCCGCTTTTCAAAGGATTCCAAGGGGATTTCCGATGCCGCCTATCACCTGATCCTGCTCTGCCAGAACCTTGAAGGCTACAAGAACCTCTCCTACCTGACCTCTGCCGGCTACAAGGAAGGGTTCTACTACCGCCCCCGGGTTGACCGCGCCCTGCTTGAACAGCACAGTGAAGGCCTGATCGCCCTGTCTGCCTGCCTGAAGGGCGAGGTTGCCATGCAGTGCGGTCGGGGCAAAATGGAAGATGCGCTGGAGACCGCCCGCTGGTACAGCCAGCTCTTCCCGGACCGCTATTACATCGAGATTCAGGAAAACACCCTGCCGGAACAGGACGTGGTCAACCAGCGCCTGCTGGAGGTGGCCAGAGAGCTGAACCTGCCGCTGGTGGCCACCAACGACTGCCACTACCTGAACCGCGAAGATGCCAAGGCCCATGAGGTGCTGCTCTGCATCCAGACCGGCAAGACCATGTCCGACCCGACCCATATGAGGTTCTCGGCCGACGAGTTCTACGTCAAGACCCCGGAGGAGATGGCGGCGGCCTTTCACTATGCCCCGGAGGCGATTGCCAACACCGTGGCGATTGCCGAGCGCTGCAACCTGGAACTGCCGTTGGAGAAGGAGTACTACTTCCCGCACTTTGAGCCGCCGGAAGGCAAGACCCACGACGACATGCTGGAGGAGCAGGCCGTTTCCGGCCTTGAAGAGCGCCTGATCACCATCCGCGCCAAATACCCGGACATGACCGGGGAACAGGTCCAGGCCTACCATGACCGGCTGCGGACCGAGCTGGACTGTATCCGCCAGATGAAGTTCCCGGCCTACTTCCTGATCGTGGCTGACTTCATCAACTGGGCCAAGCGACAGGGAATTCCGGTGGGACCGGGACGGGGTTCGGCTGCCGGTTCGCTGGTGGCCTATGCCATCAAGATTACCGACCTTGACCCGCTGCCCTACAACCTGCTGTTTGAGCGTTTCCTGAACCCGGAACGGATCTCCATGCCTGATATCGACGTGGACTTCTGCCAGGACCAGCGGGAAAAGGTGATCGAGTACGTGGTGCAGAAGTACGGCCGTGAGCGGGTCTGCCAGATCATCACCTTTGGAACCATGAAGGCCAAGGCGGTGGTGCGGGATGTGGGGCGCGCCCTGGATATGGCCTATGGCGATGTGGACAAGATCGCCAAGCTGATCCCTGACGACCTGAAGATGACCATTGAAAAGGCGATCAAGCAGGAACCGCAGTTAAAGGAGATGGCTGCCGCCGACCCCAAGGTGGCCCAGCTGCTGGAGACCGCCAACTGCCTGGAAGGGCTGGCCCGCCACGCCGGTACCCATGCCGCCGGGGTGGTGGTTGCGCCGAACCAGCTGGAAGAGTACCTGCCGGTCTACAAGGATCAGAAGACCGGCGGCATCAACACCCAGTATTCCATGAAGTATGTCGAGATGGTGGGGCTGGTCAAGTTCGACTTCCTGGGCTTAAAGAACCTGACCGTGATCCAGAACGCGGTACGGATGATCCGGGAAGGCCAGAACCCTGACTTCGACATCACCCGCCTGCGGGATGATGACCAGGCCAGCTACGACCTGATCACGGCCGGCAACACCACCGGCATCTTCCAGCTTGAATCCAGCGGCATGAAGGAGATGCTGGTCAAGCTGAAGCCCTCCTGTTTTGAAGACGTGATCGCAGCCTGCGCCCTCTACCGTCCCGGCCCCTTAGGCTGCGGCATGGTGGACGAATTTATCGAGCGCAAGCACGGCCGCCAGAAGGTGGTCTACGACCTGCCCCAGCTGGAGCCGATCCTGAAGGATACCTACGGGGTCATCGTCTATCAGGAGCAGGTCATGCAGATCTCCCGTTCCCTGGCCGGGTACTCTCTGGGACGGGCTGACCTGCTGCGCCGCGCCATGGGTAAGAAAGACCCGGCGGTTATGGCCAAGGAAAAGGAACCGTTCCTGGAAGGGGCCAAGGCCCAGGGGCTGGACATCAAGAAGGCCGAGGCGATCTTTGACCAGATGGCCAAGTTTGCCGAGTACGGCTTCAACAAATCCCATTCGGCCGCCTATGCCCTGATCGCCTACCAGACCGCCTATCTCAAGGCCCACTACCCGGTCGAGTTCATGGCTGCCCTGCTCTCCTGCGACATGGATAGCACCGACAAGGTGCTGAAGAGCATCAGCGACTGCCGTGAACAGGGGATCGAGGTGCTGCCGCCGGATATCAACACCTCGGGCCAGTCCTTTACCGTGTCGGGCAAGTCGATGCGCTTCGGTCTGGGTGCGGTCAAGGGGGTTGGCGGCGGAGCCGTGGAATCGATCATCGAGGCCCGCGCCGACGGCCCCTTTACCGATATCTACGATTTCTGCGAACGGGTGGACCTGCGCCGGGTCAACAAGCGGGTCATGGAGGCGCTGGTCAAGTGCGGTGCCTTTGATTCCCTCCACAAGCATCGCGCCCCGCTGATGGCGGCCCTGGATGATGCCACCACGGCAGGCCAGCGTTTTCAGGAGGAACGGGACAGCGCCCAGGTCTCCCTGTTCGGCGATATGCCCACCGCCACTGCTACCCGTTCCGGCCGCAAGCTGCCGGATATCGAAGAATGGCATGACAAGGAAAAGCTGGGCTATGAAAAAGAGGCGCTGGGCTTCCTGATCACCGGCCATCCGCTGGACCGCTATGCCTCCGACATCAAACGGCTGGCCAGTGCCGAAATCGCCCGGCTGCCGGAGTTCCCGGACAACTGCGAGGTACGGGTCTGCGGGATCGTGACCTCCCTGAAGGAGATCATCACCAAGAAGGGTGACCGGATGGGCTTTGTCACCATCGAAGACCTGACCGGCCAGATCGAGATCACGGTCTTTTCCGACATGTACGTACCGGCGGCCCCCCTCTTGAAATCCGATGACCCGCTGCTGTTCACCGGCAAGCTGGAAAAGGGTGAAAAGGGCTGCAAGCTGCTGGTGATGAAGCCCCAGGAAGGCAATGGCCGCAAGTTCCCCAACCAGGTCAGCGTCAACGGCGATATCAAGCTGCTGTCCGAGGCCCAGGAACAGCAGACCACCCGCGTCAGCCTGGCACTGCGTCTGCTGGAACTGACAGCGGAGCAGCTGACACCGATCAGGGAACTGCTGGAAAAGCACCCCGGCAACCTGCCGGTGTTGCTGAAGCTTGAAATCCCCAACCGCAGCCGGACCACCATCAAACTGCCGGATCACCTGAAAGTGGCGGCCAGCGATGAATTTAGGGTAGCGGTAGAACGCTGTGTCGGGTATAATGCCGCGATCTTTGAATGAATGGTCTTTTTCCGTTCTGACCGTGTCAAGCGACGGCCTTACTTGTGCGACGTACCAGGCAGTACGTCTCCGCGCGACGCCTCGCACACCCCAGCCATAACGAAAAACTGCTCATTCTCTTTGTATTACCAATTTATTTGCGAGGTCACCTGATGGCAGCTACTGTCTACATGGAGTTTGAAAAGCCGATTGCCGAACTGGAGAAGAAGATCGAGGAACTGCGTGCCCTGGGCGCAGGTGAGATGTCTGCCGAGATCGATGCGCTCCAGAGCTGCGTTGATACAAAGCGCCAGGAGATCTTCAACAACCTCTCCCGCTGGCAGAAGGCCCAGGTGGCACGTCACATCAACCGCCCTTTTACCCTGGATTATATCAAGTACCTCTTTACCGATTTCAACGAGCTGCACGGCGACCGCAACTTCGGCGACGACCATGCCATCGTGGGTGGTCTGGCCCGCTTTGACGGTCAGCCGGTGATGGTGGTGGGACACCAGAAGGGACGCGATACCAAGGAGAAGGTCTTCCGTAACTTCGGTATGCCCAACCCGGAGGGCTACCGCAAGGCGCTGCGCCTGTTCCAGATGGCCGAACAGTTCAACCTGCCGATCATCACCTTTGTGGACACCCCCGGCGCCTATCCCGGCATTGGAGCTGAAGAACGGGGCCAGGCCGAGGCGATCGCCCGCAACCTGCGCGAGATGGCCAGCCTGACCGTGCCGATCATTGTCTGCATTACCGGCGAAGGCGGTTCCGGCGGAGCCCTGGCCATTGCCGTGGGCAACCGGGTCCTGATGCTGGAGCATTCCGTCTATGCGGTTATCTCGCCGGAAGGCTGTGCTGCCATCCTCTGGTCCGACGGCACCAAGGGCCAGCAGGCTGCTGAGGCACTCAAACCCGCAGCCCAGGATATCATTGAACTGGGCGTGATTGACGAGATCGTCCATGAGCCGGTCGGCGGCGCCCACCGTGACCACGAGGCCACTGCCCAGGCCATGGGATCGGCCATCCGCCAGCATCTTGCAGAACTGAAAGAGATGACGCCGGAGCAACTGGTTGAGGACCGCTACCAGAAGTTCCGCGCCATGACCCGCATGGCCGAGTAATTCCCAGTGCAACTCAAGGCGATACTTTTGCAGGGGCGTTGAAGAAACGCCCCTTTCGCGTTTACTGAAACTATGCACATGAACAACCGGTTACTCAGATGGCTGCTGATCATTATTGGCCTTGTCTCCACGGGACTGGGAATCATCGGTATCTTTGTGCCGTTGCTGCCAACCACTCCTTTCCTGCTGCTGGCAGCAGCCTGTTTTGCCCGCAGCTCCGAGCGGTTTCATAGCTGGCTGGTGAACCACAACCATCTGGGCCCGATGATCAGAGGCTATCTGGATGGCTCAGGCATACCGCTCAGGGCCAAGTACACCGCCATCACCCTGGTCTGGCTGACCCTGCCCCCCTCAGCCCTGCTGCTGGTTCCGCCGGTCTGGGCCAAGCTGTTGCTGATCCTGTTGGCCATCAGCATCACCTGGTATCTGCTGCGCCTGCCAACGCTCCAGGAGGAGCCATGAACAAAAAGCTGCTTAAATTCCTGATTCTGATCGGTGGCGGAGCACTTGCCGGAGGGATCTTCGGCTGGATGTCCCGTTGCGCCGGAGGCGGCAGCTGAGCCATGCTGAGCAACCCCTGGTCAGGGGCTTTGTATGGAGCAGCAGCAGGCTTATTTCTTGCCCTGGTACCGGGCGAAACCGACACGAAGAAACCTGAGGACACGCCATGATTGAGCGTCTGCAAAAAATCATATCCGCTGCCGGGATCACCTCCCGCCGCGCTGCTGAAGAGATGATCCTGGCCGGACGGGTTACGGTCAACGGTCAGGTGGTAACCGAGCTGGGCAGCAAGGCAGACCCGGCCAAAGACCTGATCGCCCTGGACGGGCAGCCGGTCAAACCGGCTGAAACGTTCTATTACGTGCTGCTGCACAAGCCGGCCGGCTATGTCACCTCGCTGAAAGACCCCCAGGGGAGACAGCTGGTAACCGAGCTGGTCAAGGATGTAGGCGAACGGCTCTTTCCGGTGGGACGGCTGGACTACAACTCTGAAGGGCTGCTGTTGCTGACCAATGACGGCGCCTGGGCCAACCGGCTGATGCATCCCCGTCACCAGGTGGACAAGGAATACCATGTGCGGGTACGGGGTAAGATTGATCCACAGCAGATCAAGAAGTTGGCTGATGGGGTGGAGCTGGAGGATGGCCCCACCGGCGCCACGACGGTACGCCTGCTGAAAAACGACCAGAGCAATGACTGGCTCTCTGTTACCATCCGTGAAGGCCGCAACCGTCAGGTACGGCGGATGTGCGCGGCAGTGGGGCTGTTTGTGGTACGGCTGCGCCGTATCCGCTACGGCAACCTGACCCTGGGCGGCCTGCAGCCGGGTGAATACCGTCTCTTGAGCAGGGAAGAGGCGCAGGCGCTGGATGCCCCGCCACCGGTCAAACAACGGGAACAGCGAATGGCAGCCCCTGTAAAATCATCTACGACACCTCAGTCACAAACGCCGGGCAAGCGGCCACCTCGCAGAAAAATCATCGGGCAGTAGGCGGAGTTTCCCATGACCAAGCGCACATTGATCGCAGACCTTCTGAAGCGACCTGAAGCAGGCGGTACCCATACTATTGCCGGCTGGGTACGCTCAACACGGGCTTCCGGAGATGTCGCCTTCATCGTCCTGAATGACGGTTCCAACCTGTCCGGCATCCAACTGGTGCTGGAGCGAGCTACCGTTCCTGACTTTGACAACCTGAGCAAGACCGGCACCGGAACCGCCCTGCAGGCAACCGGAGAACTGGTCACCTCACCGGCTGCCGGACAGCAGTTTGAGCTGCGTGTAACTGCGTTGACGGTGGTAGGCAACGCCGACCCTGACTATCCACTGCAGAAGAAACGGCACAGTTTTGAATACCTGCGCAGCATCGCCCATCTGCGGCCCCGTTCCAACACCTTTGGCGCCGTATTCCGGCTGCGCTCAAAGCTGGCCCAGGCGATCCACCAGTTCTTCAGCGAGCGCAACTTCCTCTATGTCCACACCCCGATCATCACCGCCAGCGACTGCGAAGGGGCCGGTGAACTGTTCCGGGTCACCACCCTGCCCCCCAACGGCGCCCCCCGCAATGAAGGGGGCAGCATTGACTTTGGCCAGGACTTCTTTGGCCAGAAGACCGGACTGACTGTCAGCGGCCAGCTGGAAGGCGAACTGTTTGCCCAGGCCTTTGGCAACATCTACACCTTCGGTCCCACCTTCCGGGCTGAAAACTCCAATACCGCCCGCCACGCCTCGGAATTCTGGATGATCGAGCCGGAAATGGCCTTTTCTGATCTGGCCGATGATGCGGATCTGGCGGAGGAGTTTGTCCGTTACCTTTGCAGCTTTGCCCTGAGAGAATGCGCTGAGGATATGGCCTTCTTTGACCAGCATATTGAAAAAGGGCTGATCCAGCGGGTGCGGGCCGTTGCCGAAGCAAACTTTGCCCGGATGGACTATGGCGATGCCATCACCCACCTGCAAAAAGCTCCGGTCAGCTTTAACTTTCCCGTTGCATGGGGGCTTGATCTGCAGACCGAGCATGAACGCTACCTGACCGAACAGGTAGTGGGCGGGCCGGTCTTTGTGCTGAACTATCCAAAGGATATCAAGGCCTTTTACATGCGTCAGAATAACGATGGCCGCACCGTGGCAGCCATGGACCTGCTGGTGCCCAAGGTGGGTGAAATCATCGGCGGCAGCCAGCGGGAAGAACGCCTGGATCTTTTAGAACAGCGGATCGATGAACTGGAGATCCCAAAGGAGCCGCTCTGGTGGTACCTGGATTCCCGCCGCTGGGGCAGCACCCCCCATGCCGGTTTCGGCCTGGGCTTTGAGCGGCTGATCATGTACCTCTCCGGCATGGAGAACATCCGCGACGTGATTCCGTTCCCGCGGACGCCTCGACATGCGGAGTTCTAGGCAGTGTTTATCTTCTGCTCCGAAATCCACCTCTCACTGCCAGCCTTCTCACTAAAAGAGAAACGGGGTATCGTCAAGAGTATCCTGGGCCGGGCCCGCAACCGCTTCAATGTCTCCTGCGCCGAAGTGGACCGCCAGGACAACTGCCAGGTGGCGGTGCTCGGCTTTGTCACGGTCAGCCCGGACAAGACCATCGCCCGCAACACCCTGGACCGCCTGGAGGACTGGATCTATGACGGCTGGCCGGATGTAGAAATCACCGCCAGTCATGTCACAGAACTATAAATTGACAGTATTCATGCCCACCGCGTATAATTCCTCCTTCACCATGTACACAACTCTCTCCACATATTTTTCCCTACGCACCGCCTGACGGTACGCCATGCCCGAATCCCCCGGACATACACCAGAGCAGTCTCATCTTGCCTACCTGCCAAAACTGGTGAGCAATCTGCTTGATTCAATCGTGCGGCGGTTTTCAAACCCGGTGACGGCCCGGCGCAACAGAGTGCTGTTGCTGCTGCTGACTGCCGGGCTTTTGACCCTGATCCTGCTGCCCAGCCAGCACCTGGTGACCGCCCGCTACAAGCCGGGCGAGATCGCCACCTCTGACATCCGAGCCAGCCAGGACTACCTGCTGGAAGACCATGAGCTGACCAGGCAACTGCGTAGCGAAGCAGAGGCCAAGGCACCGGTGGTCTACACTGCCGGCGACACCGTTGCAACAACACTGCTCAACAGCATAACCCGGGCTCTGAACGCCACACGCAGTGCCCGGTCTGAAAAACCGGCCATCACCACAGCCGAGCTGCGACCGCTGCTTGAGCCGGTGCTTGATGCACAGCTTGCCGAAGGCGAGTTACGCTCCCTGCTGAAGATAACCAACCAGCCCCCGGTACTGACCAGCCTGAAACAGATTCTTGACGAGCTTTACAAACAAAAGATCATCCTTGATGAAAAGGTGTTCCGCTCCGATATCCAGCGCGGCATAGAGATCTGCAGTACCACCGGCAAAAGCATCGGCACGGCAACCATGAATACGCCGTTTATCGAGATCGGCGAAGCCCGCAGGCTGCTGCAGACCAAACGGCTTGACGGTGTTACTGCCGATGTTTCCCGCCACCTGCTGGCGTTGACCGCCAAGATCCTGAAGCCGAACCTGTTCTTTGACCGGGAGGCCACCGAGGCCCGTAAAAAGGCCCTCTTGAATGATGTTAAACCGGTACTGTACAAGATTCAAAAAGGTGAAATGATCGTCCGAGTGGGGGAGCGGGTCAGCAGTGAGCAGTCCCACAAGCTGCAGATGATCTACGAGGCCAGCCGGGGCGAAGGGACACTCTATACCGTACTCGGCATCTTCGGCCTGGCACTGGTGCTGTTCTACTTTCCGTACCGCTTTGCCTGCAAAAACATCCGCAAATTCAACCCCAGCAACCGTGACCTGCTGGCCATTGCCATCCTGATTGTGGGCAGTTTCTTTGTCTTTAAACTGGCACTGCTGATATCGGCCAACATCGGGGCAGCCTTCCCGGCCGTATCACCGGCCTCCTACGCCTACCTCTTCCCCTTTGCGGCCGGTGCCATGATCGTGCGGATCCTGCTCAACTCGGAAGTAGCCCTGGTCTATTGCGTCATGATGGCCCCCCTGCTGGGGATTCTGTTCAACAGCAACATGTACGTCGTGATCTATGCCCTGCTGGGAAGCGTGGTGGGGGCCCACGGCGTGCGGCAGTGCCAGGACCGCAGCGTGATCTATACTGCCGGTCTCAAGCTGGCGGTGGTCAACCTGGCCCTGGGGCTTTGTTTCCAGACCATCAACAGCGCTCTGTTCACCATGCAGACCCTCTACGTCATCTGCTTCACCCTGGTGGGGGCACTGCTCTCCGCCATGCTGGTCTCAGCCTTTACGCCGCTGTTTGAGTCGCTCTTTCATTTCACCACCAACATCAAGCTGCTGGAGCTGGCCAATCTCAACTCTCCCCTGTTGCGCGACCTGATGATCAAGGCACCAGGCACCTATCACCACAGCGTTGTGGTGGGCAACCTGGTGGAGGCCGCAGCCGAGGCGATCGGCGCCAACCCGCTGCTGGCACGGGTGGCTGCCTACTACCACGACATCGGCAAGACAGCCAAACCGCTCTATTTTATAGAAAACATGCAGGGTGGCGAGAATCGTCATGATAAGCTTTCGCCCCACATGTCCGCCCTGATCCTGATCTCCCACATCAAGGAGGGCGAGGCGATGGCACGGGAACGGCACCTGGGACAGCCGATCATTGATGTGATCCGCCAGCACCACGGTACCGCCCTGATCAAGTTCTTCTACGAGAAGGCCAAGACACAGGCAGAAGCGACCGGACAACAGGTTGATCCCCAGGAGTTCCGTTATCCCGGTCCCAAGCCCCAGACCCGGGAGGCCGGTCTGGTGATGCTGGCCGATGCGGTGGAGGCGGCCTCACGCACCCTGGTCAATCCCACCCCGGACCGGATTCAGGGGATGGTGCAGAAACTGATCAACCGGATCTTCTCCGACGGCCAGCTGGACGAATGTGAGCTGACCCTTAAGAACCTGCATGAAATAGCCAAAAGCTTTAACCGGATTCTGGGGGCCATCTTCCACCACCGGATCGACTACCCTGAACCGGCCCATAAAGGCGGCATCGGAGGCAAAAAAAGCAATGCACATTCTGGTACAGAACAACCAGCGAAGACACCCGGCCCCGCTGCGCCCCATCAAGGCAGCAGCAGCGAGGATCTTAAACGCCTTGGGATGTCCTGACGAGACCGAACTGTCAGTGACCGTTGTCGGCGACCGGGCCATCCACCGCCTGAACCGCGAGTATCTTGGCAAGGACCGTCCTACCAATGTCATCTCGTTTTCACTGCAGGAAGGGGAGTTTGGTGATCTGACCCCCCATGCTCTGGGTGATGTGGTCATATCGGCAGACACCGCTGCCGACGAGGCACAGAGTTGCGGCTGGGGCGGCTATGAACGGCTGATCTTTCTGCTGTTACATGGCATCCTGCATCTGACCGGCTATGATCATGAACGCAGCGGCGAGGCAGAGGCCCGCCGGATGGAGCGCAAGGAGCGGGAAATCTGGAAGCTGCTGCAAAGTGAAGGACTGACCGTTTTAGCTGTACCCAATTAACCCCGGAGGAAGAAAAAACGTGGACGAAGGAAGTAGTCGCAGGCCGGCTAGTCTGCTCGATAGAGTCACCCGACTGGTAATCGGACGCAGGAAGGTTACCGAAGAGGAGATTCACGACCTGATCGAGGCCGGCGAAGAAGAAGGGATTGTTGACGAACAGGAACGGGAGATGATCAGCGCCATCCTTGAACTTGATTCAACGGTGGTGCGTGAGATCATGGTACCCCGTACCGAGATGGCTGCCATCAGTGTCGAGGCATCGGTACGCGAGACCATCGATGCCATCATTGCCTGCGGTCATTCCCGCATGCCGGTTTACGACGGCACGATGGACAACATCATCGGCCTGCTGTATGCCAAGGATCTGCTTAAAAGCTGGGGGATGGCGGATTCGCAGATCCAGTTGCGCGATCTTATCCGGCAGCCGTTTTTCACCCCTGAGACCAAGACCCTTGAACTGCTGCTGCAGGAGTTTAAAAAGAAGAAGGTTCACCTGGCCATTGTGGTGGATGAGTACGGCGGCACTTCCGGACTGGTTACCATTGAAGACCTGCTTGAGCAGATCGTGGGTGACATTCAGGACGAATACGACATGGAAGAGGATCTCTATGTCCGCAACCCTGACGGATCACTCACCACCGACGCCCGCCTGCCGATTGAAGAGCTTGAGGAACAGTTCCAGCTTGAGATCGAGCGGGATAAGTTTGATACCGTTGGTGGCCTGGTGGTGCATCTGGCGGACGGCATTCCGGTTGCCGGCACCGTGGTCATTGGCGAAGATCTTGAAATTGAGATTCTGGAGGCCGATCCCCGCAAGGTCAAGCGGGTGAAGATCTCCCGTCTCCCCAAAGCAACGGAGCTGCCTACCTCGTGATATCAACCGGTTTTCGCCTGCCACCGTTGTCCGGCACCATCCGCCCCGCTGTCCTGGCAATCGTTTCCGGTCTGCTGATCGCCATCTCCTTTCCCAAGACAGACCTCTCATTTCTGGCCTGGATCGCCCTGCTGCCGCTTTTGATCAGCCTTGAAGGCAGGTCTGCCCGTACGGCCTTCTACCTGGGATTGACGACCGGACTGACCGCCTATGCCGGCCTGCTGTACTGGGTCATCATTGTCATGGGGGTCTACGGTCACCTGCCCCTGTTTGCCAGCATCCCGCTCTGGCTGCTGCTCTCAGGCTGGCTGGCTCTGTTTTACGGTATGGCAACCTGGGCGACCTGTCTGGGTCAACGCCTCGGACTCAAATCAGCGTTTATCATGCCCCTGGCCTGGGTTGGAGCCGACTACCTGCGCAGCTTTCTGCTGACCGGCTTCCCCTGGACCATGCTGGGGCACACCCAGTACCGCATGCTGCCATTGATCCAGGCAGCCGACATCACCGGCGTGTACGGCATCACCGCCCTGATTGTGCTGGCAAACGTCGTCTTTTACCGCATCATCAGGGCGTTCTCCGGCAGTGACGTACCCTACCCGGCCAAAAGCGCCATCATCTTCGTGCTGGCCCTGGCAGCCACCCTGGGCTACGGTTTTTTCCGTCTGAACTCACCTCTACCCACAGCAGCGCCTCTCCGGGTCGCCCTGATCCAGGGCAATATTGATCAGGCCGTCAAGTGGTCTCCGGCCTTTCGTGAAGCCACCCTTGATATCTACACCGGCCTCTCCCGCCAAGCCGTTGCCCGGCAGCCTGCCGACCTGATCGTCTGGCCGGAAAGTGCGGCACCGTTTTTCTTTCAGGAAAACAGCCCCTCCTCGGACCGGATCCGCAATCTTGCCCGAGAGCTGAAGGCACACCTGCTGTTCGGCAGCCCGGCTGCAGAACAGCGCAATGGACACTACACCAACCTGAACAGCGCCTTTTTGCTGGGTTCTGACGGCACAGAGATCGGCCGCACCGACAAGATGCATCTGGTGCCGTTTGGCGAGTACGTCCCCTTGGCCCGTCTGCTGCCGTTTGTCAACAAACTGGTACACGGCATTGGTGACTTTGCTCCCGGCCTGGAGGTCAGACCACTCAAAACCGGCACAACCCCGCTGGGAATACTGGTCTGCTACGAGGTGATCTTCCCCGAACTGGCGCGGGCGCAGGTCAGGGCCGGCAGCCGGGTACTGGTCAACATCACCAACGATGCTTGGTTCGGTCGCTCGTCCGCCCCCTACCAGCACCTCTCCATGGCCGCCTTCCGGGCCATCGAGACCCGCACCCCGCTGATCCGTGCCGCCAACACCGGCATCACCTCCATCATCGACCAGAATGGCCATATCCGCGGTATGACCTCACTGTTCAAAGAGGCGGTCATGGTAGGCGAGGTACAACCGGGCAGCGCCAACGCCCCTTACCTGAAGATCGGGGATCTGTTTGCCCGAGGCTGCCTGGGGCTTGTCGCCGGGATTCTGCTGTTGCAGAGGTGGCGGAAAAAAGGTACAAATGAGCCTCGGCACGAGCCGTAAATCAGACTGAAATGAGAGCCCCCATGTACCGCGAAGAAGTTGCACTGCTTGACGACCTGACCAGCCGAATCTCCTCACTTCGGAGGTCTCTTTGACCTGGATAGCAAACGGGAGGAGCTGCAGGAGCTTGACGCCCGTATCGCTGCCCCCGGTTTCTGGGACGACCCCTCCGGTTCTCAGGATATCCTGAAAAAACGTACGGTTATCGAAAAACTGCTCCAGTCGTGGGACTCACTCAACCGCCAGGCCGATGATGTGCGGGTGATGATTGAGCTGGGTGAAGAGTCCTCGGATGAGGACACCCTGACTGAAGTCCACCAGATGAATGAACGCCTGAAGAGCGGCGTTGAAGAGGCCGAATTTCAGCGGATGCTGTCCGGCACCCATGACCGCAACGGCTGTTTTGTGTCGGTCAACTCCGGCGCAGGCGGCACCGAGTCCCAGGATTGGGCCAACATGCTGCTGCGGATGCTGTTGCGCTACTGCGAGAAAAAGGGCTGGAAGGCGGTGATTACCGACTATCAGGACGGCGAAGAAGCCGGCCTCAAATCAGCCACCTTCAGCGTCTCCGGTGAATTTGCCTATGGCCACCTCAAGGCCGAGGCAGGGGTCCATCGCCTGGTGCGGCTCTCCCCCTTTGACAGCAACAACCGCCGCCACACCTCCTTTGCCTCGGTCTTCGTCTTTCCCGAGATTGAGGAGGAGGATATCGATATCCGCATTGCAGACTCTGACCTGCGGGTGGACACCTACCGTTCCAGCGGTTCAGGCGGCCAGCATGTCAACACCACCGATTCGGCGGTACGGATCACCCACCTCCCCACCAATATCGTGGTGGCCTGCCAGTCGGAACGGAGCCAGATCCTGAACCGAGCCACTGCCATGAAGGTGTTGCGGGCCAAGCTGTACGAGAAGGAGATGGAAGAGCGGAATGCCAAGGCCTCCGAGATTGCCGGTGAAAAGAGGGAGATCGGCTGGGGCAGTCAGATCCGCTCCTATGTGCTGCATCCCTACAAGATGGTCAAGGATCTGCGCACCGGCGTGGAATCAGGCAACCCGGATTCCGTTCTGGACGGGGCCCTGGATGACTTTGTGATTCCTTTCCTGATGGGTGTCCGGCGTGATGTCAAGGACGAGGATTAGGCCATGAAACAGCTCATCACCATCAGCTATCTGATCATCATCGTCATGGGGCTCTCGGTCACCCCCGGCTGCGCTTCCCCCAAGGCCGGTAAGGCACGCCCGGAGCCGCTCAAGAGCGGCAGCAGTGTCAAGTATGCCAAAGGGGTCAGTCGCCTGGGGTATGCAATCCAGATGGGCGCCTTTTCGGACGTCAAGAATGCCGAGCGTTTTGCCAACCGATTACAGGACAAAGGGATCGAGGCCTTCTACTACCGCAAGGACAACGGCATCTATGCCGTACGGTTCGGTGACTTCCCCAGCAAGGAGAAGGCCCGTATCGTTGCCAACCGGCTGGTGTCTGACCGGTTAATCGACAGTTTCTACATCGCCCCGCCCAACGAGGTGGTCTTTGCCGGTTCCAAAGAACCGGTCATCAAACAGAACCGGCCGGAGCTGCATAAGCCGCTCAAACCCTATCCGCCACCGACCAATGAACTGGGCCTGCCGGCTGATGAGTCAACCACATCAAAACCAACCACTGCCAAGCCGCCCGCAACCAAGCCGGGAGAACGTGATCTGGGCTTCATCGCCGCACGCACTGCCGAGCGTTTTGTGGGGATCCCGTACCAATGGGGCGGCACCACCGTGGTGGACGGTATGGACTGCAGCGGTTTCACCAAGGCGGTCTATAACCTGTGTGGCGTCAATATCCCCCGTACCTCGCGGGAGCAGTACAAGGCCGGCAACCCGGTCTCCAAAAACGAGTTGCGGGATGGCGATCTGGTCTTCTTTGGCGCCTCGGAGTCCTCCATTACCCATGTCGGTATCTATGTCGGCAACGGTAAGTTTGTACATGCCCCCAAACGGGGGGAAGATATCAAGACCGCATCAGTTGACGAATCCTACTTCGAGCGCCGTTTTGTGGGTGCCCGACGCTATATTCAATAACAGCAGGAGCAGACCATGGCAATTATCCGACCTTTTGAGGCCCTGCGGCCTCCCGTACACCTGGCCCCCCGAGTGGCCGCCCTCCCCTATGACGTGATGGATGTGGAGGAGGCCCGCCAGATGGCTGGCGACAATAGTGATTCGTTTTTGCATATTTCCAGACCCGAGATCGACCTGCCCGCCTCGGTGGACCCCCATGCCGACGAGGTCCACAGACAGGGCAAACTGAACCTGCAGGGCTTTATCGAGCGCAAGGTCCTGATTCAGGAACCGGCACCCTGCTACTATATCTATCGCCAGCGGATGGGTGCCATTGTCCAGACCGGACTGGTGGCCTGCGCTGCAGTGGATGATTATGTCTCCGGCGTGATTAAAAAACATGAGCATACCCGGGCAGACAAGGAAGAGGATCGGATCAAGCATATTGACACCCTGGATGCCAATGACGAGCCGGTCTTTTACATCTTCCGCTCCCACCCGGAGGTGGAAGAGATTTTGCAGAACGTCATTTATGAACCGGCTGATTACAACTTCACCACAGCCGACGGGGTCTCCCACGCCCTCTGGGTAGTGGCTGATCCCTACCTGATTGAGCATCTGACCAGGCTGTTCAGTGCCATCCCGACCCTGTACGTTGCCGACGGGCACCACCGCAGTGCAGCAGCCGCAAAGGTACGTGACCTGCGCAAGGCGGCCAACCCCAGCCACACCGGCAACGAAGAGTACAATTTCTTTCTGACGGTAATCTTCCCGGAAAGCCAGCTCAACATCATGCCCTACAACCGGGTGGTAAAGGATCTGAACGGGCTTGATACCCCCCGGTTCCTTGATACCGTAAGCAAATCCTTTCTGATTACCCCTGCCCCTGCACCACTGGCGCCTGAAGAGCGGCACCAGTTCGGAATGTACCTTGGCAGACAGTGGTATCGTCTGCAGGCCAGACCGGAACTGACCGACGAGGCCAACACCGTTGGACGCCTGGATGTCTCGATCCTGCAGAACCACCTGCTGCACCCGGTACTGGGGATTGAAAACCCCCGCACCGACAAGCGGATCAGCTTTGTAGGTGGTATCCGCGGCCTGGATGAGCTGGTACGGCTGGTGGACAGCGGTGAGTATGCCGTGGCCTTTTCCATGCACCCCACCGGCATCCAGGAACTGATGGATCTGGCTGATGACGACCAGATCATGCCGCCTAAGTCCACCTGGTTTGAACCGAAGCTGAGAAGCGGACTGTTTGTGCATCTGTTGTCATAGGAGTGGTCTTTTTCCGCGATATCTGCGTAAGTCTTCTGTCGTGCTTGTGCGGCGTACTCAATGGGTACGCCTCCGCGCACTCCTTCAACAGCCTTGATCTCACGAAAAAATTCTCACTCCTTTCAGTGGAGGATGGCATACATGCGTTACTGGCTCTTTAAATCGGAACCGGGCTGTTTTTCCTTCCAGGACCTGCAAGCCCGTCCCAACGCAACTGAGCAGTGGGACGGGGTACGCAACTTTCAGGCCCGTAACTTCCTGCGGGACGAGATCAAACCCGGCGACCGGGTGCTGTTCTACCACAGCTCCATCCCGGAACCGGCCGTGATCGGTCTCTGCAGCGTGGTACGAGAGGGCTATCCTGACCACACTGCCCTTGACCCGGCGGCCGACCACTTTGATCCCAAGGCCACACCTGACAAACCGATCTGGTACATGGTTGATGTCCGTGCGGATCAGGCGCTGCCTTCAGAAGTCCCTCTGGCCGTAATCCGTGAACACCCGCTCCTGACCGGCATGCCGCTGGTCAACCGCAGCCGTCTTTCGATCCAGCCACTCACCAAAGAGCAGTTTGAGACCATTCTGCAGTTGGGAGGTCTTGCATGACCATGCGTTACCTATTGCTCTGCCTGGCACTGTTTGCCGTCACCCCGTTGGCTCAGGCCGCCCCGCGGGAATTGACCCTTTTCCCCGATGCCAGCCTGATTGAGGTTGAGGTGGCGGCAAAAAAGGGGAGTGCAGAGTTTTCATTCCCGCTGCCGATCAGAGAGGGCACCCTGCGGGTAAAACCGCTGGACAGCAGCAGCACGATCGGGCGCGTGGAACTGTTTCCCTTCAGGACGCCTGACAGGCTGCAAAAGGAACTGGACAATCTGACTGAACAGAAAAACCGCCTTGAAGACCGGCTGAAGGCCCTTGACACCCGCGAAGACATCTTTGCCGCTGCAGCAAAATCACAAAGTTCCAAGGCCCCCCGCAAGACCAAGAGCAATCCCGACCCGCTGACATCGGTGCGCCAGGGTACCGACTTTGCCATTGCCCAGCTGGAAGCGGTCTTTACGGCCCGCCGCCGTACCGAACAGGAGCTGAAAAAGGTTGTGACGCGACTGGCGGCTCTGCAGAAAACGGCCCTTGGCGGGCCAACATTGCGCGTATCGGTATCACCGGCAACAAGCCGCATCAGAATCGCCGCCATACTGAAAGAGGGCGGCTGGACTCCACACTACGAGATCCGCATCCAGGGGACTGGCAATGCTCAGGTGACACTGGCAGCAGACAACCGCGCGTCGCTCCCTGATGGCTATACAGTTTCGGCCACCGCAGCAGCACTGAGCGCAGGCCAACCACGACAGACCTATCCATTCTCCGCCAGCGGCGCGCCCCGCCTGTCGGCATGGCAGTTGCCGGTGGAACAGGAACAGGTCACAGCCGGACCGCTGCCCGCTTTTTCCCTTACCATAAAAAACACGACCACCCTGCCACTGCCAGCCGGCAAGGCTGCGCTCTACTATGCCGGCGAATACCTTGGCACCACCGACTTTTCCGCTGTGGCAGCCGGAGCCTCCGCCACACTGACAGGCCCCAAATAAGTAAAGGCCGGCACCTTTTGCAAGGAACCGGCCTTTACTGCAGCTGACAGACAACCGCACTGCCAATTCTGGGGCAGGATTGGGACTACTTCAGGAAGACCTCAATCTTGGCCTTCTTTTTGGCATCTTCCAACGTGGCATTAATTGCCTCAGTCACCTTTTTCCGCTTGAGTGAGTCAGCGATCTTGGCCTTGACTTCATCAAATGCAACCTTGGCTGCAGCCTTTTTCTCGGTCAGCTTGATGATATGATAGCCGAACTGGGTCTCTACCACACCGCTCACGTCACCCGGCTTCATGGCAAAGGCGGTCTCTTCAAACGGTTTTACCATCTGACCCTTGCCGAAATACCCCAGATCCCCGCCCTGTTTGCTACTGGGGCAACCTGAGTTTTCCTGGGCCAGCTTGGCAAAATCAGCACCTGCCTTGACCTGCTTGAGCAGATCTTCAATCTTCTCTTTGGCCTTCTTTTTGTCCGCGTCAGTTGCCTTGGCATCCAGTGTAATCAGGATATGGCTGGCACGCACCTGCTCCGGCTGGGTAAAGGTCTCGGGGTTTTTGTCATAAAACTCCTTCACCTCTGCATCTGTCACGACCTGTTTAGGCACAATCACCTGCTCAATATGGTTTTCAATAATCACATTGCGGCGAATCAGTTCACGCAGATCCTTTTCACTCAGTCCCTGCTCCTTCAGACCTTGCAGGTACTCATCATTTGTCTTGAAACGGGCCTTTAACTTGGTAACGGCATCATCAATCTTCTTATCCAGATCCTTGACCGGGGTAGCCTTGGCAACCTGATACATCAGTTCTCCGCCCAGCATCTGGTTCAGCAGGAACTGCTGCACTTCCTTCTCCTTACCGGGAGGCACCTGGGCTGCAGAAGGTGACTTGCTGAAGGCATTCAGCGCCTTCTGCAGATCCGCTGCAGGGATGGCAACGCCATTCACCCGTGCCACCGGGTCAGGCAACGAGTTGGTCTTTTCAACAGCAGCAGGAGCCGGCTTCTTCTCAGCAGCTCCTGCATCTGCACTACCCAGCATGGCTACAGCTGCTGCCAGTACCGCAATGGTCAGACAACGGTTGAACATCATAACAGTACAATCTCCTTTAGTGATGGTTTTGATTGAGAATGTATAACACGGCGTCAATCAAGGAAAAAGCGGATTTTTTTTAAGAATCATTTTTGACTTTTCAATTACTTTCGAGTACAGTTCCGGCATACAAAACCTGCCATTCGGCAGGGCCACCAAAGCCACACTGGGAGGGAAGGTGTCTATGAAGAAGGTGCTTGTCGTTGATGACAGCCTCTCCGTAACCCGCCAGCTGGAAAAGATCATAAATGATTCCGGCGATTTTGTCTGTGTCGGCCATGCAAAAAACGGGGCCGAGGCAATCAAGATGAACCATACGGAAGACCCTGACATTATCTGCATGGATATGAACATGCCCGGTATGGATGGTCTGACCGCCCTGCGCAGTCTGGTAATGCTGGACAAGGCAGTGCAGGTGGTAATGGTCACCTCCCTGGGGGGTGTCGGTGATAAGTTTACCGAGGCCATCAAACTTGGGGCAAAAAATGTTATTTCCAAGCCGTTTGAGACGGAAAACGTGCTGCGTATCCTGCGGGCGCTCTAACAGGGCTGGGGGGCTAAGCCAATGGCAGTAAAATTCTTTGGACAATTTCTGGTGGAACAGGATGCGGTGACCGGTGAGTCGCTGCTCCACGCCATAGAACTGCAGGAGCGGACTAATCTCAAACTGGGAGAGATGGCCGTTGCCATGGGGTTCATTACACAGCAGGATATTGAAACAGCCCATTCAGCCCAGCTGTCAAAAGACATGAAACTGGGCGATCTGCTGGTTGAGCTCGGTTTTCTTTCTCCAAGACAGTTGGAAGAGGTCATTGCCCACCAGAAGGCCACCCACCTCTATATCGGTGAGGCACTGGTCAAGGTTGGTGCTCTGACCCCGGAAAAACTTGATCATTATCTTGCTGCATTCAAGGCGGATCAGGCTCCCTATGTCGCTAACCATGTTGAACTGCCTGCCTGGCTCAGCGAGAATGCTACCGCCTGGGAAATGACCGTAGATCTGACCTACAAGATGATCACCAGGGTCATCGGCATTCAATTTCGTCCCGGTAAATTTTTCGAGACCAGCGTGCTTTCCAGTAACCATATGATTGCTGCCATGGATCTCAGCGGCGACCTGACCGCCCGTTACCTGCTCTCGGTCTCGGCCGGCATTCAAAAAACCATCGCCAAGGCAATTCTTAAAGAAGACAATGTTGACCATGAGGACGATGAAATCCTTGAAGACACGGTGATGGAATTTGTGAACATCGTCTGCGGCAACGTTGTGGCAAAGGCATCACAGATGGGGGTTACGCTTGACATCAATCCCCCGATCACGCTGCATCCCTCATCTGACGGTCTGGTCGTACCGGACAATTACCGTTGTGTTGTATTCCCTATCCATGTCGGTGATGATGAAGTCATGGAAATGGCTCTGTTCATCAAATAGCTATGCTCCTGCAGACTGAAACCGCCAAGGGCACCCCAGGGTGCCCTTGTTACGTTCCAAGCAAGATCTTTGTCACCTCATCCGTATAATGTTCCGTATCGCTCCTCACCAGCAGTGGTGGCAGAATCTGCAGATTGGCAGACGTTCTCCCCTTTGTCAGCTCCACCAGAAAGACCTTGGCCGGTGCAGCGGGCAAGCCATGCACCATCCTCAGCCGTAGTATTGCAAGCTTCTGAGCAGCAGCCTCAACCATTAATTCGGCCAGACGGTCCGGGTGATGGACCATGCAGATTCTTCCGGAAGGCTTGACCAGATACTTGGCCGCAGCCAGAAAATCAGCCAGCCCTGCCGTGGTCTCATGACGGGCGGCCAGTTTTCCGGGGTGGGGGTTCAACCGTCCCCTGCCCTGCTTGCGATAGGGGGGGTTACTAACCACCAGGTCGCAGCTTGAAACCGGCAGATGGCGCCGGACCTGCAACACATCATCGTGAAGCACGGTTACCCGCTCTGCCAAACCATTCAAACCGACATTTTGTCGAGCCAGCGAAGCGGCAGCGTCATCCTGTTCAAAAGCTGTAATATGGGCAGCAGCTGCCATGCGAGCAAGAACAAGTGCCATGACGCCGCAGCCGGTCCCCAGGTCAACAATGGATGTTTCCTGACTGGCATTGGCAAAGTCACACAGTAGCAAAGGATCAAGGCTGAAGCGATACCCCTGCTTTGGCTGCAGCAAGGTCAGACCAAACCGTTTCAGTTCATCCTGGGTAACGTCAGACTGTTGATCCATGCTCACGTCTCCGCAACCACCACTCCCGAACGGCCACAACGCCAAACAGAGCAAACGAACCCAAGGTTAACCACTTACCAATTTTAAACGGCAGTGGATCAAAACGGAACTCAACCGTATGCTTTCCGGGTGTCAGGTAAACCCCGCGCAGGATGTGGTTGACCGGAACGATAGGAGTTGGTTTGCCGTTGTCAATGGCATACCACCAGTTATAATATTTCTCGCCAAGCACCAATAAAGCTGATTGAGGCGTGTTTGCAGACAACCGGATACGGTTTGGCTCATACCGTTCTATGCTAACTGCAGGCAATGCCGCGACTCCCCCAGACAGAGCGACCGGCGGGGCAGACTCAACCACAGCAACAGCACGGGGGTCAAACTGCGGCCCGCGCATGAAAGCAATCCGATCGCGGGGAGACGGTATCTGACGTATGGCCGGCACCAGCCAGGCCTTGGGCAGCACAGTCCTGTTTTCCAACACAATCGCGTTGTTGGCAGAATGAAACACTGGCTGATACTTGCTGACTAGTAATTCCTTCTGGGCATTATACTCGTTAGCCGGCATCACCAGATATTTAAGGTTCATGATATCCGGCATTGCCGAGAGTAACACCAGATTATCCAAGTATTCCCGATAGCGCTTCTCACTGACCGTCACATAGGAGGCCACGGTAGGCAGATGGTAGTCGCTATAGTAATGAGCCTCCTGCTCGTTGAGCGGTTGCATCCGGTACAGCCCGATCTGTTTTTCCAGGAATGCGACCGTATCCGTTTTGGCCCGTTGTTTATCTGCAACCGGTGGAGCCGTAACTACGAGGAAGCGGGTGTTTACCCTCCAGAGGTCTGCAACCAGAAGTAGCCCCAACAGTGGCACAATCACCGACCAGCGCAGCCAACGCTTATACCCGGCAAACAACACCACTAAATAAACGCAGGCAATACCAAAAGCAGTCCCCACTTCAGTCAGCATAAACCAGATCCGCTCATTGATCAGCCCGATGCCGCTCTGATAGCGAGTGGGTTCATCAATAAATCCTCTGGTAAGCGCGAGAATCTTCTCAGGCATCATCATCACCTGTAGCCATAGCGCCCCGATAATCAGTACCATCAGTGCAAGGGCAGCTATCCACCCCGGAAGCTTCTGCTGCAATTCCTCCTGATCACTCAACAGCAGATCAATTGCCCTCCCCATCAGCACTGCTGCAGCAAAGGCACAGAGAAACAGGATCATCTTCGGCACCCGAAAGGTGGAAAAACCCGGCAGATGGTCAAACATAAACTGATAGACAAAGGTATACTTACCCAAGGCCATCAGCAGGGCACTCCCCATCAGAAAGCTGAAAAACCAGTTCAGGCGGTCTCGCCTGAACAACAATGGCAACGGCAATAAGAACCACGGTAACAGGCCCAGGTAGTCACTGGTCTGGGTGAAGTACATCCGCCCCCAGTAATAGGCCTCACCTTTTTGAGGCGTATCGCCGGCTTCCTGTCGGGAAAAACCGAACATGCCCGGTATCAGAAAGGTGGCAATCTCTTCAGGCGGCATTGACCAACTCATCCCTTGAGTCTGGCTCATACCTCCGCCCCGTTCAGACTGTTTCGACCAGCTTAAGAGCGGCGCAAACGACATGGCAATGGTACTGAAAAAGAAAGCAACCATAACCACTGCAAGGGCGACATCTCTGGATAACGCCCTGACTCGATAATTGCCCACCTCGTCATGCCAGCGGAATACCACCTGGAACAGCCAGTACACAGCAACAGCAAGACAGGTATAAAAGGATATCTGCCAGTGCATGTGGAAGAACTGAACCGCAAGTAACAAGCCTGTCAACAGATAGTGAAACAGCCGCCCTCCGACCAGGGCAGACTCAAATGCGAGCAAAATCCAGGGTAGCCAGGCAATAGCTTCAATTTTCTGAATATGCCCGGCATTGATCAGGGTCAGGTTTTCTGAACAGAGGGCAAATAACAGGCCGGCCAGAAAGGCACCAACACGACTGACACCAATTCGACGGCAGTAATAAAATGTTCCGATACCTCCCCACGCCAGAGCCAGCACAGCCAGCCAGGCAATACTGGCAGGAAACGGCAGCAGACGCTGGATCAAATAACGATGAAACAGGAGCGTAATGGCATTCCAGCCCCCCTCCAAGGAGCGCCCTCCATCGCTGAACGGCTCCCAGTTGGCCTGAAAGGCGCCAGCCACACTGGTCAGGTACTCAAACGGGGTCTGTTGCTTGACCTGTTTGGCAGCCCAGAAAAACTGAGTAATCACATCTGAAGCCCTGATGATCTGGTCGGTGAAAAGTATCCGTCCACAAAACAAGACCACCACGCAAAGCAGCAGAATAGCCCAGAACAGGTCATGATCCCAGAGACGCGGTTTCTGTTCAACCATGCTGTTGCTCCTTATGCGACTCGATCATATCGCGATAGATTTCTTCCAGACGAGACATCATTCCCTCAATGGTAAATTGTGCAAGAAAAGCCTGGCCATTGGCAACCAGCTGGCGGGATTGTTCCGGTTTTGTCAGACACTGTATCAGACAGTCTGCCAATGCTTCCGTATCATCCAGGTCAAACAAAAAACCGGTTTCACCATGCTGTACCAGTTCCGGATGACCGCCAACCCGTGAAACAACAGGGGGCAACCCGGCCATGGTTCCCTCGGCAATCACCAACGGTGTAGCCTCAATTTCCGACGGCAGCACCAACACCTTGCCCCTGCTGTAGGTCTGATACACCTGTTCCCGCGGCATGCCGTAGATGTACTCAACCGGCAGGTTGCGCGACAGAAAACGGGCAAACAACCTTGAGTGCAACGGTTCCTTACCAATCACCAACACCCTGGCAGCGGGCACCTTTTCCAGTACCAAAGGCAGGGCTTTCAGCAAACGGTGCAAACCTTTGCGAAAATAATCGCCGCCCACAAACAGAATCAGATCCTCACGCTGCTGCCACGGTTTGGGGGTAATGGCTGAATAATCCAATCCAAAATAGAAGCTGAGATACTTGCGGGGATGCTGAATCAGATCATACAGAAACTGGCCGTGCAGGATCAGGCCATCAATCTTTTTAAATAGAAAATGATACTTCAGCCTTCGCAGCTTCTGCAGCAGAAAACGCAGCGGGAAGTCCGGGCAGAAAAAGTGGTAATAATGAACCCAGTAATAGTCATGGACATCCACCACCAAAGGACAGCGCAGACGACGGGCCACAGCCCAGGAGAGATGCTTCAGGTTGGTACAGTGGGCAACATCCCAATCACCGGCGAGGTCCTGCTCGGATTCATACAATTTGACAGTACAGCGTTTACCCAGTTCCCTCAGCAGGTTGGCCTCATAGGTGCCACTGCCGGTTAAAGACAGATTGGGACGGGTCAACAACAGGACCTTTAATCGGTTGTCACTGGTCACGACAACACCTTTCCAGGCAATCCACTCCTTTTTAATAAACGGTACAGAGCAGAATGAATGATCTGATAATAGAGTGGCAACAGGTATGAAAACCACCAGGGGAAGAGAGCCGGATGCAGGGCCGCTATCAGACGATGCATGGCCAGCCGCTTCTGGCTGTCCATAAGCGCATTCATAGATTCATGCCTGATGCGGTACCCAAACCCCACCTCCGGCAGCCTCAGCACCTTACGCCCCAACTCCAGCAAAGAGATCCAGAACTCCCAATCCTCACAGCCGTAACGCATCTCCGGCTTATAGCCACCTACCTTTTCCCAATCTGCCTTTCTGAACAAGGCAGAACAGAAGATCAGGTTGCTGAACCGCATCCGGGATAATGAGAAGGAAGCGGCCTGTATCAGCCCCTCGGCATCCCCGAACTTTTCCCCCCTGCAGTACACGATGCCGAGTTCCAGGTCAGCCTCAAGGGCTGCCGCAGCCTGACTGATATAGTGCGGCCCAATCCGGTCATCCGCATCCAATGGCAGGATATACTGTCCTTGAGCTGCAGCTATGCCTGTATTACGAGCTGTGGACAGTCCACCATTCTGACGCCGCACCAAGCTGGTTCTGGGATAGTTCAGCGTCTCCAGAATCAGGCAGGTTTCCGGTTCAGTGGAACCATCGTCCACCACAATGATCTCCAGATCTTCAAAATCAGATGCCAGTACCGAAGCGATTGATTCTGCCAGATACGCCCCCTGATTGTAGCAGGGTATGATCACAGAGACGGCTGGCATAGTTATCCTTGTATTACCTTGCGGTACTGTTCACAGAACCGGTCACCGCAAAACTGCGCCTGAGCATAACCATAGGCTGCAATAGCCAGCTGTTCCAACAGCTTTCTGTTGCCATGAAGTTGGACAATGGCATCATGCAGTGCCGTAACAACGGCATCCTCATCCTGATCGGGCAACAGCCAACCGTTTTCAACATGCCGGATATGCTCCGGTATACCGCCGACAGCCGTACAGACCGGCACACAGCCCTGGGCCATACCCTCCATGACCGTTAGCGGGAACCCTTCACGGCTGGATACAATCACAATCAGGTGGGCAGCGGCATAGATCTCAGCCAACGCTGCAGCATCATCAATATGCCCCGTAATGCGACAGTACATGTCATCACCTGACTCTAGACTATCAGGTCCAGCCCCCACCAGTATGAAGTTGGCCTGCAGTCCCTCCTGGCAACAACGCCGGGCGGTTCGGCCAATCAGATGCAGCCGTTTTTCCTCGCTGCCGCGACCGACAAACAGCACCTGCAACGGACCGTCCCATCGTTTTCCAGGCATGACTGACGGCACAGGTACACTATTGGGAATCAGTACGATCCGCTCAGCAAGGGCGGCATCAAGACCTGATTTTTCATACTGTTCCTGCAGATCCTGACTGGTCTTATGATTGATCACTACCCGGCAATCAAGCCGTGGCACAGCCGGCAGGGTAAAGATTTCAACACCTGCACCAAAGGCATGGATCAGATCGGAACAACGGACATGGGGCTTCAAAAATGGCAGCAGCAAGGCATAAAAAAGGCTGTTAGCTCCAAACACCACCGGCCGTTGATGGCGATTGATAAACCCGGCAGCCAAGCCTACGCTAAAGGGATAGAGATACTTGCAGATTGGCCAGAGATTAAACAGCCTGGCTCCCTGATCAAACAAGCCGTAAAAATCACGCGAAGACGACTTTTTGGTAAAAACAATCCACGGCTTCTCGCTATGAAAACAGCGCACCACGCCGGCATGAACCCGTTCAGCACCACCCATATGAAAAAACGGGAAGAAAAAAAACAGACCGGAACGGTTGACCACGGGGAGTAATGCCCCAATCATTGCCGACAGGCGCACAAATAGCTGCACAACAGCAGTACGGTTGAGTTGTAAAGCCAGTTTATCGCGATTATCATCCGGCCAGTCGCCTAGCAACAGACGGAATAATCGCTTTACCGCCAGGCGGGCAGCATCACGAAGTAGTGACACGCTAACCTGTAAGCAAAATGAATTCAGACGCCAATTTACAAGGGCATGGCGTAGAAAGTAGTTCTTTGCTCTCAAATGCCTATATTCCGGTGGCAATGAACGCCCCGCGGAACTGAAAGACGAGTTAACAATCCGGTAATACAGTAGAACTGCCGGTATCTTTGCCACCTGCAGACCATCAGACACCAGCCTGAGCAACAGATCATAATCCTCAACGGCATCCCGTCCACCTCGATAACGGTATTGGCGCAGTATTTTCGCCCTGATCATCAAGGAAGAGTTTGCAACACAATTGGCCCTCGGCAAGAATGCCCTTATCTGATCAGGAGTGACCGTAGATCTGTCATCTGCCCAGCCACTCAGGAAGGTTCCGTTTTCGTCAACACACTCGATACATGCAGCCACTGCAGCCACGGACTGATCCGTATCCAAAAAAGCAACCTGTTCGGCAAGCCGTTCCTCTGTGCTGATATCATCACAATCCATCAAGGCGATATACTCCCCACGGGCCAGCTCAATCCCCCTGTTGCGAGTTACTACAATCCCTTGATTGATTTCATTTTTAACGCTGATTATGCGGGTATCATGATACGAGGCAATGCAAGCAGCAGAAGAATCGGTTGAGCCATCGTCAACAATGATCAGCTCAAAATCATGGAAGCTCTGTCCTAGAATACTGTCGATCGCCTCCCGCAGAAAGCGCTCACCATTGTAAACCGGCATCAAAACCGAGACCCGTGGCGATATCATGGCAGACGCACCCAGGTTTCCGGCAAAAGATCGTTGGTAGTTATAGCCGGGTCAGTGAACCACCGGCAGGGGGCGACAACCAGCTTGTGCGGAGACGGATTCAACCAGGCTCCCCACCAGCTAAAGCTGCTATTGGCAATAATCTGATGAGCACAGCGCGAAATCAGCACCAGCTCCTCGGCTGAGCCATTCAATCCAAAATCTGCGGCAAGCCTGAACGGCTGCCCAAGATCAAGATGTTCCTGACACCATGCCGGATCATCCGAAAACACCAGAAACTGAGAATCGGGATAACTCGTTAGAATATTGGCAACGGCAGCCTGATAATAATCCTGAGAGCAGATACCATGAAAGCTGGCTGCTGCCGGATTGGTGACATAGTCACCACGCCTGACATGCACCGCCACAGTGGCATCAGAGAGTACGCTGCTTGCCTTACGTAAGGCAGGACTTGGTGCTTTAAGACTAAGTTCCTGCTGCAGAAGACTGGTAATCTGCTTAAAATAACACTCAGATTGCCAGAAACCATCCAGAATACAACTCGACGGTGCCCTGAAAATTAATGGATCAAACCCGCAGCCCTGCTCTTTTAGTATGATGCTGCCCCACAAAGGAATGCTGGCCTTCAGCAACAGCCGATGCATGCATGCCTGATAACTCCCCAATGGCTGACGGCCCTCCTCAGCCAATAGCGATGCCTTGATGTTAAACGGAGCAAGTTCAAAACAACGAGGAGTATCTCCCGGTTTTGGATGCTGTAACCTTGAAAGATCAAGGAGCAGCTCAACATCATGTTTTTCAGCTAACGCCCTTCCGGCTGCATATTGAAAAAGCTGGTTACCCAGACCGCCATTCAACAGTACCGTAATCACAACAGATCCTCCGGCCGGTCCTTGACGAAACAGAAACATCCGCAGCCGTATGCTTGGCCGTCAACCAGTTCTGTTTTAGGTGCTATCAGCAACCCAATCGAGGGATCGTCTGGAACCAAAGAAAAACTAATAAGCCTCAGACCAGGGAAAAGTGCACAGACCTGTTCATAGCTATAGATTCGATGGGCATTAAAGGCTGTTCTCGGCCTCCCCACCGGTGTCACCAGCAACAAGCGACCGTCTGGCGCAAGCACCCTGCTCAATTCAGCAGCAGCCTTGACATCACCCTTGTCATCAAGCGGATCACCATAGCGGCCAAGCCCGATATGCTCAATAACATGCATACAGGAAAGCGACGAAATGCTGTTGTCTTCAAAATGAAGTGTGAGCAGGTTCGCATGCCCGCAGGACAGTCCTGAAAGAGACAACTCGGCAGGGCGGTAATCATAGAAACGAATCGGCACAAAAGCGGAAACCAACGCGACAAAGTAAAGCGATGAACCGATATCAATATGCTCTTCAGGTCGTGTGTCAGCAAGCTGGCGGGCAGCCCAGGCAGTATGATAGACATAGTGCCGGTCAAAACCGGTAGTCACGGTAGAATCGAACAAACAGGGGTAACGGTCTTTCCAGCGGAGTCTTATCTTTCCGGTCTGCCCTAGCATCTGCGAGTAACGCAGGTAATCCCTTAGAAACAAAAAATAGTGCAGTGGCAGGCGAACAGAACGCCAGATAAAACGGATGAGAACTATCTGTTCAAAGTATGCACGAAGACGTTTCATCAGTTGATCCGCAGCAGCCGTTCAAGGCGGAAATTAACTACACCAACGGCAACCAGATAAGCTACCGAGGCAATTATCAAAGCAGCAGCCATACCATTTACGCCATAGCTCACAACGAGATAGCCCCCAACTCCAAGCAACACAAAGGCATGAATGGCCTTAGGCCACAGATAGATGCCAGGACGGTTGGCACAAATCCCTACCAGTGCCATCAGCTGCCCCACCTGCCACAGAGAAAGGCCAAGTACCAGCATCCAGAGCAGGTCAGAATGCCGCGTAAATTCAGTCGTTGTCAGCAGCAATGCGACAGGATGGCCCAGTAAGGCAGTGAGCACTGTTCCCGTTCCAGAGCAGATGACGGCAAAGAGCATGATGCGCATAATCAAACGTCGAACTTCAAGCCTCTGGGCACTGCTTGTCATTGTACCTGCCCGTTCATAAATAATCGGCACCATCAACTGATTAATAATGGCAAACAATAGATTGACCGGAGAAGCTGCGATCTGAAACAAGGCCGCATAAATACCAACTGATGCGGTTCCTGCAGCCAGTTGGAGCACCCAGCGATCAGCATAGAGAGTGACCACGGTAAACAGTGCGTATCCAACAAAAGGAAGAACAAATGTCACAAATTCATGCTGTGCCTGGGACACCTGTTCCTCTTGTGGCACCACCGCAACTCGGCTCTGCTGCTGTTGCTGACCTCGAAACATGCGATACTGCCACAAAACAACCAAAAATGAGCCAACACAGTATCCACCCAATGCGGCTGAACCACTGCCCCAAAAAATGGCCGCAAAAATAGCACAGCCTATTCTCAGCCACACATCGCCAATCTGAGCTAGAGTTGCGTTTCTACGATCACGAGCCGCATTCTGCCAGGCAAGAAACGAAACGCCAACACCACTGATCATCCCAAATACAAGTCCCCACAATACCAGCCCACCCCACACGCTGCCCTTAGCCATGTATACGAGTAGTGATCCAACCATAACAGGCAAAATAAGCAACAGCAGCAGCTTGGTATGGAGACTGCGCAGTACAAAAAAATACAGGTTTTCTTTGCCGCAATCTCGATAGGGTGCATAAAAGCGTGCAGCAGCATTGGAAAGCGGGTTATGCAGAAAGGTGGTCAGAAAACCGGCAATGGTTAATCCAAGAGCCAAATGACCATATTCAGAAGCTCCCAACTGGCGGGTGAGCAGCTTGATACCGACCAGCCCCCCCAGAAAAGCAGCAGCATGCCCGGCAAGCACCCAAAGCAGTTCTCCGCGCAGGCGAAGAATCTGTTGCATCAAGGGGGGCATGGGCACAATTAATACAACCGTCTAGGAGACATACTGTTCAACAAACCACCGGTACGCATCCCGCACGCCATCCTCCAGCTCTATGCGATGCTTCCAGCCCAAGGCATGCAGCCGGGAGGAGTCGGCCAGTTTACGGGGAGTGCCGTCCGGTTTGTCCGTATCAAAGACCAGCTCACCTTCGAAGCCCACCACCTGCTGCACCATTCGGGCAAGATTGGCAATGCTGATTTCCTGGCCTGATCCGACGTTGATCAAGGCAGGTGCGTCAGAATACATAAGAAGTTCTTCATAGCAACCATCATCCAGCAGCATCAAAAAAAGTGAAGCATCTGCCAGATCGTCCACATGCATGAATTCACGTAGCGGTGTGCCGGTACCCCAGACGGTGACATTTGGAGAACCCGATTGTTTTGCCTCATGAAACTTACGCAGCAGGGCCGGCAGGACATGGGAGCCGGTCAGGTCATAGTTGTCACCGGGGCCGTAAAGGTTGTTGGGCATGGCGGCCAGAAAGCGGGTGCCGTACTGCTGGTTGTAGGTACGGCACTGAACAATACCGGCAATCTTGGCTATGGCGTAGGCATCATTGCTTGGCTCAAGCGGGGAGGTCAGCAGGTCCGTCTCACGAATCGGTTGGGGAGCAAATTTCGGGTAGATACAGGTACTGCCCAGAAACAGTAGTCGCTGAACACCATTTTTCCAAGCCTCGTGAATCACATTGGTCTGAATCATCAGATTGTCGTAAATGAACTCTGCCTTACGGGTGCTGTTGGCAATAATCCCGCCCACCCGTGCTGCAGCCAGAAAGACATACTCAGGCTGTTCCTGTTCAAAGAAAGCCGCAACAGCGGACTGATTACGCAGATCAAGCTCTGAAGATGTCTTTAACACCAGATTCCGGTAGCCTGCCTGTTCCAGCTTTCTGACAATGGCAGAACCGACCATGCCGCGGTGGCCTGCTACGAAAATTTTTGCATCAGATTTCATTACCGCTCCTCCAAAAATACAACCGGAACCTTGATTGACATCGGATCAGCCCCGAGATCAAGCAAGGCGTGATAGAGTACTTCAGCTCGATTACGTGAGCTGATCAACACCTTATACATCCCGCTCAACATGGCACGGGCCAAAGACACAACTTCATGCCCCATAAACGTGCCTTCCGTGTCATCAGTATCCATTACCAACGCCACTTCAATACCTGCTTCATGCAAAGCCAGCCAGGCCAGTTCAGCACACCCATCTATACCGCACAAGGCCACCCGCTCGACCCCTTCATCCCTAAACTGCCGGCACAACTGACGATATTCCTGCAGCAGCAACGGAATCATGCGATCCAGGTAACGGCTGTGCAGCAGCGCCAGCCTCCGCAGTTCAGCACAGCCTCTGGAGGTAAGGTGATAGGTGCAGCGATTGCCGGACCGTTCTTTGATTCTGACCCATCCTTTGGCAACAGCGGTCTTAAGGTAGTTGTTGACCAACCCCAGGGCACTATCCAACCTGCGGGCCAGATCACGCTGCGAGCTGACAGGGCCCTGCTCTAACTCGCAGAGCAGCCTGAACAGAGTATAATCATCAAGTGATGCAGCTGTCGATTTGTTCATGACCTGAACCGTACCCCAGGACAGATTATTTTTCAACCTTCAGCAGCCGTTGATAGATCGCTTCCAGTTCTTGCACCCGGGCATCCCAGCCAAGCTGTTCAACGGCCCGTGAGCGCAAGCGCCTGCCTTGTTGGCGCAACTGTTCCCGGTCTGCCAAAGCATGCGCAATACAATTGACCAGATCAACGGTATCGCCGAATACGGCATAGATGCCGTCATCCCCCAGTAGTTCACGGTTTACCGGCGTGTCAAAGGCCACCACCGGCAGGCCGCAGGCCATGTAGTTCAGAAGTTTTCCATTGGCTTCAGTGTCAGAAACCTTGGGCGAGACCGCCAGGTCTCCTGCAGCAAGCATCTGGGGCGCCCTGGCATAGTCAATCATACCGGTAAAGGTCACAAAGCTTGCAATATTCAGCTGATCTGCCAGCTGGCGATACTGCTGCTCCGGATACCCCATGATCACCAGATGAAAAATCCTCCCCTGGTGAATCAACTGTTTTGCAGCCTGTAAAAGCAGATCAACCCCTTGATATTGATTGAGCAGCCCGAGATAGACAATGACCGGTATCTCATCAGCAATCCCCAACAACTGTCTTGCTTCGCTGCGGGAGTAGGGACGAAAAACGGTTGTATCAACACCATCGGGTAAGGCAGTAACCCGTTCCTGCGGAAGCCTCCACAGACCTGTCAGCTCTTGCCGGCCCGGTGTTGAACTGGTGATGATCAGATCGGCCAGGCGGTTGATGCGGTTTTCAATGCTGCAAAACAGACGATGCAGCAGGGTGTTTGCACCGAAAAAACCATGATTGAGTGACTCGCCGCTCAGACTGCCTTGATAATCAAACAGGAGTGGTATCCTGCGCAACCGGGCCACCAGCCAGCCGACCAACGTTCCTTCATGCAGATGGGCATGTATCAGATCCGGCTTGAAACGCCGTGCAACCCCGAACGCCTTACAGAACAGCACCAGATCAAGATACGGTTTGTGCCAGGAAGGACCGGCCTCCCGCTTCCGGTACCAGGGCAGCGGAAGCGTACGATCAACCGGTACCGGTTCCAGATCGCGCCCCAGGTGATAGGTCACAATCCGGACCTGATGCCCCCGCGCCATCAAGGCCTTTGCCTCTTCAAAAATCCTGACGTGGCAGCCCCGATCAGAAAAATACGGAGTTGGCGCGATCATCAGGATACGTAACCGCCTATCAGACATAGTCATCCGGCTCGTTCAGACGCTCCCGTACGGAGTAGATCGGCTTGCCCTGGGATTCGTAATAGGTACGGGCATTCAGCTCTCCCAGCAGACCAAGGGTGATGAACTGGATCCCCATGAACATCAGGAAGGCGGTCAGGATCAGGAGCGGATTGCGGTTCATACTGGTATTGGCAAACAGCTTCATATAGACCATGGCGCCACCGGTGACACAGGCCAGCAGCATCGAGTAGATGCCCCACTTGCCGAACAGCTGAATCGGCTTGGTGGCATAGGAAAGCAGGAATTTGACCGTCAACAGATCCAGCACCACCCGCACGGTACGGGAGATACCATACTTGCTGGTGCCGTACAGACGGGGATGATGCCGCACCGGAAGCTCAGTTACCCTGGCGCCGATCCGCGAGGCCAGGGCAGGCACAAAACGGTGCATCTCCCCGTAAAGGCCAATCCCGTCCAGTACCTCGCGGCGATAGGCCTTCAGGGTGCAGCCATAGTCGTGCAGATGGACATCTGTCAGACGGGAGATCAGACCGTTGGCAATCATGGAAGGCAGTTTCCGGTTGATGAAGGTATCCTGCCGATCCTTGCGCCAGCCTGAGACCACATCATAGCCCTCCTTGATCTTTTCCAGCAGTAACGGGATATCAGCCGGGTCATTCTGCAGATCACCGTCCATTGGCACGATCACGGCCCCACGGGCCGCCTCAAATCCGGCCGCCATGGCTGCTGTCTGGCCAAAATTGCGTCGGAAACGGATCACCCGCAGCCGCTGGTCAGTGGCAGCAAGCTCCTTAAGCAGAGTAAAGGAGTTATCGCCAGAGCCGTCATCAACACAGATAACTTCGTACTGCAGGCCGGTTGGAGCAAGTGCAGCTGTTATGGCATCGTACAGCGGCCTGATATTATCTTCTTCAAAGTAGATCGGTACGACAATACTGAGATCCATCTCATATACTCCAGTAGGTATCAAGGCGTAAGGTGACGGATGGTCACCGGCGGACGGTTATAGCATGTTTGAGGTTTCAGAGGGAGCAGAAAGCCGGCCAGCAATCCGAGACCGTTCGAAATATGCAGTATCGGGAACAAGAGTGGCAGAAGCAGCAAATATGATGCAGCCCGTTCCTTCACCGCTGCCCGAAGCGTACAGAGGCCTATGGCAAGCAGGTAGCCTGCCAGCGGCAACCGCAAAAGCGGCGACTGCAGAAACGGTACTGCCAGGAGATACACCAGAAAGAACAGCGGCACAAACGGCATCAGACCGTTCAATCCGGCAATTCTGGTCTGCTCTGACCTGCCGCGGCCATAACGGAACATCTGGCGGACAAAGGCAGCCAGAGAAGTACGTTGGCTGCGCTCAACCGCAAGTCCAGGGTCATGTAAAAGTATACCCCCTGCCTTATACAGACGATCCAGCAGTTCGTTTTCTTCATTGGGGTAGAGCCGTTCATCCAGACCGTTGTTGGCAAGAAAAGCCTCACGCCGGATCGCCAGATTACAGAGGATCAGCTCCCGCTCGGTGGTTCGCCGGACCGTTCCCACCGCCCGGTAGCGATTGCGCACCCCCCCTGCCCCAAGTGGCGAGGCCAGGGCTGCAGCGATGGCGCGCTGCAGCAGGGTATCGGTTGACGGTGTCAGCGACGGCCCTCCGACAACAACCACCTGTGGATCAGCAAAATGCCGCGCAAGCCTCTGCAGGGCGTCCGGCACCACCATGGCATCATCATCAAGGAAATAGATGATTTCACCGGCGGCCTGCTGTACCGCCTGGTTACGCTGGCAGCTCGGGCTGGTTCCTTCGGCAACCAGCAGTTCATACTGACCGGATGGCCAGCCCAGGGCGGCTATCCGTCCGGCAGCCTGCGGAACCAGCCCAGGTTTGATCGGTATGACTACGGAGATGGTCAGCAATACAGCTCCACAAACAGAAAAAACCGGGTAAAACCCGGTTTTTTCAAGCAGAATCAAACAACTGATATTAATTCATACTACCATAACTATGCAGCCCTGACAACAGCAGGTTTACTCCCAGGTAGCAGAAAATAGTGGCAGCAAAGCCGATGATAGAAAGCCAGGCAGCCCGCTTGCCGACCCAGCCCTTGGTAAAACGGGCATGCAGGAAAGCAGCATAAACAAACCAGACAATCAGTGACCAGGTCTCTTTGGGATCCCAGCTCCAGTAGGTACCCCAGGCATAATTGGCCCAAGCCGCACCGGTGATGATCCCCAGGGTTAAGAGCGGAAAGCCGACCATGATTGCCTTATAGTTCAGGTCGTCCAGAACCCGGGTCGGGGGAAACTGGGACATCAAGCCACCGGCGGCCTCATTCCCCTTTTCCTCGCTCTTGGCCTTGATCAGATACATGATCGAGACACCGCAGGCCACCGCAAAGGCGGCATACCCCAGAAAGCAGGTGATCACATGGTAGAGCAGCCAGTTGCTCTGCAGGGCTGGCATCAGCGGGTTGATATCAGTGGGCAGATAGAGTTGCGCCCAGGCCATCCCCATCAGGGCAAACGGCATTACAAAGGCACCAATAATCCGGTACTTGTACTTGACATCGATAATGCCGAAGATCAAAACAATGCTCCAGGCAAAAAAGACCACTGATTCGTACAGGTTAGACATCGGAGCATGCCCCAGGCCGATATCATAGGATTCTTTCCAGCGCAGACCGATAGCAATTGTTTGCACAACAAAACCGATCCACGCCAGTGCTGAAGCTGCAGTCCCAACGTGTTTGTTGCGGCCGGCCAGGTATCCGAAAAATACCAGGGTCGAGGCCATATAGAAGATGGTAGTAGCGTTAAAGAGTTTTGCACTCAACATGTAGACATTCCTCCGCTCAGATAGTCTGTTTCTGGAGTTCTTCAGCCAACCGCTCAAACTCCGTCAGAAATGCCGGCTGATTTTTGCTGGCATTGCCGTAGATCCGCGCATAGCCGTGCTGCACCACAATCCAGACCCGCTTGTGGGACATGAAAAAGGCAATACAGAGACCCAGGCACATCATAAAACAGCCGGCCCAAACGACCCAGACACCGGGGTCTTTATTCACCTGCAGGCCGGTATACATCCGGGCATCAGTACCGGTAAAGGTAAAGATCAGACGGTCTCCGCGGAGATCATCCAGCCCGGGATTGTTTTTATACACCTTGAAAAACTTCGGTTCCGCCCCCTTATCACTTACCCCCAGTACTGCCGCCAGCCCCTCGCCCGGATTGTCGGTCAGATCAACAATTGAAGCAGAACGTCCATCCGGCAGGCGTGTCTGGCTGCCCGGGCGCAGGACAATCTGTTCGCTCTTGCCGCTCTCACGCTGTTTCACCGTAAAGAAGAACAGGCTGGGATCGTTGGCCTGGCCATAGCTGGATTGATAGAAGGTGATACCTTTGTATGTCAGCGGCTCATTGACCACAACGCGGACATGCTTGTAGCCGGGGATTTCTTTACCGTTTTCAGTCAGGGTCAGAATACTCTTGAACTCCTTCGGCATCTGGCTTGGTCCGCCACCGCCCGGCGCGTCGTAGAAAGAGACCGTAAACTGATCACACTTGACCTCGAAGCCCAGTGGCACATCCTTACCGCTGCGGGCCTTGATCGTGTTGATGGTTTCACCTTCGACAATGGCTACAAACCCTTTGTACCCGCCAATATTACCGATAATGGTTCCGGCCATGATCACCAGGATGCTGAAGTGCACAACATAGACCCCCAGCCGGCACCAGGCATTTTTCTGAGCAAAAAGATGATACTGGTTTCCGACCTGGGTGATCGTGGGCGTGGCAAAGCGGGCGCCGAGGAAGGCAGCAAGTTTGTCTCTTGAGGCATCCAGTGAGCCCTCAAGCTTCAGCTCTTTGCTGGGAAATATTTTTTGTTGCGTTTCGGAGATGGTTGTTGCCGGTTCGCTGACGAACTTGAAGACATGGGGCAGACGCTTGATCGAGCAGGCGATCAGGTTGATACAGAACAGTGCCAGCAAGGCCAGAAACCACCAGGAATGGTACATATCAAAGAAACCGAGTTTCTCGTACAGCGCCTTGCGGCCCGCGCTGATGGTTGCCCAGTAACGCTCATCAATATTGGGAAACTGCGGTATGACAGTACCGATGATTGAGGTGATTGCCAGCGTGATCAGCAGAAAGAGGGTCAACTTGAGAGAACAGAAAAAATCCCACACCTGTTGCACAAAGCCACGTTGATTGGTACTCACTGAACGCTCCATTAAAACCGTATTAAAAGAGTAACATGAAGAAAACGCAATTTACGACTATTTCTGTCTTGTATTGTCAGTTATAGCTCATCCCTGAAAAAATGGGTAGCGGTTTTTTGGCATAGCTGTTTGACAAAAATCAAATAAAATAAAAAAAGGCCAGCAGAGGCTGGCCTTTAATACAACGCTATAAGCTGCCGACAATTACTTCTTGTGGCAATCCTTGCAGCCTTGAGGACCTTTTTTCTCAGCTTTGTGGCACTTGACGCAGAGCTTGTTGTGAGCAACATCCTTGTTCATTTCAATCTTCTTGGGAGCGCCTTCATGGCACTTGGCACAGCCCAGCTTCATGTGAGCCTTGTGGGGAAAAGCAACCTTACCCATGGCGCCGCCTTTGTACTCGTAGCTGTCGGCAGCAAATGCGGTGCCAGAGAAAGCGACCAGGGCAAACAGTGCAATAATAGTTCTTTTCATTGTTACAACCTCCTTGGTAATGTTAAAAAAGATGTGGAACTTAAGCATAGTCCCTAAAAAAAAGTCAAGCATTAAGCGTACCAACTCGCCGGCCTAGATCCTTCCAAGTGCTTTTTTACCGATATCGCGACGAAACTGTACCCCGCGCCAGGAAATCTTCTCAACCCCCTGATAGGCCCGCTCAATCGCAGCAGCAACGGTGTTCCCCAGGGCCGTCACCCCCAGCACCCGCCCACCGGCCGTCACGATCCGGCCATCCTTTTCGGCAGTTCCAGCATGAAAGACCGTCACGTCAGTCAACTGCTCGGCTGCCTCAATTCCGGTAATACTATCCCCTTTCGGGTAATCACCGGGGTACCCTTCCGCTGCCATGACCACACAAATTGCTGCCTGATCATGCCACTCAATGCTATGGCCGGACAGATCGCCTTCAGCCACTGCCAGCAAGAGCGGCACCAGATCGGATTTCATCCGCATCAAAAGTGGCTGACATTCCGGATCGCCAAAACGGGCATTGAACTCCAGGGTTTTAACCTCACCGTCCTTGACCATCAGACCGGCATAGACAATCCCCTGGTAAGCGCAGCCTTCCGCAGCCATACCGTCAACCGCCCGCTGCACCACCTGCTCCATCGCCTTTTGATGCACCTCGGCAGTCACCACCGGAGCTGGTGAGTAGGCCCCCATGCCGCCGGTATTAGGCCCCTGGTCGCCATCGAAGATTGCCTTGTGGTCCTGGGCCGAGGCCAATGGGATAACAAACCTTCCATCGGTAATGGCCAGAAAGGAAGCCTCTTCACCGGTCAAAAACTCCTCAACAACCACTCGCGACCCGGCATCGCCAAAGGCGTTACCGGAAAGCATATCCTGCACCGCTTCAATCGCCTCAGCCTCGGTCTGGGCTATGATCACACCTTTGCCTGCGGCCAGCCCATCGGCCTTGACCACAATCGGTGCCCCGGTCTTGCGAATAAAGGCCTCGGCAGCAGGAATCTCGGTAAAGACACCATAGGCTGCCGTAGGGATATTGTATTTATGCATCAGATCCTTGGAAAAGGCCTTACTGGCCTCAATCCGCGCCGCCGCCCGGCTGGGCCCGAAGATTCTGACCCCGTACTCACGGAACAGGTCCACAATCCCCAGCGACAGCGGCAGCTCCGGCCCCACCACCGCCAGATCGATCCCTTCTGATTTGGCAAAGCCCAACAGCTTGTCGATCTCTTCCACCTTGATCGGCAGGTTGGTAGCAAGACTGGCAGTCCCCGGATTACCGGGAGCACAGTAAATCTGCGTCACCAAGGGCGATTGGGCAATCTTCCAGACCAGAGCATGTTCGCGGCCACCGCCGCCGATTACTAGAATTTTCATACAGATCACCTCAATACCAGGCCCACTCGGGACCGTTCAATTTTACGTGAGGCCAAGGAAGATGAGCACAGGCGCGGAGGCGTACCGTAAGTACGCCGCACAAGCTCTTTGCGACATCTGACGCAGAGATCGCGGAAAAGGGGACGGTCCTAGTGCCTGAAATGGCGCATATTGGTAAAGACCATCGCCATGCCATGCTCATTGGCGGCCTGAATCACCTCTTCATCCCGCACTGAACCGCCCGGCTGGATGATCGCCGTGACACCAGCCTCGGCAGCGGCATCCACGCCATCGCGGAACGGGAAGAAGGCGTCGGATGCCAATACCGTCCCCTTGATCGGCAGCAACGCCTTTTGAACGGCGATCTTGGAGGAATCTACCCGTGACATCTGGCCGGCACCGATTCCGACGGTCTGATCGGCATTGGTAAAGACAATGGCGTTTGACTTGACATGTTTGCAAACCCGCCAGGCAAAATCCAGCGCAGCCAGTTCCTGGGCGGTTGGCTGACGTTCAGACATCACCTTGCAGTCAGTGGCCGCAACCATACCCAGGTCACGTCCCTGCAGCAGCAGCCCGCCCACGACCCGCTTCAGATCATAACCGGTCTGGAGATGTCCGGCCAGCAACGGCACCTGCATCACCCGCACATTCTTCTTGGCGGTAAAGATCGCCAAAGCCTCTTCATCATAGCCAGGGGCGATCACCGCCTCCAGAAAGGTCGAGGTCAACTCACGGGCAGCTGCAGCATCAACAATACGGTTAAAACCTACGATACCGCCAAAGGCGGAGACCGGGTCGCACTCACGGGCCTTGAGATAGGCGGAGATGGGAGAATCCCCCAGTGCAACGCCGCAGGGATTGGTATGCTTGATGATAACGGCTGCCGGCTTGTCGGTAAACTCCTTGACCGTCTCAATGGCAGCATCCAGGTCGATAATGTTATTAAAGGACAGCTCTTTACCCTGCAACTGGACCGCATTGGAGACGCAGGGCTCGGTAATGCCCCGCTCCACATAGAAGGCGGCCGACTGGTGGGGGTTCTCGCCGTAACGCAGATCCTGGGCCTTCTTAACCTGAATCGTAAAGGTCTCAGGGTATTCGTCAGTGTTCTCCCCCAACCGCGCCCCCAGCCAGTTGGAAATGGCACCATCGTAGGCAGCGGTGTGTTGATAGACCTTTACGGCCAGACGAAAGTTGGTTTTGGCCGAGACAGCACCGCCATTAGCAGCCATCTCCTCCAGGACCGCTGCGTAATCAGCAGCATCCACCAGCACCGTCACGTCATGATTATTCTTGGCAGCAGAACGCAGCATGGTGGGGCCACCGATATCAATGTTCTCAATGGCATCCTCAAGGGTGCAGTCCGGTTTGGCCACCGTGGCCTCAAAGGGGTAGAGATTAACCACCACCATGTCGATCGGTTCAATACCGTGCTCTTTCATCTTGGCCTGATGCTCTGCATTGGCACGGATACCCAGCAGACCGCCATGTACCTTGGGATGCAGAGTCTTGACCCGGCCATCCAACATCTCCGGGAATCCGGTAAACTCGGACACATCCTTTACCGTCAGGCCGGATTCACGCAGCAGCTTGGCGGTCCCGCCAGTGGAAAGAATTTCCACACCATATCCAGCCAGAGCCTTGGAAAGTTCTACAATACCGGTCTTGTCGGAGACACTGATCAGCGCCCGTGTAATTTTGGCCATGATGACACCTCGATGTACGTTGGTTTGATTATCTTAATGAACTGCGGTCAGGAGAGAGCTTTGTAGCATGGGAGACAAGGCCCTGCCAAGAGCTTTTGAAACAGCACCATGTATACAACACCTGCGGATTTAAACGACGATCACCGGCAACTCCGCACGGGGCAACACATCACCTATCAGCACACAAAAAATGCTGTTTTCAGCAGCTTCCGCCTGAAACAACGCTGCTGCACCGGGCTGCAGGGCAATCAACAGCCCACCGGAGGTCTGGGGGTCAAACAACGGCAGCAAACGTTCAGGGTCACAATCACCCGCATCAATCCGGGAAAGATAGTAGCTGCGGTTCCGGTAACAGCCGGCAGGCACCATACCGTCGGCGACCTGATCGGTGACGCCCTGCATCAGGGGAACTGCATCAAGATACAGACGGATGGTTACCCCTGACCCCAGGGCCATTTCGCAGCTATGGCCGATCAGGCCAAAACCGGTTATGTCGGTGCAGGCAGATGGCGCATAGCGCAGCATCAATTCAGCAGCAGCACGGTTCAAGAGTGACATCCAGGCTACCGCCTCTGCCTCCTGCTCAACGGTTGCCATCTCCCCCTTGACTGCCGTGGACAGAATGCCGCTGCCCAGCGGCTTGGTCAACAGCAGGCAGTCACCGGGGCGGGCCGTGCTGTTGCGCAGCACCTGCTCGGGATGCACGGTGCCGGTCACCGATAACCCGTACTTCAACTCGTCATCCTCAACCGTGTGCCCCCCCACCAGACAGCAACCAGCTTCATTGAGGGCATCCTGACCTCCGGCCAGCACCTCGCCCAGAACCTCCGGCTGCAGGCTGCAGGCGGGGAAAAAGGCAAGATTCATGGCGGTTAACGGTCTCCCGCCCATGGCGTAGATATCAGAGAGTGCATTGGCAGCAGCAATCCTGCCGAAGGCCCGGGGGGCATCGGCAGGAGGGGTAATCACATCACAGCTTTCAATCAGCGCGATCTCCGGTGTCAGGCAATAGACTCCCCCATCATCGGACGTTTCCGGTCCCACGATCAATCTGGGGTCAGCAGGACGATTGAGTCCCGCCAACGCGTCGGCAAGGCCCTCCGGGCCCAGCTTGGCCGCTCAGCCGGCAGCTTTGACGGTTTGCGTCAGTTTGATTTTCTTGTTGGTCATGGGACTATTTTCCCGCTCCAAGATATACCCGCGGCACCCGCTTACTGATACCGCACAGCAGCTCATACGGAATCGTACCGGCCCAATGGGCCACTTCTTCCGCAAAGACGGTATTGCCTTTCCGATCCTCCCCGATCAGGGTAACATCATCACCCACAGCCACACCGGGGATATGGGTGACATCCAGCATCAGCCAATCCATGCAGACCGTACCGGAAACCTGCGCCCGCTCCCCCCTGACCAGCACCTGCCCCTTGTTGGTCAGGGCGCGGGGATAGCCATCGGCATAGCCCACCGGCACACTGGCAATCAGGGTGCGCTGTTCAGCCGTAAAGCGGCGGCCATAGCTGATGGTAGTGGCAGGCTCGACCCATTTCAGCATGGCGATCTTGCTTTTCAGCCGCATCACCGGACGCAGAGAAAGCCTTCCCTGAAAATCGGGTGAAGGCAACGCTCCGTACAGCGCTATACCGGGACGGACCAGATTACAGAAGGGATAGTCATTGAGCAGTGCCCCGGCGCTGTTGGCGATATGGATATAGCGTGGCGAAAAACCGGCCTTGCGGATCTGCTCGACCGCCCAGCCAAAGCGCTCTCCCTGCAGCCGGGTAAAGTACTGGCCCGATTCATCCAGCTCGTCGGCAGAAGCAAAGTGGGAGATCACCCCTTCCAGATAGATATTGGGCAGCAGCTTAAGGGCATTCAGCAGGGCAGGTACCTGGTCATAGGGGATCCCCAGACGTCCCATACCGGTGTCCACCTTCAGATGCACCAGGGCTTTGCGATAGAGTTTACCCGCAGCCAGATCAAGCGCCTTCAGCTGTTCAAGGGAAAATACGGCAGAAGAGATACCGTATCCGACACATTTACGTTCCTGCCCCGGGTAGATGCCTCCCAGCAACAGAACCGGTTTATCAATACCGGCTTTGCGAAGCTGGATCGCTTCGGCCAGAAAGGCCACCCCAAAGGCGTCTACCCCCTGGCGTTCCAGCTCCTTGCTTACTTCAAGAAAGCCATGACCATAGGCATCGGCCTTGACCACTGCCAGCACGGCTGACCGTGACGGCACCGAGGAGCGGACAACCGAATAGTTTTCCCGCAGGGCACCAAGATCTATCTCTGCAAAGGTTGGGCGACTGTCAAACATGCCACTTACTTACCACGGCCTGCCGCAGGGGGCAATCTGAAAACGCCTGTTTACGGAAGCGGTTGACGACCTGCGGATTTTATCGTATGGTTGCGTCGCCCTGGGGGAGCCTTGCATAGGCTGAGACGGCTCTGCCGGACCCCTTGAACCTGAACCGGGTAATGCCGGCGGAGGAAAGCGGCCTCGTTCCCAGCATCTATTTTCGGGCCGCCTGAGTTGTATTCAGTGCGGCCCTTTTTCGTACCATGAGGTACTACGCAATGTCTGAAAAATCCATGCCGCTGCGCCTGGTGATAACCACGCCAAAGACCATCCGAAACCGGTCCATTGCCGGGGTCTACCTGATTACCGATCAACAGGACGACCTGCTTAAACGGGTGGCCCAGGCCCTGCGTGGCGGGGTGACGGTGCTGCAGTACCGCGCCAAAGACAAACCCTATGAGTTCTGCCTGGAAGAAGGGAGCCAGCTGAAACAGCTCTGCAGCCGTTTTGGCTCCCTCTTTATCGTCAACGACGACCTGAGGCTTGCCCATGCCCTGGATGCCGATGGCGTGCATCTGGGACAGGAGGACAGCTCTCCCCAGCAGGCCAGGGAACTGCTGGGACCGGACAAGATCATCGGTGTCTCCACCCATAATCTTGATGAGGCACTCAAGGCAGAGTCGGACGGCGCCGACTACCTGGGATTTGGCGCCATGTATCCCACTGACAGCAAATCGATCACCCATATGCCCGGCACCTCCGGTCTGGCTGCCATCCGTGACCGGGTCAAGCTGCCGATTGTGGCCATCGGCGGCATCAGCCCGGCCAATGCCTGCCGGGTGATTGAGGCCGGCGCCGATGCAGTTGCCGTCATCTCCTCGGTGCTGGCAGCCCCCCGGCCTGAGGTGGCTGCCACGGAGCTGCGCCTGCTGTTCAACCGGCTGGCCCCCTATCCCCGTGGCGGCGTGCTGACTATTGCCGGCAGCGACTCCGGCGGCGGCGCCGGTATCCAGGCCGACCTGAAGACCATTACCCTGCTGGGCAGCTACGGAGCCTCGGCCATCACAGCCCTGACCGCCCAGAACACCAGGGGGGTCAAGTCAATTCACGGCATCCCCCCCTCCTTTGTCCGGGACCAGATTGATACGGTCCTGACGGATCTACCGATTGATGTGATCAAGACCGGCATGCTGCATACCCCGGCCATCATCTCGTTACTGGCCGAGTACCTGACCGAACAGCCCAACTACTACCCGGTGGTGATCGACCCGGTCATGGTGGCCAAGGGGGGTGCCTCCCTGCTTGAACTGGATGCCGTATCGATCTTTCAACAGGCCCTGTTACCCCAGGCCTACCTGTTGACCCCCAATATCCCCGAGGCAGAACGTCTGCTCAATTGCCGCATCAACAGTGAGGCCGCCATGGAACAGGCAGCCCGGCAATTGCACGGCATGGGTGCCGCCAATGTCCTGCTCAAGGGGGGACATCTGAGTGGTGGTGATGCCGTTGATATACTTTTTGACGGTCAGACCATCCAGCGTTTCAGCTCTGAACGGTTCTTCACCAGCGCCACCCACGGCACCGGCTGCAGTTTTGCCTCTGCCATCGCCGCCTGTCTGGCCCAGGGTGAGCCGCTGAGAGAAGCAGTTCGCCTGGCTAAAAACTTTATCACCACTGCCATCCGCTTGGCCCGCCCGATGGGCAAAGGCCATGGCCCGATCAACCACTATCTTGCTGCAAAGGAAACAGACCAATGACCCAGCTTGAAGCCGCCCGCAAAGGGATTATCACTGACAAGATGAAGACCGCCGCCACGGCTGAAGGAGTTACCCCGGAGTTCATCCGTGACGGTATCGCCAAAGGCACCATCATCATCAGCCACAATGACAAGACCCACCAGCACGGTATCCCGCTGCCAGTGGGAACCGGTCTGCGCACCAAGGTCAATGCCAACATCGGCACTTCGGCTGATGACACCGACATTACCAAGGAGCTGGAAAAGGCCCGGGTGGCGGTCAAGCATGGTGCAGACGCCATCATGGACCTCTCCACCGGCGGTCCGGTTGACGAGATCCGCCGCGCCATCGTGGCTGAGACCACCGCCTGTATCGGCTCGGTACCGCTCTATCAGGCAGCCACCGACACCGTGCGGGTCAAGAAAAAGGCACTGGTGGATATGACTGCCGATGATATTTTCAAAGGGATCATCAAGCATCTGGATGACGGCGTCGACTTCATCACGGTCCATTGCGGCGTAACCCGCTCCACGGTGGAGCGGATGAAAAACGAGGGGCGGATCATGGATGTGGTCTCCCGCGGCGGTTCCTTTACCATTGAGTGGATGTCCTACAACAACAAGGAAAACCCGCTCTACGAAAACTTTGATCGCCTGCTGGAGATAACCAAGGAATACGACGCCACCCTGTCACTGGGGGATGGTTTCCGCCCCGGCTGTCTGGCCGATGCCACTGACCGGGCCCAGATTCATGAGCTGATCATCCTGGGTGAGCTGACCCAGCGGGCCTGGGATGCCGGGGTCCAGGTCATGATCGAGGGGCCGGGCCATGTGCCGCTCAACCAGATTCAGACCAACATTCAGCTCCAGAAACGGCTCTGCCACGGTGCGCCGTTCTATGTACTGGGACCGCTGGTGACCGACATCGCGCCGGGTTACGACCATATCACCTGTGCCATTGGCGGCGCCATCGCCGGGGCGGCCGGAGCAGACTTCCTCTGCTACGTCACCCCGTCTGAACACCTGGCCCTGCCGGAGATCGAGGATGTCCGCAACGGCGTGATCGCCTCCCGGATTGCCGCCCATGCCGCCGACATCTGCAAGGGACTGCCCGGTGCCATTGAGAAAGATAACGCCATGGCCAAGGCACGTAAAAAGCTCGACTGGGAGGGGCAGTTTGCCCTGGCCCTTGACCCGGACCGGGCCCGGGAGTATCGTGCCAACTCACCGGTATCCGAGCATGGCGCCTGCACCATGTGCGGGGAGTTTTGCGCCTATAAGGTCATGGATGAAGCAATGAAGCGGTAGGAACGGTCTTTTCCCGCTCTGGCCAAGTCAACCATCGGCAGCGATTGTGCGGCGTACCATGCTGTACGCCTCCGCTCGCTGCCTTGCTTGCCTCAGCCATAACGGAAAAATCCTCGTTCCGCACAAAAGTCTGGCAGTTTTGTTGGTATGGAGGTTGGTCATGGGCGACATCACCCGTTTCGGTATCTCGATTGACAGCGATCTGCTGGACAGTTTTGATCGCCTGATCACCCGCAAGGGATACCAGAACCGTTCAGAAGCGATCAGAGACCTGATCCGGGCCACGATTGTGGAAGAAAAAATGGATGCCGGCCACGAAGAGATGGTCGGCACCGTTACCATGGTCTATAACCACCATGTACGCGATCTGGCGGACAAACTGACCGAACACCAGCATCAGCACCATCATCAGGTCATCTCTGCCCTGCATGTGCATCTTGACGCCCATAACTGCCTGGAGGTACTGGTACTGAAAGGCAGTAGCGCCGAAATCAAACAGATCGCGGATGAATTGCTGGGCGTCAAGGGGGTCAAGCACGGCAAGCTGTTCCTCACCTCGGCAACCCCAGAACATCACTGATTCATGTCCGCTGCGCACCAAAGCCGGAAGACCCGGTCCATCCGGCTCTATCTGTCTGTCTCACTACTGCTGCACGGATTATTCTTTGTGGCGGCAATCGTACTGCTCCCCCCCCTTGTCCAAGCCCCCCCCAAAGAACCTGCTCTGGTGATGACCCACCTTGTGTCTCTGCCGACTCCAAACGCAGGTAAAGAGACAACGTCCCCGGCACCGGCGCTGCCCGTCATTAACAGACCCACACCTAAATCCCAACCTCAACCACAGCCGCCACCGCCCAAAAGCGTCGCACCAACGACATTCAGCAGCAATCCGCCGCTCAAACCCAGTGAACCGGCACCACAAGCCCCCCCTGCGCCGACATTCAGCGCGCAACAGACCAAGGCTGGCGTTGCGTCAAAACCGGAGACCGGTTCCCAGCCGGCGGTTCAAACCAGTACAACAACAGGTGGCAACCGGATAGCGCCTCAGGAAATGGCCTTTGGCAGTGCCAGCGGACCGGCATTCCGCAGGCAGGCGGTGCCTGTCTACCCGGCCCTGGCAAAACGGCGGAATAAGGAAGGGGTTGTACTGCTACGCCTCAGTATCAGCGAAACCGGCCAGCTGACCCGGCTTGAGGTCCTGGAGGACCCGGGCTATGGCTTTGGCGAGGCCGCTCAGGAGGCAGTTCGCAATTCAAGCTTCACCCCGGCTCGCCACAACGGAAAACCGGTTGCCGTACGGGCAGTCCTGCCGATCCGTTTTTCACTGCGTTAACAGGCGGTCACCCCCCGCCTGCCGCAGACGACACAGGCCTGCATGGAAAACGGCGGTTCCAGCCTGCATCCGGCAAGCAATTCCGTATCGGCAAAGATCTCCTCAGCAGTACCGTCTGCCCGGATCTCACCCCCGTGCATCACAATCACCCTGTCGCAGACCTCTGCCACCATATCAAGGTCATGGCTGGTAATGATCCTGGTATGGCTGAAATTTTTCAGCAGCTTGATAACCTCCCTGCGTGAGAACGGATCAAGACCTGCGGTCGGCTCATCCATAACCAGTATGGCAGGGTCCATGGCCAGTACCGTGGCAATGGCAACCCGTTTCTTTTCACCGCAGGAAAGCCGGTAAGGCGGCTTTCCCGCCAGATGCCCGACTCCTACGGCCTGCAGCGCAGCGGCCACCTGCGCTTCAATATCGCCGGGAGCCACACCGCGGTTGAGCGGTCCGAAGGCAATGTCATCAAAAACCGTCGGCATGAAGAGCTGGTCGTCAGGGTCCTGAAACACCATCCCCACTGTCCGCCGCACCTCTTGCAGCGTCCTGGGTGTAACCGGGAAGTCACCGATTCGGACCTCACCCGAGCTGGGAGTCAGACAGCCGTTTAACTGCTGCAACAGGGTGGACTTTCCGGCCCCGTTGGCCCCGATCAGTGCCACCGACTCACCGTGATGGATGCAGAACGACACGGAACGCAACGCGGCTGTCCCATCAGGGTAGGAGAAGCTGAGCCGGTCTGCTGCAACAATGTGGTGGCTCATGGCATGAGCCTCCCTGCATTGAAAAATGCGGTAACAGCATGACCGATACTGAGGGGAATGTTCGTGAAACGCAGGATCATGAACAGGGCTGTCCAGCTGACGAGAAAGGACAGTTCAGGCAGACCAAAACCACTACCGCGCTGAAGATGGAAGGTACCCTGGAACCCCCGGGCCAGCATCGCCATATGGATCCGCTCAGCACGCTCCCAGGATTTAAGCAGCAAATGCCCTGCCATGGATGCAAACGGCCCCATACCCATCCCACGTGTGCCACAGGCGCGCAGTTCACGGGCACGGGAGGCCCTGGCAGCAGCATCAGCAAGCACAAACAGGTAGCGATGCATGAAGAGCAGTTGCACCGCAAGCGGATGCGGCATGCCGAGACGTTCCAACGCCTCACAGACCGCCGTAAAACCGGTGACCGCCACCAGTATGACCGCAGCAGTTACGGTCAGCGTAGCACGCAGTACAATGGATGCACAGGACAGCCAGCCGCCACTGACAGCAAAAGGCCCGAGGTAAAGCTGGATCTCCCGGTCAAACAGGGGGTTGAATATGCCGATTGCAGCGGCAAACGGGATCACCAGGGCGACCTTGCGAGCAACAAATCCTGCCGGCAGATCCGCCAGCACCACCACCGCCACCGGGAACAGAAAGAACGGAACCATTGCACTCAGTTCATACCGGCCAAACGATACAACCGTCACAATGAATATCAGTACCACCAGCACCTTGGCCCTGGCATCAAGGCGGTGGATACGCGTATCCCGGACAGCAAGCTGGTCCAGCTGCCGAAAATCCAGCATTGCCCCTTCTATGGTTGCCATGACCGCCAGCAGCCCTTCACGCCGTTGCTCTGACCCGTTTCAGCAGGGCTCCTCCCAACATGAGCAGCAGCAGGGTGATCATCACGCCGACGAGTCCGGCCAGGCTGGTTCCAGCTGTTTCAGCAGCACGGCTTGCAGGAGCCTGCGCTTCAGCTACAGCAGGATGTTTGAAGGCATAGTCCGGCAGGAATGAAACCGTTTCCTGCAGACCGGCCAGCCAGCTATGCAAGCGGTTATCCGGTGCCTTCAGCTCTGCAGTCCCGGCAACTCTGGTTATGGCCCACTCCAGTCCGTCAGGGTTGTTTGATGCGACCAGTGAGACAACACCACCGGTCAAAATGGCAGCACAGAGAAAACCGACCACCAGATTACGCAGTGGATAGGCGACCGGTAATGCAGACTGCAACCCGGCATGCATCAGTTCCGGACGGGCCAGATAGACAAAGGAGACAATCGCAGCAGTCACCACCCCTTCAACCAGTCCGATGGCCAGATGTACCGGCTGCATCAACAGCAGGAAGGTGGTAAAAGGCAGCGCAGACAGACCCGAAAAGAGGGTTTCAAGAACAACGGCAAAGGGACCGAGCTGCAGCGTCACCACCGCCGACACAATAACAGCAAAGCTGAGGCGTGTTCCGGCCGGACGTTGTCCGGCAAGTTTTTTGTAGACCAGAGGATAGACCAGAAAGGCGGGGATCACCCCCATGTTAAAGATATTGCACCCCAGGGCAAGCAGTCCGCCATCGGCAAAAAACAGAGCCTGCACGATCAGAACCCCTGTTATGGCCAGCAGGGCGGCGTGCGGCCCCAACAGAATGGCAAGCAGCAGGCCGCCACCAAGGTGCCCGCTTGAGCCGGTGCCCGGTATGCTGAAGTTGATCATCTGGGCTGCAAAAAGAAAGGCCCCCATAACCCCCATCAAAGGGACCCTGCGTTCATCCGTATCTTTCCGAAGCCTCGCTGAGCTATAGGCAACAGCACCCGCAGATACTGCCCACATGACCCCGCCCACAGCCGGCGAGACAAGCGCGTCTGCCATATGCATGGATACCTCCAGTGCCACAAAAAGTAAATTCGTAGCACAAGTCTATACTCCACTGACTATCTGCTGTCAACCGGGACGATCGTACATAGAGCCACTTGGCAGGGTTTTGAAAACGTGATGAGGAAGGCCGGACACCAGGAGCACTGGGCACGGCGACAGAACAATCAGTTAGACGAGGGGGAGCGTACCGTACAACGAAAGGAGACCGACCTTGGAGTAGCTTTTCAACGCCTTGTTAAAGCAGGTTATTTATTGCATTCAGGCCTTCCAGCGCCCCGCAGGCCAGACCGACATGAGGTGGCGCTATCTCCGGTTCGCGGGTATTGATCCTGATTACGGTTGCAGCGGCATAACGCCAGCCCAACCGTTCAGACATGGTCCGTATCGTCGGAATAGCTGTTCCAGCCCCCAGCTCTATCACCACCATCTTCGTATCCAGCTGTTCTGCCAGAAACTGCTGCAGACGTTGTTCCTGCTGGTGGGTCCGGTCCGGCAACCATGACCAGTCGCCAAACATCAGGATATTGGGACGGCTGACACCGTTACAGCGGGGACAGCGGGGAACATTGCCGGCCCGCATGGTCACCGGGTCAACGGGAATCTGTTCCTGATTGGTCCAAATGGTATCGGAGCAGGGAGAAAGGCACTGCAGCCAGTGGATTGATCCATGAACTTCAAGTATCCGGTCATCATCAAAACCGGCCTTTTGAAACTGGCCATCCACGTTGGAGGTAACCACAAAATGCGGAGCAGCCTTCTGCTCTATCCAACTCTTGATGAGACCAAAGCCGTCATGGGGAACGGTATCGCGGTACAGATTGGTGCGGTGGCCGTAGAAGCCCCAGCCAAAGGCAGGATCGCGTTGAAAATGCTCCGGGTTGGCACACTCCACAAACGAGAGCCCCAGGCGTGCATAGGGTGGGTAAGCCTGCCAGAACCCCTGATTACCGCGAAAATCGGGCAACCCCGAATCTACGCCCATCCCGGCCCCGGCAGTGATCACAAAACAGTCGGCAGCGCGAACCAGAGCGGCTGCCTGTTCAAGCAGGGCGCCGTCACGCTTGCGGCTCATCATGCCCCTCTTGGCCGACAAACAGGGCAAGCTGATCCGGCGGCAGTGGCCTGCAGAATAAAAAGCCCTGTATAATGGTACAACCGCGACCGATCAGGTGGGATTTCTGTTCTTCACTTTCCACCCCTTCTGCAATCAGCGTCAGCCCCAGTTCCTGAGCCATGGCGATGACGGTATTGACCACCGCCGTATCGGACGGTGTGTCATGCAGCCGGCGGACAAAAGACTGATCAACCTTGAGTTCCTGAACCGGCAGGCGCGAGAGATAGGCCAGCGACGAATAGCCGGTACCAAAGTCGTCCAGCGCGAGACGAACCCCCAGATCACGCAATTCCTGCAGCTTCTGCTGGGACTGAGCCGTATCAATCATCAGCATGCTTTCGGTCAGCTCCAGACAGAGCAGCGCCGGATCAAGACCTGTTTCTGCCAGGACCATACGCACCGTCTCTCCCAGGTCACCCCGCTGGAACTGAACCGCCGAGATATTGACCGACAACCGCATGCGAGGCAGTCCGGCCCGCTGCCAGGCAGCGGCCTGATGACAGGCCTGATACAGCACCCAGGTGCCCACCGGAACAATCAGGCCGGTTTCTTCGAGAATGGGAATAAATTCCATTGGTGAGACCGGGGGCAGATCAGCAGGCGTCCAGCGCAGCAACGCCTCAACACCGATCACCGTGTTGTCCTGCGTGCTGATCTGGGGTTGATACTGCAGGGTAAAGTCGCTGTTTTCAAAGGCCCGGTGCAACCTGGCAGCCAACATCAGGCGATACTGTGCACGCTTATGGAAGTCGGTCGTATACCAGACAATCGTGTTTCGTCCCTGCCGCTTGGCCTCATACATGGCTGCCTCGGCATTACGCAGCAGGTTGTCGGCATCTTCTCCGTCATCCGGAAAGACAACCACACCGATACTAACGGTAATCACCACCTCGGCCCCGTCCATAACAAACAGCTCGGACATCTGCTGCTTTATCCGGTTGACCAGTGTTACCGCATGCTCACGCCCTTCAGCAAGCGGGGGAACCAAGGCGAACTCGTTACCCAGAAAGCGCCCGACAATGGAGAGGGGACAAGCAGCCTGCTTGAGGCGCTCGGCGATCTGAACCAGGAGGCGGTCTCCAAAGTCATGACCGAAGGTGTCGTTAACAAATTTAAGGTTATCAATATCGATCAGCAGCAGTGAGAGGGTCTGGTGCTGCCGGTCCATCCGCTTGATTTCTGCCGTAAGGTGGTTCTCCAGAAAATAGCGGTTATACAGGCCTGTCAGGGTATCGTGGCCGGCTTGCCAGGTCAGGATCTCTTCCTGGGCCTTGCGGCTGGTAATATCCTCCTTGATGGCAACAAAATTGGTGATTTCACCAGCCTCATTCCTGATCGGCGCGATACTGCACAGATCCCAGTACAAAGAACCATTCTTACGCTTGTTGCGGAATTCACCGCGCCATTCCCGGCCGGCACTGATGGTTTTCCAGAGATCGGCATAGAGCTCGGCAGATTGATGCCCTGACTTGAGCAGGCTGGGCTTTTGTCCGATCACTTCTTCGCTGCGATAGCCGGTGACCATACAGAAGTGGGGGTTCACATACTCTATAACACCTTCTGTATCCGTGATGACAACCGAGTTGGCACTCTGCTCAACAGCCGCAAACAATTTACGCCGCTCCTCAACTTCATGATTCAGATCGGCAGTCTTGCGGCGTACTTCACGGCGCAGTAGCAGGGCAAAAATCCCCAAAAGCAGCGCGCCACCCGCCACACCGCCCAGCGTCCACCAGATCCAGCGCGGCATGAGATAGCCGGCACCCTCGATCCCGAGCCAGCGCTTCAGGGACTGGTGATAAACAGAATCACGATCCTTCTTCATCGCCTCAAGATGACGGTCAAAGGCAGACAGAACATCCTGATTCCTGCCTTTCGGGGCGGCGACCTGCACAGAAACCGGACTGAAGATAATCGGGGTGGCCCTTATCTTGAATGAGCGCTCATTCAAGAGCGAGAAGAAGCGGTTTGCCACCCCGGCATCCACCTCTCCCCAGTCAATCATGTCGAAAATATCCTTGAAATTGTCAGCATAGACCAGATCGCAGCGGATATTGAACTGCTGCAACATCCTGATGAAGGTATTGCAGTAGACATCATTTTTTACCACGGCGATTCTTTTACCGTTCAGATCAGTATAGCTCTCAATTCTTTGACCTGGGCGGCTGTAGAGCAACCCCCAGTTTGATATGACGGTGTGCTGATTGTAACTGAATTTCTGAGCCCTTTCAGGAGTATAGGCGATACCCACCAGCAGATCGATCTTGGCATTCTCAAGATCTTCGAGACATTTACTCCAGATGCAGGGGGCATAGTGAAGGGTCCAGCCTTCTTGGCGGGCAATTTCCTCCACAATATCAATCATGATCCCCTGGGCCTTGCCATTGTCTGCGGTGCCGGCCATGGGGTGATTCTGTTCATAACCGACCCGCACGACCGGAGCAGCCCCGGCAAAGAGCGGCAGGGTCATCAGCAGCAGTACAACTGAACAGACAGTCAGCATCATACGATGCATAGGTATCATGCAGCTTCTCCCCTGATAGATAGCGGCCCGGTCCACAAGCAAGTTTTAATCTTACCATAGCACCATGATCCTGCAACCTCTACGGACTGTATCACTCCACGGCGCTTACAACCTATCGGGCAGGAAGGCAACAAAAAAGCCGCACTCGTACAAGTGCGGCGTGCGCTCCGGCTACTGCCCTTGAAAAATCAGATCCCTTCCCACCCAAATAGCCCGGTCCCTTTCGGCACCTCGACCATCACTCGATCACCGTCCTTCACCTGCAGGTGCTCTGCCGCAGCTAGGGTAATCAGCACCCTGCCGTCAAAAAGGCTCTCCTTATCATCTTCAATAATATCCAACGAGATGATTGAATTCAGGCTGTTACGGGGGTTGGTCAAAGAAAATTTCTTTGAAGGGCGGGAACTGTAGTGACGCCAGATGCTGCGACAGGTAGCCCGGTTGACAGAGACATGTTCCTCCATTGAAGACCAGAAGGTACCTCCGGTCCGATCCACGATCTGTACCTGCAACAGCATCTTGCCGTTCTCAACCTGCAGCGGCATGAAAGTCCAGCCGGTGCCGGACTGCAACGGCGGGGTCAGTTGACTGGGCTGGCTGGCTGCAGGCTGCTGCAGTACTGGTTGCGCCGGCATTTTCTCCAGTTTTTTTGATGCCACGTTCAAGGCGATTGAGAGCATCTGCAGGTTAACCCCCGGTTCGCAGAGCAACACCAGTGAACGATCACCCGCCGACCGTGCAATCAGTTTGCCCAGTTCAAAACGGATCTCAGCCTGTCTGACTCCTCCCGTCGCCTCTTCAAGCCCGAACTGTTGTTCCATCAGCAAGGTACCAACCCTGGCCAACTGGCTGCTGTCGTACATATCAGGCATTGAACGCACAAGCAATTGACCGGCATCATCTGCGATCATGCCGCCAATAACACCCGGCGACGTCACCACGCTCCGCAGAACTGTTTCCATCATCCCCTCCTAGCCCTGACTTGACAAGGCGCGACGGACTTCAGCCTCAACCGCAGCGGGCTTTGCATCCCCCTGCACACCGACAAACAGATAGTTTTTGGCTCCTTCAAGTGTAACAATATGGCCGGATGCCCCTTGAACCACCGCCCCTTTGAAGCTGCCAAGCCCCAGCTCATCGGCGATTTGATTGGATGTCGCAACCAGGTACATCCCCTGGGCAGCAAGGGCCTCGGCATTGCTGCCAACAGACTGGAGCAGCGTGCCGCCCCGATCAGTCAAGGCAACGTCTTGCAAACCTGCAATACCGGACAATCGTTCCTTCATGCCTCCCCCCTTTTGCGACTGTACTGTGCCTGATGCTGGAGCGTGCTGCTCCATACCTGCCGCAATCTCATCCTGCAGACGCAGGGCATCCAGCAAAAGATACTGAAAACTCTCGTTGATTGTCTGCCTGGTGGTGCTTACCTTGGGTTCGGCACGAAACGTGCCGCCGCCCCAGGCCAGAATACGCGCAAAAGCATCTTTACCCTCAAAGTGGTCAAGCTGGGCATGGACCAGATCGCCGTCACGGAAGAAGAGATGACCGGATTGCCCCCCCTGCTCCACCACAATCCTGCCACTGAAACGTCCCATCGCCTTAATCTGCAACAGGTCTGTCAGGCTCATGCCTGACACTTCGCCATCAAATCCTGCTGCCTGCTGAGCTATACCACTCATGACGCCTCCTTTACCTGGCAGTAACAAGGTACATAACAGCTGTTTAAACCACTGCAATCATAAGATCATATTGTTTCCATTATGATTATTATATAATAGCAATATTCGCATGTTCGAATTGGATCAGTTTACATAAAACATCGTTTATGTCAATCCTACACATTGTAAAGCCAGATTCCAGCACCGGCCCGTTGCTGCGCAGACTTGACTTAACCCGCTCTTTGGTATAGAAGATGAGCCTCTCCTGGCCACTTTAGCTCAGATGGTAGAGCAACTGATTCGTAATCAGTAGGTCAGCGGTTCGATTCCGCTAAGTGGCTCCATTACATAGTACAGCATAGTATGCTGAAGCATATAAAGCCCTGAGAAATCGGGGCTTTTTTCTTTTCATTTGTCTACCTTTGACCATTTGGGTATATTTAAATCCATCTATTTTGGGTATACGCAGCCAACCAATCTATACCCAAAAATTTCAGATATACCCAAAATGGAGGTAAAACCAATGCCAAAAAGGATTTTGCCGCTTTCCGACCTGCAGATAAGCAAGGCAAAAGCAAAGGACAAGGACCATGCTCTTTTTGATGGCGGGGGGCTTTATCTGCTGATAACGCCAACAGGCGGGAAGCTCTGGAGACTCAAATACCGATTTAACGGCAAAAACAAGCTATTGGCTCTGGGAGCATATCCAGAAGTTTCACTATCCGAAGCACGACAAAAGCGAACAGATGCACGAAAGCTGCTTGTTAATAATTCTGACCCAGGGGAAATTAGAAAAGCTCACAAACGGGCAGGAGAAGAAAAAGCAGCCAACAGCTTTGAAGTAATTGCCCGCGAATGGTTTACCGTCAAAGGATCTGCATGGAGTGACGGACATAAAAGCAAAATTCTAAGGGCACTTGAAAAAGATGTATTTTCTTGGATTGGAGCAAGGCCGGTAAGCGAAATTACGGCACCAGAACTGTTAAAGGTTTTACGCCGAGTTGAATCAAGGGCACCAGAGACAGCACACCGCTTACGCTGGATATGCAGCAAGGTGTTCAAATATGCCATTGCAACCGATAGGGCAGATCGAGACCCGGCCACCGATCTACAGGGAACACTCACCCCCTTCAAAAGAGAACACTTCCCGGCAGTAACAAACCCGAAAGAAGTTGCGCCACTACTAAGGGCCATAGACGACTTTAACGGCTCTTTTGTTGTCAAGTGCGCCCTACGCCTTGCCCCCATCCTGTTTGCACGGCCAGGCGAACTGAGAAAGGCTGAATGGTCTGAAATAGATCTTGATGCTGCTGAATGGTCAATACCTGCAGCAAAGATGAAAATGAAGGCCCCGCATTTAATCCCCCTACCCTTGCAGGCGGTTGAGATCCTAAAAGAGCTGTACCCTCTCACCGGTCACAGCAAATACGTGTTCCCCTCCTTACGCTCCCCCCTCAACTGCATGAGCGACAACACCATGAACGCAGCACTTCGGCGCATGGGGATTGATAAAACAGAAATGACCGCACACGGATTCAGGGCAATGGCCAGGACCATCCTTGACGAGGTACTAGGTTTCCCCGTGGACCACATTGAACATCAGCTTGCACATGCTGTCAGGGATTCAAACGGCAGGGCCTACAACAGGACTTCACATCTTCCAGCCAGGCGGCAGATGATGCAGCAATGGGCTGACTACCTGGACGGATTAAAGGCCGGGGCAAAGGTTATTTCGATCAGACAGGTGGTGTAACCGGGGATAAATACAGAGGCTTGATTTATACTTCTGAAAGGTATATTTTATGACTTGGACAGTTAAGCTGTCACGAGCAGCAGAAAAGCAAAAAAGCAAACTCCCTAAAACGCTACGTCAGATCCTGTATGCGTTGATCGGAGATATTGAAGCCGGTGGCCCCGTCCGTGGAGACTGGCCGAACTACGGGAAGCTTTCCAGTGCCAGGCACCACTGCCACCTTAAAAAGGGCAATCCAACCTATGTAGCAGTCTGGGAAGTAAAGGACGGGAAGATTAAGCTGGTGGAGGTTACGTATGCTGGAACGCATGAAAAAGCACCATACTGATTCAGTTCGCTTTATTGGATCAGTCAACAAGGTTCAAGAGCTGCGGGCATTCGCTGCCAAGATCGGCCTGCAGGAAGCTGACGACAGCATTCCATGGCGTGAAGCCTTTCCCGAATTTGCAGGCAATGAGGCGGGCACAACCCTATCAGGATTCCGGCACCGGGAAGGCATGACCCAGACACAGCTTGCAGAAGCAACCGGCATTCCCCAGCGGCACATCAGCGAAATGGAGAACGGTAAGCGTATTATTGGTATTGTCAGCGCCAAGCGGCTTGCTGAGGCCCTGCACTGCGATTACAGACGGCTCCTATAACTCTACACTGAATCAACAACAGTTCCCACCAGAGGCGACTACAGTTTACGTAGTCGCCTTTTTATATCCATGCCCAAACGCTATCAATAGCCCATGCTCTATTGATAGTAAAAACGTGATAGGTCCCGTTTATGTAAAATCAGCAACTTACAAACCTTGAAACCGCTGTTTTTTTAAAAAGCTTGACAGTCCTTAACCCTATTGATAGGTTTATCACATAATATTTAACTTGTTGATAGCAACCATATAGGGAGGAACTGCCATGGCAATCATCGGATATGCACGGGTAAGCACAGAAGGCCAGGAACTGACCGCACAGCTTGAGCAACTAAACAGTGTTGGTGTTGACAAGATCTTCAAAGAAAAAGCATCAGGCGTGAAGCAAGACCGCCCACAGCTGGCGGCAATGCTTGACCACCTCCGGGAAGGTGACACGGTAATAGTCTGCAAGCTGGACCGGATAGCCCGCAGCACCAAACACCTGTTAGAGATCGTAGAGACACTGGAAGCAAGGAAGGTTTCCTTCAAGGTCTTGAACATCAACCTGGACACCTCCACCCCCACCGGTAAGCTGATGCTTTCCATGCTGGCGTCAATTGCACAGTTTGAAAGGGAAATGATGCTGGAGCGGCAGCGGGAAGGGATCAGGCTGGCCAAAGATGCAGGGCGCTACCAAGGACGCAAGGCAACAGCACGGGCATTGTCTGACAAGGCGCTTGAACTGCTGGCCCAGGGCAAGACCAAGCAGGCGGTAGCTGATGAACTGGAAATAGGTATTGCCAGCGTATACCGGATAGCCAAGGCAGCAAAGCAATAAACTTGTTGCTGTCACATAGCAAGATGTATAACCTACACAAAATTTGCCATTTTGGAGAAAGCGATTGCCGATTACATTTCACCCTGACCATGGAACCATTTTAATCTGTGACTTTAGTGGTGGATTTAACCCGCCAGAGATTGTAAAGAAAAGGCCCGTTGTTGTGGTATCACCTCGAAGAAACAACTTCCAGGTATGCACAGTCGTACCATTAAGCAGCACAGCACCAAACCCTGTTGAAAACCATCACCACCTTCTTCAGCCGGAGTCACTACCAAAGTCTTTAAAGAGTAAAGGTTCTTGGGCTAAATGCGATATGGTAATGACAGTCTCTTTAGACAGGCTTGATCGGATACTAGACGGCAGAGGGCCGGGAGGTGTGCGAAAATACGTTGTAGGCAGACTTACCAAAGCGGACTTCAGGGCAATCAGAGTCGGCATTTTATATGCTTTAGGATTAAATAGCTTGACAACTGATGTACCATTATAGACAATTTAACTGTTCCCGGTAACGGGCTTGTGAGACTACCCAAGTAATGGGTAGCAGGTCTCAGGGAAACGGCGATTACAAGCCAACTGAGGCCTCAGATTCAAACCCCCTACGTTTTAATGCGTAGGGGGTTTTGTTTTTACTGAGAAGATCAAGGCACGACTGAAGAGTTGCACCGGGGCAAAGGGAGGTAACAAGATATGAAAGAAGAGATTGAAGTATACCACAGCAGCGGTAACGTGTTTGCAGACCTTGAACTACCTGATGCCGAAGAAATGCAGGCAAAGGCCCTGCTCTCTATCCAGATACATGACATCATCAAAAGGCGGCACCTGACCCAGGCACAGGCAGCAGAATTGCTGGGAATAGATCAGCCCAAGGTATCAGCCTTAATTCGTGGACGCCTGAAAGGCTTTTCCATGGAACGCCTGTTTCACTTCCTGAACCTGCTGGGCCGGGATGTCCAGATCGTTATCAAGCCCAAGGCACGTTCACGGCAACTGGGCAGCTTGCGGGTAGCTGCTGCCTGACCCACCCCCTGCACCCGGCAATCAGCTACACCACACACACCAAAGGGCAACCGGTAACGGCTGCCCTTTCTGCTTAAAACTTCCGGTATTTTCCGGTTTTTTCTGCTTTTTCCGGGAGAAGAGAAACCGGCTATTCCTTCTCCTTATTTCTCCTGATTTTATTCTTCTGGTTCAACCGGTATGCGCTCCAGCTTCAAGCGGGTGGTTGGTTTAATACCTGATCGTTCAAACCTTTCATCTGCAGCAGCAGTAGCAAGCTTGTCTGAATCTCCATCCTTTAGCTTCCGAAGCTGATATACCAAATCAATCATCTCGTGATCGGGAAGAGATACAACACTCAAGAAAGCCATAGCTGCAAATAGGCCCAAAGACTTCTCTTTACCCCTGTCCATGAAATACAACTTAATTATTTCAACAAGATCTTCAAGAGACACCTTATCACCAGCAAGATCACCAGCTATTGCGTAATGCCTGCCACCAGCAATAGGTTGAGCAATTGCCGGGGCTTTAGCACCAGACAAACCTATACCGCTACCCGTATCTTTTGAATCGTCTTTTTGAACAAGATCAGGATACGGAGGTTCTCCCAGTCGTGCCAACATTGGTTCTTCACCATCCTTAACCCACTTCCACCTGATATTAAACTTGATGCAAACCGCCTTGATAAAATTACCGGTTAACGGAGTACCGCCAGATAACAGCCTTCTGGTTGATCCTTCCGCATAACCAGTAGCAGCCGCTACCGTTTTGTCACGCTCTCCACGTACAACCCCCGCAGCCACAAGAGCCTCTTTCAGGCGACTCAACCTTTGATCTGGTAATCCATCTGCTGCCACGTTTCACCCCATCGATATAAGTCTAATCCGCAGTTATTACGGACAAAGTGTATCACAATCAAAATACAACAGCGACAACATTGTATGTAATATTATAATATATAATACTACATACAACAAGCCAACAAACAGTAATAATATGCACACGTTACAAATGCACAACAACCACAACAACTCCAAGAAATTTTGATTAGCGCTATCATTCGTAACATATTAATATTATACATTATATTAATGCGATTCAAAAAACATCAAAAAACAAAATAGTCATTTACAGACCTATATAGCCTGTGATAGATAACACGCAAGATGACTTTTTTGTGAATAAAAAACTGCATAATATGTATAACAGGAGGACGCATATGGACACCCGCCAACATCTAACCCCCGGCACGCTGACCACCGACAAAAACGCCGCTGCCGCTTTGGGAATTTGCCGAGCATCAGTCTGGAATCTCGCGAAGGCCGGACACCTGAACCCAGTCAAACTGACAGGAAAGACGACCCGCTTCCGCACTGACGAGATCATCAGCCTGATTGAAAGAGGCATCAACCAATGAGCCGCGCACGAATTGACGAGCTGATTCGAGAAATCGAGGCCCTGCAAGCCCAAGAGCCGCTCAGGCCGCGTGGAGACGATGGCCCACCATCCACAGACATTGGAAGCGATGCCTGGTTTGTCAGGATTCTCCGAGAGGACTTCCAACCATCAGTCGGCGGGAAGCTGCCGGACAGCATCAGGTTGGCTATTGACACGGCGTACATCAAAGAAAAGAGCCTCACTAAAGCTGGCTTTCCGATGCTTGCTGAGAAATGGGGGCAGATTGGCTGGCGCATAACTGAGGTCGCAATAGACCAGTTCGGTTTCGACGAAGTAATGCTAGGCGATATGCCAACCGCGCTATTGCCGCTGGCTATCACGACTGCCGATCTTCGTGAGGCCATAAAGGACAACCCGAACTTTCAGGACTAGCGCAAGTGCCTAAAAAACTTAGGCAAACTTAGGTTTTTACAGCTTGCGGGATAGTCCGGCCAGACGATACGGAGAGTCCGCCTCAACTCCCCTTCCCGCATATTTTTCTGAGGCATGACTGAGGCTCATAGATGCAGTGGATTCCCATTAACCGAGACCTGTTGACCACACTACCAACAGACCGCCCCTACACCAGGCTAGAGGCCGCAGCACGGATAACAGCCGACCGGCAAGACGGGACTGTTCGGTCTATGCGTGAGTATGGGCGAATATTTTCTTGGGATTCAAAAACGGTAAAAACATTTCTGGACTTGCAAATGATAGTGAATCTGACTTCCGCACAAAAAGAAAATAATAACAGCGCATTACAAGGCGATATTCCACAATCAGGCAATTCCGCACTGGCTCCACAACCATTCCGCACTGACTCCACGGCAAATATAAATAATAGTAATGAGTTGCAAGAAGATATTCCACAATCACTCCACACTGATTCCGCAGTCACTCCACAGCTACTTAGTAGATATAGATTTAAAGAATCTCTTGCCGCTTCTCCATCGTCGAAGCGACCCCCAAGCGGTGACCACCAAACCTTCGTAGCATGGTGGTGCATGGCCTACGAGACCACCCAGGGCAAACCGTACCTGTTTGCCGCCAAGGATGCCAAGGCAGCCAAAACCCTGCTGGGCCTTCACCCCCTTAAGCCGCTGCTGCTAATCGCCAGCCACTTCCTTACCGTCGATGATGCCTTTTTAGCAAATCGCCGTGACTTGCCGATGCTGCAAAGCCAGATTAACCGGATGCCTGCCCCCGGTGAGATCATGACCGGCAACGCCGCCCGGTTCCGGGCTGCCGGACTACTGCCCCCTGACGGCACCCTGCTTGAAAACTGGCGGTTCTGGGAGACCGCCGCACCCGGATAACGTCTTAAAATGTCTTATTTTTTGAAGCACACTCAACCACCCTTGAAAGGAGTAACACCATGGAAACATCAATCAGTGAACGACTGCAGCAACTTAGCTACAAGCACGCGATACTACGGCTGGCACTCTGTGCCATTTCAACAGAAGGTATTCAGGACTTTGAATCAGAAGCCCTGGGGCATTTCGCCCTAGACTTGGAAACTGAAGCCCTAAGCATCCAGAAGGCATTTGACAACAAGGGGGTGGCAGCATGAACCCCAGCGACCTGATTAGCACCCTTGAGGCCTTGGCAGAAGACCAGCGCCTGCTCTGCCTGTCTCTCGACGCCATGCGTAACGTGCATCCAACCCAACAGGCCTTTAGCTTGCGGGCTATTGCAAACTTTGCCGACCAAGCTGAAGACCGGCTTGCCCGACTGATTGACGACCTGAAAGCCGCTCAGGACACCACCAATGCCGCAGCCTGAAACCCACGCCGTCCACTGGAGCAACGAGGCCGAACAATCCTGCCTTGGTGCCGTGCTGGTAGACAACCACGCTCTGGAGACCCTGACCGGTATCATCGGGCAGGAGGACTTCTACCGCCACGGTCACCGGCATATCTTCAGCGGCATGCTAGATCTACAGCAGGCAAAGACACCGATTGACTTCACCACCCTTGCTGCAGCTCTGAAAGCATCAGACAAGCTGGAGGCGGCAGGCGGCACCCCGTACCTGCTGGAACTGGCTGATGCTGTGCCTACTGCTTCCAATGTAGGTTACTACGCCGGGATAGTCCGCCAACATGCTGTCCAGCGTTCCCTTGCCGGTCTGGCACTGGTCATGACCGGCAAGGTCCGCCAGGGGGATGATCCCGCCACGGTGATAGATGAGCTCAAGCGCGCCCTTGAAAAACTGGCAGCAGAGCTGGACGGTGCCCACGGGGTAAACGCTGCAGATCTCATAGACTTCAGCACCCGTGGGGCCCTCTATCAGCAGTTTGTGGCACGGGTCAACAAGTACCGCTTCAAAACCGGCTTCAAGGATCTTGACAAGGAATTACGTGGTGTAGCCCCCGGTGAAGTCCTGATCATAATCGCCTATTCCGGCACCTTCAAAAGCGCCCTGCTGCAATTCCTGCTGCTGCGTTCTGCCCGCGACACCGGGTTACTCAGTCTGTTCTTTTCCCTTGAAATGCCTGCAGCCAAGCTGTTTGAACGGGAAGTTGCCATGACCAGCGGTATCAACGGCTATACCTGCGAATACCGCTGGCGCAATGAGCCGGTGGAGGCCAACGCCTTGCAGCTGGCAGCCCGCGACGGTGGCGGCAAAAACATGCTCGTCTGTGAACGTCCCGGACTGAGCGTTGAACAGATGGGCCGCTACATTGACGCTACCAAGCGTAATCACGGCGACATAGGCGTGGTGGGGATTGATTACCTGGGCCTGATGGCCGCCCCAGGCAAGACCCTGTTTGAGAAAACCGCCTTTCTTGCCCCCGCCCTGAAGAACCTTGCCAAGGAAAAAAACGTGCCGCTGCTGGTGCTGGCCCAGGTCAGCCGGGAATCAGTCAAACACCAGGCAGAGATTGAGGCCCACAGCGCCAAAGGTGGCGGCGACATTGAGGCCTCTGCAGACTTCATGCTGGGACTGCAGCAAACAAAGGCCGGGCAGCTGATCCTGAAGGTGCTGAAAAACCGCAACGGCGCAGCAGGGCAGATCTGGGAAGTGCTGCTTGACCGCCCCAGCCTACAGTTTACCGGCCTGAAGGATTACGAACCACAACGCCAGGCAACCAACCAGAACATTGATTTTTAAACCGGCGCAGCCGGAACCAACAACGCAAAGGATAACCCCATGAACAACACCCAAGAACTGAACCACAACGTAACCCTTGAAGAGGTAGGCCAACTGGTACAGCAGACTGCAGAAAAGCTCTTTGAAGGCGACTGGGACGAAGCAACCAACCAGTTTATTGAACTGCATGACCGGCTGTTTCCTGAAGGTTTCCAGCCTGCACCAACAGAAGAGGTTGCCGTGTCTGAGTCTGCCCCGCCTGCCGATTACCTGATCCTGCAGGATGAAGACCTTATCAGGGCAGACCGAACTAACGTGGAAACCCTTGAATTGCTGCACCAGGTACAAAACGAGATATTGGACGGAGAACGCGAACCAGCGGATTTCCTTGAGGCCATGGAACTGCTGTACCGGCTTTCCTGCCAGTACACCACGGCGACTGAGCAGGCAGCCAAACGGGCAGAGCAGGCAGAGGCCCGGCTTGTTCACCTGATGCAGCAGAACCAGCATTTGCTGGGGGTGCTTAACCTGATTTCACAAGGTGCCGATCACTGCAGCCCGCAATACCACAATTAAGGAGCCTAACCCATGAAGAATAAACAACAGCTTAACGACGAACAGAGCCACCTTACAGAAGCACTGACAAGGCTTAAGCACCGCCGCAGCTCTGTTGAAGAACGGCTTGACGCCATTGATAAAGAATACGTTGCCGCGTTGATCCGGTTCGCAGAATCAGGAAATCTGGCTGAACTGCAGGAGCTTGAAGCCGAAAAGATGCTGCTGCTTGTTGCCCTGCAAGCCCCCTATCTGGCCACATACGCAGAGATTGACAACCGCCTGAAAACAGTACGGCTGGCCCTTGGCAGCATTAACAGCATCGAGAAGCTACGGGCAGAAGATGTTGAATTTGCCAAGTTTTTTAACTCCGTCCTGCAGCGTCGCAGCCTGCAGGCAGGTGATGAGGACCGGCTCTGGTCGTATGCAGCTGGCCGCCCGGTGCTTAAAGAGCAGGTAAACACCCTGATCAGCCAACTGCAGTGCTTTGCCCAACGGGGCTTTGGCCCTAACCCGGTCCCGTTTGAGCAGGTTGTCAACATTGCCCCTCTGCCTGAAGAACCGGACAACAGTGAAATAACGGTAAACGCCTGAAAGATAGAGGAACCCAGCCATGCAAGAGAAAGTAAAACAGATTTACACAGAAATTGAAGAACTGGAATCCGCTGTAAGCAGATTGCAGGCCCGTAAGGAAACGGCTTTGGATCATATCAAGCAGTTACAGGCAAAGCTGCCATTGATGCTGACAGAGTATGCCACCGGACAGCGTAAAGAAGCTGAAATCAACCAGCTTCATACTGAGATACAGCGACTGCAGCAGGTAGCCGCTGAACCAATCAAAGAGGCTATTCGCCCTCTTGATCTGAAAATCAAGGAGCTGCAGGGCAGCCGGATACTCAGCCAGTACAAGGAAGAGCAAAGAGCCAAGGCGAGACACCAGCGGTATGTTGATGCATTCAATAAAGCACTGGCAGCCAGAGAACTTACCGCACAAGAGGCGGTTTATCTTGAAAACATTGCTCCTGCTGGATTGCATGATGAAGCGAAAGAGCTGATCCGCCAGTTCCAAGCATATCGGACCGCTAAGTATAGCAAGGGCGATGCAGCCCGCTTTGAAGACTACGTGACCGCACAACCTACCCCTTACCAGTAAAGGAGATACAACCATGGCAGTGCAAAACGATCAAACAAAATCAGATCAAACCGATCAAACACCACAGACAACAAAACAAGGCCTTGGCGGCGCTTCATACGATCCCAGCCAGGTATTTGACCCATCAAAGCAAGTCCTGGCTATTGCTGGACCACCAGCTAATACCGGCTTTCCGGTGTCCCAGAATGACGGCGTAAGCGCCATTGCCGGTGCAGGTTACTATGCTAATCGTCCAGTACCCAGCAGCAACCCGATGGCAATTGCGGGGATGGAGGCCAGCAAACCGCAGGGAATAGCTGGACCGGCACAACCGATAGCCGGGATTTCACCACCAACCGGCAGCACAAGCCAATCATCAGCCCCCCTGGGTATGCCGGATAAAGTACCGGCAATTGCCGGTTTCAGTATCGCCGGTGCTGGTGCCTCTGCTCCAGGTGGCGCAAGCCTTATCGGCACCCCAAAGACTATTGCCGGCATGACACCGGATAACCTGCAGACCCTGGGCAAAATGCAAGAAACGGGTATGTCTGCAAACGGTGTACGCCGGATGGATGCAATCAATCAACAAGCGATTGCCGGTATTGGTAAGCCAGGTAATGGTTTAATGGATAACAGAGGCCGCAGCTATGACGAGCAGGTGGCACACGCTGCCAAGGTAAACGAGGCCGGACAGCGTGACCTTATGCGTATGTCTCCCCGTGAACAGGCCGCTGCAGAAACGGTAAACAATCGCAACTTTGGCAGCTTCATACGTGGTGGCGCTGCTGGCGATCTGGCCGGGTATGAATCCCGCCGCAATGCAATAGCCGGTCAGCTGGCAGATACCCAGGCACAGCGGATTGCAGGTATCAAGGAGCAAGGCGACAAGTACACAGCTGATCAAACACTTGCTGGCCACCTTGCCACGGCAAACGCCACTGTTGCTGCAGCCGGTATTAAATCCGATGCCGACACAGCCAAGGCACAGCAGACCGCCCTTGGTAAACAGCAGGAGCAAGTCCAACAGCAGTACAGCGACCGCGTGAAAGGGTTAATGTCCGGGTGGTCAAAGCTTAACGTCCCCACCCATGTGGCCCCAAAACTGAACTACTACGCCCAACTACATGCCCAGGCTGAAGATCCCAAGGGCAACATATTTATGCTCTCACCAAACCGGCAAGGCGGGCAATACGCAGCACTGCCCAAAGCGTATGAAGCCCATTATCAAAAGCTGATAAAGGGCGGCATGAGTCATAACGATGCGGCAGCCCGTATCTATGGCGTGGCCCAGAAGAACGGACACGCAATCGACGTGCCCGACTTTGCCCGATTCCAAAGCAGAAAAGAAGCCATGGAGGGGTAAATCATGGGACTGTATGACCGTATCAATTTCTTTGACGATGCAACAAGCATTGATGATGACAACATAGCCCGCCAGCTTGCAGCCTTACCCGCACCGACACCACAGGCAGCGCCCCAGCCGGAAGAACATTCTTCACTGTTTCGCCGTCTTGCCGGTGATACCGCAGTAACAGCACTGAAGGGCGCTATCGGCCTGCCTGAATCCATTGTTGGTATTGCCGATATTCCAACCGGTGGCAGAGTAGGCAAAGGGCTGGAGTATGTAGGTTTCAGGCCCCGTGAAGCCAAGAAAACACTGGATGAACTGTACTCGCCTGAACAAAAGGCAGCCTTTGCCAATGTGCAGCAGGCCAAAGGCTTTTTACCCACTGTTCAGGCCATTGTCGAAAACCCCTCTGTTGCTGCCCACACCGCCCTTGAATCAGCACCCTCCTTACTGGGGGGTGCTGGAATAGCACGGGGAGCGATTAAGGTACTGCCAAAGCTGGCCCCCTTTGTGGCCGGTGCCATTGGAGAAGGTGCCATAACAGCCGGACAGAACGCCGAAGCTATCCGGGCCGAAACACCAGACCACCTTTTGACACCTGAACAAGCTGGGCTTGCCGGGTTATCCGGTATTGTGACCGGTGGTATTGGAGCTGCAGCCGGTAAGTTTGCAAACAAGGCCGGTATTGCCAACATTGAAACCATGCTGGCCAGCGGTAGCGGTAAGGCGATCAACAAAGGGCTTGCCCGTCAGATGGCTGAAGGTGCCTTGACTGAAGGTATGCTTGAAGAACTGCCGCAATCCATGCAGGAACAGGCCCTGCAGAATATCGCCCTGGGTAAGCCGTGGCATGAAGGGATTACTGAAGCCGGAGCCCAGGGCATGATAACCGGTGGCCTGATGGGTGCCGGTGGCGGTGGCTACAATGCCCTTGCTCAACACCCGGCACAAACAGAGCAGCAGGCTATCCCCCGTCAAACCCCGGAGGAAGCAGCACAGCAGGCCAAGGCAGAAGGTTATGGCCCGATTGGATCGGCCTTAAAAGCGAGTGAAGCTGCAGCCGCCCTACATACTCCAGACCTGCCGGATATCACGCTTACCCCGGGACAGCAGCAAGGCTTTGATCGGTTAAAGGCCCTTGAACATGAAGGATCAGCCGACCTGCCTGACCAGCAACAAGCCGGACCGGCAACCGCTGAACTGCTTGGCGGACCGTCCGAATTTCGGACGCCGGTCACCATGCCGCAACCTGATGAACTGGCCCTTGCAAATCATTGGGCAGACGAGCAGATCAAGAACGGCATGACGCACCTGATGAACGTCAGGGCCTACGACAAGTCCGGCCAGGCTCTTGTCAGTGAGTGGAAACGCTTAACTGGCCAGCAACAGGAAGAACCAACAGTCCTGCAGCAGCCGGAGCTTGCGCCTCAACCAGCAACAGCAAGCCCCGTTGTGTCTCAAAGGCAGCCGAATCTGACCAGCAAACCAAGCCGTTCAGTCAACCCGGCACAAGATAACCTGATCACCGCTATTGCCAAGCTAGGCGGCATCAACCGGGAACAGGCAGTAACACAGTGGGGCAGCAGCATCAAAGACAGCATCAAAGACCTGAATCTTCACGCCAGCAAGACCGGCAAAGTGGGGATACTGCACACCATCAGCAGTAAGGGTAAGCCCCTGGATACCATGCGGGAGCTGCTGGAGGAACATGGCTACCTTCAGCCGGGCAGCACGGTTGAAGACATGTACAGCAAGATTGAGGCCGCCATCAGAGGCCAACACAGCTACAGCCTGCAGCATCAGGCCAACCTTGAACAGAATATGTCAGATTTCCCCTTTGATGTATCTGCACTTGACCCGAATCTTGATCAATCCATTATGTACGCTCTCAAGCGTTTTGATGAGCAAGACGCTACTATGCCATTAACCAGCAATCAAAACCCGGCCACGCAAGAAGCCACCCCACAAAACAGGCCGCTTTTCAACCTGACCCATGATGTTGTTGCACAGGCATTTCCCAAACAGACCATTTCTGAAGACCAGCATGGTTTCACCGTAACCATGAAAAACGGCGCAACCATCCGCGTGAACGGCACGGATGAAATCCTTTTCAATCTGCAGGCAGCAGAAGCCGCCTATGGCCGCAAACTGCAGGCTGATGAAAAGCCGGTGGCCGCCTTCCAGCGTATGGGACAGGATGCCGTAATCTCTCTGACTGAAGCCGGGACAGGTGAGATCCACCACGAAACCTTCCACGCTGCAATGGCCCTTGCCCTGAATCAAAGCCAGCGGGCAACCCTGCTGAAAAAGTTTGGTAATGAAGAAGCAGCAGCCCAGGAATACCAGAGACTGAGGGACAGCAACAGCCTTGGGCAACGGAAGGGGCACCTCTGGTTGCAGGCCATTTACCAGTTCTTTCAGAAAGTGCGCGGTCTGTTTAATCCTGCACTGCAGGTTATGCAGGATATCGCCAGCGGTGAAGTCTGGAATACCGACAACACAGCCGCTGCAGCAACCCCGGCCTATTCAATCAAAACCACACTGGAGCGGATTGCCGCCAGCAGAACCAAGCCCAATGACACCACTGTACAGCCAAAAGGCATGACAGCCGGGATTGCATCAACAGACCCGGCCATTGAACAACGCTGGCAGACCGCCCACGGCCTGAGTGCAGGGCCTACCCTGAAGGAACGGCTACAGGGCTTTATGCAGCGGATGCTATCCGAAACCCAGCACTTCCCCAATCTGGACACCAGCAGTTTCAGCGGCAAGCGTACTGCTGACATCTTACGTCGCTTTGAATCATCAGACGTAGCAGCCAAGGCCAAAACCGCCGAATACCTGCACAGCCTGACCGCCTCCTTTGGGCCTCAGAAGATGGATCTATTCAGCCGCAAGGTGGTACTTGATGACCTGATCAATGAAGCGGACAAAGGCCGTGCCCTGCCCTTTGGCTACACCCCGGAGACCGTCAAGGCTGATCATGAGCGTATCAGCAAACTGGTGGCAGCCAACCCGGATGTACAGGCAGCCATTAACCACCGGACAGAGGTCAGCAAGCAGCTGGTGCTTGAACTGGTTGACAATGACCTGCTGCCCGTTGAATCAGTGCTGACACCTGAAGGGCTGGAGAACTACAAGCAGACCGGCACGTATGGTGCTGATGACATTAACACCGGCTATTTCAGGCACCAGGTACTTGAACATGCCAACGCCCGCAAGTGGGCTGGAATCAGTACAGCCGGAGAGGTACGCAACAAGCAGCGGGGCTGGCAGAAAGGCCGGGAAGGTTCAGAACTGGACATTAACACCAACTTCCTTGAAGCAGAGTTTGAATACTACAGCCAGGCCATGAAAGAGCTGGCAACCAAGAAGGCACTGGACGAGGTGCTGAACATCAACGACCTTGCCCCGGCATTGCGGGAACAGGCCAAACAGGAAGGGGCTGCTGATTGGAAAGCCCTGATCCCCGAAGGCTACACCACATGGCAGCCGGAAAAGGGCAGCGTCTTCTACAAAGGTCAAACCATGCCGGAAAGCATCATTACCCGCTTTGTTGAGCAGAACCCGGCCTTTGCTGAAGTGGCAGAAAAGTTCAAAGAAGTGTTGATTCTGGGCGGCAGAAAGGAAGAGGTGGTCATACCTGCAGGGCTGGCAAAGACCCTGGATAATCTGAGAACCAACCGGGAAGACGCCACCCTTGATACCATCAACAAGAAGCTGATTGGTGGCTGGAAGGTCTGGACGCTGCTCTCTCCACGCAGGGCGCTGAAGTACAACCTGAATAATATGTCTGGTGACCTTGATATCGTTCTTGCTGCTGATCCCGGCATTATGAAGCACTTCAGCACCGCCTGGAAGAATGCCCTGAACCGTAAGGCAGGCCAGCCGATGACCTTTGAAGAGCTGGCCATGCTTGACCGTGGCGTAATTGATGCCGGTATCAGCATTAACGAAATCCCGGACATTTCCAAGTTGCCCGGATTCCAGCACCTGAAGGAAGGCACCCGCAACGTCAAACTGATGGATGCCCTGAAAACCGGGGATCTCACCAAGCTGGCACCGGCAAACCTGATTGCCAAATACTTTGATAAGGTTTCCAGCCTGACCCAGTTACGGGAAGGGCTGTTAAGGGAAGCCGCCTACCTGCGGGCAAAGGAACTGCTTGACCAGGGCAAGCCGGTCTATTGGGCCTCAACACCTGCAGAGATTAACAGCCTGACCAACACCAGGGACAAGGCCGCCAAACTCAGCCGGGAACTGCTGGGGGATTATGGCAACCTGTCTGCCCACGGTGAGAAGATCAGAACCAGCCTGATACCCTTCTGGTCATGGATGGAGATTAATGCCCCACGCTACTACCGCCTGTTTAAGAACGCTGCCACACAGGGCGAAGCTGGCAGCACAGCGGCACGCATGGCAGGGATAGGAGCCCGCAAGGCAGCAGGGGCAGCCCTGGGCATTGGTGAAAAGCTGCTGTTGACCCACCTGCTGTTTGCAGCGGTTTCAGCCTTCAATCATCTGGCACACCCGGAAGAGGAAGAAAAGTTAAGCGCACAGGTACGCGGGCAGTTGCACCTGATCCTTGGCACCACCAGCGACGGCAAGACCTTAACCCTGCGTTTCTCTGGTGCCTTCTCAGACGTTCTTGCATGGGCAGGGCTGGAAGACTACCCGGAGAGTTTCAAAAAACTGCAGGCCGGGCAGATGGACGCCAAGGAAATGCTGAAGAAGATGGCACTGGCAACACCTAACAAGTTGGTGAATGCTGCCAGCCCCTTTACCAAGCTTGCCGGTGAACTGATGACCGGCAAAAGCATTTACCCTGATATGACCAAGCCTATGCCGATCAGGGACAGAACCGAGCATGTAGCCCGCTTCTTTGCATTGGATGAAGAGTACAAGGCACTGGCAGGCAAACCAAGCAAAGGCTACCTGAACAGCCTGAAGAATCTGCTGGTGTACGAATCAGACCCCGGCGAGAACGCTTATCACGACATCAAGCAACAGGTGGGCCGCTTCCTTGAGAAGCACGGCAGAGAGCAGACCACGGCAGAACCCACCGAACGGAGCAAGGCCCTGTACTACTTCCGTCAGGCCATGAAGTACCGAGACAGAGAAGCGGTTGACCACTACAAGGCAGAATATTTGAAGGCAGGCGGCAAGCCGGAAAACCTGTATCAGAGCATCAAGCGCCAGCACCCGCTGTCTGGTCTGCCCCTGCACATGCGGCATCAGTTTCTGAAAAGCCTTTCAGCACAGGACCGAGACAACATCGGGCTTGCCATAGACTGGTATAAACAGGCGTACAGGTAGGACTCCTTAAAATTCAGTTGTCATAGAAAAAGCCGCTCCGGGAATAACCAGGGCGGCTTTATTGTTTTTGGTGTTTATCCGCAACTATTGCGGATGATTTTTATTATAATTACCCAAAAAATTATTTTTAAGTAACATCAAAATGTTACGCAGAATCTATCAGAATAAAACAGCTTACGCAAGATTATTTTTCTAGGTAGCATGAAGGTAGCAAAAGACAAAAACTGAACCGGAGGTTTTATGTGTACAATCATTTCACCTTTTACGCTGGATCAAAACAGTATGAGTCTTACGAGAATAGCAAGATCAATGGAACAAGTATCTAAAATAATCTTCGAAAAAACGGAACCAGATGATGACTTAAGTGGAGTTGCAAATATCATCGAATGCCTTGCTGAAAATGTAAAAACTATGGCTTTTGAATTTGAATCTCTAAAAAGCTGGGCTGAAGATGCCAACATTCAGATAATACACCAACGCTTTCACGGAACAAAGACACGCCTTGAAGTATACAAGTCTGATCCACAAGGCCCTGAAGTTTTATTGACAAGTACCGAAACCAAGGCGAATGGAGCGTAACTATGACCCACAAAACAGATAAACCACAACAGGCTATTCCATTATGCAAAGCAGTAGAAGAAGACCCACTAGACACCATTAGACAAGCAATTTTAAGGCTTGATGTGTTCAATGAAATGCTCTGGGATGAAACCGGCATGCCTGTAATCAATCTGAAAAACGAGGCCATGTGTTCAGGTGTCTACTGGTCAATAAATTCTATATGTCGTGATATTGATGGCGCTTTAAAACTGCTTGAAACGGAGCGGCAACCATGACCTATCCTGCCGAAATAGAACTTCGCTCCATGGTCAACATACTGGACCGCGAGACCTACGACCTTGCTGAAGAGTTTACTGACCTGCCACGGAATGAACAGCTTGACCGAATCAGTGACTTACGAGTTCTAGTTAAAACCATCAAGCAGCTTAGTGACGAAGTAACAGCATAGCCTCAGGAGCAAAGCAGCCTAAAATTGATTTACGCTTGAGACTATGATAAGAGTTTAACAGATTGTTTCTTTGGTATATTTTTGGGTATACAAAACAAAATACGACAGAATAAAAAACCTTTAGTTCGAGCACTTAGCAGATTTATTCGATAGAGCTAAGTGCTCCAGTAAACGCAGAGAGGTTCTCCTCACGGACAACCTCTTTTTGTTTGCCTGATGTGACAGCTATAACGGCATTAATTCATGGATGCCAAGCTATGGCTGCATGATCTGATAAAATTCCAAAACAGTGCTGATCGTAACAAAAGCTGCAATGACAGAGCCATGGACATCTGTTATAGTGCTCAACCACGCACTGACTATGAACCAGAGGTGATGCCAATGCCGATGCTTAACCTTCGAGACCCCTCCCTTTTACGCCAATCCTGTTACCTGAACGGCCAGTGGCTTGCTGCTGACAGCGGCAAGACCATTGATGTCACCAACCCTGCCACCGGTGAAGTTCTGGGCACTATTCCCAAAATGGGTA
>Ga0228535_1000696_pt1 | contig 80887 bp, 94 predicted proteins | sample SJ1metagenome_FD_168457 | JGI IMG/M metagenome (GOLD analysis project Ga0228535, IMG submission 168457) | Enriched culture of PCE-dechlorinating microbial communities from Ithaca, New York, USA - SJ1 | ecosystem: Engineered > Modeled > Simulated communities (microbial... > Unclassified | place...
TTGTTATGCTTAGAATTGGGCTTGATGGTGAATTTTACCGATATATTCCCTGCTGATTTGCCTGTCTTTAATAAAAAAGGGCGCGTCACCCAACGTTTTTAAATTAACGTTTTGCGACACGCCCTTTGTCATTTTTGCGTGCCCAGCGGGCACGCACATCTAGCCGGTGAAAGTCTGGTAAAAATATTATAATGAATAGCTATATGCAAATGCTTAAAGATTACATAAATACCAAAATATAGACAGATAATTCGAGGACTATATATAATAAAGGCATAACCAGATTAAAACGGTGCGATGTGAGAGAAGGACAGACTTTAAAACTTTATGGAAAAGGGGATAATCGGTGAGATGAAACTACAGGACATCCGGGATTCCGACCACAATTACCAAAGCGCAAACATAATTAAAGCTTAGGGGGGATATTGATGATAAATCTGCAAGGCGTATCCAAATACTATGGACAGCTATGCGCAGTTGATAATATCGACTTGGAAATAGGTCCGGGGGTATTTGGCCTACTGGGCCCCAATGGGGCGGGCAAAACGACTTTGATGCGGATGCTGGTGGGGCTGACCCCTGCTAGTTCCGGCCGGATTATTATTGATGACATAGAGATGAACAGTAAACAAAATATTGATGAAGTAAGAAAAACACTTAACTACCTGCCGCAGGTATTTGGGTTATATTCCAACTTTACTGTCGGCCAGATCATAGATTATTTTGCTGGACTGTGGGGAAAGACGAAAAAGTTGCAAACTAAGAAGATGACCGATAGACTGCTCAATATAGTAGGTTTATTTGATAAACGGAATGAGAAGGTTAAAGCTCTGTCGGGAGGCATGAAACAGCGCTTAGGGATAGCAGTTACCCTAATCAACGACCCCAAGGTGTTGATAGTGGATGAACCGACAGCTGGCCTGGATCCTAGTGAGAGGATCAGGTTCCGCAACTTTCTTTCCTCACTGGCTGGGGACAGAACCATTATCCTTTCTACTCATATAGTCGGGGATATCGAAAGCACCTGCGGTAAAACGGCGTTGATAAATAAAGGACGCATCGTATATTGCGGCGGGATAGAATCTTTGGTCGCCAGTGTAAAAGGCAAGGTGTGGACAGGTGCGGTTGACGCGTTGGAGAGTGATAACTATTACGACAGGTTTAAGGTAGCTTCCTGTGTTCACAGCTTAGGCACGGCACAACTGAGAATTATCTCCATCGATAGTCCGGGAGAAGGCTTCACCCTGGTGGAACCGAACCTTGAAGAAGCCTATCTATATCTAATATAGGAGATAATGCGATGGGTGATATGATGCACAGTGAACTGAAGTTTCTCAAAAAGAATATAGGGTTCTTTTTCGTTATTAGCATAGTTATTGCTTACTTTACTTATGACTCCGGCATATCCTTCTTTCTTAACGGCACGTACCAGCAGGCCCCTAACATAGTCAATCATATTTTAGATGTTTCCCAGGAGTGGATACGGCGTTCATATTTTTTTACTGATATGGCTGTTTTAGTTTCCGTAGTTATTATCTATAGCTTATTGTCAAAACATGCTGATGCTTATGATCTGTTGTATATTATACCGAACAAAGCCAGAAACACGATAATAGCGAGGGTTTTAACCATTTTCGCGATAGTGTTGCTGTTCGATATAGCCGGGGTAATGCTGGGTAATTATATACTGGCAGTTCAGTATAAGATCATGCAGATCAATTATGTGGGAATATTGGGATACGGGCTAATAGAAGAAGGCATCCGCATATTACTGTATGTAGCTATGTTTGTATTTATCTATTACTTGGTTTCCTGGCTTTCCGAGGAACACAAATTCGCTATTTACTATCCGGTAAGCATTTTTGCCTGGTTTATGATAAACATATTCGGGAGGTATACCTTTCAATTATATTCTCCGCTGACGATTAGTGATGCGTTTTTAAACCCTGCGAACTGGATGAAGCTTGGCGTAAACGCTTTGTATATATTAATATTTGTGGGTTTAACTATAGTAATATACGATGGACTAAGATTTGGCCATAACTTAAGCATAAATGCCAAAAACTCCAATAATAAAGATGCGGGCACGAAAAGCAGGTTCTGGTATGAATTTTACGCTATTTACGATTTTAAAAGCGTCAGTTTTGTTTTGATACCCCTGGCTTTTATACTGGTGATATGGATAGGAGGAATAGCTCGACATCAAAGTATGCACAACACAGTGAAATTACTCTTTATTTGGAGTGAATTCTTATTTCCGTTATTATTTTTGCCGGTAATGAAAAACATAACCTCAATAGAAAAAAAGCTGCAGGTGCAGGACTTGATAGAAATAATACCTGGAGCGCGGAACCAGCAGGTCTCAACTCGAATCAAGGTATTCGTTGTCATATCTATACTGGTCATTGGCCTTTACATACTGTTAAATACACTGATATTCAGGTTGACTGGCACTGAGACAGTTATGTTATTGCTGGAACTGACAACTGGTTTTGTTATAGTTGCGCTGATAGCCGCAATACTTATGCAGATAACCAAAAACGATACCATCAGCATTGTCATTACCGTCATATCATGGATACTTCTTTTCACCTTAAGAAGACAACTTCCTGATATGGTTAACCCTTTTGCTTGTTACTCCCATGGGATGTACAGCCCTAATTTCTGGTTCAGCAAAACATCGCTGCTGTTCCTGTCAGCAGTAGCCGGCAGCGTGTTCTGGCTAGTTACAAAGTTGACGAACGTTCATTCCAAGTTTCATTCCAATACGTGCACTAAGCTTTGATTGAAAAGTGTTTGGCCGGGATGTCGGTATGCCGGGTGGAAGACATCACCAAGGTCCTCCGGGGAACCAAGGTATCGGCCGGGATAATCAGCAACCTCAACCAGAAAGTCTGCGGCCTATCGGCTCCACCTGGAAACAAGTAAGTAAGGAACACAAAACAGAACGCATCCAGGAAAAGGACCTGACCTTTATGGAACGGCGCGATGCGGAAGATGAGTTTGTGTATCAGAACAGCTTCAAGATCAATATGCGCTATTATGCCTCGCTGGACGAGAAAAAAGCCTTTGTCATGTCGCATGGCCGCAATATGATGATCTTAAAAATTGTGGGGTATGCCGAGAATGTGGTGGTTATTACAAGCTGGATAATTTCAAGGCGCATGTCTGGCTGGCAATACTTATTTGACCTGAAAAGACCCGGCTGGGGGAAACTTTTAATAGAAGCTAATAGTAGATAATCTACATAGAGAAAAATAGTATTTGACGATAAACAATATATAGCCTAAACTAGGCTATTAACCACAACAATCATTTTCTACGATTCATTATCAATCCCAATGGGGGTGGCTTCATGCACCATCATAATCTGCCAAAAAAACAGGGATTATATGATCCAGCCTTTGAACACGATGCCTGCGGTATGGGATTTGTGGTAAATATCAAAGGCGTAAAGTCTCATGACATTATCGATGAAGCGTTGACCGTGCTTGAAAACCTCAACCACCGGGGGGCCAGTGGGGCTGATGAAAACACCGGCGACGGCGCGGGAATCCTGATTCAGATACCTCACGATTTCCTGCAAAGGGAGTGTGAGGTTTTGGGGTTTAGCCTGCCGGAAAAAGGCAGCTACGGGGTGGGAATGATTTTTGCCCACAAATACGATGATTTCCGGGCCACTCAGATTGAGACCTTTGAGGATCTCATTGAAGAAGAGGGCCAGAAGGTTCTGGGCTGGCGTGAAGTTCCCATAGACAAGACCAACGTCGGCGACAGCGCCAGGGCGGCTATGCCCAGGTTTATCCAGGTTTTTATCGAAAAGGATCCCTCCATTACAGATCCCATGGATTTTGAAAGAAAGCTCTATGTAATAAGAAAACGGGCGGAACGCGTCCTGGTGCCCATGGCTGAAGAAAAAGGCGGTACTTTTTATGTGGCCAGCCTTTCCTCGAAAACCATTGTTTACAAAGGCATGCTTACCGCGGAACAGCTGCGCAGCTTCTATTTGGATCTGTCCGACCTGGACTGTGAATCGGCCTTGGCCATGGTCCATTCGAGGTTTTCCACCAACACCTTCCCCAGCTGGGAAAGGGCACACCCCAACCGCTACATCGTGCATAACGGAGAGATCAACACCATCAGAGGCAATGTCAACTGGATGAAGGCCCGTCAGAAGTGCATCGACTCGCCGCTCTTCGACGACATCGCCAAGGTGTATCCGGTCATTGATGAAACGGGCAGCGATTCATCAATGTTCGACAACAGCCTTGAGTTCCTGCACTTGACCGGCCGGTCGCTTCCCCATGCCATGATGATGATGATTCCCGAGTCCTGGGAGCACAATGATCTGATTTCTAAGGATAAGAAGGACTTTTACAACTTCAACAACTTCCTGATGGAGCCCTGGGATGGACCAGCCGCCATGGCCTTTTCCGACGGCGCGGTGATAGGAGCGGTCCTGGACCGCAATGGACTGCGCCCCTCACGTTATTACGTGACCAAAGACGACAAGGTCATCCTGGCTTCCGAGGTGGGTGTAGTTGATATAAAACCGGACAACGTCTCCTACAAGGGGCGTCTGGAACCGGGCAAAATGCTGTTGATCGACACCGAAGCCCAACGCATCATATCCGATGAAGAAATTAAGAAAAGTGCAGCGGCCATGTTCCCCTACGCGGAATGGCTGGAGAGGCATGTTGTTAGGCTCAGTGATATGCCCCTAATTGTTTCCAAAAAGGAAAAAGTGCGGGAGGATCTGGTCAGGCAGCAGAAGGCCTTCGGCTACACCTTTGAAGATATACAAAAGATCATTCAACCTATGGCCGCCGAAGGCATTGAACCCATCGGAGCTATGGGCATGGATTCCCCCCTGGCGGTTTTGTCCGAAAAGCCCCAGATGCTCTACCTGTACTTTAAGCAGATGTTTGCCCAGGTAACCAATCCTCCCAGTGATGGCATCAGGGAAGAGATCATCACTTCCAGCAGCATGCTGCTGGGGAATGCAGGCAATCTTCTGGATCCGGACAAAGCCAACACCACCAGTGTATTTTTAGAGCACCCCATTCTTACCAATGAACAGATAAACACCATAAAGCATTTGAACAGCGGCCGCTTTAAGACTGCCACCGTTTCCATGCTGTACAAGGTAGAGGATGAGGCAAGGGGGATGAAGGGCGCCCTGGATCGTATTTTCCGGGAAGCCGACAAAGCCATTGACGAAGGCGCCAATATCATCATCCTCTCCGACCGTGGGGTTGATCAAAAATATGCAGCGGTTCCCGCCCTGCTGGCCTCCTCGGGTCTTCACCATCACCTGATCCGCAGGGAAATAAGGACCGCCCTGGGCATCGTTTTAGAATCCGGGGAACCGCGGGAAGTGCACGACTTCTGCACCCTGATCGGCTACGGGGTAACAGCCATCAATCCTTATATCGCCTACGAGACCATTAAGGATCTCAGTGAAAAAGACCTTTTGAACGGTGTTGACTACCAGCAAGCCAAAAAGAACTACATTAAGGCGGTGGTAAAAGGCGTTCAGAAGGTGGCGACAAAGATGGGTATTTCCACCCTGCGCAGCTACCACGGCGCCCAGATCTTTGAAGCCATCGGTTTGGAGAAGGATCTTATCGACCGCTACTTTACCATGACCCCGTCCCGGCTGGACGGCATCGGGCTGGAAGAAATCGCTGTGGAAAACCAGATGCGCCACGAAAGCGCCTTTGTTGAATCACCCTATCAAGACACCCTCGAACCGGGCGGAACCTTCCAGTGCAAGGATGACGGAGAAATCCATCTCTATAATCCGGAAACCATCTACCTGCTGCAGCGTGCCTGCCGGGAGGGCAATTACATTCTATATCACGAATACTCCAAGAAGATAAACGATGAAAAGATATACAGCTTAAGAAACCTTTTGGATTTCAATTACGCCACCGGTGAAACCATCCCCATCGAAGAGGTGGAGCCGGTCGAAGCCATTGTCAAAAGATTCAAGACCGGGGCTATGTCTTTTGGCTCCATAAGTAAAGAAGCCCATGAATGCCTGGCTATCGCCATGAACCGGCTGGGGGGCAAAAGCAACAGTGGTGAAGGCGGCGAGGATGCGGAAAGATTTAAACCCCTGGAAAACGGGGACTCGAAAAACAGCGCCATCAAGCAGGTTGCTTCGGGGCGCTTTGGGGTGACCAGCAACTACCTGGTCAATGCCAAAGAAATTCAGATAAAGATGGCCCAGGGCGCCAAGCCCGGTGAAGGCGGGCAGCTTCCCGGGGGCAAGGTCTTCCCGGAAATTGCTCGGGTGAGGCATTCCACGGCTGGAGTGGGCTTGATTTCTCCTCCGCCCCATCATGACATCTATTCCATCGAGGACCTGGGCGAATTGATTCATGACCTCAAAAATGCTAATCGCGAGGCCAATATCAATGTCAAGCTGGTCTCCGAAGTGGGAGTGGGAACCATTGCCGCTGGGGTGGCCAAGGGAAAGGCTGATGTTATCCTTATCAGTGGTTACGAAGGCGGAACCGGGGCATCGCCCCGGACCAGCATAAAAAACGCCGGGCTGCCCTGGGAACTGGGATTGTCTGAGACCCACCAGACCCTGGTATTGAACAAACTGCGTGATCGGGTAGTCCTGGAAACAGACGGCAAGCTATTGACCGGCCGGGATGTGGTCATCGCAGCTATGCTGGGAGCTGAGGAATTCGGCTTCGCCACTACCCCGCTTATCGCTCTGGGATGCGTTATGATGAGGGTATGCAACCTCAATACCTGCCCGGTAGGGATAGCCACTCAGGACGAAAACTTGAGGAAAAACTTTGCTGGGAAGCCGGAGCACGTGGAAAACTTCATGTGCTTTGTAGCCCGGGAGATGCGTGAAATAATGGCCCGGCTCGGTTTTAGAACCGTCAATGAAATGGTCGGCCGCACCGACCGGCTGCTGCAAAAGGAGCACATAAAGCACTGGAAGGCTTCTCATCTGGATCTATCCCGGATTTTGTTCCAGCCCTATGCCGGGGCGGCCATCGGCCGATTCAAGTCCGTTGAGCAGAATCACAACCTGGATAAGTCCCTGGATATGCGAAAGCTCCTGCGCATGTGCAAACCGGCCCTGGAGCAAAAAAAATCCATCCGAGCCAAGTTGAAGATCAACAATGTCGACCGGGTGGTGGGAACCCTGACCGGCAGCGAGATCTCCCGGCGCTACGGCCAGGAGGGATTGCCCGAGGATACCATCAAACTGAGCTTCGTCGGCTCCGCCGGGCAGAGCTTTGGAGCCTTTGTCCCCCGGGGCATGAGCCTGGAGCTGGAGGGCGACGCCAATGATTATATCGGCAAAGGGCTTTCCGGCGGAAAGATTATAGTATATCCTCCCCAAACGGAGGGCTTCGCGGCCGAGAAAAATATCATTATCGGAAATGTGGCTTTCTATGGAGCAACTTCTGGAGAAGCCTATATCAATGGCATTGCCGGGGAAAGGTTCTGTGTGAGAAACAGCGGCGCCAACGCGGTGGTAGAAGGCGTGGGTGACCATGGCTGCGAATACATGACCGGCGGCAAAGTAGTAATATTAGGCCCCACCGGCCGAAATTTCGCAGCCGGTATGTCGGGCGGCATAGCCTACATTCTCGATTTTGACGATATATACTGCAATAAATCCATGGTAGCTCTGAAAGCCATCGGTTCACAGGAAGAACTGGACGAAGTCAGGACGATGATCGAAAAGCACGTTCAGTACACGGGCAGCCTGGTCGGTGCAAAAATACTTGGTGATTGGGATGCTTACGCACCCCGGTTTACCAAAGTTATACCGGTCGACTATCAGCGCATGCTGGATAGCATAGCCAGGGCTCACTAGGCCGGACTCTCCGGCGAGGAAGCCCTTATGGCCGCGTTTGCAGAGAATAACAAAGACGCTTCTGGAACCACGGGACACTAAGGGGGGTGAATTAACGTGGGAAAGATAAACGGATTTCTGGAATATGAGAGGAAAGACCCTGGAAAACGACCCCCTGAGGAAAGAATAAAAGACTGGCAAGAAATACGATTGCCCCAGGATCCTGAACAAGTTAGACTGCAGGGTGCGAGATGTATGGACTGCGGAGTAGCCTTCTGCCAGAGTGGGGTGCTCTTAAATGGCGCCACCTCAGGATGTCCGCTGCACAACCTTATACCCGAATGGAATGAACTGGTGCACCGGGGCTTATGGAAGGAAGCCTACCAGAGACTGGTGAGGACCAATCCCTTCCCCGAATTCACCGCCCGGGTATGCCCGGCCCCCTGTGAAGGAGCCTGCACCGAGGGCTATATCATGGAGCCAGTGGCCATAAACAGCCTTGAATACGAGATCGTGGAGCGGGCCTTCGCCGAAGGCTGGGTGGCGGGCAAGAAGAGCCCGGATACCGGCCGGAAAGTGGCTATTGTGGGTTCGGGCCCGGCCGGGCTTTCCGCTGCTCATTACTTGAATCTGGCCGGCCATGACGTCACTATTTTTGAGAAGGACGACCGGGCAGGCGGCCTCTTGATGTACGGGATCCCCAATATAAAGCTGGAAAAAGGCGTCATCGAGCGGCGCCTGGATATCATGAAAGCTGCCGGAATCACTTTCCTGCTGAATGCCGAAGTGGGCAAAGACATCAGCCCCCAGGCGCTGGTAGAAAACTATGACGCGGTTCTGCTGTGCGCCGGGGCCGGCAAGGCCCGGGAGCTGGAGGTTGAGGGCCGGAATCTCAAAGGGGTTTACCAGGCCATGGATTTCTTGAAGTCCAATACAAAGAGCTTTTTGGATTCAAATTTCGAGGATTATAAATGCATCAATGCCAAAGACCAGGATGTCATAGTTATCGGGGGCGGAGACACCGGAACCGATTGTGTGGCAACCGCTATAAGGCACGGCTGCAAGAGTATATATCAATTTGAAATTATGCCCGAGCCGCCCGCCAAGAGGGTGGAAAAGGATAATCCCTGGCCGGAGTGGCCGCGTAAGCTCAAGGTGGACTACGGGCAGGAGGAAGCCATCAGCCGGTTTGGCAGCGACCCCCGGCGATACTGTATCTCCACCCGCAAGCTCACCGGGAACAAGAAAGGCAATGTCAAAGAAGTCCATACGGTTGACGTGGCCTGGATCAAGGACGGCCGGAGCAGGCTGGTTCCCCAGCCCATCTCGGACAGCGAAAAAGTATGGAAGGCCGACCTGGTACTCCTGGCCCTCGGATTTGTGGGTCCTGAGGATGCTATAATGGAAGCTTTTAAACTGAACCGGGATCAGCGCAGCAATGTGAAGGCAGAATACGGAGTTTTCACCACCAATACAGAAAAAGTCTTTGCCGCGGGGGACATGCGGCGGGGCCAGAGCCTGGTAGTATGGGCCATCCAGGAAGGAAAGCTGGCGGCCCGGGAAATTGATAAATACCTGATGGGCAAAAGCGTGCTATAATAAGCCGAGTCAGGCCCTATATTATAAGAGGCTGCTGATGAAAAAGATCAAGCAGCTTTTTTTGTGGGCCGGCTCTTCCTAAAACTGGTATATATGCATAAAACCTTTTCCCGAGCGGGGAGTAGGCATCTTGCCCGGGGCTTTAACGAGAACATTATCTTTCCTGAAATAACCTTATTTTTAACGATAAAAAGCTGAAAAAAATTATGCCAAGTGGTTGTAAATTTATGCATTGGAATGTATAATTATTAGAGTTATTTCCAAAGGAGGGCCCGTGGTCATGTTTAAAGTAGGCATAATTGGCGACGGTTACACAGCGGCTGATCTGCTGCGGCTTATCGCCGGACACGGCGGCATGGAAGCGGTCTGCGTTTTATCGACGGAAAATGTGGGCAGACGAATCGATCACATCTATCCGCAGCTCACCGGCTTTTGCTCCCTGGTCTGCGAGCAAAGCAGGGTGTCGGCTTTAAAAGGCCGATGCGATGCAGTGTTTCTGGCTCTGCCCCACGGCCTGTCAGTGGCTATGGTAAAAGAGATCCTGCCTATGGGGATAAAATGCGTAGATTTGGGAGCCGACTTCCGGCTCCGAGATACGGCGGTATATGAAGAATACTACGAGCTTAAGCACCAAGGGCAGGATATTCTGGCCGAAGCGGTATACGGACTGCCGGAGCTCTACCGCGATAAGATAAGAGAATCCAGAATCGTGGCCAATCCCGGCTGTTATCCGACCAGCGCCATCCTGCCCCTGGCTCCTTTATTAAAGGCCGGGCTGCTGGATAGCGAAGGGATCATAGTAGACTCCAAAAGCGGGGTCACCGGAGCCGGGCGGGAGCCCAAGAGCAGCAGCCATTTTTGCGAGGTCAACGAAGGGCTGCATGCCTACGGGGTGGGCACCCATCGCCACGCCCCGGAAATCGCCCAGGAGCTGAGCATAGCGGCCGGAAAGCCGGTGGAGATGTTTTTCACCCCCCACCTGGTCCCTATGAACCGGGGGATTTTGAGCACTATCTATGCCCGGCTGGCGCCTGGAGCAGAACCAGGGGACATACGCCAGGCCTTGGGAGCAAAGTATAATGAGGAGCCCTTTGTGCAGGTTCTGCCCCCCGGGGTTATGCCCCACACCAAGTGGGTCTACGGCAGCAACCAGGTCCACATCGGGATCCATGTGGATGAAAAGCGGCGCATGGTCATCCTGGGCTCGGCCATCGATAATCTGACCCGGGGAGCTTCGGGAATGGCCCTGCAGAATATGAATCTCATTCTGGGCCTGGATGAAACCCGGGGGCTTAACTTTCCCGGGGTGCATCCCTAAAAAGCAGTAGGAGGATAAGCAAGTGCAAGTAATAGACGGGACGATCACCTCTCCCCAGGGGTTTCTGGCCCAGGGGGTATGTGCTGAAATAAAATACAAGGATAAAAAAGATGTAGCGATAATATATTCAGAGGTGGAATGCAATGCCGCGGCGGTCTACACCACCAACCAGGTGCACGCCGCCTGCATCGACCTGTGCCGCGCTCACCTGCAAGACGGACGGGTTCAAGCGGTGGTGGTGAACAGCGGCAATGCCAATGCCTGCACTGGCCGGCAGGGCATGGAGGACAGCAAGGCGATGGCCAACCTGACCGCCGCTCATCTGGGGATTAAAGGCGATAAGGTTCTGGTTGCTTCCACCGGGGTTATCGGTGTATTTATGCCCATGGATAAAATAATGGCGGGAATTGAAATGGCCTCAGCCGGCCTGTCAGCCGACGGAGGCCGCGATGCCGCCCTGGCTATCATGACCACCGATCTGGTTCCCAAAGAGGCAGCGGTAGAATTAAAGATCGGCGGCCACCAGATCCGGGTGGCGGGAATGGCCAAGGGCTCGGGAATGATCCATCCCAATATGGCCACCATGCTGGCCTTTATCACAACAGATGCTCATGTATGCAGCCATAGTTTACAAAAAATGTTAAAAAGCGCCGTGGATCGGTCTTTTAATATGATAAGCGTGGATAGGGACACCTCCACCAACGATATGGCCTTGATCATGGCCAACGGCGTGGCCGGCAACAAAGTAATATATAAGGAAGAAACCGAGGAATACCAGAAGCTTCAGCAAGCCATCAACCTGGTCTGCACTGAACTGGCTAAGAAGATCGCCCGGGACGGCGAAGGGGCCAACCGCATGATCGAGGTTCAGGTGGAAAACGCCGCCGACGATGAAACCGCCCGGGTGATTGCCCGCTCCATCACCGGCTCCAATCTCACCAAAGCGGCCGTATTCGGGGAGGACGCCAACTGGGGCAGGATTCTGGCCGCGGCCGGATACTCCGGGGCTGACTTTGATCCGAACACGGTAGACATATTCTTGGGATCGTTGCAGGTGGCCCGGGACGGGATGGGCCTCGCCTTTGACGAAGAACAGGGCCGGCGCGAACTGCAGCAAGATCCGGTGGTAATAAGGCTGGATATGAAGTCCGGCACGGCTTCGGCCACCGCCTGGGGCTGCGACCTGAGCTACGAATACGTGCGCATCAACGCCGCCTACCGGACTTGAGGCAACTGCCCCCAGGGGGCGCTGACTATAGGAAACGAAAACCCCTGTGCGGCTTGTTTGGTGGAGCCAAGCTTAAGGAGGACTTGAAGAAATGTTTAGTTCAGCCATGGAGAAAGCTGAAATACTGGTTGAAGCCCTGCCCTACATAAAAGACTTTTACGGCAAAAGGGTGGTCATCAAATACGGCGGGGCGGCCATGATCGACTGCGAACTGAAGAAAAAGGTGATGCAGGACATCGTCCTGATGAAGTATGTGGGCATGCATCCCATCGTCGTGCATGGCGGGGGGCCGGAAATTAACACCCTGCTTACCCGCCTGGGTATTAAAAGCGAGTTTAAAAACGGCCTGCGCATAACCGACGCCGAGACCATGGAAGTAGTGGAAATGGTCCTGGGGGGCAAGGTGAACAAGGAAATAGTCTCCGGCATCAACGCCATGGGCGGCAAAGCCATCGGGCTGTCGGGCAAAGACGGAAATTTGCTTCAGGCCACCCTGGCGGCCGCCGACGGCAGCCTGGGTTTCGTGGGGGCGGTGCAAAAAGTAAACGCCCAGGTGATTGAAACCTTGATCGAGAACGGTTACATTCCGGTAATCGCCCCCATCGGAGTGGATGAAGAGCGGCAGAGCTACAACATCAACGCGGACCTGGTGGCGGCGGCCATCGCCGTGGAGTTAAACGCCGATAAACTGGTGCTTTTGACTGACGTTCCCGGGCTGCTCAATGATCCCCAGGACCCGGAAAGCCTGATTTCCATATTGAAGGTCAGCCAGGTGCAAGATTACATCGGCCGCGGGGTTATTGCCGGGGGGATGATTCCCAAGGTGCAGTGCTGTATGGAATCGGTCACCGGCGGAGTAGGCCGGACCCATATCATTGATGGACGCATACCCCACGCCATCCTGCTTGAAATCTTCACCCGGGAGGGCGTCGGAACCATGGTTATAAACGAGTAGAGGGGAGGGATTGTCTTGCTGAGCAGTCAAGATATCATGGATAAGGGACAAAACTACGTGATGAACACCTACGGGCGCTTCCCTATATCCCTGGTCAAGGGGCAGGGTACTTTTGTATGGGACGCCGATGATAAACAGTACCTGGATTTTGTGGCCGGTATTGCCACCTGTGCCCTGGGACACAGCGCCCCGGAACTGGTGGAAGCCCTGACCGAGCAGGCCAGCAAGCTGTGGCACGTGTCCAACCTGTACTGGATTGAACCCCAGGTGGAGCTGGCCGAGAAGCTGGTAGAGCTTTCCGGTCTGGGCAAGGCTTTCTTCTGCAACAGCGGCGCCGAAGCCAATGAAGCGGCCATCAAGCTGGCCCGGAAATACTTTTACAGGAAAAAGCAAAACCGCTATGAAATCATAAGCTTCAAGGATTCGTTTCACGGCCGGACCCTGGCCACGGTGACCGCCACCGGCCAGACCAAATACCAGGAGGGCTTTGCTCCGCTGATGCCGGGATTCGTATACGCTGAATATAATGATATTTCCTCGGTGGAAAAGCTCATAAACGACCAAACCTGTGCTATACTGGTGGAACCAATACAGGGCGAAGGCGGGGTAAGGCCGTCCGACCCCGGCTTTTTACAGGCTTTGAGCCAGCTCTGCCAGCGGGAAGGAATTTTGCTCATATTTGATGAAGTTCAATGCGGAGTGGGTAGAACGGGAAGCTTCTTCGCCTACCAGGGCTACGACGTGACTCCGGATATAGTAACCCTGGCCAAACAACTGGGCGGCGGCTTTCCGATCGGAGCCATGCTGGCCAGCAACGAGGCAGCCAGCGGCTTTGCGCCCGGCGACCACGCCTCCACCTTTGGCGGCAATCCCCTGGCAGCGGCGACCGCCCGGCGCCTGGTGAAAATTGTCAGCCAGCCGGCTTTCCTGAAAGAAGTCCGGAAGAGCGGTCAGGCCCTCCATGACAAGCTGACGGCCCTTACTGACAATCGCATAGCCGAGGTTCGGGGCCGGGGACTGCTCATAGGAGTCGAATTAACGGTTGAAGTTAAGGGCCTTATCGACCTGTGCATCCAAAAGGGGCTGCTCCTGGTGGGAGCCGGACCCAAAGTGGTGCGTTTCGTCCCGCCGCTCAATGTCAAACAGATCGAGTTAAGCCAGGCGGTGGCTATATTCAGGGAAGCCCTGCAGGAATGGGCCCCTTAAACCTTAAGCAGCTGCGGTTTTATAAACGATCACCCCGGCTGCCCATGAATTCTAAAGATAGGAGTGGACAGGATGATTGGTTTAAAGAATACTCTGCGCGGACGTGACTTTATTTCCATTCACGATTTTACCTGTGCCGATGTTGACTACTTTCTAAGCGTGGCTGCAGAATTAAAACGAATGCAAAAGATGGGTATACCCCATCCTTACCTGGCCGGCAAAACCCTGGCCATGATATTCCAGAAGGCCTCCACCCGGACCCGGGTGGCCTTTGAAGTGGGCATGTACCAGTTGGGCGGGCACGCCCTGTTCTTGAGCCCCCGCGACATTCAACTGGGCCGGGGTGAGACCATCAAGGACACCGCCCTGGTTTTGGCCCGCATGGTGGACGGCATCATGATCCGCACCTTTGATCATGAAGAAGTGGTGGAGATGGCGCGTTGGGCTGATGTACCGGTGATCAACGGCCTGACCGACCTGCTCCATCCCACCCAGGTGATCGGGGATCTGCTGACCATCAAAGAGCGCAAGGGACAGCTAAAGGGTCTGAAGCTTACCTATGTAGGCGACGGCAACAATGTGGCTCACGAGCTCCTGTTCGGGGGAGCCAAGGTGGGTATGGACGTGGTCATCGCTTCGCCCTCCGGATTTGAGCCCGATGCCGGAGTTCTGGAACTGGCCCGCCAGGCTGCCCTGGAAACCGGGGCGACTTTGAGCGTGGTCCCCGACCCGGAAGAAGCGGTAAAGGATGCCGACGTGGTCTACACCGACGTGTGGGCCTCCATGGGCCAGGAAGAACAGGCTGAAGAAAAGGAAAAGAACTTCCTGCGCTACCAGGTAAACGCCAAACTGATGAAAGTGGCAAAGAAGGATGCCATCGCTCTGCACTGCCTGCCGGCCAAGCGCGGCAAGGAGATCACCGACGAAGTCATGGACGGACCGCAGTCGGCTATATTCGATGAATCGGAAAACCGCCTGCACGCCCATAAAGCGATCATGGCCTTGACTATGTAAGGGAGTGTTGAGAGAGAGAATGAAACAGGGGGAGTTCATCATCCGCCCGGCCAGGGAAGGCGATATACCGGCCATGCTGGCCTTATGGAGTGGGATTAAAGAAATTCAATCAGCTTCGGTTCCCGACAACCCTGAACAGGTCAAACGCTTTTTGGAGCTCAATCCGACCGGCTTCTTGGTGGCCTGCCGGGCTGGCCGGCTGGTGGGAACCATCATGGGCGGCTACAACGGCTGGCGGGGTGCCATATATCATCTATCCGTGGATGAAAGCTGCCGGGGACAGGGAATCGCCAAACAACTGATGCAAAGCTGCCTGAAGGCCTTGCGGCAGTTGGGAGCCCCCCGGGTGGATCTGACCACCTACGACTACAACACCAGGGCCCAGGGCTTTTACGAGGCTTTAGGCTTTTATGAAAGAGACGATATCAAGAACTATTCATATCTGTACGAGGCCGGTAAATAATAACCGGAGCAATAATAATAAACAAGCGGGAGGAATACCATGGCCAAGGTAGTTCTGGCATATTCGGGAGGACTCGATACCTCCATCATCATTCCCTGGCTGAAGGAAAACTATGGATACGAAGTGGTAGCCATGTGTGCCGACCTGGGGCAGGGCGAGGAGCTGGCTCCTCTGCATGACAAGGCCCTCAGAACCGGAGCCACATCCATCTATATCGAAGACCTGCGCCGGGAATTTGTTACCGATTTTATCTGGCCGGTGCTCAAATCGGGCGCCATCTATGAAGGAAAATACCTGCTGGGGACCAGCTTTGCCCGGCCCCTCATCGCCAAGCGGATGGTGGAAATCGCCCATCAGGAAGGGGCGGAAGCGATTGCCCACGGGGCTACCGGCAAGGGCAATGACCAGGTCCGTTTTGAGCTGACCACCAAGGCCCTGGACCCCAGCCTGAAGATCATCGCCCCCTGGAGGGAATGGAATATTCGCTCCCGGGAAGACGCCATCGACTATGCCCAGGCGCACAACGTACCGGTTACCGCCACCAAGGAGAAAATCTACAGCCAGGACCGCAACCTCTGGCATCTGAGCCATGAGGGCGGTGACTTGGAGGACCCCTGGAACGAGCCGCAGGGCCGCATGTTCCAGCTGACCGTGCCCCCGGAAAAGGCCCCCGACGTTCCGACCTATATTGAGATTGACTTTGAACAAGGCGTGCCCGTGGCCCTGGACGGAGTCAAACTGGGTCCGGTGGAACTGATCGAAAAACTCAATGAAATAGCCGGAGCCAACGGGGTGGGAGTGGTCAGCCTGGTGGAAAACCGCCTGGTAGGCATGAAATCCCGCGGGGTCTACGAGTGCCCGGGAGGAACGGTGCTGTTCACCGCCCACCGGGAGCTGGAAAACCTCACCCTAGACCGCCGCACCTTCCACTTCAAGGAGCAGGTGGCGGTGCTCTACGGGGAACTGGTCTATGATGGCAACTGGTACTCCCAGCTGAAAAAAGCGCTGGACGCCTTCATCGACTCCACTCAGGAAACGGTGACCGGCACCGTGCGGGTCAAACTGTACAAAGGCAACTGCACCGCGGTGGGGGCCAAATCGCCCTATTCGCTCTACCGCCTGGACCTGGCCACCTTTAGCGCCGACGACATCTATTCGCAAAAGGATGCCGAAGGCTTTATAAACCTGTTCGGGCTGCCGCTCAAGGTGCAGGCTCTGATGGAAAAAAGTTTAAAGAAATAGCACCTAACGGGGGGCGGTTCTACTGTTACACCAGTTAACTTTGAAAGTGTGACAGAAAAACTGCCTCCCGGTTACGCGTTCCTTGTCACAAAAAAGTCCGAAAGCCCCCTTTTTGCTCGCATTATGTAAACCCGTGTAATTATCTTGGGATCTTCATAAAATATTTTCTGCTTATTGTCGGAAATCAGCTAATTGGCTATAAATATGGGTTCCGAGGATTATCATGTCAGAATTTTACTTGGAAAATTACTGGCCTAGGACTATTATCCTCTTGAATGCATTTCCCGATATACTTAATATAGTGGTTAGGGGAAAATACACCACTAGATATAGTGGTATTATGGGGAGGTCGTTAAGTGGAAATCAGCCAAATCAAGAAGAGAGATGGCAGAATCGTAAGCTTCGAGAAAGATAAGATCACTAAGGCGATCTGGAAAGCCGCCCAGGCAGTAGGAGGCAAGGACTACCTGACCGCTGTCGAACTTACCGAAAAAGTAGTAGAAATAGCTCAATATATCGACGGTGATGAATGTGCTACTGTAGAAGGAATTCAGGATCTGGTAGAAAAGGTTCTGGTAAAGAACGGCCATTACAAAACCGCCAAGGCGTATATCCTGTACCGCAAACAGCACCAGGATATGCGTGAAACTGCACATTTGCTCTTTAACAATAAGCTGATTGAAGACTATCTGGGCCGCCATGACTGGCGGGTTAGAGAAAATTCCAACATGACCTATTCACTGCAGGGTATGAACTTCCATATTTCCTCCCTGGTAGTCTCCCAGTACTGGCTCAACCAGATTTATCCTCCGGAAATAAAAGACGCGCACAACGACGGCGACTTTCATATCCACGATCTGGGCATCCTGGGTGTTTACTGCGTGGGCTGGGACATCCGCGACTTGCTCATGGAAGGATTTAAAGGGGTCCGGGGCAAGGTGGCCAGCGGACCGGCCAAACACTTCCGCTCCATCCTGGGGCAAATCGTAAACTTCTTTTTCACCCTGCAGGGCGAAGCCGCCGGAGCCCAGGCATTTTCCAACTTTGACACCCTGCTGGCTCCCTTTATCCGCTACGACAAGCTGGACTACAAACAGGTCAAGCAGGGATTGCAGGAATTTGTTTTCAATATGAACGTGCCCACCCGGGTAGGCTTTCAGACCCCCTTTACCAACGTGACCCTGGATCTCAAGGTTCCCGAGTTCATGAAGGACGAGCCGGTAATCATCGGCGGAGAAATCATGCCCGACACCTACGGCGACTTCCAGGCGGAAATGGATATATTCAACCAGGCTTTCGCCGAAGTCATGATGGAAGGCGACAAAGAAGAGCGGGTATTCACCTTCCCCATCCCCACCTACAATATCACTGAGGACTTTGACTGGAGCAACAGCAACTATGATAAGATATGGGAGATGACCGCCCGCTACGGGATACCCTACTTCTCCAACTTCATCGGTTCCGATATGAACCCCGAAGACGCCCGCAGTATGTGCTGCCGCCTGCGCCTGGACAACCGGGAGCTGCGCAAGCGGGGCGGGGCCCTGTTCGGCGCCAATCCCCTGACCGGCTCTATCGGCGTGGTAACCATCAATATGGCCCGCCTGGGCTACCTGGCCCGGGATCGCAACGACTTCTATAAACGCCTGGGCCGGGTAATGGATATTGCCTGCACCAGCCTGGAGATAAAACGCAAGATACTGGAGAGCCTTACCGAAGCCGGTCTCTACCCGTACTCCCAGTTCTACCTGCGCAATGTGAAAGAGAGATTCGGCCAGTACTGGAAAAACCATTTTTCCACCATCGGCATGATCGGCATGAACGAAGCCTGCCTCAACTTCCTGGGTTGCGATATCGCCTCCGAGCAGGGTATGGTATTCACCGAAGAGGTAATGGACTTCATGCGCACTCGTCTGGTGCAGTACCAGGACGAAACCGAAAACATATTCAACCTGGAAGCCACTCCGGCTGAAGGGGTGAGCTACGGCATCGCCCGCAAAGACAAGGCGGCCAACCCGGATATCATCGTGGCCAATGAGGCCGACTACCGCCGGGGAGCCGAGCCCTATTATACCAATTCCACCCAGCTGCCGGTCAACTACACCGACGACCTGTTCAAGGCCTTGAGCCAGCAGGAGCCCTTGCAGACCCGGTATACGGGGGGAACGGTGTTCCATATATTCCTGGGCGAGTCCATACCCACCGTTGACTCGACCAAAAAGATGGTCAAAAAAGTCTGCGAGCAGTTTACCCTGCCCTACTTCACCCTGTCGCCGACCTTCAGCATCTGCCCGCAGCACGGCTACATTGCCGGAAAACACAGCATCTGCCCGCACTGCGCCGATGAGGACCGGGAGACGGCCTGCGAAGTGTACTCACGGGTGGTGGGGTACTTGAGGCCTATCGACCAGTGGAACGCCGGAAAACAGGCGGAATTCGAAAACCGCCAGCTCTTTGACCGGGCTTTGGACAAGGTCCAGGAAGTGTCTCTGGGAGCGCCGGTCTGAAGAAAGGTAAACTGAAACATTGATGCATTTAGCCGGTATTATCAAGCAGAGTTTGATTGACTACCCGGGTGAACTGGCCGCCGTACTCTTCACCCGGGGCTGTAATTTTTTGTGCCCTTATTGCCATAACTCCCACCTGTTATATAAACGGCAGGGCGGAACCGACCTGCCCCTGGAAAATGTGTTGGCTTTTCTCAAAGAACGCCGGGGGTTTCTGGACGGGGTGGTGTTTACCGGAGGTGAGCCCACCAAGAATCCGGAACTGGAACAGGCCATGGTGGAAATCAAACAGCTGGGCTACAAGATCAAGCTGGATACCAACGGCTCCCACCCCGAGCTGCTGGTCCGGCTTTTGGACAAAGGGCTGCTTGACTATGTGGCTATGGACGTAAAGGCTGCCCTCGATTACAAAAAATACTATGCCGCCTGCGGGGGAAACCTCTCCTCCCGTGATTTCTTGAACGTGCGCAACAGCATTTACCTGCTGCTGCTGGCCCCCATCATGGTTGAGTTTCGAACCACTATAGTACCGTCCCTGCACAGCAAGGAGAACATTCGCCAGATCGCCCAGGCCATAGAGGGGGCCCGGCTTTATACCCTGCAGCAGTTTTATCCGGACAACGCCATGGATATCAACCTGCGCGGAACCTACACCTACAGCCGGGAAGATTTCGAGGAAATGGCCGAACTCTGCGCTCCCTACGTGAAAGAGGTCCGGATTATAGAATAGCCGGCGTAAGCCAGGGCGGGGAGATTCAAGCCGGGTGGAGGGCAGGCGCCTTCTGTACAGGCTTAGGCCAAAGTACTATAATATTGATTAATCAAAAGATAGTACTCTGTTAACCCTAATTCTATATAGTATCGTCGGTTAAATTTACGCATGACTGCGTTGTCGTCAATCGCAATACGTCCAGTATTACTCATTCCTCTGACGCCCAAGGACGGGCTAATGCGGCGGCGGCAGGATGCCATGGAGCTGCCGCCTTGTCCTGCAAAAATTTTCCTCGACGAGTAATATATAGAATTAGGGTTAACAGAGTACTAGCCTTCCTTATAAAGGGGAGGCTTTAGAAATTGCAGCCGAGGTGTAGGATGAAGCTCTGGAGCGGGAGATTTACTAAAGAAAGCGACCAATTGACCGAGGATTTCAATGCGTCAATATCCTTTGACCAGCGGCTATACCGCCAGGACATAAAGGGCAGTATAGCGCACGCCACCATGTTGGCCAAGCAGGGAATAATAACTCAAGATGATCGCAACCTGATTGTGCAGGGGCTAATTGAAATTGCCCGGGAGCTGGAAGAAGGCAAGCTGCAGTTTACGGTGCAGGCCGAGGACGTGCACATGAATATAGAGACCTTCCTCATCGCCAGGATCGGCGAAGTGGGTAAAAGACTGCACACCGCCCGCAGCCGCAACGACCAGGTGGCTCTGGACGCCAGGCTCTACCTGCTGGATGAGATCAAAAATATCAAAGAGCTCCTTCTGGACCTGCAGCAGGTGCTGCTCAATCTGGCCAAGGGGCACATTGATACCATAATGCCGGGCTACACCCATATGCAAAAGGCCCAGCCGGTAACCCTGGCCCACCACCTCCTGGCCTATTTTGAAATGCTGCGGCGGGATGTGGGGCGTTTTGAGGACTGCGCCGTACGGGCCGATTCCATGCCCCTGGGTTCCGGTGCTCTGGCCGCCACCGGTTTCAACCTGGACCGGAATTTCGTGAAAGACCAGCTGGGCTTTAAAGAGATCACCCGCAATAGCCTGGACGCGGTCAGCGACCGGGACTTCATGTTGGAGTTTTGCAGCGCTTCAAGCATTTTGATGATGCATCTCTCCCGCTTCTCCGAGGAGATAATCCTCTGGTCCAGCGAGGAGTTCTCTTTTGTCGAGCTGGATGACGGCTTCACCACCGGTTCCAGCATTATGCCGCAAAAGAAAAACCCCGACTTGGCCGAGCTGGTGCGCGGCAAAACCGGACGGGTGTACGGTGATCTGATGACCCTCTTGACCCTGATGAAATCACTGCCCCTGGCCTACAACAAAGACATGCAGGAGGACAAAGAAGCCCTATTCGACTGCATCGATACGGTCAAGAAATGCCTGCTGGTTTTTGCCCCCATGCTGCAGACCGCCCGCTTCAAAACCGAGCGTATGGCCAGGGCGGCCCGGGGCGGCTTCACCAATGCCACCGATCTGGCCGACTATCTGGTGGACAAAGGACTGCCCTTCCGCGACGCCCATGAAGTGGTGGGCAAAGCGGTTCTGCATTGTATAGGAAAAGGAATAGCTCTGGAGGAAATTCCTCTGGAACATTACCAGGGGTTTTGCCCCCTCATAGACAGCGACGTCTATGGCTACATTGATGTGGCCGCCTGTGTGGCCCGGCGCAGGATACCGGGAGGGCCTGCCCCGGAAGAAGTGAACCGGGCCATCGAAGAAGCAGTTCAGTGGATAGGGAGGATGAAGGGTGTTCCAGCAGAGTAAATTTGATTTGAGTGGCAGGACTCCGATTGAAGAACAGGTGCACGACTGGACCGAGCAATTCTTCTACAACCTGATGAATATTTTAAACAGCTTTTATACCCGGGTAAGCATTGAGGAAACTTTAAAATCGCTTAAGGGCATTGATTTTACCCGCCTGGTCCTGGAGCAGTTGGAAGACGAAAGCGACGAGATCAAAGCCATGGCCTCAGCCAAAGTAGTGGAACTGGCCCGGGTGGAAATCGAATACATGGAGGCCTACTCATCTTAGACCGGGCCGTAAAAACGTTCCATATAACAAAATACTGTTTAGTAAACCCCGGATTTTAATGAATCCGGGGTCAGCTGTTTTATCAACCACGACTTTTTTTAGAAGCACCCGGAATTAGTACAACATTCCGTATATTCGTGCCCATAATTTGGGCAGATTTTTCCGAATTACTGCGTTGTCGTCAATCGCAATACGTCCAGTATTACTCATTCCTTGACGCCCATGGACGGGCTAATGCAGCGGTGCCAGGACGGCAAGGAGCTGCCCGCCTTGTACTTCAAAAAAATCTGCTCCAACTTATGTACACAATATACGGAACGTTGTACTAGGCCTAAATGCCAAAGCGTTCAGGCAATTTATCCGATATAAATTAGAGGAGTGGAAATACGAAAAGAGAATGCCTGGTGCCCTTCCCCACAACCTGGATGGGAGACGGTAAACAACAAAGATATGATCATCTCGGACTCATTGCATGGGAATTAGCATCACTTAAAAACCGCCAAGGAGAGAAAGATGCTTTTTTTAATCCTCAACTACACCGCCTTGCTGGTCTATGTTTTTATCGCTATTCACGCCTATAGAGCCAATTCCAAGTATAAACTAAACCGGCTCTTTTCAGTGTTATGCCTCATTTTTGCCTTTAGCGCGTTTATGGAAATACTCATAAACAATTCCACTAATCCCCATATGGCTTTTTTACTAAATCAGATATCCCAGTTGGCCTGGCTGAACTACCCGGGGCTGATGCTACTCCTGGCTTTCTGTACCACTCAAAATAAGGAGGTTCTGAAACGCCCCCGGCTGAAAATCTATATCTTTATTCCCGGACTCCTGTTAAGCGTCTTTGAGCTGTTTATCATCGGGTATTCGCTTAATGGTAGCCAGGCATTGGTCTTCATTCACGGATTGGAATATTTTTATACATACAGCTTTCTAATTATCAGCCTTGGGCTGGTATGGAAGTGGAAGAAAGATACACCCTGGCAGAGAGAGAAAAGGCAGGCCGAAATCATCTTGAATTTCGGTATCGTGGCCATTGCTGTAGGGATTCTAAACGACCTGCTTCTGCCCCATGCCATTCATAATTATCCCTTTGTAGATCAGTTCATTTTTCTCATCTTCATATTTTCCATATGGTATGCCAATGTTAAATACAAATTCTTGAATGCCGCATCTCTAATAACCGCCGAAGATATCGTCAACAAGATAGATGAAATAGTCATTGTAATGGCCCCCAACGGTGAAATTACCAACGTCAACCCGGCGGGAGAAAAGGCCACGGGCTACCAAAGGGCGGAATTAATAGGCAAACCGGTTCAGAGCCTCATCAACCTGAATTTCGAAGAACTGGTGGCGGAGATCGCCAAGCTGCCGGATAGCCTGTGGGAAGACGACTTTTATCTCAGAACCCGAAAAAACCTCTATTTGCCGATCAGGGTGGGCATTTCGGCAATCAAAGACCAAACCGGGGATCTGATCGGCGCCCTGATCTTCTGCCAGGACAAAACCACGGTAAAAGAGCTGCAGCTGGAAATAAACGAGCGCCGCATCAAAGAACGGCAACTCAAATACCTGAGCCTTCACGATCCTTTAACCGGTCTACACAACCGCACCTTCTTTGAACAGCAGATGCGCCAGCAAAAAGGGGAGTGCGGTATAATCATCTGCGACGTCGACGGCCTCAAGCTGATCAATGACACCCTGGGACACGAAGTGGGCGACCAGCTCCTGACCAGGGCGGCCATGTTGATCCAATCCAGTCTGGACAAAAGCCTCAGGCTTTCCCGGATCGGCGGTGATGAATTCGCCGTCCTCATCCCCAGCGACGATAGGGAAAAGATTCAAGAAATATGCAGCAGAATAAGCCGGGCGGTGGATGAATACAACTTGGAAAATCCCCAGATGATGCTTTCCATCTCGGTGGGCAGCGCGGTCTGCAACGGGAACGTGCAAAACATTATAGACGTCTTTAAAGAAGCTGATGACAATATGTACCGGCAAAAGCTCAATCACACCAGCAGCTTTAGAAGCAATATGGTTCAGGGCATGATGAAGACCCTGGAAGCCCGCGACTTCATTACCGAAGGCCATGCCGAGAGAATGCGCGAACTGATCATGCACTTAGGGGCCTATGTGGGAGTGCCCTACAACATGCTAACCAGCCTGCAGCTTTTGGCCCAGTTCCATGATATAGGTAAAGTCGGTATATCGGATAAAATACTATTTAAACCAGGCCTATTAACGGAAAACGAAATAGCGGAAATGCAGAGGCACTCAGAGATCGGCTACCGCATCGCCCAGGCCATTTCTGATCTCAGCTCCATATCCGATTTCATACTAAAGCACCATGAACGCTGGGACGGCACCGGCTATCCCCTGAGACTAAAAGGGGCCGAAATACCCCTGGAGTGCCGGATCTTGAGCATCGTGGACGCCTTCGATGCCATGACCAACGATCGCCCCTACCGCAAGGCGATGAAAGAAGAAGAAGCTATAGCGATAATCAGAGACAACGCTGGAGCCCAGTTTGACCCCGAGCTGGTTTCCAGCTTCCTGCTCATGCTGGAGGAAAACCACGAAATAAAAGATGCGGCGATCATGTGAAAAAACCTCGGCCAAGGGCAGCCAGCCCGGAACAATCGGGCGGCAATTAAACTCAGAGCCCCGAACTTGACGCCGTTTGATTATCCTGCTATCATCTATGTGTTGACAACATGCCGATGTGGCTCAGTGGCAGAGCAGCTGATTCGTAATCAGCAGGTCGGCGGTTCAAATCCGCCCATCGGCTCCAGGTTTTCAGCGGTTTGCATTTTCGATTTGACCCCCTTCTGACCCCCCATTATCGAAGATGTAATACTGATTGTATAAATATCTTTTAATTGTTTTGTTGCAATGTCCAAGTGCTCATCCTGAAAATGAGTGTAAATATTAAAAGTTGGTCTATAATCTGCGTGCCCCATTAAATATTGGCTGGCCTTGGAGCCCACTTGCAATTTATCGAGATTCGTCGCATAAGTGTGCCGCAGCATATGCGCGGTAACTTTGAACTTTACTCTCCTTTGAACAGGCTCCATAAGCCTCCTGAATGCCGTCTCACTCATCTGTACACCCTTAGCCGATGGAATTACATACTGGGTATCCTTGGGAGCTTTTTGCAGCAATTCCCACACATGAGGCGGGATTGGTATTATCCTGGTCCCGGCTTTTGATTTGGGGCCTTTTTCTTTGGGGCGATTATTCACAAATTCCACCGCGCGCGTAATGAACAGCACTCGGTATTCTTCGTTCGGCTCTGCCTCCCCTTGTTCCGCCTGGGAGGCGGAATCTTCAGAACCTTCTTGGCTATCCGGGTCAGCCGGTTGTTGCTTGTCTGTTTCTACTGTCCAACTAAAAATATCCTCGTGCTCTAAGGCTACTATTTCCTCGCGCCGCAGCCCGCAATACAAAGCTAAATGAACCGCTAATTCCGCTCTCCAACTACAGTTCGGGCATATCTTCAAAAGTTCCGTTGTTTCTGCGGGGGTTAAGGCCTCTCTTTCTTCTGCGGGAACTTCATAGAGGTTTGTAAATTGCGCCGGGTTGCTTTCAATGAGCCCATTAAGCTGGGCATAGGTAAACATTTTTCGCATAGTCATACGGACTTTATATTGCAGGCTTGTTGATAGCCCTGCCTTTCCCATTTTGTTAATAAGCTCCTGGCAAGTGATCGGCCTAATATCAATCAGCTTCATAGTGCCCATGTAAGGGAAAATATGATTGTTTAAATCACTTCGATAGCCGGCCTGTGATTTGTTTCCCGTCTTACCCTCTTTATCGGCCTGCCACCATTTAAGGCCCCACTCTTGGACAGTAATTTTACCATCTATATTCGTAGCGCCCCGGGCGTATTGGAGCAATAGCTTATCTTTCTTTTTTTTCAATTCCTTTTGGGTGCGCCCGTAGACATCCTTTTGCTTCCCGGATGGCAGGGTCACTTTTGAACGGTAGCGGCCGTCTTTGCGCTTTTTCTTTTGAACGGTCATGGTGCGCTCCTTACCGCGGCGGCCCGCACACGCAGGTGATTAGGCATAGTCTTTAATCGCTTTAATAACAGAGGCTTTGTTCCAGCCGACCATTACTGTTGCATTATTTTGAATCTTAACGGGCACTCTTTCTTGCCCCCAGGGCTTAACGCCAATAATTACTTTTCCCATTCTTACTGCTTCATCTATTTCATAGTCAATCCATTCGCTGTAGGTGGCATACATGCCTGATACAACTATAATGGCGCTAGACAGTTTAATTTTTGATGTAAGTTTTTCTTTTAAGGCTTTCTTTGAAGCGGCGTCTATTGGCTTGCTTACAGGAACGCTATAATCTTGCCAGCTAATATTGTCTTCGTTTAACCATTGCTTTATTTTTTCATAGTGATCGCTATAGTCCCACGAATGACTAATGAAAAGGTAATAAGTTTTGGCCATATTGGCATCCTCCTTAAAATAAAATAAAATGAAATAGAAAGGGGGCTTTCACTTTGCTTAAAGGTAAATTTCGCAAAAAACCGATAGTGATTGAGGCTTATCAAACAGATAAAGAACTTGAGATTCAAACTTTAGAAGGACCATTACGTGCCGCTCCGGGCGACTGGATTATAACCGGTATTCGTGGAGAACAATACCCATGCAAACCAGATATCTTTGAAAAAACTTACGAACCCGTAGGAGAACTGGCCTTTTCAAAATGATCTGCGCTTATTCTCTTTGCCTCCCTTCCATGAATTAGAGACCAGTTTATATTCTCGCGGGAAATTATGCCCTCCGTCCTCTCAACCAAAAGATTAAAGGGGTTTGGGGTATCGGCATATGGGCCTGAGCCAGTCAAATAAAGATACTTTTCGTGCTTAAGTATTTCGCTTGTCGACCTATATTCAATCCAGTGCTCCTGGTAATCATACAGGCCATGTATGCCTGTAATTATAGTGATCGTTGCACCGGCTATGGCGATATAGATTTTTCCGCAAATATTGATTAATCCCAAGCCGACGATTATAGGGATAGAAGCCGATAAAGCTAATTCTATTTTTCTTAATCGCTTATACCATTTTTGACACGATAGGCTTTTTGTGTCATACCAGTTAATCTGGTCATCAAGCCTTGCTGCCAGGTATTCTGCTGGTTCCATGCGAGGATCTTTCTCTCGCTCATCACTCACGCATAAATTCCCCCTCCCGTTAAACTTACCTCGGCGGCCCGCACCGACTGCACGGCGTATATCCTTGCGCCTTGGCCTTATCCCTTATCCAATTCTATCGCAATACAGCTTTGCCTCAGATACTGGCACCCATACGTATGATACTTCGCGCCTGTCCGGGTAATATAAACCGTGACGCTTTGCTTCTTCTCCGGCGCAGGGGCGGGCTTAGCCGTCTCAGGGGCCTTTGTTGAGGGCTGCTGCACTGTTGATGTTGATGCCGGCTGCTCTGGAGCGGCCTCCTGGACGCCCCACAGGCCCTTGTTATTCTCCCTGGCTTCCCTCTGGAATTTGGTAAAGAGGTCCGCATACTTTACGTCAGGCGGGTAGGTGGCGATCTGCGCATAGCCTTCCAGGAGCAGCTTCGCGTTGTACATCTTGCTCCGGATTTCGGCTTCATCATCGACATTTGTCGGTTGCTCTAGCCAGGCGTAACGAAGTAGCCGGCCGTATTTGTCCGTCTCAGATACGTCCTTCTGTAAATAAATCGTTTGGCCTTCTTTGAGTTGCGAGGCGGTAAACGCGCTGGCCAGCTTGCCGTACTCCGTGTTTTTTGTTTTATCTGGGTGTACCGATTCGGGTGTATCAACCAGGATAAGCCGGACACGTTGCTCCGTGCCGGCGATATTAACAGCCAGGGTATCCCCGTCGACCACCCGAACGACCTGGGCGCTGGTCAGGTTGCTGGCGGTAGGATTCGCTGCCGGCTGGGTAACTGATTGTTGTTGGGCTACAGTTGTAGGCTGACCGCAGCCAGGGGCGAGAAGCAGGGATAAGATTAGGCATAGGGCTATGTATAGGCGTTTCATGGCGAGGCCTCCTTTTCCACTATTCCACCTTCAATAGAATATCAGCCCCTGTCATTCCGCCGCGAGCTTTAAGCTTTAAGCCTGTAGCATCTTTTGGAACATCGAAGGCAATTTTACCCTCAATAGTCAGTCCTGGATTAAGCCCTTTAAAACTTAAGGTTGTCTCATCAGCGAAAGACAGCGCAAGATTTCCCTCGGAAGAATAAGAAAATTCGCGGCCCTTATCATCAATCAACTTAAAGCTATTGCTACTAATGGTAATCTCATCATTCTGATTATTAGAAATTTTTAAATTGACTACTTTAAAAACACCTATAGCTTTTTCTCTATTGATACTATCAAGCGTCTCCATCCCAAGAACCTCAATTAGAACATTGCTGGATGTTCCCGAAGCGGCCAGTTGTGCAGGTTGAGGTTGCTGAACGGGTTGAGAGGTCAGCGGCTGGGAAATTGGTGTGTTATTGGTGGAGTTAATTGATTGATTATTTGAATCTGTCGGTTGGAAGCTGGCCCCGATTAGAATCAGTCCGAGCAATGACATTATTATGCCTGCGGCTATTGGCGTATCGAATTTATTCTTTATGGCTTCCTTTTCTTCTGGCGACATTCGTTCGCGTTTTGACATTCTGGTGATAAGGATTACTAATCCAGCAAATAATGCGCAAATCCCGTAAAAAAGCATGCTTTACCCCCAATCAAACCTATGCCAGCTGTGCCTTTATTGCTTCTGTTGCCTATTCATTAAGCGCGGACCACATCTTCATAGCAAGCTACTATTAAGCCAGATAGAGACGCTATATCATTTGTTTCATTGATAATTACTCTGCTGATTCCGATGCCCTTTGGGGCATCTTCAGCCTGATATTCACCTGAAACAGATTTAATCTTTTCCAAGGTAAGATTGGTGGTGATGGTTTTTTTATTTCCTTCTAAATTCAATCGTACCAACCAATTCGATGGATTCTTCACGAATATGCCAAAGTAACTCGTAGTGTCCTTATAGTCAAGTAGAGAAACGTCCTTGCCGGCTTCCGTAAGTATTGCCTTCACTAATTCAAAAGCAACAAGCTCGTTCTCGGTGGTTTCGATTACATGCTTCTTTTTGGCAATATCCGTTTCGAGAGTTGCAGCCACTAACTCTTCGGCAGATTCTTCGATTAGGGTATTCTGAGATTGTGCGGCCAGCCCCTGGCTTACCAAATTTAACAAGGCCTGGGATATCGACTTTTTAACAATTGGGCGAAAGCGGTCAATCACATTTTGCGTTACTCTTGTATCACTGAAATCCTTGATCAGGTACCTTACAAAATCATCGGGAGGATTCTTAAAAATATCTTCCAACTTACTATTAAGATTTGAGGTATAAATTAATTCTTCAGCAAAAAGCACTATGCTCTGGGCGTCAAAAGCTTCTTTACGGAATTTCGATAAAGCCTCAATATTAGCATCGCTTAACTCGGTTATATTTAGCTCCAGGAAAGGAGTATCGTCCATAATATTGCTGGCGTTTAGATCTGTGAAGAATTTATAGATGACGCCATTTGTGATAATGCCGACCTTCATGCCTGGTGTAGCATTAAAGTATCGAGCTAATTGCGAGTCATGATTTTCTAATTTTTGAGAAGGTGCTTTAGCTTCGATGAAAATAATTGGCGAACCGTTCTTCATGACGGCATAATCAACTTTCTCACCTTTCTTTTTACCGAAATCCGAATCGTATTCAGGCCTTACTTCTAATGGGTCAAATACGTCATAACCCAGAGCAGCGAGGAATGGAATTATCAATGACTGTTTGGCGGTTTCTTCATTAGTAATGTGCTCCTGGCGGGCTGCAACTTGAACCCCGAGGCGTTGTAACGACTCTTTAAATTTCTGCACAATAAAACCCCTCCCTAAATTAACCTCTAGACCCATATCAACAAACAGCACCAATATACTCCACCCAAATTTTGTAAAGCTCCTAATAAAAACGAAAACCGCCTTTTGGCAGTATTTTAAACTATGTCCTCACATCTGGTAGTCGCATTCTAAAGTCCATCAGATGATCAGTAACGTTAAAATATTCCGCCAACTCCCATCTCTCTTTCTTTCCCTCCTTTATAGCCCGCCTTAACGCTTTTTGAGGAACTAAATAGCAAGCCGCCCACTTATAAGCCCTGAACTCAGCTTTGGAGATGGACAGTCTATCCCGGTAGTGGAAATACGTATTCGGAATGAAATGCCCGACGGAAGTAAAGTGGTGCCCCAGTTCCTCAGCCATAACGCAGCGGCAAAGGGATTCACGGTATTCAATGCGGCGGTCCAGGCCAATGTAAGGCGGCAGATCGTCGGCATGCCAGTATAGGCCCAGGATAGGCGGCTCAAAATCCCACCACTTAACCCGGATGCCTTCCCTCTCCGCAATGATTAACATTTCTCGCACATTTCCACCTTCTTCCCACATAAAAACCCAAATTATACCGCCCAATTTCTGTAAATGTCTCTTAAGACACGAAAACCGCCATCCCTGGCAGCTTTGAAAAGCTGTGCAACTTATATGGCAGGGGCTATTTCTCTTTCTTCCCCCGTTCTTCTTCATCTTTACGAGCTGACCGCTTAAATGAAACAACGCTATCCAGGGCGGCCTGTGACATATCGTCCATAGGATTATCTTCCCGGTGAGCTGCGAGGGTATCAGAACGGTCAGAATCTTTCTCTGGTACGAGATGCACAACCGGAGCATCTTGGGTAGCTGAAGAACGGGTCATGGATTTTATGAATTGGTTAAGCGCTTCTATTTGATCGGGATCTAGCTGTTTAATGCTATCAAGAAGGGGATGAAATTCGAGAGGTAATTCTGCTTTAGATTCTTTAAAGAATTCACCCCAAGAAACACCCAATGCCATTAAGATTTTGTCGAGGGTCTGCACGGTTGGTTGCTTTTTCCCTATTTCAATATCGCTTAAAGCCGATTGAGATACACCGGACATTTTCCACAGACGATATTGACTGATATTTTGGCGTTCTCTTATTTCAATAATACGCTTACCAATATCCACTATTAAATTACCATCCTTTTTCTGGTTCATTTATACCGCTAAAGCAATAGTAGCATAGGAATAAGTATTTAAAAACAACCTCTTTTGCGGTTGACATATACCGCGAATGAGGTATAATTTATTAAAACAGGAGGTGACCATTGATGCGCTTGAAACAACTCCGCGAAGCTAAAAACATGACGCAAACCGAATTAAGCGTGCGTTCCGGGGTTTCGCAGACCTATATTAGCGATCTTGAGGCTGGGAAAAAGCAGCCTACAATACCTATCGTCAAAAAACTCGCCGCCGCCCTGGGCGTCTCAGTCTCCGAGCTACTGGGCGAAGAGGATCTCAGCTCTGAGTTCTCTGCCGGGCTGTGCCCGACGGGAACTGAATAGGGGGGTGATCTATCAATGCTGCAAAAGCCGCCAAAGCAATTAGAAAAACCACTGCATTTTGAAGAAGTCCGGAAGTTTTTGGGCGTAGGGCACGACTTCCTGTATAAAGCTCTCCAGGACGGAAAATTAATCGGCCATAAACTCGGCAACCGATGGGTTGTTTACCCCAAAGACTTAATCAGATATTTGGAAAACCGCCCTTCCAATCGGAGAAGAGTCGTATGAGGCGGGGGCGTTGGCCCAGAACCTGGGGAGAAAGGCTCCGGGCCAGGCGGTGTCAGGCGGGAAGGTCCGGCGAGAGAAACAGCAGAGAGGGGGCGATAGCGGAAATTGCAAAAGAACCATTGCCATCATTTTAAATGCGCTGACTGTCAACTGGAAGGGGGTGAGATTGACAAATGACGTTACAGGCAAGAGTGACACTCAGAAGGGGAATCGACAAAGCATTTCCAACCCACAAAGCGGCTGCGCGCAGCGTAAATTACAGCGAGGAAATGCTGAGCAAAGTATTGGCAGGGGAGAGAAACCTGGCCCCCGACATGGCCCCGCGGCTATCCCGGGAGCATATAATGATAGGCCAGGCTGTGGCGGAAGAGGCCACTGGGTACGGGTGTTTTGCTTACATAAACGGGGACAGGCACCCGCAAACGATGATTCGCCGGGTTGAGAAGGAAGATTACGAAGCCGATCAGGCCATGAGGCTGCTGCCCTGGCTGCTCATTGACAAAGAAGGGCCAGAAGACCTGGTGGGCGAGGAACGCGCTAGGGCGGTACATGCAGGCCGCGAACTCTGTGACAGGATCAATACAGACTTTAATTTCGTTGCAGAGATTGACGATCGGTACAAATTAGGGCTGGTCAATTACCTCACAGAAAGAAATAGACCGCTCGCGGCGGCCAGATAAATAACCTTAAACCCATTGTATCATATTCAACCCCGAAATCAACGTTAACCGGCACCACAACACTACAACCCGGGGTTTCGGCCCCGGGGGAACCTTTTTGAAAGGAGCCCGGACCATGGATAAAACGGTCTTAAAGAACACGGTTATAAAAGCGGGCAGCGCCGAGGACACGCCCGTTTCCATTCATGTTAACATCCCCGGACACGACACTTATGCTTTTACGGGAGTGAACAACTTCATCTTATTCGTGGAAAAACCAGATGGAATTCAAGTTGTAGGCAAAACCGATCCCAAGTTCGCAATTCAAGTATCCGAGCAGGCCAAGGATGTGGCCTTTAAAACCATTGGCGATTGTTGCGAAAGCAAGCCCGCTCCCGGAATGCACCCGCTAATCGGGGCAATTCTGGCAGGCGTACTGACCAAAGATTTTAAAGTAACGAACCCAAAATGATAGGCCCCGACCAATGATGTGGGGTAAACCGGCCGTACTAGGTCCGGGGCCGCTGTGAAAGATAAGGGCGCCCATGTGATTCTTGAAGCGGTGCAGGCACCGGAGCATCCTGATAGGCAGGAGGTGGGCCTTAATGAGTAGCGCTACCGCAGCGAGGTCCCAACAAAGCATTGAAGAGAAGAACCGGGCGGCGAAGATATTTACTCTGTATCGTCACAGAGCTTATTTGCAAAGGATGGTTGAGGACCTAGATAAATTTCCGGAAGCCGAACTGGTTAAACAGGACTTTTTGAAGACGTTAAGAGATATCGAGACGGTTAAGAACAGATTGGAGGTATGACAATGAGCAGTATGGTTGCTGAAAAACTGGCACCGGCCGGCGCTGATATAAAACTGCAGAAGCAGGTTTTGACCAATTTCAAAGGCTTAAAGTCTTTCGCCCTTGATGCCCGGGGCGGCAATATAAACATTTATGGCGATAACGCTACCGGGAAAACCACTTTATATGATGCATTTCTTTGGTTGTTTTTCGACAAAGATTCAAGCAACCGGACGGCTTTCAACGTAAAAACTCTGGACCGCACCGGTGAAGCAATTCACATGCTGGAACATACAGTCGAGGCTGAACTTGTTGTAAACCACCGCGCCATGACCATGAAGAAAACCATGTCGGAGAAGTGGACGAAACGCCGCGGGGAATCTCAGAAGATATTTAACGGCCATGAAACCCTTTATTGGGTCGATGAAGTTCCTGTTAAAGCGGGGGAGTACAAACAGATTGTTGCTGGGCTTATAAGCGAGGGTCTTTTCCGGCTTATAACGAATCCCATGTTTTTCAATGTTGATCTGCCATGGAAGGACCGGAGAAAAACCCTGCTGGAGATATGCGGGGATGTTTCGGACGATGAGGTAATAGCCTCCAATGAAAAGCTCCGGAAGTTGGCCGAGGTTCTAAACGGCAAGGGCATCGACGATTACAAGAAAATTGCTGCCGAGAAGATCAAAAGCTTAAAAGAGGAAAAGGAGAAGATCTCGCCTCGCGTTGATGAATTAAACCGCACCCTGGAAGGGGAAGAACCCGATTATGATTTGACCGAGCGCCAACTGGTGGATGCCAAAGCCAGCATGGAGCGCATTGAAAAGCAGATGGTTTCGGCATCTGAAATAAACGCTGAATACCGCAAGAAACAGGCTCAATTGAATGGGCTTCACTCCGATCTGAACAAGAAGCGGGCCGAACTGGACCGCCAGGCTAATGCCGGCCGGAATGCTCTGGTTGCACAGGAAAGGGACTTGACCAGGACCTTTGCTGACCTTTCAAGTGAAATATCCATCCTGGAATCCAGGCAAAAGCTCATTCAGCAGGAGATTGATGCCAACACCGAAAAGCTAAACGCCCTTCGTGAAGAGTGGCAGGTACTTAAATCGCAGACCTTCACAGTACCTGGTGCCGATCAACTTACCTGTTTATATTGCGGTCAGGAGCTACCTGCGGACCAAAGGGAAGAGAAGATTACCAAAGCTCAAAACGATTTTGAAGCGAAAAAGCAGCAAGCAATTAACAAGAACGTTGCATCCGGCAAAGCCCTTAAAACAAAGAATGAAGAACTTGCCGGGCAGCTCGCTGTTCTGGAACAACATATCGGGGAAAAGCAAGCGGCTAAGAACGACACCCAGGTTCAACTGGATGCCGTCAAAGCCAAACTGGATGAACCCCATGAAACGGCATCTGTAGAAAATCACCCTGAGTATATCGCTATTCAAACCTTAATTGACACCCTACAGGCCGAACTTGATCAGCCTGGTGAAGATGCTACTACCGGCCTGTTAGAGCAGAAGCGGGAAGTAACCCGGGAGATTGAAGCCCTTAACCGGATTCTGAATAACAAGGATGTTAGAGCTAAGACCACGGCCCGGATCCAGGAGCTTCACGATGAAGAGATGCGGCTGGCCGAGCAGATCAGCGACTTTGAAGGGCATCAGTTCTTGATGGAAGAGTTCGTTAAGGCCAAGGTCAACATGCTTGAGGAGCAGATTAACAGCCGGTTCCGGATGGTCACATTCAAACTGTTCAACACCCAGATAAACGGGGGCATTGAAGAATGCTGCGAGGCTCTTATAAATGGAGTGCCTTTCTCGGATGCCAACAACGCGGCTCGTATCAATGCCGGGCTGGATATAATCAACACCTTAACCCAGCACTACGGGGTATCAGCCCCGGTATTTATCGATAACGCTGAAGCCGTCAACGAACTGCTGCCGATAGACAGCCAGGTTATCCGGTTGATTGTTTCAAAGGACGAAGCCCTTCGGGTAGAAATGGAGGCTTAAATATGAGTGCAGAAGCAGCCAAAAAAGAAGATGCGAAGATGCCAATAGCTGCGGATACAATTCCGGGCTTTACCAATAAGCAAAGCATGGAATTGGCGATAAGGGCTGCAAATATACTCGCAAAGTCAACTCTGGTGCCAAACGAATTCCGGGAGAACGTACCAAACTGCATAATAGCCCTCAATATGGCCAATCGCATGGGCGCAGACCCGTTAATGGTAATGCAAAACCTTTATATAGTCTACAGCCGGCCAGGGTGGTCCAGCCAGTTTTTAATTTCAACCGTAAATAGCTGCGGTAGATTCAATGCCTTGCGGTATGAATGGTCCGGAGAAAAAGGCAAAGATACCTGGGGTTGCAGGGCATGGGCGATTGAAAAAGCTACCGGCGAAAAACTGGTCGGGTCAGAAGTAACTATAGATATAGCCAAAAAGGAAGGCTGGTACAGTAAAAACGGCAGCAAGTGGCCGACCATGCCGGAGCAGATGCTGATGTATAGGGCGGCATCCTGGTGGGTGAGGGCTTACGCTCCTGAACTGGCTATGGGCATGCGCACTGAGGACGAAATCCGCGATACCATTGATCTTTCCAAAGATGATTATGAGGTAAGGGTAGTCAACGACATTAAGGAAAACGCCAATAAAGAGTTTATTGACATTGAAGAAAAGAGCGAACAGGTGGCCGCAACTCCAGAAGAAGCGCAAGACACCGTTTTTTCTGCCGGCACAGACGGCCCGGGGTATTAGGCCATGAGGCTTAAGGTGGTAGGCAGTAGCAGCCATGGAAATGCATACATCCTGGAAACGGGGGACGGATCTCTGCTCCTGGAATGCGGTGTACCTTTTAAAATGATTAAGCAGGCCCTGGGATACGACCTATCCCGGGTCTGCGGTTGCCTCCTATCCCACGAACACAAAGATCACTCTAAAGCCGCCCAAGATATTATGCTGGCTGGCATAGAGGTATACGCTTCTTGGGGAACATTTAACGCTTCGATGCTTGGCGGCCGCAGAACTAATGTAATCCAACCGTTAAAGCAATTCGCTGTAAGCAGTTTTACCATTCTGCCTTTCCAGGTCGAGCATGATGCGGCCGACCCTATGGGTTTTATTATCCAGCACCCGAACGAGGGGAAATTGGTATTTCTGACCGATAGCTACTACTCGAAATTCCGCTTCAAAGACCCCAACTACATCATGGTCGAATGCAATTACATCCTGGACATACTTAAAGCCAATGTTGAGGCGGGGATTGTGGACGAAGCGCGTAAGAACCGGCTTTTGCAGTCTCATTTCAGCCTGGACCATGTTAAGGATTTTCTTGCAGCGAACATCACGACCGAAACCAGGAAGGTAGTTTTAATCCATCTGAGTGACGATAATTCGGACGCTGCCAGGATGCAAAGAGAGGTTCAGGAATCTACCGGGATTGAAACAGTGGTTGCCGATGCAGGGATGGAGATTGATTTGGATTTGTATCCGTATTGAGGAGAGCGCATGACCATGGCCCACAAAACCCGCAAACCCGACGAAAAGATAGTCATAACCCGCCGCCTGGAGTGCGTAGAGGTCCAGATAGACGGCCACCTGGCGCGCAGACGGGTGGATCCCCGTGAAGGAAGCCCTACCTGAGATTGGCGAAGAGGTTATTGTTTTGACCGATACCGGAAAAGTAACCTCCTTATGCCGGCTTATAAGATACGAAGGCGCCCAGGAATTCTATTGGGACAATCATTATGGGGGAAGTAATATACATCTTCCCGAGTCAATTACGCATTGGATGTTACCGCCAGCGCCCCCGGAAGGAGGTAGTCCAGAATGATAGTTGACAGAAGCAAAACGTATAATTCCTATTTTACGGCCTATATTGACGTACACGGGACCAAGGATGGGGATGAAGTTGAGTTTCATGAATACTCTGGATGGATCACTGGCCTACACAATGCATTTCGCAAAATAAAAGGCTGCGAGTATTGTAACGGCTACCCGCCGGAGGTGCAAAAAGAATTTGAACTATTTATTCGGGAAGGAGTTGAGCGGGATGAGTAAATTTGGCCCGTTCCCAGAAACAGATTTTTATTGTCCGATAAAAGGCGACATTTGCGAATCATATGGGCTGGCTGTTTATTGTCAGTGGAAAAACGAAACCGAATTAATTGCCCTCCGCGCCCAACTGGAGCAGGCGCGGACCGAGAACGCTACCTTGCGAGAGGTGATAGACAACATAGGCGGGGCGCTGGATGCAAACCAAAAAAAATGGTTTGAAATGGAGGCCGCAAACGCCGAACTGCGGGCGGCGCTGGAGGCTTGGGTGGATTTTGCCGCTTTCTATATAGACAAGAAAGACTGGGAGGGCAAGGAGATTTTAAGAGACTCGTATTTGCTGTGCGCGACCGCTACCCGCAAAGCTCTGGCCTCCACCGGTTCTGAAGTGCTGGAAGAACTGCGGAGGCTGCGGGAAACCGAGAAGGTATTATACATGATTGCAAGCGCACTAGATGCCTTTAATTTGCAAGACCTGGGCTTATGCCCTGAATGGTGCGCCTGCTATTTAGAAAACCCATGCGGATTCCAAATGGAGCTTTGCGCCAGGCGGAAACTGTTTGGCTTTGAAGCAGCGGAGAAATGGGCATCGGGAGATGAAGAAAATGAAATTCCGGAAAAGGTGGGTGGCACCGATGCAACGCTATAGATTTAAGCCCGAAGCAACCACCGAAGATATGCGGCTGAGCGTGGCCCTGCTCATCGAAGAAGATCCCGCCGGCGAGTGGGCGAAACACGAAGATGCCGCCCGCATCATAGACGATCTGATCAGGCAGAACGTGGCCCTGGACGGGGAACTGGAGCAGGCTTTACGGGAGCGGGACGGCTATCGCAAGGCCCTGGAAGCGGCTACGCAGACCATAGCCCAGAAGCAGGGCCGGATAGAGGAAATTGAGGCTCGGCCAGCGGCCCACCCGGAACAGGATGCCTTCATCGACGGAACACTCCGCTTTTTTGAGATGATTGACTGGCTGATGGGCGACTACCGGGAGGCTGTTACCCGGGTGGACAGCGTGGCATCCTCTGCGGCCCGGGAAATGGTTGCGCTTTACGACCGGCTGGTGAAGGCCGGAGCGGCATTACGACCGAGAGAGGAGGAAGTGGCGTGAAGATAGCCAGGGTATTCCCTCGTAAGACTAACGCTACACCGGTAGATGAATACACATTCTTTGATGCCCCCGGAATGTTCCTCCCTGAAATTAACGAAGTTCATGTATCTGTGGCGTTTACTTACGATATACCCAAGGCTGAGCAATTGGCTGAAGCGTGGGGGCATATAGCCCCGGTTAAGATCGGAGGCCCCGCCATGGATGAACCGGGCGGGGAATTTATCCCGGGTATGTATTTGAAACCCGGTTACGTTATTACTTCCCGCGGGTGCCCTAATAATTGTTGGTTTTGCTCGGTGAGAAGGCGGGAAGGGGAACTTCGGGAATTGGAGATCAAAGAAGGCAACAATGTACTTGATGATAACCTATTAGCCTGTTCACCGGAGCATTTTGAACAGGTTTGCGAGATGTTAAAACAGCAGACATTCGGCCCAGTTATGCTGACCGGTGGGCTTGAAGCAGCCCGTTTAACCGACTTCCACATTGAAAGACTACTCGAAGTTAAGCCCAAAGAAATGTTCTTTGCAAACGATACCCCGGATGATTATGAGCCTTTGGTGTTTGCGGGCAAACGATTGAAAGAGGCAGGTTTTACAAATTCGGATCATTCGTTAAGGGCCTATGTGCTTGTTGGTTATCCCAAAGATACTTTTGAACAAGCGGAAAAACGCCTCAAGCAGACTATACAAGCAGGTTTTATGCCAATGGCGATGCTTTATAGAAACAAAAAAGGTGAAGTTGCCAAGAAATGGGAGAGGTTCCAAAGAGAATGGGCTAACCCATGGATCGTTGGAACAAAGATGAGGGAGGTAATGGCCAATGGCTGAAACCCAGCACTATTGGAACAGCTACAACGAGCGCGGACAAGCCGTCCAGGTTCCGCGCCTGACGCTCATCAAGGGCAGAATTGACCGGATGCCCACCGCCTACGAAAAGCAGCAGGCCAAGGAAGCCGCTTTTTCGCTGGTCAAGAAGGGGGCCAAGTGGGCGGGCGCGGCTATCCTGGTTGGCGGACTCATCGGGTTGATCTACATTCATGTGGGCCCCTGGGGGTTTGTGGCTATCAGCGCGGCGTACCTGGTGGGGCACTTCTTCGGAAAGGCGGAGAAAGAACGGGGGATGTAACGGTGAAAGGCTTACTGGACAAAACAAAATTCTATGAGGCTTTGAAGCCTTTCGCCAATAAACATACCGGGATCTATTTTCACTTTCGTTTCGGTGAGCATTACGAGTTGATCTTCAACTGGCAAAACGAGAAACCGAATGGTGATTTTAACCCAGATATGTTTGTGCAGTTGATTGACCTAAATGTCTCCGGTTCCAGAAGGTACGTTACGCAGGACCTGAGGATTGATTCCGCAAAGGAGAAGGTTGATACGGATTACCGGCTCTATAAACGCCTGAATAGATGGGTTACGGATGCCATACAGGCATATGAAAGCAGGTGAAGCATGAAAGCCGAAACTGCCATACAAGCAATAACAATGGAATTGGACGAAGCCGAGCGCAAGGCTTGGGACAGCCTGTCCCGGTACAAGTTCAACATGTTCGGCTACTGGGCGGCGATCTGGGTTCACCTGAATCGAATCAGCGGCGAGAACAGGCCGAATCCATGGAAAAAGCTAGTTCAAGAAGCAAGAAATGAGGTGAAAAAATGAACATCTATATTAGTTCCTCATGGAAAAACAGAGATGAGGTGCGAAAACTGGCAGAAATCCTGAGGGGTTATGGAAACACCGTGTATGATTTTACAGATCCGGCATGCCGGATAACCCCGGAGATTCCTCCGGAAAAGTACCCTGAAGAATTTGATCCCGAGAAACACAAATATAGCGAGTACATAAATAAACCGGAATGGGAAGCCGCTGTTATGGAAAACAAGGCGGCTATTGAGGTATCGGATTTTATTATTCTGCTCCTTCCTTGTGGCGCAGATTCCCATTCCGATTGGGCCTACGGTGTCGGTCTGGGCATACCATCGGTGGTAGTGGGGCAACCCCGAAAAGGAGAGAGAAGTCCGGTGCATCATTGGGCGGATAATATCTTTGATTCTACCGAAGAATTTATTCGTTGGTTTGAAGATTGGGGTTTGCCTGGCGGGATACCAGCATGACCCACTACATCCAGTACCGGGGGCACACCGCTGAACTAAATAAACACTGGCAGAATGTCCCCGGCCGGGTGGTATGCCGGGGCCGTGAAAAGAACAGGAATGTGCTGATAGAAACGGCGCTGGGCCGGGTGGTAGTGCCCGGGAGAAATGTTAGGAGACTGAGAGAGGGGGAGCATTATGACCCAGACCTGCGGCAGCTGCGCTCGGTGGAATCCCCCGGCTACGAGGCACACCAGCCTGGGATCTTGCCTGCTGCTGACGAAAGGTGTTGAGAAATACGCGGACGAGAAGTGTTTTAGCTGGGGTTGGGTACCGGCCAGTTCAGAGCAGATGGAGAGCAGGGTTAAGGCGGGACTGATCAAGACGGAGGAGGTTGGGGCGTGAAAACCGCATTCAAAAGCAAGGTATACACAGACCGACCGGATTATGCAGATTTTAACGCACCGGACAAGTTTGAGGCCATAAAAAGCATAATCGGAGCAAGACTTTATCTGCATCCGAATGCAATCTGTTCCTATTCCGGCGGGAGCGATAGCGACATTTTGTTACACCTAATCGAGACAGTACGGAAAGAACTTAACTTGCCTCCTGTCCAATATTGTTTTTTTAACACCGGGCTTGAGATGGAGGCGACAAAACGCCAAGTCCGCGATATGGAGGAGATGTACGGTATCACAATCACTTCCCATCGGCCTAAAAAGAACATAATACAGGCCACAAGGGAATATGGGCAGCCGTTCGTCTCAAAAATCATGTCAAGCGGATTAGAGGGCATCCAGAAGAAAAACATCCCATTGACTATTGCGGATGAATATGCCGATGCAGAGGACAAAGTGGCAAAACGGGCAGAACTAAAAGCACGTTACCCGGGGTGCGAAACAACGATCAACTTTCTGTGCGGATGCAATTCCAAGGGGGAACCAAGGCCCAATATTCAGTTGGTCATAAATTCATCAAAGTATATGCTGGACTTCATCAAAGAGAACCCAATTCCATTTAAAGTAAGCAGTAAATGTTGCGACTACTGCAAAAAACAAGTGGCGCACAGCGCGCAGAAGCCGTTTGACATGGTGATCACCGGAGAGCGCCGGGACGAAGGCGGCATGAGATCAGTCCCGCGCAAAGATAACACGTCGATGTGCTTTACCGAGACCGCAGACGGCAAGTATCGGCTCCGGCCCCTGTTTTATGTGTCAAATGCGGATAAGCAGTGGTACAAAGACTATTACGGAATCCGCTACTCGGACGCCTACGAGGTATACGGCTTGACGCGCACAGGCTGCTGCGGGTGCTCCATATCGGCGAAAGCGGTAGATGATTTAGAAAAGATACGGCCATTTGAGCCTAATTTGGTAAAAGCTGCCTGGAACGTTTTTGGAGACAGCTATAGATACCGCCAGCGGTACAACGAGTACAAAGCAGCTAGGCGGATAAAAGAGGGGTCAGGGCGTTTCCCACAACCCGTCTTTACGGCATGGGAAAGCACATTATTGGAGGAGGTTGGGGCGTGAGCGAATACAAGGTACTCCACCTATTTTGCGGCATCGGGGGAGCTGCTTTAGGCTTCCAGGAAGCCCGGGCCGAATACCGGGGCATGGTCGGCCAGTTCCGGACACTGGCTGGAATAGACTGTGATGCAGAAGCCTGCCAGGACTTTGAGGCTTTGACTGGAGCTCCAGCCGTACAAATGGATTTATTCAGCCACCATGATTACATAGCTTTTCATGGAACAATGCCGCCGGCCGACTGGCGGGAAGTCACACCAGGGGACTTGTTAGAGGTAACTGGACTAGAACATCCGGATGTAGTATTCCTTTCTCCACCCTGCAAGGGTTTTTCCGGGCTGCTCCCGAGCGAGAAATCGAAGTCCGAAAAATACCAGTCTTTAAACCGTCTTGTTGTCCGCGGGCTGCAGCTGGTTATCGACGCATACAAGGATGACCTGCCGGCGGTAATCATGCTTGAGAACGTCCCCCGGATAACTTCCCGGGGAGAATTCTTGCTCAAACAAGTAAAGAAGCTCCTCGGGGCGCATGGTTATGTGTTCCACGAAGGAGCGCATGACTGCGGGGAGATAGGCGGTTTGGCCCAGCACCGGAAACGGTACTTGCTCATAGCTAGGCACCCGGAGAAGATAACCAGTTTCATTTACCGGCCGCACCGCCAAAAGGTTAAGGCTATCGGCGAGGCAATAGGCCCCCTGCCAATGCCGGATGATCCCACCATGGGACCGATGCACCGACTGCCCCGCCTGCAGGTGAAAACCTGGGTACGATTGGCACTGATTCCGGCCGGGGGAGACTGGCGGAACCTTCAGGACTGCGGGAACTATAGAATTGTACATGTTCCGCGAAATGGGGCTTTTGGTGTGCAGGATTGGAATGGTCCGTCTGGCGTCGTCACCGGCCAGGATGGCCCAAACAACGCAACCATAAGTGTTGCGGACCCCAGATTAGACCATACACCACGGGAAGGAGTCTATAGAATACTGGATTGGAACGAGCCCAGTACGACCGTAACCGGAGCGGCACGGGTGAACACATCTAACGGTGCTGCGTGTATATCCGATCCCCGTTTGCCAGATAAACAATACCACGATGGAGCATACCGGGTCACTCCCTGGGAAAACACATCGCCAACTGTAACCGGTGGGAGCCCGGCTTCAAGTGGCGGGAAATGCATTGCCGATCCGAGACTCAATATAAAGAACGGCCATCAGTCACTTTACCGGGTTGTTCCCTGGGAGAATCCATCAGGCACAATAACAGGTGCCCATGGACCGAATAATGGGGCCATTACAGTGGCAGACCCGCGGCTTCCTGAAAAAGACGTTCGGTACCACAACAAATATCAAGTACTGGACTGGAATGAGCCGGGAACCACAGTAACCGGAATTGCCGATGTTCAAGCTGGGGCTCAGACTATAGCCGATCCAAGACTTAATGAGCGGAAGAACCGCCGCAACAATTCCTATTTGGTACGCCCATGGGAGAGCCCGGCACATACCATCACCGGTGAAGACACTTTAGGGAGCGGTGCGCAATCCATTGCAGATCCCCGGGTGGCGAAGTTCAACCACTCATACCGAGTAACTCCCTGGGATGAAACGGCCGGAACGGTCACTTCAGGAGCCGCGCCAAGTAATGGAGCAATAACAATCGCTGACCCAAGGGTAACATGCAAGTCCCGCCCAAACCTTTTCGGAGTAGCCGACTGGGAGCAGCCCATATCAACCATATCAGGCTCAGTAAGCGTCAGCGGGTCAAATGCAGTGGGCGCCGTCGCGGATCCCCGCCTCGGGTGCAGCCCCCGAAACGGTACCATGGGAGTTCAGGACTGGGGAAAGCCAGCAGGCACGGTAATAGGAGCTGGGGACATTCATTCTGGCGCCGCGGCGGTAGCAGACCCCAGATTACCCGCCGACCATGAGCGGCCCGACCCGCCCCCGATAATCATAGCCCTGGACGGAACCTGGCACCGGCCGCTGACCACGTTAGAACTGGCAATATTACAAAGCTTGGACCCGATTATGCCTGACGGGAGACCGCTTCAACTTGCAGGGAATAGCGATGCGCGATGGAGGGAACGCATCGGGAACATGGTCCCCCGGCAGTCAGCCAAAGCGATAGGGGAGGAAATACTGATATCTTTCCTGGCCAGCAAGGTTAATGATGAATGGCAGCTGAGCGCTGCGGGGATATGGGTCAATTACTTTGAAGAGTCTGTCAACTCCATTTATCAGTAGAAAACGGCTGTTTTTGTCAAGTGAAGGGAGAGGGGAAAGTGCAGATCAAGAAAGTCAAGGTCACCAAGGACAATAAGATTTCCATGATTTATGAGCAGAAAAGCAAGAGCGGGTTCACCTGGGATGAATACTCGTTCACCTGCTCAGAAGAGGCACGGCCTGGTTTTTACAGAGCGTTGAAGGACCTAGCCCAGGATGTAATTGCTATGTGCGAGCTGCCGGGAAGCTACCTGGACAAAATCACGGTTAAGGGCGTCAGTTTTTCATACGCTGAGGGAATTATGGGTGCCGTTATTACCTCCAGTATGTCCCTGGACAAATCCTATCAAGGGTTAAACCTGAACACTCCCCACAAAGCCAGCGCAATGTATAACCCTGACACGCCGGCGGACGATATGCAGCTGCTGGATAGCAAGTGTATCGAAAGGTTAGAGACTCTCCAAGAAGAGGCAGAGGTTTATATCAAGGGTGATCGGGCGCAAGGGACTCTATTCCCCGAGGCCAACACCAACGAAGGCGTTCAGGCGGCGCAGATGAATTAGGGGGGCTTAACCATGGGAATAGAACACGATGAACTTGCAGAGGACCTGGCAGCAGCCATTGGGCTTATGCCTTTTATGAACGTTCCCCTGGGAAGCGTATTCTTGGCCAACTGGGGGGAGGCCCCGGCCCGGGCTGATGTGGTGGGGATTAAGCCCTCATACAATCGCTTCTGCCTCTCGGTATACGAGGTCAAGATATCCCGGGCTGACTTCCTGAGCGATATCCGGAGCGAGAAATGGAAGCTCTATTTACCTCACTGCCACCGGTTTTACTTTGCAATGCCGCGGGGGATAGCCGCTATAGATGAGATCCCGGACCCAGCTGGGTTATATGTTAAGGGACCAAAGGGATGGTCTGTTACCAAGGCAGCCACAAAACTTGATTCGCAAATATCCGAGGAGGTCCTAAAGGCGCTGATATTTTCAAAAACCAGAGTTCCGGCCAGGCTGCGGCGCAGGGCTGAGATAAATCAATTACTTCAATACCACAGATACAGAGAGGATCAGAAACGGCGGAAGCTTTTTGGCAAGAAGATGGCGGATGCTCTGAGTAATCAAGAAGATTATTTGCGGAAGAGGAACGACATGGAGTATGACCTTAACGAGGTCAAGGAGATTATCAAGGAGTTGGCTGAAATATGCGGCAGCGATCTGCCGAGGATATGGTCCATACGCAACCGGATTGAGGAAATTCGGAAACAAGCGGGGTTAGTAGTTTAAAGGTTAGGGGGAGCGGAAATTTGAACTATATCCGGGAGATAAACGCATTCTATGATTGGCTCGAAACAAACCGATTGTCACTATCTGCGGTTGCTTTATGGCACGCTTTGATGCACATAAACAACAAAACAGCATGGACAGATGAGTTTGCTGTGGCCGTATCGGTGTTATGCGTTAAAACCGGATTATCCCCCAGGGGGGTCACAGAAGCCCGCAATGAATTAAAGCAAAAAGGACGCATTGAATGGCAATCAAGAAGAGGGAACCAATCTGCCGCTTACCGCATTATATCTCTACTCAATGATTTGCCGGCAGATATTGCCGACAATAGTGCCGGCAACCATGCCGACAAATGTGCCGACAATAGTGCCGGCAACCATGCCGCATTAAATAAACAAAACAAAATAAATAATAAAAACAATAATATCCCCCCTATAATCCCCCCAGACATATCTGAGCAAGAGCGCATGGTTTTAAACGCGTTGAACGGAATTAATGGATACCCATTCGATTACCTGAAAGACCTTGCTTTTATGCGGCAGTTGGCGGTAGAGTTCCCCGAAGCAGATTTATTGGAAAAGGCAAAAGGATATGGAATATGGGTGCTAGACAACCCATACACCGAGAAATCTAACCCCAGATCTCAATTCAGGAATTGGTGCAAACCTAAATCATGGGAAAATAAACGGCTAAAAGCAGTATCTGGGGGGAAGGGGAAACAAAGAGAGGAGGAACCTGAACTTGACTGGGGATGGCAGAAGAATTAAGGCTGTACTGAATTATTTTGGGCCGCCCAGAAAGCTTGAAAGCGCCACGCTGGGCAACTACAAACCCAAAACTAAAGAGCAGCAGGCTGCTCTGGAAACATGCAAGGCCTATGCCTCAGATCTTGACAATCTGAGGTTTGGGAAAGGGCTCCTGTTATTTGGGAAATGGGGAGCAGGTAAGACGCATTTGTCGGTAGCAACCACCAGGGAACTTATCGAGCGGCATGCTGATGAATTTGGGGTGAGAAAACAGACTGGCGGCGAAGGCGGAGCGGGCGCGGAATTCTACGACCCAGAGCAGCGGGATTATACCGGCCTGTATTGCTCTTTCTTCTCGGTGGTTGACCTGCTGGATCTGCTCCGGCCAGGCGGTGAAGCGAAACAGCGCCGGGCAGAATGGGCATGGACCAGAGCGAAGGGCGATCACCTGGTAGTACTGGACGATATAGGGGCCGAGAAGCCCAGCGAATGGGTAGAGGATAGGTTGTACGCGCTGATAGACACCCGGGAGCGCATGGAGCGGGCCACTATTTTCACCAGCAATTGCACGGAAAAGCAGCTCATGTCGCAACTGGGCGGGCGCATCGTATCCCGGATAATGGGTATGACGGAGCAGGTTCTGGTGGAGGGCCCGGACCACAGGCGCAAACTGGCCTAACCAGCACCAACATAAATAACGGGGAGGTGGATATTGTGAAGATTGAGGAGATGCCGACTGTAGACGAAGCAAAGCATACGGTAGTTTTCCAGTGCCGAAATTGCGGGGCATGCTGCGGGCCGGTGCCATTTACAAGATATGATAGGGCAAAAATAATCACCTACTTGATAACGAGATTTGGGATAGATTATTTGGAAAAATTACACTCCCAAGAACGAGAGCCATTGACTTGTGAGTATCGGGACATAGAGGCAAGAAAATGCGCCATTCACCCGGTTCGCCCCGAGATATGCAGGATGATGGGATTTTATAAAGGCTTAGAATGCCCGCATCAGCCGCAGTTTGCTATGAAATCGAGAGATGAAGGCAAAAAAAGATTATTGGGGGTGACCGAACTATGAGCATGCCAAAAGCAACGCCGTCGCCGAATGCGCGCCATTTCATCCAGAAGCACGATGGACGGGACCATGAATTCCACGAAATGCTCCGCGTTGATCTGACCATACCGGGTATAACCGGAATGTGTATGACCAACCCGGACCGGCCGCAGCCGGGGGTGAGCGCCGACTACTGGGAAGTAATGCCCCGGGTAGAAGGTAAATTGGAACGGGCCAGGGCAGAGCGGGAAGAAAAAGGAAAAGAACAATATCAGCAGATGATTGACGGGTTGATGAGAAAAACGCCCGATAAACAGCCCCGAGAGACTAAAACCGAGAATAGCCCGGCATATCCCCGAGCCCACCCGACGGGTCGACTGGATTGGGATGTACTCGACCCGTTATTAAAAAACCTCCGGGGGAAACAGGGGCAGACATTTGATGAAATATCCAGAAATCTGGGCGTGTCGAAATCAGCGTTAAAGCGGCGATGGAAAGACATAGAGGAGGGGGTGGTGTAGATGCAGGATGGGGAACTGATAGCAATTTTCACGATCCCCGGCCGCCCGGTCCCAGCTGCGCGAATGACCAAACGAGGGAAGTATATCAAACCGGCAGCACAGCGATATCTGGCGTACAAAGACTGTGTCGGGTGGGCCGCGAGACTGGCCATGCACAGAACCCCCCCGCTCGAAGGGGCGGTCGGCGTGGAAATATGGGCCTATTTATCCGAACAACATAGGCCGGGTGACGCCGATAACATAGCCAAAGCCATCTTGGATGGGATGAACCAGATAGTATTCCTGGATGATTCACAGGTGGTGGATCTCCTGGTACACCGGCGAAAAGGGATGCCGCAGAGGACAGAAGTGAAGGTTTGGGCGGTATAGGGGCGTGCAAGTATCTGAGAAGGACGAAGGGGAGGGGATAAGGTGGCGAGGATACCAGCCGAGGTCTGGCAATTCTGTGTTAAACAGGTGAAGCTATATCCGCTCTATAAAAAACGCTGGAAAGAGGAGTGGGCGAATATAGAAATCAAATATTTACACTCTGGCGGGAATCGTGAACTCGATCCCAACGGCTGCGGGATACCAACGGGCAATAGTAACCCCGTAGAACGTCGGTATGAAATCATGGAAGAGACCTTGGAGGCCTTCATGGAAAGGCCGGATCTGTTTTACTATAAGAAATGCATGGACAAGATGCACGATGTAATGGCCGGCCTAGAAGCAAATGAGAGGCGAGTTCTTGAGGCCGTATGGTCGCAGGGATGGAGATATAACGATGTGCTGGCCGATCACACAGAATCATCAAGGGCTGCCATAATTAAAGCAAAGCATGAAATTATAGAACGATTAGCCGTCTCCTGGGGGATGTGGGTCGCTTGAGTCTATTTTGAGTCTATTTGATATATTAAACGTGTTATTATGATAGTGTAAACTTATTGCGAGAGCCTGGGGCAATAAAACCCCTGGGCTCTCTTGTTTTTCTGAAATCAAGGTTAAGGGCGGGATAATTCGCCCCGTTGCTCCTTGGGAGCGGTGGGTATGGGGTGATTACCTTAAGGGTGACCAGCGAATTGCAGGAAAGAAACAGGCTATTTTAGAAATAGAGTTCCCATAAATTCATCACCAAAGGTCCCGTGAGGTTTAAGAATAAAACCCTGTTTCTCATAAAAAGTTTTTAGTGCGTCAGGGGTTACGCCGGCATCTCCTGCTGGAGACATAGGAGCAATATAGGCGGTAAGTTTTTCTACTGAAGGGTAATTTTCAGAACACCATTTAATGAGTTCACCGATCAAACGGGGAGCAATTCCTTTAGAGCGGTATTTTTGGTCGACGAACAACCCGGCGATCTCAATTGACTTTCTCTCGGGTTCCTCGATTTTTAAATAACCGAGTTGTTCATCACCTTCACAATAAGCAAAAGTAATATATCTGTTTCCAGCTTGATCAGGTTCAAGGTCGCTTATATTTATCATAGCTCTCCCTCCTACTCGATTTTAGCATAGTTGCAGGGAAAAGCTTCCTTCCGCCGAATAATTTAAAGAAAAACGGCGAAAGGAGGGCAACCAGGGTGAATAAAATTCCTGAGTGGCTAAGGAAAGACGCTGAATTTTTATGTGATGCTAAAGACGCGGAAAAATGGTCAGAATGTAACCAATGTCAGTTAGATGCTGTAAAAATGGTCTGCGTACATTGCGGTGAAGTAATGAATATAAATAGACCAGAACCACCAGAAGGCGAGAAACTTCATGGAGCGGGATATTGTCCAAAATGTAAGATAGGATATTGGTTTGAATTTCCGCAGCGATAAAAATTCATTAATTGCAAGCCTGGCATAAGTGCCGGGCTTTTTTCATTCCAGCCTGGGAGGTGGTGTTATGTAGTGGGCAGGCGTCAAAGCGACAATCGCCATAAAGCATTTGAACTGTACGAGAAAAGCGGCGGCACTAAACTATGCAAGGATATCGCTGCTGCCCTTGGAGTATCAGATAGCCAAGTCCGCAATTGGAAGGTTAAAGATAAATGGAACGATAAAGTTGCGCAATCAAAAAATATAGTTGCGCAACTAAAAAAGAAACCCGGCGGCGCCCCTAAAGGCAACCGGAACGCTGCCGGCCACGGAGCGCCGAAAGGAAATAAAAACGCCCTGGGCAACCGCGGCGGCCACGGCGGCCCACCAGGCAATAAAAAGGGAGAGAAGCACGGCTTCTTCGCCAAGATATTCCCCGACGATGAAGAGACCAGGGAAATTATAGCAGGGATCCAAACCATGAGCCCCTTAGATATTCTCTGGGACCAGATTGTAATTCAGTACACGGCCATAGCCCGGGCCCAGAAGATCATGTGGGTGAGGGACCAGGAGGACAAAACAATTGAGAGGGTCGGAGAACAATGGGGGAAAATAATCGGCGAGAAATGGGAAGTTCAGCATGCTTGGGACAAACATGCGTCTTTCTTGCAGGCGCAATCCCGGGCTATCCAAACCCTTGAGAGGTTGATTGCCAGATATGAAGAACTGCTGCTGAAAGACCTCCAAGCCGAAGAGCAGCAGCTGCGCATCGATAAACTGAAGGCTGAACTGGACAAGATAAAGAATCCGATGCCAGAAGCTGAAATTGGCAAATATATTGAGGCTCTAAAAGGTACGGCTGAAGACGTATGGTCCGAAGACGAACCCGATCAAGAGGGTGAGGATGACAAGGAGGATGATAGCGAAGGCGAGGCTGATAACTAATGGCCAGGGCGCATAATGCAGCAGTCTTCAAATTTCAGCCTTTCTCCGTGAAACAAAAGAAGGTCCTGACCTGGTGGATGGACCCGAGCCCTTATAAAGACTATGACATGATTATCTGCGATGGTTCTATCAGAGCAGGAAAGACCATCGCCATGATAGACGGGTTTATTACCTGGTCTTTGGCTACATTTAGAGATGAAAGTTTCATCCTGGCCGGCCGGAGCATGGGCGCCCTGAAACGCAATGTATTAAAGCCTATGTTTCAGATCCTCAACGCGAAAGGAATCCCTTACTATTATATCCGTTCGGGCCCGGACGCAAGAATTGAGATAGGCACCAATACGTATTACCTATTCGGTGCCAACAATGAAGCCAGCCAGGATACACTGCAGGGCTTAACTGCAGCCGGAGCATATGCTGACGAAGCAGCACTATTCCCGGAATCATTTATCGAACAAATGATAGGCCGCTGCTCGGTTGAAGGTTCAAAGATATGGATGAACTGCAATCCAGAAGGGCCTTTCCACTATATAAAAATGGAGTACATCGATAAAGCCAGGGAGAAAAAGGTTTTACACCTTCACTTCACCCTTGATGATAACCTGGCTTTGTCCGTCAGGATAAAAGAACGCTATAAGCGAATGTTTACTGGGCTCTGGTATAAACGCATGATTCAGGGCCTTTGGGTGCTGGCCGAGGGCGTTATATACGACATGTTTGATGAGGCAATCCATGTTGTAGATAAGCTGCCGGCCAAGTTTGAAGCCTACTATTTGGGCGTTGACTATGGTACGGGAAATCCAACCGTTTTACTTTTAATCGGCCAAGCTGGAAATAGGCTTTATATTGTTGATGAGTATTACTGGGATAGTTCCAAGACCGGTCGCCAAAAGACCGATGCCGAATATAGCCGAGATTTGAAAGCGTTTATAAAAGGCCGGTACCCGAGAGCTATATGCATAGACCCCAGCGCTGCAAGTTTCATTCTGCAATTAAGAAAAGACGGAGTGGCTGGGCTTAGAAAAGCAGACAACAGCGTAATCAATGGAATAAGGACCGTTGCTTCATTCTTTGGTGAGCAGCGGTTATTTATTTATGGACCGAAGTGTCCTAACTTACTGAAGGAACTCACCAATTACGTTTGGGATCCAAAAGCCCAGAAGAAGGGTGAGGACAAACCGGTTAAACAGAATGACCACGCGCTCGATGCTTTGCGTTATGTTTTGCATACGATGTTCAGTCGCAAAAACATTAATAAAGCAAGTTGATAAAATCCAACAAAGGTTGAGAGGTGCCAAATATGCTTACAAGCTTAGATTTCCTCAATCCAGGCCAACCCTGGCCCCCAAAGGGCGAGGAAGAGAGATTGCAACAATACCGGGCCAACCGGAATCTCTTCGAGGGGCACCATGAACTGGTTTATAAAGATTGGATAAAGTTGCTTCGTGAAGATAAGCGGGCAACCTTGGAACTCATCCTTAACTGGCACAAACGTTTATCCACCCTATGGGGTAATTTGCTACTCGGTGAACCGCCCAGAATAACGGCAGGGGACAAGGACAGCCCGGAACGTAAGCACGTCAAAAGGTTGGTTGATGATAATAAGCTCATAAAGAAGGCTTACGAAGTTGTAATCGATGTTAGCCGCTTTGGAGACGGTCTTTTTAAGGTTCGCTCAGATGGCAACCGGGCAATTATTGAAGGTCAGACGCCATTGGTATGGTTCCCGGTAGTATCTCCAGACAACGTTAAGGATGTTAACGCCCATGTACTGGCCTGGACCTATGAAGAGGTTACTTCTCTTGCGATGGGAGCAGGGAAGGTCAAGAAAAAATACCTCAAAGCGGAGATTCACGAAAGAGGGAAGATTACAACCCGCAAATATAACCTTCTGAATAATGGTGAGAAGATTGGGCAGCTTGCCGAAGATGAGAAGGCCATTGCAACGGGTGTTGATGATTTTTTGGTTATTCAAATAAGCAATCTGATAACTACCGACCGAGCAACAGGGCTTGACGATTATTCAGACCTCGATGGTCTGATTCAAGAGATGGAAATCCGTATTGCTCAGATTAGCCGAATTCTGGATAAACATGCAGATCCCAATATGTATGGCCCGGATACCGCACTGGAGGTCGACCCTATAACGGGTCAGTCAACAGTTAAAGCAGGGGGCAAGTATTTCCCACTGGCGCCAGATGATGAACCGCCTGGATATCTTGTGTGGGAAGGGCAGTTGGATCCTGCTTTTAAAGAAATTGATACATTGATGGAGCAATTATATTTTATTTCGGAGACTTCGCCGGCCGCCTTCGGTCAGTTGAAATCCGGCCTGGCAGAGTCGGGCAGCGCACTTAGACGCCTGATGATGGCGCCGCTGGCCAAAGTAAACCGAATCCGTATGGAGTTCGACCCGGCCCTAAAGAAGGCTTTGCAATTGGCATCTGCCCTGGAAGTTGCTCAAGGCAAACCAGAAGCGGCTAAATTGGAGAACATTCATATCGATTGGTTTGATGGTCTGCCTCAGGACGATACTGAGCAAACCCAGATTGAGGCTACGAGAAAAACAGCCGGCCTGACCAGCTTAGAAAGCAGCCTGCGCCGGCTGGATGGGCTCGAAGGTGATGCTCTCCAGGAAGAGATAGACAGGATTAAAAGCGAACAGGGAACAACTGCACCAGAGGTAAACAACAAACCCAGGTTAACACTACCGGGCAATAACCAGGGTGGTGGAGCCTGATGATATCACCAGAAAAGGCAATTCAAAAAAGCGAAGATGAAGTAGCCCGGCTTTTTCAATTCTATTCGGAGGCTGAAGCCGAGATTTTAGAAGAGATAAACACGGCTTTGTTGAGGGGTAATGATACCAGCTATTTGCAGACTATGCTAAGTAATGTCCAGGATATACTCAATGACCTGCTGGCGGGATCTAAAACATGGTGTGAAGAGGCTGTGCAGGACACTTATCTTAATGGTGTTGCTGCGGCTGATGCGCAATTGGCGGCAATGGGGGTATCAACTGCTGTCGGTTTTGGAGAAGTCCATCAGCAGGCTGCCCAGGTCCTGGCTGAGAGTGCATACAACCGTTTTGATGATGTAGCCACTACCATTGGTCGCCGCGTTGATGATATATACCGGACCCTGGCACTTGAAAACATAAAGGGCTCGGTAGTTGGCTATAAAACATGGCAGCAGGTTGCACAGAATTTCAGGGAGCAACTGGCGACCCAGGGGGTGACGGGTTTTGAAGATAAGCTGAAACGTAAGTGGAACATGCGAACGTATGCAGAAATGGTAGCCAGAACCACAACCATGGAAGCTCATCTTCAGGGTACGGCCATACGCTTAATGGAAAATGGACATGATTTAGTAAAGGTGAGTAGCCACGCGGGTGCTTGCGAGAAATGCGTACCTTGGCAAGGCAAAATCCTGTCGTTATCCGGCCAAACCGAAGGGTACCCAACACTTCAGGAGGCAAAGGACAAAGGGCTCTTTCATCCTCGGTGTAGGCATGCATACGGTTTATACTTGCCTGATTTAGAAGATAACCAAAACACTGGTCAACCAAAGGTGTACCCGCTTTCAAATTATGAACAGGCTGATATACCCGAAAAGAAAATTACAAAATATGCCCTGAATAAGAATCACCGGGGAACCGGAAAGGACAAAGCTGTCGCCTTTGAGCAGGCTTTGGGGTATAATCTATCCAACTACGAGGATTTAATAGAGGCAATTAAAGCCAATCTACCTCAAAGTAATGCAGTAGTTAAGGGGCAGGATTCATATGGAACAAGATATGAAGTAAAGATGACATTGACCGGCCCCAATGGAAAATCTGCCCCGGTCACAACCGGGTGGATAATCGACAAAGGTTCTAACAAACCCAGACTGGTAACGGTCTTTGTGGATAAGAGGTAATAACTATGGATATTCAGGAACATGATGTAGTTAAACTGAAAGACGGAAAAGAGGGGACAGTGGTCCATATATACACAAAACCGGGCAGGGCTTTCTTGATTGAACTGTCAGATCAAGAAGGCGAGATGTTAACGGTGCAACAGGCGGATATCGCAGAGATTGTATGGAAGGTAAATTAGGCACAGGGAGCGCTCTTTAGGGGGTGCTTTTCTTTTTGCTCTTCTTGGATTTTGGGGGCAAGGGGCTGCCTTCTACCGATATACCTGCGATTTTGGGATCATTAAATCGCATAGGGACTGGTGGGCGAGTGTCGTAAAGCCAACATTGTTGCTCTTCGCTCCAGGATACATCTCCGGAAATTAGTTGTGTAGGCCCGTTGGGAACAAAAGGAACGCCTCTTTCTTTCCAGAATAAACGGGAGAGATCCTTGCCCATACGGATTAATGTTGCGTCTAAGCCCTGCTCTTTAGCGAGCCTAAGCCTGTGGTTTATTCCAACCGTTACCGATTGCCGATCATTACGAAGAGTCCAGGTCATAAAAACACCTCTGGTATCAGTTTATCTGACTGGGGTGTTTTTTTATACCCAGATGATTTTACAAAAGGGGGAGTTCTTAATGTGAAAGACTATATTATTTGGCTGAAATGTGGCCAATCGATGCAAGGCACTATGACGGAAGAGGAAGTTGACAAACTGCAAGAATGGGCCTCATCAACCCCGGATACTCCAGGAGAGTTTCGGGATACAGATGGGGCTATTTTTATTGCTCCGGGTCAATTGGCGGCATTGTCAATAAATAAACCAGAGCAAACCAGTAAAATCGGGTTTTAAGTATTGCTCACTTTCAAAGTTCGGAGCCTAACTGAACATAACTCCCAGCTGGTGGATGACCAGCCTAAAAACTAAGGAGGTCGGAACCGATGTCAAAAGAATTGTTGAAGAGCTTGTTAGGTGATCTTTATACGGATGCCATAGGCGAAAAGTTGGGCGACAAGGAATTGGCTGTCGTAAATGACGGTTCTTATGTACCCAGACAGAAGTTCAATGAAAAAGAGCAGGAATCAAAGGACCTAAGAAAACAGATGCAGGACCGCGATAAGCAACTCGATGAGTTGAAAACCAAAGCGGCCGGTAACGAGGAAATGCAAAAACAGATTGAAACCTTAAAGAGTGACAATCAGAAAACCCAACAAGAATTCGAATCCAAACTGGCTGCACAAAAGCTTGATTCAGCAATCGAGCTTGCAATTCATCAGGCCGGAGCAAAAAATGTTAAGGCAGTTCGGGCATTGCTCAACGCTGAAAACATCAAGCTTGATGGAGAAAAGCTCTTCGGGTTTGATGATCAGTTGAAAACCATAAAGGAATCGGATGCCTATCTATTCAATGAAGGCGGGAAACCCCCAGTAGGCGGGGGTAGCAATCCGGCTGGCGGTGGAGGCGGCCAGCAGAGTATTGGAATGAATGACTTTATCCGGACTATGGCCGGAAGATAACAACGAGAAAGGACAGGTGAGTACTAATGCCTTATAACGGTATCATTTCCCGCACTGATGCGGAAGCTCTAATCCCTACTGAGATTAGTAAGGAGATAATTCAGAATATGCCCCAGCAGAGCGCCATCATGGCCCTGGCTCGTAAGCTGCCCGACATGAGCAAAAAACAGAAAACCCTTCCTATACTCGCGGCGCTGATGACCGCCTATTTCGTCAACGGCGAAGCCGGGGGAACCGGCGGTGGATTAAAACAGACTTCTGAAGCTGCTTGGGCGAATAAGTCCATCGTAGCAGAAGAGCTGGCCGTCATAGTCCCGATCCCCGAGGCTGTCCTGGATGATACTGATTACGATATCTGGGGCGAAGTAAAGCCGCGTATAGGTGAAGCATTTGGAAAAGCCTTTGACCAGGCTGTCCTTTACGGTACAAATGCTCCGACTACCTGGCCCAGTGCCCTATTAACTAGTGCGACAGCTGCCGGCAATGTTATTGCTTTAGGTACCGGCGTAGATATCTACGATGATATCATGGGCGAGAACGGGGTTTTAGCCTTGGTTGAAACTGATGGTTATGGTGTAACTGGCCATGTAGGAGCAATGACCATGAAGTCCAAACTCCGGGGCCTGCGCGATGCCAATGGGGTACCGATATTCAATAGTTCGGTCCAAGAGAAAACCCGCTATACTTTGGACGGCGAGGATTTGATATTCCCGAGAAATGGGTCTATCGACCCGGCCCAGAGCCTGCTAGTCTCTGGCGATTGGCAGCAACTGGTCTATGCTATGCGTCAGGATATCACCTACAAGGTGTTGACCGAAGCAGTTATTCAGGACAACACTGGCGCTATCGTTTACAACCTGGCCCAGCAGGACATGGTAGCCCTGCGGGCCGTGCTTCGCCTGGGCTGGCAGTTGCCGAACCCGGTCAATGCTTTCCAGGCCGTTGAAGCCAGCCGGTATCCGTTTGGAATATTAGTTCCTTAGGTGTCAGCATGCATCAAGCCACAGATAACGATATTGAACGATTTTGGAGCAAGGTAAAGAAAACAGAGACCTGTTGGCTTTGGGAGGCGGGTAAATTCTATAAAGGGTACGGACTATTCCGGTATAAAGGGAAATTAGTTCGTGCCCATCGCTTCTCATGGTCAATATTCCACAAGCAGAACATTCCAGATGGTATGCAGATAAACCACCATTGCGACAACCCGGCATGCGTAAACCCTGAACATCTATATCTGGGAACACAGAAGGATAATAGAAGAGATTCTATTGTTAGGAATCGAACCGCAAAGGGTACTAAAAATGGGATGTATACTCATCCGGAAAGTAGACTCTATGGGGATAAGAATCCTAATGCAAAATTGACAATAAGCCAGGTTGTAGATATCCGAAATAGCTATGTAAAAGGCGAAGCATCGTTAGGCGCTCTGGCCAAGAGATACGGAGTGACAAAGCAGACCATATACTATCAAGTTCATAAAAAGATGCTATACGGTTAAGACCCTGTTTTCAAAACGAGGGTCTTCAAATTCTAAAGGAGGAATAATCATGGGTGGATTTTATCCATTTAACCCCAATCTGGGGCAGAAGATGCAGTCTCATGTTGAAGGCGTCGAGGTAGATGGGGCTTATGTGGCTCACTTCCAGGTGGCTGCAGCCGACGCAGTAGCAGCTGATACCGATGGTGTCCATGCCGCTATCGCCTGCAGTGCCGATTCAGCTGTTACTGTTACGACCGGGTTTACAAATCCGGCTGTCCCCAGAAATATAACTGCTACTGTAGCATGTGATACAGCGGCCAATATCAAAGCCGTTAAGGTAAAGGTTACCGGCACCAACTACCTGGATGAAGCGATAACCGAGGAGTTGACCGCCTTTACCGACAATACTGCCGGCTCGGTCACTGGAGATAAAGCCTTTAAGACGGTAACCAAGGTTGAAATCCCGGCTATGGATGGGGCTGGTGTAACTGTGGCCATTGGATTCGGCGATAAACTGGGTCTGCCGTTTAAGCTTGCTCATAACACATTGCTGTACAAAAAGACCTTCTTGAACAATGCCCTTGAAGGCACCGAGCCTACTGTTGCGGTTAGTGCTACAGCAATCGAATCCAACACCATCGACCTCAACAGCGCACTGGATGGGCATGTGGTTGACGCCTATCTATTGGTATAAGGGAGGGGCCTCGCCCCTTTCCTTTGGTAGGGAGGAATAGAGAATGGAAGTAAAGCTGCTTAAACCAACTAACTGGGGAAAGCCACTGAAGGTGGGGGCTGAACTCGATGTTGATGACGCAACGGCCAGACGCTGGATGAAAAAAGGGATTGCGGAACCGGTCGGGGAGCTTCATGAAGTTCAGAATGACGGCCGGGGAGAGGGCGCCGATAATCCTCCAAAAGAATTGGCTGTCATGAACTATGCGGAACTGCGGGAACTGGCTAAAGAAAAAGAGGTCCAGGGTTACAGCAAAATGAACAAGGAAGCATTGCTGGAAACTCTGATGGCTTTACAGCCCCCTGAAGAAGAGAACGAGGACTCAAATGTGCAACCTCCAAATAGCCAGAATCCTGATGGCAATGAAAACAATCCACCCACCAACGGCAAACAGGAAGGGTGATATAGATGGCAGTAACCCTTACGGTTGGGACTAACACCTATATCTCGCTGACTGATGCAGCGGCATATTTCAATGAACGCCTTTATTCTGAAGCATGGAACGATGCTACTGCTGACGATCAGGCCCGGGCCCTTATCATGGCAACGCGGCATATTGACCGACTGGCTCTGGTCGGTAGGAAAAAAGTGTTTAACCAAGCCCTACAATTCCCGCGGTGTTATCCCCCGGGAAGCCAATTAAGCATGGTTGAGTACATTGGGAATCTGCCGGAGCCGGCTGCCGATGGTTACGTCTGCGATACTGGCATCCCAAAGGTTGTGGCGAGTGCCTGCTGTGAGCAGGCTTTATTCCTTTTGGGGCTTACTGATTACGAAAGACACCGGAATAAACAGCAGGTATTTGGTGTTGTGGGTGGTTCTGTTGGGGCTGCAAATGAGCAAGCTAGTGAAAGCGCTGTAACTACTAACCGCCGAAACACGGTTCTTTGCCCGGAAGCTCGTGAGCTACTCCGGTCCTATCTGGGGAGGAGCGTGAGGATAAGATGATAGAGGGCACGCTCAACCAAGAGGCTATTTGGAGTCAAGTTGCTGGAAACAATGGATATGAGCCTACCTATGCCGAACCGGTTACCATCAAGGTTCGCTGGGAAGATAAGAAGCGGTTAATAAGAAACAAGCGAGGGGAAGAAGTTGAGTCCATAGCCCGCGTCTTCTGCAAAAAGGAGGTAGAAGAGGGCGATGTATTGGAGTATGAAGGCAAGGCATGGCCCGTGCTTGACGTAGAAAAACCAACCGGCCTGGACGGAAAAGTATTGTACCGAATTTGCTCCGTTTAAAGAAGGTGGTAGTGTGGCGAATTTTCCGACAGGGAGAAACCTTGATTCGGTGGTCAAACGGGTAGCCTTTCAGGCGTTAAATGACGCAGCGGAAGGAATACTCATTGATATTATTGATGATACACCCCGAAAAACAACTACTATGGCGCGAAGTCAGATAGTGACTCCCCATCGAGCTAGAATGACCGTGAGTATATCGGCAAATACACCCTATGCGAGATCCGTTCACGAAGGCTCTAAGCCACATGATATTGTACCACGCAAGGCTAAAGTACTGGCTTTTATGTCAAATGGAGAAATGGTATTTAGAAAACGGGTACGCCACCCGGGGACTAAAGGAAACCCCTGGATGAGCAGGACTGTGAAGATGAAACTGGACACCGTAGGAAAATACGTGACTAGACAGGTTACAAAGGCATTGCCAGAAGGGTTGAGATAGTATGGCAACAACCGTAATAGCCACTGATATTGGGAATTACCTTGCTTCGAAAGGCGAAGGTGCTTTTGGAACCAACATATTTGTTGATGCGCAGCCTGATAAACCTGATGAAGCGATAACCGTATTTGATATCGGGGGTACAGATCCCCAGGAGCCCCCGGAAATGTGGCGAGAACTATATATCCAGGTGCGTTGCAAAACCCATTCAGTCGGTTACGAGAAAGTATGGAGGGTGCTAAGTTATATTCTCAGCCCTGCCAGCGGCCTTATTACAATAGGAACGAACAATTATGTAGCCCAGATTGATGAGATACCGTCAATTTATGACCGGGACAAAACGAACCGATATTTATTTGGCTTCCGAGTCACCGTTTACAAGGTGACCGGATCCATATCTGATACCTGGCTCAATGCCTTGGTCAATTGGACAGCTACTGCTTTAGGTTCAAACTGGACCGTATCAGCTGTATGGCCCAAGAGTCGCAGGCCGTGTGTTGTCTGGTCATTGTCGAACCTTTACACAACCGAGGGGACTGCAGCGGCTTACCGACTACACAAGAAATTTACGGCCAATATCCTGGGCAATACCCCGGATGAAAAGATAACCGGAGCCTTGGGCATCGTTTCCAGCCTGAAATCAGCAAACAAGATAGTACTGGATTCCGAAAACAGAAAGTATTTAACCGTTGAGGACCCCCGAGCAGATTCGCAACCAAATTCATTGGCGAATGCCCAGGCGACTGTTATCCTGAGCAGGCTTGAAAGCAGGCCGAAAGTTGACACTCCTCTCATTGAGGAGGTGCAAACAAAAGCTGTGGAGGTGGTTATGTGAGCAGCAAAAAGCCGACAGCCCCGGAACAAGTCCAGGGCCGGGGCAAAGAGGTAAGTAGATACTCCCGGGAAGAGCTTCTGGCTAGCACGGAAGCTCTTTTTGGTGTCAAGAGAGAGGTCCTGTTGGCCGCTCTAGTAGGAGACAAGAGGACTGAGTACAGCGTTGATGAGGTCAAAAACCTGATCAATGAATTTAGTCAAAGGAAGGTGATATAAATGGCGGGAGGTAACTGGTCCGCGACCGATATGCCGGTACTACCCGGACTATACATGAACTTCAAAGCTGCTGCTCTGGCTGCCATTCAGCCTGGGGCCCGGGGCGTTGTCGCGATTCCGGTTAAGGCTCATTGGGGGCCGATTGGGGAGTTTACGGAGATTACCGGTGTTCAGCAAATCATTGACATCTTTACTCAGGATGAAAGCGGTGACGCCACTGCGTACACAAGTTTATATTTCGCCCTGCTGGGCGGTGCCAGCAAGGTTCTGGCTTATCGCCTGGCCAGTTCGGAAGCTGCTCTGGCCACGACTACCCTACAGGACGCCGCGGGGGTACCGGTCAATGTTATCCGCCTGGATGCTAAATATAAAGGTGCCCGGGGTAATGCTTTCAAAGCTACGGTCCAGGTAAATCCGGTAGACAGTAATAAAAAAGATATCAAGCTCTATGAAGGCACTACTTTGCTTCGGACCTTCACTTTCACCAGCGGAACTGTGGACGCTGCTGTGGCAGCGATCAACGCTGATACCAGCAACGTATGGGTAACCGCCACAAAATTGGCGGCCGGCAACGGCACCCTGGCCAATGTAACCAGCCAGGCTTTTGCTGGCGGTGATTCTGGGATTGCCGGGGTAGTAGCGGCCGATTACACTGCTTTTCTGACCACCCTGGAAACGCAGACATTTAATTTGGTTACCATGGACGGCGTAATTGACAGTGCCATTCAAACCCTGGCTACCGCCTGGGTTCAAAGGGTGCGTGAAGAGGGTATGGGCGTGATCGGGGTAATGGGCGGTTCCGCTGCCAATGATACCGCAGTTGATGCCGTGTCGCTGGCGGTGACCAGGTCGTCTGGATTTAATTATGAAGGAATCGTCAATGTGGGTACTGGTGTTATCCTGGATGGCGTTAGCTACAGTTCGGCCCAGGCGGCCTGTTATGTAGCCGGTTTGATAGGCGGTCAGAAACTTTCCGAATCCACCACGTATGCGCCTACGCCTTTTGATGATGTTACCCGGCGCTGGACTCGGTCTGAGCAAGAAGCGGCCATAAACGGGGGGGTGCTCATTCTCTATCATGATGGCAAAATCGTGAAGCCGTTGCGAGGCATGAATTCGCTGACTACTTTACGTCAGGGCCAGAATAAGTCATGGAAGAAAATTCGGGCTATCCGCGTCATGGACGCCATTAATTCGGACCTCCAGGCGGCAGCGGAGGCCAATTATATCGGCAAGGTCAATAATACGGCAGAAGGGCGGCACTCGCTTATAGGGGCTTTCAAACAATATATGCAGCTCCTGGCCCTGGACGGGGTTATTGAAAATACCGGCTGGGATGTGTACTTAGATCCCAATTACTACGGATCTACGGCTACCCTGACCCCGGAACCGGATCAGGTATTTGTTAAATGGGATGCCCGATTGACCGATGTTATGGAGCAGATATTCGGCACGTTCATCGTGCATTAAGGAGGTGGTTTAAGTGCCCCAGATGGATGAAACCAGAGTAATAAACGGGTCATTCGGCGCTATATTCCTGGACGGCCGAGAATTGAGTAGCTTTAACCATTGTGAAATCAAGGACGATTACGAGTATACGGATCTAAAACTGGCGGGCGGGCGCCGCACTAAGCACAAGCTGGTGGGTGTCAGCGGGTCTGGCACTATCTCTGGTTACAAGGTGACCAGCGAGTTACAGCAGGCCTTGCTGGCCAATCCTACGGCGCAATTTCAGATCATCTCTAAATTGGATGATCCCGAAGCATACGGAACCGAGCGGATCCGAGTCAGCAAGGTAAAGTTCACCAGCAATAACCTGGCGAATTGGAGAACCGGGGAGGTTGTTGAAGAGGAGTGGCCGTTTGTATTTGATAGCGATCCCGAATTCGTGGATCCCATTATAGCTATATGAGGAGGCAGACAATGATAGAGGATAAGACGGTTTTAACAGAAAACGAAATCATAAGCCGCTTGCTTGGCAGCGAGATACCGGAGAAAACAGTTACTGTTTCGCGGCTGGGGATCCCCGTTAAATTAAAGGGCCTGACTGGCAAGGAGGTATATAAGCTCAGAGAGCGCTGCACCCAGCGGCTCAAAGAAAAGGGACGCGAGATAAGCCGGCTGGATGAAGAGGCGTTCAACGTGGGACTTCTGGCACTGGCTACGGTAAGCCCTGACTGGGGAAATTCTGCTTTGATACAGAAATTCAATGCCAGCGGTAAGGAAGAGGTGATTAAGCGGGTGCTCCTGGCCGGGGAACTTTCCGCCCTGGGGGATGTCGTTTTGGATCTGTCCGGTTTCAATGAAGAGTTAGATGAAGTAAAAAACTAATCAAAGCCGGGGGAATGGTGACGGTGATGTATAATCTGTTTACCCGTCACCACATCCGCCCGGGAGAGTTTTGGAATATGCCCCAGGGAGAGCAGTTGATGCTTATGGCATTTTCGGATTTTGAGATTGAGGGTTGGAACAAAGAACCAAAGAAGATGAGTAAAAACCGCAGGCAACGAAATACCAAAGGTTAAAGCAGGAATAAATTGTTATTTTGCCGAACCTCTGGATCAAAAATTCGGAGGTACTTACATGAATAAAAACGCTCTAGCATCTATCGTTCTGGGAGGTATTCTTTTGTTTAGCGGATGTAGCGAAAATCAAAAAGCTACGCAAAATGCTCATCGGGAAGTTGAACAGGCGCAAACTCAGGAAAAACAAGAATCCAACTTCGACAAGTCTATCCCGGTAGTTGGAAATTTGGATGAATCAAAAACTCAGAACCTACAATACGAAATAGCAAAAAAAGAAGATACTAGCATTGGCGGAGTTGTTCGATATAGCCTCCGCATCGTAGTACCTAAGGGCGCCGAACAAGAAGACATAAAGGCCATATCTGAAGATATTAAACAAAAAATGGTTGAGGAATCCAGTTGGAAAGTAAGGGTTCTTGTAATGTTTTTCTATGATAGGGCTGAGGACATAAACGAGCCATATACTGTTGCTAGAGCGATTTGGGCTCCTGATGGTGAAATTGGCAAAGGCATAGAGGTTGAAGAAGGAAATTATTGGAGGCATCAATTTAAATATGACCTCAATGAAAAAGCGATAACGCCAACCGAACAAGAATTTGTAATACATGATGAAATCAAAGCAGCTTTAAAAGGCCCGGGGAATCCGTACAGCGACAATCCGCCAACGGGAGCGGATGTTAGCGAATGGTCGAAACAACAAAGTGCAAAAATCCGCCAGTGGGAAGAAAAGGTCTATGAGGCTGTTGCCAGCAAATACAACATTACCGTCCAACGGGCAAAGGAAATTTATCTTAAAATCGAAATGAGGTAAATGAGAGTTTAATTCTCTGTGCAGTATATACTCAGAAAATAGCAATGACCTCCTTGGACAAGGCGGTCTAAAGCTATTTCGACCAGCCGCCTCCCCTGCCAGGGGGGGGCGCTTCGTAACAACGGGGAGCTGACCTGGGTATCAGCTCCCTTAGTTTTTCAGGAATAACTGAAGAAAGGAGGGGAACCGTGGCTAATGAACATTATGAGATAGAACTATCTGTAAAAACTGAGGGGACAGAACAATCGAAGCAAAAACTTAGCACAATGGAAAAGTTTATTCAGAAAATCGAGAAACGCGCCAAGACGCTTAATAAGGTCAAAATCAGCCCGACTGCCCGCCTTATTGATAAGGTCACCGGACCTGCTGCAAAAATTGAATCCAGGCTTAAATTGCTAGGGAAAAAGACCGTATCCATAACGCTTAAAGCCAAAGATATGGCGAGTAGCGTAATTAGTAAAATAATGAGCCCTTTGTCGATTCTGGGGGCTGGTGCAGGTATATATGGAGCTGGCAATGTAACCCTAGGTGCCGCTATGAATTTTGAAGCCCAGATGGTAAGCATGGAACACTGGTTAAAAGGGAACAAAGAACTAGCCAATCAATATGTGGCATGGCTTGACCAGTTAGCCGCTAAGACGCCGTTTGAAATGGATGATTTGTTTCCAGCCGCTAGTAGGGCTGTTGGAATAACCGAAGGAGATGTGCCAACCGCAGAACGTATGGTAAAGCTGGCATCTGACATGGCTGGTCTCACGCCGGGAAAATCCGTACAGGATGCCATGGAAGCACTAGCAGACGCTCAAACCGGGGAGTTTGAGCGTCTGAAAGAATTCAACGTGAAGATGACCCAAGATGAAATGAAAAAGCTAAAAAACTATAGTGGCTTTTTGTCCTCTATGGAGGGTAAATTTGGCGGCGGTGCTGACAAACTGAGCCAAACAGCGAAAGGAAAAATATCAACTATTACCGATACAATGAAGACGCTATTCCGCAAAGCCGGGGAGGGCATGTTAGAAGCTTTAAAACCAAGGCTTGATAAAATAAGCGAGTGGTTTGACAAAAACCCCGAAAAAATAAAACTATGGAAAAATCGTTTTCAGCAGTTTGGGCAACAGGCGTTTGAGTCGCTCTTTAGTGCTGGAAGTAGGGTTATTAATCATCTTGACAAAATATTTAGTGACCCGAAGTTTGAACAGGCTGACTTTGGAGGTAAACTAGCAATACTTATTGAGGATGCTTTAACCAGTTTAAAAGACTGGCTGGACGGTCCAGGAGGCACCAAAATCTCAGAAGTAACTAACAAATTGGGAGCTATAATGGCACAATGCATGACTGCACTTATCCCTGTAATGGTCCCTGTGTTCCAAGCCATCGGTACTGCCTTAGCTACAGCGCTAGTAGAAGGTATAAAGGGTGCTGTAAAAGGCGCGTTATCTGATCCGAGTTGGATAACTACAGTTGTACGGTATTCACCTCTGAACTCAATGACCGTACCTGGTCAAGTTTACAATATGGCAGAGGGTGCTAATGCCACTATAGACTATTTAAAAAATGGAAATAATGAGAGTAGCCCAAAGACCACAGGTAATGCCACGGTCCCGTTTGTTACTGGCAGCAGCAAATACTTCGAACACGCATCAGGCGGCCTGTTTAGAAAACCTCATTTCGGCCTTGTCGCCGAAGCTGGACCTGAGGTAATAATCCCCTTATCCTCACGCATGCGCACCCGGGCATTTGACCTCTGGCAGCAGGCCGGCCAGCACTTGGGCGTAAGACCCTATGCTTCTGGCGGCTTTGCGGGACCGGTGCCGGCGATGGATGGGGGAAGCGGTCTTGTAGTTAATTCCACCAACTATGTCAATTGGGGCCCGGATGAAGATGCTCTTGCTCTAAAAATTGGGCGCAAGATAGTCCAAGACATAAAACAGGCCGTGCAAAACCGGCCATAGAATGGGGTGGAACATATGGATTTCTATCTCATAGAACAGGATGGACCGACACTAAGGTTTCCGGTCAATCCGCAAGAACTAACCATACAGCGCGAAAAACTATTCGAGACAGTAAATATAATGAGTCTGGGAGAAGTGGATTTCCCCAACCCAGGAGAGAAGGTTCAGGAGATTACCTTCTCTTCTTTCTTCCCGGTCGAATATGATAGCAGCTATTGCCAGTATGCAAGCATCCCAGATCCTGAAGAGGCAATGGCACAGCTGGAGAAGTGGGCTAAAGGTCAAAAACCGGTTCGCTTCATTATTGGCGGCACTAAAATCAATATATTGGTTACAGTAACGGCTAATCCGCTGATCATCAGGGGTGGAGAGCCAGGTGACATATATTTTGACCTAACTCTGCGGACCTGGCGTGAGGTGAAGGTGCGAACAGCTGCGGAATTAAAAACCACTGAATCCGTAACGGTGACAACTACCCCTGTCATGGCTGCGCGTCCGGATCTTAAGCCAACACCCAAAATTTACACTATTAAATCTGGTGACTGCCTATGGTCTATTGCACAGCGGGAGCTGGGGGACGGCAGCCGGTGGGGCGAAATATATGAACTCAACAAAGATGCCATCGGCAAAAAGCCGGAACTGATTTATTCCGGAACTGAATTGAGGATGCCAGCATGAGTGTGACCATTAAACCTGAATTAAGCAAATACGAAGTGATTCTGGCCAACCAGTATTTCCTGCGGGAACTAATCGAAAGCATCAGCCTGGACGAATCTCTTTCGGATATCGCCTACCACGCCCAGGTGCGAATGACGGTGACTGAAGACCTTGGAAAGATAGGCATTAACAACGGTCAGGAGTTACGGATATCAGGTATTCCCTTCGGGGGAAAATCTATGGTTTACTTGCTGCACCCTGGAGTTGTTTGGGAGTGTGTCAGCACCAATCCTGGCCAGAAGCACTTGGACGTGGACATCTACGACAAAACTATTTACCTGGCCAAATCGGAGGATGAATACCTCTTTGCAGCCGGGACCACGGCAACTGAGCGCCTAGCCCAGTACTGCAAAGACTGGGACATTCCGGTTGCGGGCCTTGCTGACACCGGAGTCACTCTGGCAAAAGGGGTGTACAGGGCTCAGTCAATTTGGAGCATGATTCAAAGGGACTTAAAAGAAACGGCAGAGAAAGGCGGCGGCCTCTTCCGTGCCCGGATGGCACCGAATGGCCTGGAGCTTGTTGAACTGGGGAAGAATGCCACAGTATGGGTGTTAGAAAGTGAAAACACTAACCAGGTTACACAGAAGCGCACTCTGGAGGGAACTGTTACCCAGGTTAAGGTACTTGGAAATGCCGGAGAAGATCAGCGTTCGCCGGTGTTGGCCCTCGAAAAGAAAGATACGAATAAATACGGCACCCTCCAGAAAGTGCTCCAAGACGAAAAGATAACGGACGCCGGAGCCGCATCAGCAGCCGGGCAAAAGCTACTCTGTGGAGTCCAGGAAACCTTTAATGTTGAGAGCGTGGATATTAACACTATTCGAGCTGGGGACAAGGTTATGCTAAACACCCTGGAATTGCTGGTGATATCAGTAAATCACCAACTGGGCAGCCCGGGGAAGATGAGTCTGGAATTGTCGTGGGAAGATTACGTGAGGAGGCGGTATTACCTTGAGTAAGGAGCTGCTTGACCTTCTGGACAATAGAATGAAGCAACACGTCAACAGTGGACTCCAGGGCGTCCCCTGTGTTTTGGGAACTATGACTTCTTCCGGAGTGCTGCTTGATGATTTTAAACATGAGGTCAGGGATCCGATGGTCCACGAGCCGCTGATAGATGCTGAAATTGAAGTTGAACTCTTTGTTCCAGCCCATGAAGAAACAGGAAAGCTGAAGATAAGCAATGAAACCGACATCCCGGTAACCCCAAATGGAGGGGAGAACGAAAGCCCGATAGGGTATATCAAAAAAGGCGAGCATACGGCAAGTTTCAAATTCGATGATTGGACCTATGACGCAGCGGCTAAGGGGTTTATCAAAATAACCCAGGCCAGGATAAAATATAAGCCCGAATACAAGCCCGGTGATCGCGTCCTATGCGCTCTGGTAAACGGTGGTCAGGACGCGGTAATAATATCGAGGGTGGTGCCCTATGGCTAATAATCTATTCCCAACAGAGCCGGTGAGCGGCCTGCAAATAGACGCAGAAGCTTCCACCACGGTTAAATTCGGCCGGGGGTGGAAGTTTGATTTTAATACCGGTGAGTTCGTCTTTACCCCCACCGGTCGCACGGCTCCGGCCAATGAGCTTGAGGCCTATATGGAATGGTGCCAGAAGGCCCTTCTTACCGCCCGGTATCGTTTCGTTATCTATGGCCGGGATTATGGCCACGATTTTGATGACATCATTGGCCGGGCTTTCTCCAGGAATGTGATTGAAAGCGAGATACAAAGGGTTGTGACGGAAACTTTACTGGTGGATCCCCGGACCGACTCGGTTATAAACTTCGCGTTTACCTGGGAAGAAGATAGGCTGTTTTTCAGTTGTGATGTTGTTTCAATCAGGGGTGATCAGTTTCAAGTTGGTACAGGGGTGGTGATTGTGTGAGTTTACCTGATTTCCTTACAACCGAGACGTTTAACGTTATTCTGGCCCGGCTGCTTGTACAGGTGCCAGATGATGTAGACAAAGCTGAAGGCAGCTATATATATGACGCCCTGGCCGCAGCTGCTACGGAAATGGTGCAGTTGAAAATAGATATGTCTAATTTCTTGGCCAGAGGTTTCGCATCAACCACTTTTGATGAGTACCTCGATGCCCGGTGTGATGAGCATGGTCTGACTCGCCGGGCGGCGGTCAAAGCCACTGGCCAGGTAACTATTACCGGGACGCCCGGAACTGTTATCCCTGCTGGTACAGTAGTAGCCACACCAGCTGATCCAATGCTATCCGTTGCTGCCGTAGAATATGAAACCACGCCAGAAGCAACAATCCCCGCAGGCGGCTCCATTGCAATAAATATTCAGGCCAAGACAGCTGGCGAAAGTGGGAACGCTCTGGCCAACACCATCAATGTCCTGGCCTCATCTGTATCTGGTGTATCCTCTGTGAATAATGCTGCGGCAACTACTGGTGGACAGGATATTGAGAGTGATGCTTCCCTGCTGGCCAGGTATCTAGAGAAGGTCCGGAACCCTGGAACTAGCGGGAATAAGGCCGATTACAAACAATGGGCTTTAGAGGTTGCTGGCGTAGGTGATGCGCAGGTAATACCATTGTGGGACGGTAACGGAACGGTAAAAGTAGCTTTGATTGATGAGGATAAGCTGCCTGTAGGGCAGACCGTAGTAGATGCTGTTCAAGCTCATATTTCTCCCAGTAGCGGAACGGGAGCCGGGGAGGCTCCGATCGGCGCTACCGTCACGGTAGTGGCTGCCACTGCGGTAAATATTAACGTGACTGCAACCGTGATTAGGACCGGAACCAAGACCTTGGCAGAGATTAAGACGGCATTTGAAACTGACCTTACAGCCTATTTACAAAGCATTGCATTTAGCGCTGATCCTACCGTTCGCTATGTAAGAATAGGTTCGTTGCTCTTGGATACTACAGGCGTTCAGGATTATTCCAACCTGCAGGTCAATAGTGGAACTGCAAATATAACCATAAGTGCCGGCCAGGTTGCCGTAAAAGGGACGGTGACGTTAAGTGAGTGATGAGATTTTAACCTCGCCAAATGGCCTGGAAATGTTGGGGTATTGCCCGGAGTATTATCAATCCTCCCGGGTGTTCAAAGCTTATCTTCAGTCTACAGGCCTCGAATTAGACGATTATGAAGCTGGTATTGACCAGCTGCTCCAGGCTATGTTTGTGAACACTGCACCAGCTTGGGCGCTCGACCTTTGGGAACAGGAACTCGGTTTGATATCCTACTCGGGCAAACCCATAGCACAACGCCGCAGCCGGATAATATCAAAAATCCGGGGTATTGGCACAGTAACAGTACCTATGATCAAAAGCGTGGCTGAAAGTTATGTTTATGGAACTGTTTCAGTTACAGACCACCCTGAATCATACAGCTTCACGATTAAGTTTATAGACCCGCTGGGGATACCGGCTAATATTGCGGATTTACAGGAGGCTATCGAGGAAATAAAGCCTGCGCATCTAGGGGTTGTATATGAATACACATACACGGTTTGGGGCGACGTTTTAGGCTGGGGGAATACCTGGGGTTATGTGAATGGCCAGGGTATTACCTGGGAAGGCATAAAGACCTGGAAACCTGCTTAGGAGGTGGATTTGATGCAAAATACCACAAATTATGAGTTTAGAAAGCCCGAAGATAACGAGGTCATCGACATAGATGATCTCAATTACAATGCTGATCAAATTGACTCTGCCTTGACCCCCACTGCCGACCCTACGCAGGCTCCGGCTAGTAGTGGGCCGCATAAGTTGGTTTCCTGGGTCAGCTACTTTGCTAATCGTATCAAAGCGATCACCGGCAAGACAAACTGGTACGATGCTCCGAGTAAAACTCTGGAGGATGTTAATGCGCATTTGGCTGATACTATGCCGCATATTACCTATGTGCCGCAAAAAACCACAGCAGACATAACGTTATATGTTGATACTGCCAACGGGAATGATGCCAATGATGGGCTTGCAGCCGGTGTCGGTCATGCTCTAAAAACTATAACAGCTGCTATAGCGAAAATACCGCAGGTTGTTAATCATGCAGTTACGGTAAATGTAGCAGCTGGAGACTACAGTTCAGAAGCGATTGATTTGCGTGGTTATATTGGTCGCGGTTCTATTATCTTTCAAGGAGCTAGTAATGTAGCGGATAGTGCTAATTATTTGGCCAATCGGATTTTATCTTTGTTTAATATTGTTCCAACAAGCTTTAAGGGATTTAGAGTAACATATGCGAATAATTATGCATTATACGCAAGTAGTTCTGCTCAAGTCTTATTCCAAAATTGCAGCATGGTAGTCAGTGCTACTGGTTATTATGGAGCGGTTTGTGCTTATGGATCAGCCGTGTTAGATACTTGTGAAATTTCCAATAGAGCACAAGCAGCAGCAGCCATGGGTGGCGGCAACTTGCATTGTAACGCATTGACCGGAACAGGCAATACAACAGCACTTTATGCTATTTACGGAGGAATATTGAGCAAGAAGAGTACTACTGGATGGACAATAACAGGTTCTGTTGTTACATCTTATGGCGGAATAATAGTGCTGCCGAGCGGTGCTACATTAGGTTCGTAATAAGGGGGATTTTATGATAGCTATAATATACAAGCAAGATACCAAAGAAATAGTTGATGTTGTGCATCAAGTATTAACTTATGATGGTATCACTATAGAGGCGGCAACAGCAAGTTTAATGCCTGATTTTAATGTTTTCAACGTGTGCATTGTGAGTGATACCGCACAGACAAAAGGCGACATATTCCAGGAAGTGATAGATGAAAGTGATAAATTGAATGCCACAAAAGAGCAGCGTATAACTGATTTAGAAATGGCGATCGCAAGTATTTTAGGAGGTGCTTAATATGCCGAGTTGGAAATTAAGAATTTTTGTTAGGGCTATAAAAGCGAGGATGGAAGCAGAACAAATTACGGCGGAAGTAGCTTTGCAAGATTATCCCGCCTTGACTGTCGCGGAAAAACAGCAGATATTGGATGCAATAGCTGCATAGTAGACTAATAATGCGCAGCAAAGCGATTATTGAGAAGGCTCTGGGAAACCAGGGCCTTTATTCATGGGGAGGTGGAATTGTGCCTGTGCAATGTCGGTTAGTAGACCGAGAAGAATTGTGCTCAAGGGGTGAACAACCTAAGCCTGGTGATATGTGGTTTGCTCCTTGGTACATCAAAGACGATGGCAGCCCATCAGGTCTATTATCTCCTGAATATGTTAGAGATTGGTTAGGCAAGAGACCTCCTCTGGTTGTTTGTCTACCTAATGGAGAAGGATTGATGGTCGATAGCAGGTATATTAAGGGTGGCCAGGTTCAAGACCACGGATGGACTGTAACTGGGGAGGCACCCAATATAACAGTCTCTCCTTCGATCAATGCTGTTGGACGGTATCACGGATGGCTGCAAAATGGCGTCCTGTCTGACGATCTAGAAGGCCGCACCTATGAGTGAGCCTATTCTGGGAAAAAGGAAACCCCGATTGGACAGCTATAAACCAATGACCTGGGGAGCTTTTGTAAAACTGGAAGAAGCGGCACAGAAAGCAGCAAATGCCACAGGTTATCCGGTTTATCTAGTTGGCTCTGCAATATATAAAAATCTGCCAAGGGACATAGATATTTCGGTGATCGTCCCACTGGAGGATTTTGAAACGATGTTCGGCATGATTCCGGATGACCAAAAGTTATTCCCTGTATACCTAGGCTGGATATTCCAGCGTTCTTTCCCCTGGGTGCATGCCCTACACTTTTGTATCGATTATGATCTCGATATTAAAGTGTGCCCGGACACCTGGTGGCCGGAAAAGCCAAAGATGTTGCTGGCAATTCCTTCAGATTAAAATGCCAAACGCTTGGGATTTTGGAACCGGGCCGCTCCGATCGGGGCGGCTTTTACTTTGGGAAAAAGGAGGTGATGGGTCGGGTAGCGCCGACCCCCATATCTAATACCGAACGGGAGGGGATGAGAGTGTCTGAAGAAGAAGGTATCAAACTGGCCAGGCATGATGAACAAATCGTAACGCTGTTCAACGTTCAGACCAGGCTTGATCGGGACAGGATGGAAGATAAGGCATTCTTTCAAGGCTGTCTCACCGAAATCAACGGAAAACTAGACAAATTGGCCAACCGGTTGCCATTATGGGCAACCATTTTAATTTCCTTGTTGACGGCTGCCTGCGGATGGTTGGCAAAACATTGAGGTGAATTCAATGAAATACTCAAAATTCGTGGTGGCGGCAGTTATTCTTCTAAACGCAGGATTTACTGCCGCCACTCTGTATACGTTCCTTAGAGTCGGGAGTGAACCAACTACCCTTATAGCGGCATGGTTCGGCTTTACTACTGGTGAACTCTGGCTTCTGGCCGGGATCCGGAAAAAGAAGCTTACCGCAAAGGCGGCTTCTCCGGCAAAAGGAGGGGGTGACTATCATCTATAAGGTTTACAACCAAAACAATTACGCTTACGTTCCGTACCCAAGCCCTGAGCTGCCCAGGGCCACAGTAAAAAGCGGCGGGTGCGGGGTGGTCAGTTCCGCTATGATTGTCGAAAACCTCACCGGACTCAATGCAGATCCTGAAGCCATGGCTGCCTATGCTATAGAGAAAGGTGCCCGGGTGTCCGGCGGAACGGATATGAACGTTTTGGCACAGGCCATTTGCTCTGACTATGGCCTTGTCTGCGAAACTACTTCTGATGAAAACGAGCTTATCCAACATTTACGTTCAGGTGGCATGGCTGTCGCAAACGTTGGCGGCAACCGCGGAGGGTACACCGGCGTATTCTCAGACGGTGGGCACTTTATCGTGTGCGCCGGGCTGGCCGGTGACGGAAGAGTTATTGTGCTGGACCCTGGGTATTATCCCGGGAAGTTTAATCTATCTGGGCGCAAAGGTAAAGTCGAGGTTGATAAAAATTCGTATTGCTATTGTGATATTACAGTTTTGGCGGCGGATACATCGAACCGGAACCCGGCGTATTGGTTATTTAGGAAGGAGGCGAAACCAGTGGAACAGTGGAAGCTTGACATCATTGCGGACGCCAAGCAGGCGGGGCTGATCACCGTTGACCACGATCCAGACGAACCGGCTACAAAGTGGTTCGTACTGGCCATTGCCCTGGGAGTGTTGAAACGGGTATTGAAAGGATAGGTGGAACATGAGTCAAATAGATTGGAAACGCAAGCTCTCCAGCCGCAAGTTCTGGGCGCTGTTGGCTGGGTTGGGCACATCCGTAATGGTGTTGCTCAACGTCTCGGACAACACAGCCGCCCAGGTGGCTGCCGTGATCGGGGCCTTTGGGTCAGTGGCGGTGTACATGCTGGCCGAGGCTTATGTTGACGGCCAGGCGGTGGGAACTGAGGGAGAAACGGAACAGGAATAGATGAAGGCGCCCGGGGGAAACTCCGGGCCTTTTGTGTTTTCTGGGTATTGAGGTGGAAACCGCATTCATCTGTAATCCCAATTGCCGAAATCAGCCTGAGCAGGAAATACTATGAGGTGAGACTGAGTAGGTTGCAATATAGTGGTCAGGCGTAATGCCCGTCTTGGATTTGAGACAAGAACACAACTAATCAACTTTGATTAATTCATGCGTGTAATTATAAAGGAATTTAGACTTGGGTGTTGAATGTACTGTACAAAAAGGCAGTTATTTAAGAAGTAAACAGAACAGAATGGAAGTAGCGATGATGAATAATAAGGTTATTGTTATTCCCGAGGGGAAAATATGTGACTACGTAGATGGTAAGTTTCGCAATGACACCCCTGAGGAATATGTTCGCCAAACAATAGAAAAACGCTTGATTAATGAACATAAATATCTGCCTGCACAAATTAAAATCGAGTTTACGCTTCAGTTGGGTTCCAGTAAAAAACGCGCTGACATCGTCATATTTGATAAGGAGTGCACAAACCAAACACAGGAGCATGTAAGAATTATTATTGAGTGTAAAAAAGAAATTATAGAACCCAACAACATAAAAGACGGAGTTGGTCAATTAAAGTCCTATATGTCGGCTTGCCCAAACTGTGAATGGGGTATGTGGACGAATGGAAAACAAAAAGAAGTTCTTCGTAAAATCGTCAATGAGCAGGGTCATATCGAATTTATTGATTTTAATGATATTCCCTCTGCAGACGGCAACCTTGATGATATAGATAAACCGAAGCGCAACACGCTGAAGAATGCTTCGGACGATAATTTGTTGTTTGTTTTCAAAACATGCCACAATCACATTTATGTGAATGATGGCCTACAAAAACAACCTGCCTTTTTTGAATTGCTCAAAGTGATTTTTTGCAAAATTGAGGATGAAAAAAATATTCCTTTGGATCTTGAATTTTATGCGACATCCAAAGAACGGCAGAATCCAGATGGGCAGCTTACAGTTAAGAAGCGAATTTCAAAAATATTTGACCGGGTAAAGAAAAAGCATGGGAAGATATTTGAAGCGAATGAGGAACTTCTGCTTACTCCGCGCAGTTTGGCGTATATCGTCAGCGAATTGCAGAAATACAGCCTGCTTGATACCAACATTGATATTAAAGGCAAAGCTTATGAGGAAATAGTTGGTGCTAACCTCCGAGGTGATAGGGGCGAATTTTTCACACCGCGCAATGTCATGAAAATGGTTGTGGAAATGATTAACCCAACGCCGAATGAACGTGTACTGGACAGTTCCTGTGGAACGGGGGGCTTCTTGGTAAATGCCATGAATCATGTAATGGCCAGACTTGAAAGAGATTTTGCAAGGCAGATAGAGAAGCCAAAGGCCGAGTGGGATACTCTTTCTCTGAGGGTGTTTAGAGAAAAAGTCTCAGAGATGGCGCAATCTAATTATTTCGGTTTTGATATTAATCCTGATCTTGTAAAAGCTACAAAAATGAATATGGTTATGAACAATGATGGTAGCGGCAACATATTGCAGACAAATTCACTGTTGCCCCCACACGAGTGGACAGATGATTTTCGGTCTAAACTTAGTGAGGCGCTTGGCGTTGATAAAACTACAATCCGTAATCATAAAATGATAGACTTTTTCGATGTGATAGTAACCAATCCACCATTCGGGAGCAAAATACCAATAAAAGATGAAAGCATCTTAAAGCAGTATGAACTTGCTCGCATCTGGGAAAATAAGGATAAAAATGGCATGTGGACAATGACATCGCGCTTGCAATCGTCTGTGCCTCCGGAAATTTTGTTTATTGAGCGCTGTATTCAATTCCTAAAGCCGGGAGGTAGGTTAGGGATTGTTTTACCCGATGCAATACTTGGTTCGCCTGGCCTTGGATATATCAGGGAGTGGCTGATTAGAAATACGTTCATTATCGCCAGCCTGGATTTACATGTTGATACCTTTCAACCACGCAATGGAACGAGAACCTCCGTACTTTTCCTCCAAAAGAAAACTCAAAAGCAAATTGATAAAGAGGAGAAAAGTGGGGTTATGGCCGATTACAATATTTTCATGGCGATAGTGGAGAAGGTCGGGCATGACAAACGCGGTAATCCTATTTTTAAGCGGGATAAAGCGGGGAATGAACTATTAGTTCCCGACACCGATAATGTGTTGGTACTTGGCGACACTGCTGAAGGTAATAGAACAGTGTCTTTACAGCAAAAGAAAAAACTTGAGGATGATCAAACCAAAGAAGTACCAGAGGTATTTACGGCTTGGAAACGAAAGGAGGGCATAACATGGTAAACGCTGCCGCGTTAACCGTGAATGGCCACGCCTCGCAGTCTATTCGTTTTGCCGAAATGCCGCAAGAAGATATCAAATGGTGTGCTATTTCGTTGCTTGATGTTTTAAAAACCGGCAAGCGTTTGGAAGCCACAGTTTATGAAGTGAGTGGAAAACATGCGAGAGAAAGCGTGGAAAATTGCAAATGGGGCACAGTAAAGCTAAGCGACCCCGTACATGGTCCGATAAAGAGAATCTATTATCCCGGACGGTTCAAACGCATATACAGCGACGCCGCAAATGGGATTCCATTTTTTCTGCCATCGCAAATGACCGACATTTATCCGCGGCCTGAAAAATATATCTCCACTTTTACCAAATGCGATATTGAGGAATTGCGCTTGAAAAAGGGAGATATCTTGTTGACTCGCTCTGGAACCATTGGGAGTGTTGCTTTGGTCTCGAAGACACTTGAAGATACTATTTTTTCTGACGATGTAATTCGTGTTACACCGAAGGACAACATTAATACAGGGTTTCTGTACGTCTATTTCCGTTCTGATACGGGTAATACTATATTACAGACAAATGGCTATGGCTCCGTAATACCACATATTGAGCCGCATCATTTAACCAATATGCCAGTCCCGAGTCCACCAGAAATCATTAAGGTGAAAATTAATGACCTAATTATTCGCTCATTTGAACTCCGAGACGAATCAAATGAGTTGATTGATACAGCGACCGCCTTATTTGTAGAAGCATTGCGATTGCCGCTGATTCACGAATTTGCTTTCGAACGCTTTGATGCCAGCAGGGAATTTAACAATTATAGCGTGAAGTTGTCTAATTTGGCCGGACGACTGGATGGTACATATCATGCACCGATTGTAAAAGCCATCACGGATCATCTGCGTGTATATGCCGCAGAAGTTACAAGTATTGAAGATAGCCGTATATGTAAAGAAATCATTCTACCTGGACGTTTTAAGCGCGTGTATGTTACTGAGGGCCAAGGGCGGGTGTTTTTTTCCGGGAAAAGCATTATGGAACTTGATCCTTCCGATAAAAAATACCTATCGTTTGCACAGCACGAGAGTAGAATCAAGAATCAATTAACCATCAAGCAAAATATGATTCTACTTACATGTAGCGGAGTTAATTTAGGAAAAGCGGCTCTGGTTCCAAAGCATTGGGATAATTGGGCTATGACGCATGATATTATCAGAATTGTACCTGAAGCTTCGATGTCCGGGTATTTATATATTTGGTTGCAATCTTTATACGCATATAGAATTATTCAATCGATGGCCTACGGTTCTGCGGTTCCACACATTGAAAAGACGCACTTAAAGGATATGCCTGTTCCTGTACTTAAAAACAAATCGGCACAGGTAGAAATAAATAATCTTGCCTTGGAAGCTAATAGAAAGCGTTTTGAAGCTTACCAATTAGAGCAAGAAGCAATTAGGATAATGAATGATGAAGTGATTTTTGCTAAACCAAAATAGTTATGCCTAATCCCGAACAGTAGACCTATCTCTTCCTGGAAAGCCACCGCTACTGCTGGTGGAGCGCAAATACTATCCGAATTCCATTCTTGAACCCACTTCACCTTCTCCGCTATAATAAGAACAAATGTTCTATATGGCGGTGAATACCATGAGCAAAGATGATGATTTCCGAGACGACTCCCAGGGCGATTTCGCCGACGACTACCCCCAGATTGAGCCGGCCGAGTTGGATGCTGAGGCAGGGGAGCAGCCCACCACCGTCCAGGTAAAGGTCAGTGACGACCGGGGCGAGACCTGGTACTGGTATGCCCTGGACATGACGGTGGAGTTGGCAGACTCTGGGCTGCGGCCCGGGCAGCTGGTAGCCATGAACAGTGAGAAATACGAGGTGATTGAAAGCGAGTTTGGGGACCTGGGGCTGCGGTCGTACAAAGAGAAGAAGCGAAGGCGGTAGAGGAAAGCCCGGGTGGTGTGCCCGGGCTATTTTTATATCTTTACTGACCCCCTTTTTGACCCCCTATTTTTAATTAATGAGCGTTAAAACGCATTAAAAACCATTAAAATAATGAACGGAAGAGCTTATCTGTGATATATGTGATAGCCTATAAATAGGGAAAAAAGCAGCATTGTAGCGCTGTAGAGAAATAATGTTTTTTATAGACTCGCTGATTCGTAATCAGCAGGTCGGCGGTTCAAATCCGCCCATCGGCTCCATAAAGAATCCCATAACCATGCGGTTTTCAGAGGAGAGGCCAATTTCCAATTTGGCCTCTTTTTTCGTGACCGATGCCAAACCGATGCCATAAATTTTTGGTACCCTCCAGAATTCCTTAACAACAAGGCACAAAAATGATAGTTTAAGCAAAGTATATTTAGCACTTTATGTGACAAAAATGCTAAGTATAAATTACATTATTGACTTAAAATATGCCTTTTGTATTATAATAAAATGTATAGCTTGGAGGTGATTGGGATGTCGATTACAAATGCGGAAAATATTCTTAAGGTATTATCTGCCTATAATCCATGGTGGCGGACTGGAGTATTGCCAAAGGAGTTCAGCCGTACCTACAGGCGTTTTGCCTATCATGAAGCATTGCGGCATCTTGATCACGAGACAATACGCCGCAGTGTAATATTAACAGGCACCAGGCGCGTGGGAAAGACGACTATTCAATATCAAATAATCCAATCGCTGCTTACACGAGGGATAGATCCCAAACGCATTATCTTTGTTTCGTTGGATCATCCTCTGCTAAAAATGTGTAAATTAAATGAGATATTGGATTGCTACCGTGAGAATATCTATGGAGACAATGATGTCTACTACTTTTTTGATGAAGTGCAGTACGCCACCGATTGGGATCAATGGATAAAGATCTTATATGATACCCAGCCTCTTTCTAAAGTGGTTGCTACTGGTTCGGCGAGCCCCGTTTTAATTAAGAAGGCCAGTGAAAGTGGGGCTGGACGTTGGGTGATACTTCAGGTGCCTACCCTCTCGTTTTACGAGTATTGTGAATTGTTAGAAATACCGGAGCGTCCACAGCTATCGGCTGAGATACGGCCGACAGCACTTGTGAGGCTTGATCGGCGCGAGTGGAATTATTTATTCTCCAAGCTATCCGGCCTGCAAAAGCATTTTAACAGGTATTTGCAGGTGGGGGGCTTCCCGGAATTGGCCTTATCCAAAGATGATTATTTAGCGCAGCGGATAATGAGGGAAGATGTTGTAGATAAGGTGCTGAAGCGGGATATTCCGTCTCTTTATAGCGTTAGAAATGTAAATGAGCTGGAGAAGATTTTTCTTTATTTGTGCTACTATTCATCGAATATCATATCGGTTGATGCGATTGCCAAGGAGCTCGTCAATGTCAGCCGGGCTACAGTAGAGGGATATATTCAATATATGGAAAGCGCCAATCTTATCTATCGCAGCTACCCGGTTGATTTAGGTGGAAAAAAGATTTTAAAAGCGCGTGCCAAAATATATATAGCTGATGCAGCCATACGAAATGCGGTGCTGATGCAGGAGGATATTTTCACTAATCCCGATGAAATGGGCATCATGGCTGAGACTGCTGTTTATAAGCATGTTGCGGCATTTTATTATCAAAATACAACCAGTGTTGGTTACTATCGCGGAGGGAAGGGCGACAAGGAAATCGATATCGTGGTTGATTTTCCTAAAGGCCGAATCCTTATCGAAGTTAAATATCGAAAAAACGCAGCCATCGGGCCTAAGGATGCCATTTACCAGCACACAGATGAAGCGGCTTCGTCAATCGTGGTCACTAAAAAGGAAGATGATTATGGCCTTCAAGAGTCAGCAGGGAAAAAGAAGATTCTACGAATTCCCGCTTTTGCGTTTCTGTATCTGCTGGGGAACGCTGAAAAATATGGATACAAGGGCGATAAGTTTTCCTAAGAAGCAGAATAGCATTCTTATGTATAACGATTAATAGGCCTAATTTGGCCTATTTTTTCGTGACTATTGTCAACCTGAAGCCACAAAATTTTGGTACTCTTTCGAATGGCTATTTCAGGACCTGACTAAGAACTTGGTACCCTCTTGGTGTATAAATTTACCAGGCGAGTTAGTAGTATGGGTAAGGAAGAAAAGAGAAGATCAAAAGTAAGCGCCTAATAAAAAGGTGCCTATACAAAAACAGCCTGGCCGGTAATAATAAACCTGTCAGGCTGAGGGATCAGTCATTTCCGCATTCTTGTCGAACTCGTTCGGACCAGGGCATCATGTCC